>Ga0209220_1000255_pt1 | contig 21754 bp, 20 predicted proteins | sample BlaSpr_A8_OM3_M3_FD_187984 | JGI IMG/M metagenome (GOLD analysis project Ga0209220, IMG submission 187984) | Forest soil microbial communities from Thunder Bay, Ontario, Canada - Black Spruce, Ontario site 2_A8_OM3_M3 (SPAdes) (version 2) | ecosystem: Environmental > Terrestrial > Soil > Boreal... | reverse complement strand
GAAGACAGAGAGCGAGCGATTCGCTGGTGCGCTGCGCACGTACGCCATCGAAGCGTTGATGCAGGACAACAAGGCGCTCCAGGCAGGGACGTCCCACAACCTCGGCCAGAACTTCGCCAAGGCGTTTGACGTGCAGTACCAGACCGCCGCCGGCGGGCTCGAGCACGTCTGGAACACGTCGTGGGGCGTTTCGACGCGCCTGATTGGCGGCCTGATCATGACGCATTCTGACGACAACGGCCTCGTCGCCCCGCCCAAGTTGGCGCCCGTCCAGGTGGCGATTGTCCCGATCTGGAAGAGTGACGAGGAAAAGACCCAGGTGTCAGCCGTCGGGCATCAGCTCAAGGCCGATCTGGAGAAAGCCGATTTGCGCGTCGAGCTCGACGTGCGCGATACGATGAAGCCCGGCGCAAAGTACTTCGAGTGGGAGGGGCTGGGGGTGCCGGTCCGTCTCGAGATCGGCCCACGCGATCTCGCCGCGGGACAGGTGATGCTCGCCCGCCGCACCGGAGGAAAGGCACCGGCGCCGCTCACGAGCGCCGTAGCCGCGGTGACGACCGCGCTCGCAGAGATCCAGGCGGGGCTCCTCGCTGCCGCCCGCGAGCGGCAGGAGCAACACTCGATCCGCGGCGTCACTAAGGCGCAGTTCATCGATTTCATGAAGGCGACCGGCGGATTTGCGTACGGGGGATTCTGCGGCAGTTCGTCGTGTGAGGCGGAGATCAAGCAACAAACGAACGCCACGATCCGCGTGCTTCCCGATCCCGAGTTCCGCAGCAAGGAGACGCCCACAACCTGCATGTGGTGTGGGAAGCCCAGCGTGGCGGAGGCGGTGTGGGCACAGGCGTACTAGGGTTCGATCCGGGCCTGCTGCAGGCGATCGCGGATCGCATCAGTACCCCCACCTACGTCTACAGCACCAATCTCATTCGCGCGCAGTACCACGCCCTGGACGACGCGCTCCAGGGGATTCCGCACCGGATCTGCTATTCCGTGAAGGCGAACGGCAACCTGGGCGTCCTGCGCGTGCTGAAGCAGCTCGGCGCGGGCGCCGACATCGTGTCGGTAGGGGAGCTGCGCCGCGCCCGCGCCGCCGGCTTCGATCCCGACGGCATTGTCTTTTCGGGTGTGGGGAAGACCGCGGCGGAAATCGAAGAGGCGATCCGCGCCGGGGTCGGGTTCATCAACATCGAGTCCACGAGCGAGCTGGACGTGCTGGTGGCGGTCGCGAAAGAGGTCAAGCTGCCCGCCCGTGTGGGTATCCGCGTGAACCCCGACGTCGCGACCGAAACCCCGCACCCCTACACGAAGACGGGCGACAAGACCACCAAGTTCGGCGTCCCGTTCGACGAAGTCGTGCCGGTCGCCCGGCGCATCGCGGCCGAGCCGCGGCTGGTGCTCCGCGGCCTGGCGATGCACATCGGCTCGCAGCTGACCGACGTCGCGCCCTACCACCGCGGCACCGTCAAGCTGCTCGAGCTGGTGAGCGCGATTCGCGCGTCGGGCATCACGACGCTCGAGGCGCTCGACGTGGGCGGCGGGTTGGGTGTGCGCTACCACAACGAGAAGGCACCGAGCCCCAAGGCATTCGCGGACGCCGTCGTGCCCGCGGTCAAGGCTGCCGGCCTGGGGCTCCTGTGCGAGCCGGGGCGCTATCTCGTCGCGAACGCTGGTGTGCTGCTGACGCGCGTCCTGTACCGCAAGCACGCCGGCGGCAAGGATTTCGTGATCGTGGACGCGGGGATGAACGACTTCGTCCGCCCCAGCCATTACAACGCGCATCACGAGATCATCCCCCTGAAAAACAGCAAGCGCGCAGAAGAGACGGTCAGCGTCGTCGGGCCGATCTGCGAGTCGGGGGACTTTCTGGCGCTCGACCGCAGGCTGCCCGCGGTGGGGCCGGGAGATGTCCTGGCTGTGCTCGGCACCGGAGCGTATGGCTTCGTCATGAGCTCGACCTACAATCAGCGACCCCGCCCGCCCGAAGTGGTCGTGGAAGGCGACCGCTACTATGTGGCGCGGCAGCGCGAGACGCTCGAGGACCTGCTGCGAGGAGAGACGGCGGAGCCCACGACCTGGTACAAGGCGTGAACCGGATTCTCATTCTCGACTACGGCTCGCAGTTCACGCAGTTGATCGCGCGCCGCATTCGGGAGGCGAGCGTCTACTGCGAGATCCACCCCGCGGCCCGTGGCACCGATCTCGCCTTTGTCCGGTCCTTCGATCCCAAGGGAATCATCCTGTCCGGCGGTCCGAATTCCGTGTTCGACGAAGGGGCGCCCACGGCCGCGCCCCAGATTCTCGACCTCGGCATCCCCGTCCTCGGCATCTGCTACGGCATGCAGCTCATCGCCAAGCTGTCTGGGGGCAAGGTGACGCCGTCGCACGCGCGCGAGTACGGCCGCGCCGACGTTACCGTGCGAGAAAGCAAGGGTCTGTTCGCGGGCTTCGAGCCGCAGGCGAGCACGACCGTCTGGGCGAGTCACGGCGACCGGCTCGAGCAGCCGCCACCGCATTTCAAGGTGACCGCGACGAGCAATAACGCCCCCGTAGCTGCCATGCAGCACGACACGAAGCCGATCTACGGCGTGCTGTTCCATCCCGAAGTCGCGCATACCCCGCGGGGCGGCGAGATCATTCACAATTTCCTGTTCGCCATCTGCGGTTGCACACCCGACTGGACTCCCGGTCACTTCGTCGAGCAGGAGGTCGCCGAGATCCGCGAAACGATCGGGCCCAAAGGCCAGGCGATCTGCGGCTTGTCGGGCGGCGTGGACTCGGCGGTGGCGGCCGCATTGGTGCACCGCGCCATCGGCGACCGGCTCACCTGCGTGTTCGTGGACCACGGCCTGTTGCGGCGCGGCGAGCGCGAACAGGTGGAGCGGACGTTTCGGGCACACCTCGGCATGGATCTCCGAGTCGTGGATGCCGCGCACCGGTTCCTCAAGGAGCTAAAGGACGTCGAGGATCCCGAGGAAAAGCGGCGCCGCATCGGGCACACGTTCATTGACGTGTTCGAGGATGCCGCGCGCCACGTGGCAGGAGAGGTGGGGTTCCTGGTGCAGGGCACCCTGTACCCCGACGTGATCGAGTCCACATCGGCCAAGGGCGGGCCGTCCGCCACGATCAAGACGCACCACAACGTGGGCGGCCTGCGGCCGAACCTGCCGTGGAAGCTGATCGAACCGTTACGCGAGCTGTTCAAGGACGAAGTGCGCCAGGTAGGCCGGGAGCTTGGCCTCCCCGACGAGATCGTCGGCCGCCACCCATTCCCGGGGCCGGGGCTGGCGATCCGGGTCCTCGGCCCGGTGACCGAGGAGCGGCTCGACCTGCTCCGCCGCGTGGACGCCGTCTACCTCGAGGAGATCCGCGCCGCGGGCTTGTACAACCAGATCTGGCAGGCGTTCGCGGTGCTGCTGCCGGTCAAGTCTGTGGGCGTGATGGGAGACGGCCGGACCTACGATTACGTGGTGGCGCTGCGGGCGGTCACGAGTCGGGATGGCATGACGGCGGACTGGTTTCCGTTCCCGCACGAGGTGCTGGGCCGGATTTCCAACCGCATTATCAACGAGGTGCGCGGGGTCAACCGCGTTGCCTACGACGTGAGCTCGAAACCTCCCGCGACGATCGAGTGGGAATAAGCGCGCGGCATGCCGCCCTCGCGGCGGGTCTCGTCGCCGCGGCGGTCGCCGCGCCCTCCATCCGGAATGGTTTTGTCGCGGACGATCGCTGGGTGATCGCCGAGCGGCCCCTGCTGCAACACCCTCCCTCCGTTGCCGCCGTGCTGCGGGAGCCGTACTGGCCCGCCACATTCGGGGGTGCGCTGTGGCGGCCGGCGGTGCTCGCCGCCTACGCGCTCGACTATCGCCTGGGCGGGAGCCCCCATTGGTTTCACGCGGTGAACGTTTGCTGGGCCGGGCTCGCCGCCGCATTGCTCACCCTCCTCGCCTGCCGGCTCAGCGATCCAACGACCGGACTGGTCGCGGGTCTGTTGTTCGCGGTGCATCCCGTGCATGTGGAGGCCGTTGCGAACGTGGTGGGGCGCGCCGAGCTGATGGCGGCGGCGGGCTACGCCACCGCACTGCTCTGCGCACTCCGTGCCGAGCGGCAGCGCGCCTACCTGATTGGCGTGGCCTTGGCGGCCGCGTTCGCCATCGCCTCGAAGGAGCTGGCGGCGACGCTTCCCGCTGCCGTGCTGCTGGTCTATGTCGGGCGCCCGGCCGGCGTCCGGGCGGGCGTCCGGGCAGCGCTGCTCCCGGCGGCGGTCGCCGTCGTCCCGATCGTCGGCTATTACGTCCTCCACGCCTGGGTCGGGGCAGGGATATTGTCCGCCGGCGGCACCGCCGCGGGGCTGGAACGGCTCGGCCTCGTGCAGCGCGCCTGGGCGATGCTGCCGCTGTCGCTCGAATGGTGGCGCCTGCTGCTGTTTCCCGCGCATCTCTCGGCGGACTACTCGCCCGGCGGCCTCGTGGTCTCGACCGACCTCACGCCGGCGCACATCCTGGGCGCCCTCGTCTGGGCATTCGCCGGATGGGTGGCGTGGCGCTGGCGCAGGACCGTACCGGGGATCGCACTCGGGCTGGCCTGGATGATCATCACGGTCTCGCCGGTCGCGAACATCGTCGTCCCGACCGAATTGCTCGTCGCCGAGCGGACGCTGTATCTCCCGTCATTTGGCATCGCCTTCGCGCTGGCGTCCGGAGGCATGGCGGTGCCTTGGCCGCAGCGGCGGCGCATCGCGGTGTTGATCGTCGTGCTCCTGCTGGGCGCGGCCCGCAGTGTCGCGCGTGTGACGGTGTGGCACGACGACGAAACGCTGTTCCAAGCGCTCAAGCGGGACGCGCCCCGCTCCTACCGGACGGTCTGGATGGTCGGCAAGGACGAGTTCCAGGCGGGTCGTTGGGGGAGTGGGGAGCAGCTCCTGCGGGAGGCGATTGCGCTGGCGCCGGCGATAGCGGGTCCGCGTTTCGATCTCGCGCGGTTCTACTGGCAGGCCGGGCTGTGGCAGGCCGCAGCGCGTGAGCTGCAGGCCGCCACGGCAGTCGATAGCGATTTCGGAGCCGCGTGGACCCTGTTGCCTCGAGCGCTGCTCGCCGCCGGGGACACGGCGGGTGCGGTGAGTGCCGCGCGCGTGGCGCTGCGCCGGTTTCCCGGGGAGCCTGACGTCGTGGAGAGCGCCACAGAGGTACTCGGAGCGGCGCGCCGCCCCTAGATGTTCTTTTCCTCCAGCAGCGCCAAAAACTCCGCCGGCGTGTTGAGCTTCGCCAGCCGCGCCGGCACATCCGGCTCCTTGGCGAACTGGGCGATCTTACCGAGCACGGGCAGATACTGGTTGGAGACCTCGAGCGGCGGGGCGACGATCAGGAAGAAATAATTGACCGGCTTATCGTCGATGGCCTTGAAGTCGATCCCCTTCATGGACCGTCCGAACGCGCAGCGGAGCCGACTCACCACCAGCGACCGGCAATGGGGAATCGCGATGTTCTGGCCGATCCCGGTCGAGCCCAGCGTCTCGCGGCGCTTCAACATCTTGAACAGCATCGCCTGTGCCTTCTCGTCGAGCTTGAGCAGCGAGACGAGCTCCTTGAGCACGGCATCCTTCGTGGTGCTCTCGAGCTCGAGCTTGATGGCATCGTCGGAGAAGAACTCGCGCAGGCGCATTGCGGCGCCAAACGTAATGATTGGTTGCTCCGCGCGCAACGCGCTATTACGTTCCACCGCATGAAGTTCCCGTACTCCACGGCGCACGATGTGCCGCTCTTTCTCGCTCCCATGGCGGGAGTGTCGGAGTCTCCGTTCCGGCAGATTTGCCACCGTTTCGGGGCGGACGTCGTGGTGTCGGAGTTCATCTCGTCGGTCGGCATTTCGCTCGGCATCGAGCGGGTGCTTGCCGAGATGCGCTTCGAGCCCAGCGAGCGCCCCATCGGCATCCAGATCTACGGCGCCGACGCGCACGTCATGGCCACAGCGGCCGGAATGGTGACCGAGCTGTTCGAGCCCGACTTCGTGGATATCAACTTCGGCTGCCCGGTGAAGAAGGTGGTCAAGAACAACGGCGGCTCCGGGTGTCTCAAGGACATGACCCTGGTCCGCGGCATCATCGGGGCCGTGCGCGACGCCACCCGCCTGCCCGTGACGGTGAAGATCCGGAGCGGCTGGGACGACGCGCAGCGTGACCCGGTCACCATCGCGCTGCGCTGTCAGGAGGCGGGGGCCCAAGCCCTGACGCTCCACCCCCGCACCCGGACGCAGATGTATCAGGGCGCGGCCGACTGGGACGAGATTGCCCGCGTCGTGGAGGCGCTCGACATCCCCGTCATCGGGAATGGCGACATCCGCACGCCGGAAGACGTGCTCGCAATGCGTCGCCACACCGGCTGCGCGGGCATCATGATTGCCCGCGGCTCCTTCGGGAATCCGTGGGTGTTCGCGCAGGGGCGCGACCTGCTGGACGGGCGTGCCAAGCGGCCCGATCCGACGCCCGAAGAGCGGTTCGCGACGGCGCTGGATCACGCGCGGCTGGCGCTCCGCATCCAGGGCGACAACCGCAAGACGGCGATCGAGTTCCGCAAGCATCTCGGCTGGTACACCAAGGGCCTCCCCGGCTCGGCCGAACTGCGGCAGCGTCTGTTCGTCATCGAATCGATGGCTGAAGCCGAAGCGATCTTCGCGGCGTACCTGGCGGCGTCCGCCATCGAGGTTGCCGCGTGAAGTTCGAGCAGCTGCCGTTCGCGACGATCGATCACCTCCGGCCCATCACCCAGGGGCATCAGGAGGTGATCTTCTGTCCGGGCAAAACGGTTGGGCAGGTCGTGGCGATCGCGGAACGACTGGAGATCGCGGGGGGCAGCTTTCTGGCGACGCGCGTCGACCCCGCGCAGGGCGAAGCGCTGGCGGCGCGGTTTCCCCGCGCCGAGGTGAACGCCCTGGGGCGGACGGCGTATCTGCCGCCCGACCCTGAGCCCGCCCCGACGGGACGCGGCACGGTGCTGGTGTGCACCGCCGGCACGAGCGACCTCGCGGTCGCGGAGGAAGCGGCGGTGACGGCGCGCGCGCTCAAGAACCGCGTCGAGCGCCTCACCGATGTGGGTGTCGCAGGTATCCACCGGCTGCTCACCCAGACCGACATCCTGCGCTCGGCGAGCGTGATCATCGTCGTCGCCGGGATGGAGGGCGCGTTGCCCAGCGTGGTGGGTGGGCTCGTCAAGGTGCCCGTCATCGCCGTGCCGACCAGCGTCGGCTATGGCGCGTCGTTCGGCGGGCTGGCTGCATTGCTTGCCATGCTGAATTCGTGCGCCGCGGGCGTCACCGTGGTCAACATCGACAACGGATTCGGCGCCGCCGCCGCCGCGAGCCGCATCAATCACTCGTGAAGCGCGCCGGCGCGTGGATCGCGCCCGCGCTGTATGTGTTCGGTGGCAGCCTCCTCTTCGAGGCGCTGTGGCGCGGGACGGCGTGGACGCTGCTGGGCGCGCTCGGCGGCTTCATACTCGGGTTCGCGCTTCGCACGCAGTGGGCGGGCTCCCCGCCCGCATCCCTCGCCAAGCCCTTCGATTTTCCGCACACGCTCGACTTGTTGCGCAGAGCCCACGACGCGGTCGCGGGCTGGGCGATCGGTCTCGATGGAGGACCGGTCGAGTCGCTGGGTGAGCTGACGAATGAGGAAGAGGGCCAGGACGCCCGCCGTCGAGGCACGGCGTTTGTGCAGCTCGCCTCGGTAGACGGTCGCGTACACGTGACTCGCGACGTGGAAGGCACCTACGTGGCGATCGGTGACTTCCCGTATGGGGCGGCCCTGCTGCTGCACGGCCGCGAGTCGGCCCAGGAGTCCGTGGACGCGGCGGTTCGGGACCTGCGCCGTTTGGTCGAAAGCATGCGGCTGGCCGAGCTGCACGCCCCAGCGGGGCATGGCCAGCTCGTTGCCCGCCAGCTGGCCCTGGGTGTCGCGGGGGCGCAGACGCTCGAGGGCATCGCGCGCGCCGGGGCGGAGCTGGCGCAGCAAATGTCGCAGCGCGGCGTCGCCATCGTGACCCGGGGAGGCGGGGGCGGGGGAGGGGGAGGGGGAGGGGGAAGCGGACGGGGCGAGGAAGCGGCGCAGGTGATCGCCGTCTCGACTGCCGCAGATAAGCGGCTCGCGGGACGTTGGCTCGAGCCGGAGGCGCCCGTCTGGCGGGTCTTGCAGATGGGTTTGCCCGTAGTCACGCAGGGCACCGACGACGTCTTTGGGCCCGGCATGCCGGAGCGGCGCCGCCACGAGCGGGCGGGGGCGGCCTACCCGCTGGTGGACGGGCGCAACATCGTCGGAGCGTTGGTGCTGATCGGCTCTCCCGCGCCGGACGCTGAAGTCGCCGCGGCGGACCGTATCGCGTCGCTCGTCCTGGAGCTGGGCCCGCGGCTCGCCGCCGCCAAGTCGGTGCGTGACGCCGAGCAGCGCGCGGTCGTCGACCATCTCACTGGATTGCGGAATCGCGGCGAGTTCCAGCGGGTGCTGGAGTCCTATCGCGCGCAGAAGCAGCCGCCCCCCGCCACGCTGGTGTATGTCGATCTGGACCATTTCAAGCGGCTGAACGACACGCTCGGCCACGCCGCGGGGGACTCGGCATTGAGGCATATCGCGCGGGTGCTCGAGGCCGCGGTGCGCGACGGCGACTTGGTGGCGCGGATTGGCGGAGAAGAGTTCGCGGTGTGGCTGCCGCGCGCGCAGCTGCGCGAAGGGTTGGAGGTGGCGGAGCGCATTCGCGATTTGGTCGCGGGCACCGCCTGGCACTGGAGCGGCACGCGATATCCGTTGACGACGTCGTGTGGCGTCGCGGGCTACCCTGAGCCGATCGGGGACCTGTTGAACCTTCCCACGGCCGCGGACGCCGCGCTGTATCGTGCCAAGCAGGCAGGCCGTAACCGAGTTGAAAAGGCGGTCCCGGGTCACTAGCTTCCCTGCGCGGGGGCGACAGGCTTCGACGGGTTTGGTGAAGATACTGTTGCGTGCCCAGGATCTCAGTCACCTGGTAAAACAACTGGGAAGACACACAAGCCAACTCTGAACTGGCTCTGGCTGCGTAAGCTTCGGCTTCACGCACCTGCGTGAGTGGCAGCCCGCCTGAGGCGGCGCTCACGTATCGCAAAGTCGGGCTGGCGTAACCCGGGGCCTCAACGGGATACGCAAGAGTTTTCAGAGGCTTGTTGCTACCAGGGCTGACAAGGCGCCGAGGTAGCGAGACCCAAAAAGCCTTGTCTACGCACGTAGGAGCGGTATCGGATTCATGCTCGGACCGGGGTTCAATTCCCCGCGCCTCCATACGAGAACGGGAAACGGCATCTGCTCCGTTTCCCGTTTTTGCGTCGCAACCCTATATTGGGCGCCGTCCGACGGTCCCCGAAAACCAACCTCGCGCGGGAGGCGGAATGGGTGCGGGAATTCAGCAGCCCCCACTGCAGCAGGGCGGCGGCGGCAGCGCCTTAGCCGATGTCGTAAAGGTCTTGTTCGAGCCCACCGCCGTGTTCGAGCGAGTGCGGGAGCGGCCGCGGTTCCTCGTGCCATTCCTCGCCATCTGCGCCCTGCAAATCGTGATCTACTTCGTAAATCTGCCGTACCTCAAGGTGGCGATGCAGGCGCAGATGGCGGCGGCGCACGCTCCCGCGGGAGCGACCGATCCGTCGAAATTCGCCGCGATCGGTGCGCTCTTCATTCCCATCGGCATCGCCATCGCCTTCGTCCTCGCCGCATTCATCCTCTGGGTACTCGTGTCGCTCGTGGGGGGGGAAGGGAAGTTCGGCACCCTGCTGAGCGTGGCGACGTACGCGTCGGTCCCCGCCGTCGTAGTCCTCGCGATTGTCGGTACGATCGTGCTGCACCTGCAAGGCACCGGGCAGATCACGTCGCCGCAAGACATGCAGCCGGCGCTCGGCCTGGACCTGCTCGTCCCCAGCGCCAAGGGCTTCCTCGGTGCGGCGCTCAAGGCCATCAACCCGTTCGGTATCTGGGGACTGGTGCTGACGGCGATCGGCGTATCCACCACGCATCGCCTCTCGAAGGGCAGTGGCTACCTCGTAGCGACGATCTCGTTTTTGATTGGCGTGTGCATCGCGGGGCTGTTCGCCGGACTGTTCGGCAGCCGCGCGGGCTGAGTTAAAGCCTAGCTTTCGTCCGATTGATCGCGCCCGCCTCCTCGCCGCCCACCTGGGCTGCGGCGAGGCGGGCGTTCGAATGACGTTGTACGGTGCTTGACCTTCCGTTGACGCTCCCGAGAAACCTTCAAGAACCGCGCTCTCTGGGATGCGGCGTTCGCATCATTCGATTCACTCACGGGAGGAGTCGCATATGTCACGCAAGCCATTGACTCGCATCGCGTGCGCCGGTTTGGTCGTGGCGCTGCTCAGTTCCATGCTGCAGCTGAATGTCGCCGCTGCTGCCCCTGCCCGGGCCACTGCGGTAGCGTCGGCGGCCGAGCGCTGCTCGGCGCCCCTGACCCCGGATCAGATGGCCTCGGTCCGCGGGGCCGGATGGCTCAGCGATCTGGCCGGGGCGGTGACGACCGCCCTCGATGCCGGGTGTGCCGCGGCCGGCGTCGCGGCCGCCCTGAATTTTGCCGTTGACCCCATTGGTGGGGCGTTCTGCGCCGGCTGGGGGCTCGGACGGCTGTTGAGCTGATGAGCCGCCGCGTAAGTTGACCATGCAGCTCGCTGTCGCATCCCAGAGATCCGGTGCCCCGCGCAGTCGCGTTCGGGGCGGCGCCGGGGCGAGGACTACGGACGAGTCGGTGAATCCGCTTTCCTTCATCGAGGTCAGCAAGTCGTTCGACGGTGTGCACGCGCTCTCGGCCGTCACCGCTTCGCTGACAGCCGGGCGGATTGTCGGCTTGATCGGCGACAACGGAGCGGGCAAGACGACCTTCATCCGTCTGGCCACCGGCATTCTCCGGCCGTCCAACGGCGAGGTGCGGCTGCTGGGTCGGGTGGCCGACCGCAACGAACCCGAGCTCATGACCCGGGTGGGCGCGCTCATCGAGACGCCGGGACACTACGAGGAACTCACCGCGGCGGAGAACCTCCGGTTCGCGTTCGCCTTCTATCATCGACGCGCCCCCCAGGGGACGGTGGAAGGCGTCGTGCGGAGCCAGCTCCGATCGTTCGGCCTCGAAGCCGTAGCGGACACCCCCGTCGGCCGCCTGTCATCGGGTTTCCGACAGCGCCTGGCCGTCGCCCGGGCCGCGCACCCGTGGGCCGACGTCGTGTTGCTCGACGAGCCCTTCGTGAACCTCGATCCGGTGGTGAGGATCGGGATCAAGCAGCAGCTCCGCGAGCTCAAGGCCGCCGGGAAGCTCGTCGTCTTCAGCAGTCACACCCTGTCCGATGTCGAGCAGCTCACTGATGAAATCCTGCTGCTCGTCGCCGGACGCCTGTATCGCTTCGAGGACTTCGCCGCGATTCGCCGCTTGGTAGGCAAGGCGGCCGAGGATGATCCTGACGCGGTCTATGCCGCGTTGCACCAGGCCATGTCCGCACGGGAAGACACGTAACATGAACGCGCTCGGGCTCGTCGTGGCGCATGAGTTACGGATGCTTGCGAGGAACAAGAAGGTCGTCCTGGGTCAAGTCGTGGCGGTGGTCATCCTCTGGTCGCTCCTGGCGAACAACATCCGGCAGGGGGCCCACGAGCAGCTCACCGGTTACTTCCTCCTCCTGCTCTTCGTCGCGGCGGTCGGGGCGCCCGCGTCGGTGGGCGTCCACGCGTTCGTCGGCGAGAAGGAGCGGCGTACCATGGAATCCCTCCTGCTCCTGCCGGTCTCGATGCGGGCCCTGCTCGGCGGCAAGTGGCTCGCGACCTTCGCGGTCGCTCTGTGCGAGCTCGGTGTGGTGTATCTCGCGGGTGTCGGCGCGGCCAAACTCTACGCCGGGCCGGATCAATACCATTTTGTGGTGAACCCCGCGACGCAGTACGTCGCCGCCGTGATCGCACCCCTCATCGCAGCGCTGTTTGCCCTTATCGCGATCATCGTATCGGGCAAGTCGTCCAATACGCAGAGCGCCATCAGCGTCACGGCATTCGTGGCTGCACCCGTCCTGCTGGTGCTGCTCGGTATTCTCTTGGGCCTGCTCTCGGTGACCCGCTGGTCAGTGCTCGTGGCGAGCGGCACGCTGGTGGTCGCGGACCTGATCGCGTACAGGATCGCGCTTTCGGCACTGACGCCGGAGGCGCTGATTCGGCGCCGTGGCTGACGGTTCGGCGCCGGCGCAGTGGCGTCGGGTCGGCGGCGCCGCGCTCGCCCCTCTACGCGCCGCGATCGCACCCGGGCACGTGTTCAGTGAGCAAGCCGCCGGGGCGCGGCCCCTGGCCGTCTGCACCGGCCTGGTCATCCTGACGATCGCTACTGCGCTGCCAATGACCACGTACCTGCGCGCCGCGGCGCAAATCGCCGGGCTGGATCCCCGGTCGCCCCTCGTCGGGCGCGCCGTGCTGCTGAGGCTGGCCGTGGTCACGCCCGGGGACACGGTGGCGTACCTGCTGCTGGTCGCGGGATTGCTCTGGACGGTGTGCGCCCTGACAGGACGGCTCGATGTGGACTTTCGCACGTGCGCCGTCATCGTGTTCGTCGCCGGCATCACCCAGGTGCTCCGGCGCGCGTTTGCGCTGTCGGTGTTGTGGGTCCGGCACGCCGGGCTGGCCGGCGCTCCGGGGAACTACGAGGTCTGGACCGGCCTCGACATCCCCTTCGAGGTCTTTCGCAGCGGGCCGCCGGTGCTGGTCTCGGTCGCCCGCCACCTCGGCGTCTTCGAGGTGTGGTTCGTGGTCCTGTTGGTGATCGGCCTCGTTGAGATGACGCGGGTCAGGATACGGTCCGCGGCGCTGACGGCCGGTGTGACTTACGGGGTTGTCCTGATCGGGCTCGTCGCCATCGATCTGCTGGCCCGATGAGCCCGGTCGCCCTCCGGCGGGGCGCGCGCGTCCTGGCTGGATTGACTGGCCTGCTGCTGGTGCTCACGGTGCTGCCGTCCGCGCTCCGCCTTACGGTCGGGGGGATTCGGTTCTCGGACTACCCGCCGCGGGAGGCGGTCTACTTGGGCCCCGGGGACGTGGTGCCCCAGCAAAGCGACGCCGATTGCGGACTCGCCGCCCTGCTGACGCTGCTGCGCCGGAACGCCATTCCTGCAACGTACGGGGAACTCACGGCTCGGCTCCCGGTCGAGGAACGCGTTGTCCGCGGCATCACATTCCGTGCCCTTGCAGGTCTGGCCGGGGCGTTCGGACTCCCGCTCGATGGGTATCGCCTGGTCGGGCTCAGCGAGGCTCCGGCGACGGTCCCGTGGATCGCTCACCTCCAGGGAGCGGCGCTCGGTCACTACGTCGTCGTCGACCGGATCACGGCGCGGGCGGTCATTGTGTCCGATCCCGCCTGGGGGCAGTTCGAGCTGCCGCGGGCGGCGTTCGAGCGCCTCTGGTCCGGATATGCGCTCGTGCGGCGCCAGGAGCTTAGACGGTGGCCCTCGTCCGATTGATCACGCCCGCCTCTTCGAGGGCCGCTTGGGCCGCGGCGAGGCGGGCGATCGGGACCCGGAACGGCGAGCAGGACACGTAGTTGATGCCTACGTGGTGGCAGAATTTCACGGAGCTGGGCTCTCCGCCGTGCTCACCGCAGATGCCGATCTTGAGATCGTGCCGCGACTGCCGACCGAGCCGGACGGCCAGCTGGATCAGTTTCCCCACCCCGTCCTGGTCGAGGACCTGAAACGGGTCCTCCCTCAGGATCCCGCGCTCCACGTAGAGAGGTAGGAACCGCCCCGCATCGTCGCGCGACAGGCCGAATGTGGTCTGCGTGAGGTCGTTCGTGCCGAAGGAGAAGAATTCCGCCTCTTTGGCGATTTCATCTGCCGTCAGCGCGGCGCGCGGCAGCTCGATCATCGTGCCCACCAGGTAGGGCACCGCCCGCCCCTCGGCGTTGAACACGTCCCGTGCTACCCGGCGGATGATCTGCGTCTGGTGCACGAGCTCGCGCACGTCCGCGACGAGGGGCACCATGACTTCGACCGTCACCTTCTTCCCACGGGCCACAACCCGGCAGGCCGCCTCGAAGATGGCGCGGGCCTGCATCTCCGTAATCTCGGGGTAGGTGATCCCCAGCCGGCAGCCGCGATGGCCCAGCATCGGGTTTGCCTCGACGAGCGCATTGACGAGGCGCTCGAGCTGCGCGGTGGGAAGCTTGAGTCGCTTCGCTAGCGTTGCGGTCTCGGCGCGCGTGTGCGGCAGGAACTCGTGCAGCGGCGGATCGAGCAGGCGGATCGTGACCGGGAGACCCGCCATCGCCTCGAAGATGCCCTCGAAGTCGGAGCGCTGGATAGGCAACAGCTTGGCGAGCGCGCGCCGTCGTCCCGCCTCGTCGGACGCCACGATCATCTCCCGCATCGTGCTGATCCGGTCGCCCTCGAAGAACATGTGCTCCGTGCGGCACAACCCGATTCCCTCGGCGCCGAATTCGCGCGCCCGGCGCGCGTCGGCGGGGACGTCGGCGTTGGCCCGCACCCGGAGGCGGCGGCGCGCGTCCGCCCACGCCATCAGCTTCGCGAAATGGGTCCCGATCTTGGGCGTCACGAGCTTGGCGGCGCCAAGGATCACCCTGCCGCTGGTGCCGTCTACGGTGATGACCTGGCCCCGTTTGACGACGCGGCCGTTGGCGCGGAAGCGGCCGGCCGCCGGGTCAACGTCCAGGTCCTTGGCGCCCACGACGCAGGTCTTGCCCATCCCGCGCGCCACGACGGCGGCGTGACTGGTCATGCCACCCCGCGCCGTGAGGATGGCGCGCGCCGCGACGATGCCGTGAAAATCTTCAGGTGACGTCTCGGGGCGCACGAGAATCACGTCCCGGCCCTTCTTCTTCAGCGCTTCGGCCTCGTCGGCATCGAACACGACTTCGCCGGTCGCCGCCCCGGGCGACGCCGGCAGGCCTTTCGCGAGCACGGTGACTGCCGCCCGCGGATCCACCATCGGGTGAAACAGCTGATCGAGATCTTGGGGCGGAACCCGCTGCACCGCATCGTCCTCACTGATCAGCTTCTCGCCGACCATCTCGACAGCGATGCGGACTGCGGCGACGCCGGTCCGCTGCGCCCGGCGCGTTTGCAGCATGTATAGCTTGCCATGCTCGAACGTGAACTCGACGTCCTGGACGTCCTTGAAGTGCTTTTCGAGCTTCACCGCGAGGCGCTCCAGCTCGCGGTAGATCTTGGCGAGCTTCCCGCGTTTTAGGCGGGCGATCGGTTCCGGCGTGCGCGCGCCCGAGACCACATCCTCGCCCTGCGCGTTGGTGAGGACGTCGCCGTTGAGGATACGTTCGCCAGTCCGGCAGTCGCGCGTAAACGCCACGCCGGTGCCACAGTCGTCCCCCATGTTGCCGTACACCATCGCCACGATGTTGACGGCCGTGCCGAGGTCGTCGGGGATGCCGTTCACCCGGCGATAGTCCGCGGCGCGGCGCGTGCGCCAGCTCTTGAAGACCGCCTCGATGGCGCCCCACAGCTGCTGGTCCGGATCCTCGGGGAAGGGCATCCCGGTGCGCGACTGGATGATCGCTTTGAATTCGTGCACCAGCGCCTGCAGGTCCGCGGGCGGGAGATCGATGTCGCGTTTGACCTTGCGGCGGGTCTTGGCTTCCGCCAACACTTCCTCGAACGGTTCCTTCCCCAGGTCGAAGACCACGTCGCCGTACATCTGCACGAAGCGGCGGTAGGAGTCGTAGGCAAACCGCGGATTCGTCGACTGGGCGATCAGTCCCTGCACGGTGTCGTCGTTCAGGCCCAGGTTGAGAATCGTCTCCATCATCCCGGGCATCGAGACCGCTGCCCCCGAGCGCACTGAAACGAGCAGGGGATTCTTGGCGTCGCCGAATCCCTTTTTCGTGCTGCGTTCGAGCTGCTTCAGGTGGCGTGCGACTTCCTCGCGCAGATCGTCGGGAAACGTGCCCTGCTCGAGGTAGGTGATGCAGAGTCTGGCGGAGAGGGTGAATCCGGGAGGGACGGGCAGGCCGAGATTCGCCATTTCCGCGAGCCCCGCGCCCTTGCCGCCCAGGATATCGCGCATGGCGGCCGAGCCGTCGGCGCGGCCGTTGCCAAACGAGTAGACGTAGCGTTCAACGGAAGGCATGCAACGGCAGCTATCAGACCGTCACGGCCGTTTGCAGAGGCACGGCATGCCGCGCCCCGGGGACCTCGTCCGGAATGGGCGTCGGATAATCCCCAGAGAAACAGGCATGGCAGAACTCTGCCGGGTCGCCGCCGGCGGCCCGCAGCATGCCGTCGAGCGAGAGATAGCCGAGCGTCTCGACACCCAAATGACGGCGGATCTCCTCGAGGGAATGCGTTGACGCGATCAGCTCGCCCTTCGTCGGGGTGTCGATGCCGTAATAGCACGGCCCGGTGATCGGGGCCGAGGCCACGCGGAAATGCACCTCGGCGGCGCCCGCCTGGCGAATCATTTGGACGAGCTCCCGGCTCGTGGTGCCGCGCACCAGCGAATCGTCCACGACGACCACTTTCTTGCCCGCCAGCACCTCGCGGACGGGATTGAACTTGATCTTGACCTTGGCGTTGCGCGCCGCCTGCGTCGGGTTGATGAACGTGCGGCCCACGTAGTGATTGCGGATGAGCGCGTGCTCGAGCTTCAGCCCGGCCTCCTCGGCGAAGCCCAGCGCCATCGCGTTGGAGGAGTCGGGAACGGAGAAGACGCAGTCGGTCCCCGGCGCGGGATGCTCGCGCGCCAGCTCCCGACCGAGCGCCCGCCGCACGCGATCGACGGACCGGCCGAAGATCGTGCTGTCAGGCCGCGAGAAATACACCAGCTCGAACACGCACCGCCGGTGCGGCTTCGCGGGCAGTGAGGGGAGGCGGTCCACCTCCGGGGGAGTGCCCTGAATCCGCAGAAACTCGCCCGGTTGGATCTCGCGGACCGGCGTGGCGCCGATCAGGTCGAGCGCGCACGTCTCGGACGCGACGACGTAACCCTGGCCCAACCGCCCCAGCCACAGAGGCCGGAAGCCGCGGGCGTCCACGATCGCATAGAGCGTCCGGCCGATCGTCACGACGAGCGAATAGGCCCCCTCGACACGCTCCAGCGCATCGAGCAGCTGGTCTTCCGGCTCGCGCGCTTCGGAGCGGGCGATGAGGTGAATCAACACTTCGCTGTCCGACGACGTCTGGAAGATCGATCCTTTAGCGACGAGATCGGCCCGGAGCGCCTGGGCGTTGGTGAGATTGCCGTTATGCGCGAGCGCGAGCGGGCCTTCGTGGTAGCCGGCGAGGATCGGCTGGGCGTTGGCGAGGACAGAAGAGCCGGCGGTCGAATAGCGAGTATGGCCGATCGCGACGTCGCCCCCGAGCCCCGCCAGCACCGGCTCACCGAACAGGTCCGAGACGAGCCCCATGCCCCGGTGCGTGCGCGCGATGCCCGCGCCGTCCACCGCGACGATGCCGGCCGATTCCTGGCCGCGATGCTGCAGGCTGTACAAGCCGAGGTAGGCGACGCGCGATGCGTCGGGAACGCCGGATACGCCGATGATGCCACACATCCTGCCGTCAGTCTCCCATACGTCGAGGAATAGCGGTGAAATATACCTCCCTCAACCTGGCGATGGGCTCCTCGACCGCTCCGTCGCGCAGCGTGATGCGGAACGCGCCCGCGGCGGCCCCCACGGTCCCGGCCCGGTGCACCGGCACGCCCATCTCGCGGGCGAGCGCCTGCACCGCCGCAGCCCGCTCCGCCGCGCAGGTGACCACCGCCCGGCCGTGTGACTCAGAGAACAGCAACTGGTCCGCGCTGAGCGGTGCGCTGTACGAGGTCAGATCGACCTCCATGCCGAACCCCGCCTGCTGATAAGGCCCACCCATGGCGACCTCGGCAAGCGCCACGCCGAGCCCCCCTTGAGAGCAGTCGTGGGCCGACCGAACGAGGCCGCGCTCCGCAGCCGCCACGAGCAGGTCTACCAACTTGCGCTCCGCCTCGAGGTCCACCCGCGGCGGCTGGCCGCCCACGAACCCATGGCAGACCTGCCAGAAGGCCGACCCCCCCAGCTCGGCGCGTGTGTCGCCCAGGACAAAGACAGCGTCACCCGGTGCGCGCGCGTGGCTCGGGACCGCGTGATCAGCGCGGGTCAGTAGCCCGATCATGCCCACGACGGGCGTGGGATCCACCGCGCCGGTGGGACTCTCATTGTAGAAGGACACGTTCCCACCAGCCACCGGCGTACCCAGCGCCCGACACGCATCGGCGATGCCTCGGCAGGCTTCCCGGAACTGGTAAAAAACCTCGGGACGCTCCGGGTTGCCGAAATTGAGACAGTCCGTGATGCCAAGGGGCCGTGCCCCGACGCACGCAATGTTGCGTGCCGCTTCGGCGACCGCCGCCTTGCCGCCCTCGTAGGGATCGAGCCGCACGTAGCGGCTGTTGCAATCGGTGGTCACCGCAATGCCAAAGTCCTGGTGTCGCACGCGCAGGACGCCTGCATCACCGCCCGGCGCGATCACCGTACTCGCTTGCACCGTCGAATCGTACTGCTCGAAGACCCAGCGCTTCGACGCAATGGAGGGATCGTCCAAAAGCGTGAGTAAGGCGTGAGAAGGCGTGAAACGGCGTGCGGCGTGCGGCGTCGCCGCCCGAAGCTCTGCGATCTTAGGATCCTCTTTCGCATCTGGATGGTAGACGGGAGAGTCCTCGACGAGCGGCCGGCCGGGAATCTCGACCACGACTTTGCCTTCCCAGGTGCAGCGATACATCCCGTCGTCTGTCACGCGGCCGATCGGGGTGGCGTCGAGCTCCCATTTCGCGGCGATCGCCTGGACGTTCGCCACGCGGTCGGCCTTCGCGACGACCAGCATCCGTTCCTGCGATTCCGAGAGCAGAATCTCATAAGGCGTCATCCCCGCTTCGCGGGTCGGTACTTTCGACAGGTCGATCTCGACGCCAACACCGCCCCGTGCCGCCATCTCGGCGGATGACGAGGTGAGCCCAGCCGCCCCCATGTCCTGGATCGCGACGATGTGACCCGACGCGATCAGCTCGAGGCTCGCCTCCAGAAGCAGCTTTTCGGTGAACGGATCGCCGACCTGCACCTGTGGGCGCCGCTGCTCGCTCTCGTGCGTCAGCTCTTCCGAAGCGAACGACGCGCCGTGAATGCCGTCGCGCCCAGTCCGCGATCCGACCACGAGCAGCACGTTACCCACCCCGTGGGCCGCTGCCTTGATGAGGTCCTTCTCCCGCAGCACGCCCACACACATCGCGTTGACGAGAGGATTGCCTGAATAGCCAGGAGCGAAGTCCACCTCGCCTCCCAGCGTGGGCACGCCGACGCAGTTGCCGTAGTCCCCGATGCCGCGGACCACGCCGGCGCAGAGGTAGCGGTTACGCGCTTCATCGAGCGAGCCGAAGCGCAGGCTATTCAAGAGCGCGACGGGCCGGGCACCCATGGTGAAGACGTCGCGCAGGATGCCGCCCGCGCCCGTGGCCGCCCCCTGGTAGGGCTCGACGGCCGAGGGATGGTTGTGCGATTCGATCTTGAACGCGACGGCCCAGCCATCCGGAAGGCGCAACACGCCGGCGTTCTCGCCCGGCCCCTGGACCACCTGCGGTCCCGTGGTGGGCAACGTCTTGAGGATGGGCCGGGAATGCTTATACGAGCAGTGCTCGCTCCACAGCGCCGAGAAGATGCCGAGCTCCTCGAGCGTCGGTTGCCGGCCGAGCATGGCTTCGATGCGTGCGTACTCTTCGGGGGTGAGGTTGTGCTCTCGGACCAGCTCCGGCGTGATCACCTACCGGAAGCCTTGGTGCGTGTCACGCCCTTCACCACCGCGCGGAACAGGCGGCCGAGGGGATTCGACTGCGGTGACCGGAGCAGCGTTTCGGCTTCGCCGGCGTCGAACCAGATCCCATGGCAGTGCGTGCACTGGTCGATCTGGATGCCGTCCCAGTCCCCCGTGATGAGGTCGTAGCCGCACTTCGGGCATTTCATGTGATGCGACTTGCGCTCGTTCTCCCCGGCGGCCTGCTGCGCCGCCGCGCGCTGCTGGCGGAGCAGCTCGGCGTCGCGGCGCGCGAAGTATTCGTCTTCGTTCTTACTCGGCTTGTCGTGGGTCATGGGCTCGTGGGCGCCGGAGCCGGCGGGGGCGCCGGTGGAGGTGGCATGCTCAGCGTGTCGCCACCGGGATTGGCGCTCGGGACCCGGCCGGCAGGCGAGGACGATTCGCCCGCATAGCGATGCCCGTCCCAGCGGACGATGGCGTCCACGACCTGGCCGTTATGCAACGTCACGACGTCCATGGTCCCGCACGAGTATTCGCACCCGTTTCTGAAGAACAGATAGGTGTACTCGCCGACGCGGCGGACGGCCGCGGGCGCGCCCCAAACCGAGTACACCTCGCGCTCGGACATGCCCGGCGCGACCGTGCCGGTATCGTCCGAGACTAAGGGCACGTCGCGGGCGGGCGCGGTCCCTTGCGGCCTCGCCGGTGGCCGGGGCCGCTGCGCGGCCGCCTGTTGCTGCTGTTGCTGTTGCGCGGCCGCCCGGTTGGCCGCCGCGGTATCGGTCGTGGCGGGGCCAGCTACCGGCGTCGGGGCGGTCGCGGTCGATCGACCGCGGACTTTTTCCCACGCCAGCTTGAGTTTGTCCTTCGCCTTGTCACACCCGAAGGTGGCGACCGTCAACAGCGCGCATATCGCCAGCGTGCTGCGTCGCATTGCGAGCCTCCAGAGAGAGGAAGACGCGGGCGCCATCCTGACCGCCCAGAACCGGAGCGTTGCGCCGCTCCGGATGCGGCATGATTCCCACCACATTGCGGCCGGCGTTGCAGATGCCGGCGATGTCGTGCGTCGAGCCGTTGGGGTTCTCCTCCACATAGCGCCACACGACCTGTCCGTTGGCCTCGAGCAGGGCCGCCGTCTCGGCGTCGGCCACGTAGCGGCCATCGCCATGAGCGATTGGCAGCGTCAGCTCCTCGCCCCGTTCGTAGCTTCCCGTAAACGGCGTGTCCGGCGCTTCGACCCGCACCCGTACCGGCCGCGACAGGAACTTGAGATGGGCGTTTCGCATCAACGCCCCCGGGAGCAGTCCCGCCTCGCACAGGATCTGGAATCCATTGCAAATCCCGAGCACTGCGCCTCCTGCCCGCGCGTGCGCCGTCACGGCCCGAAGCACCGGGGAGAAACGGGCAATCGCCCCGGACCGCAGGTAATCACCGTAGCTGAAGCCGCCGGGAAGAATGACGGCGTCGGCGTGCTGCAGGTCCGTGTCGCGGTGCCACACGTAGTAAGCATCCGAGCCGGCAGCGCGCGCGGCATCGAGGGTGTCGGCGTCGCAGTTGGACCCCGGGAAGACGACTACAGCGACACGCTGCATTCGTAATCCTCCGTCACCGGATTCGCGAGCAGCCGGTCACACATCGTGCGAGCCTTGGCGGCCGCTTCCTCGCGTGTGCCGGCCTGCACCTGAACGACGAGATGCTTGCCGGCACGGACACTCGCGACCTCGGCGAACCCCAGCGCCTGCAGTGCGTGCTGCACCGCCTGTCCCTGCGGGTCGAGCAGCGACGCGCGGGGCATCACGCGGATTTCCACGGTGAAGGCGCTCATGCCGGCGTTCCCCCGCCGCGCCGCGGGCCGGGGCGGTAGCTCTGGTTCGACTCGTCGATGACGATCGGTCCTGCGATTTCAGCCTCCTCGTCCTCGGCCGGAGCCGAGAAGAACCCCAGCAACACCGCCCGGACCACTCCGTACGCCATG
>Ga0209220_1000253_pt1 | contig 21952 bp, 25 predicted proteins | sample BlaSpr_A8_OM3_M3_FD_187984 | JGI IMG/M metagenome (GOLD analysis project Ga0209220, IMG submission 187984) | Forest soil microbial communities from Thunder Bay, Ontario, Canada - Black Spruce, Ontario site 2_A8_OM3_M3 (SPAdes) (version 2) | ecosystem: Environmental > Terrestrial > Soil > Boreal... | reverse complement strand
GGGCGAGCACCCGCCGTCGCCAGCGGAGATAGGAGAGGCGGACTTGGGCGCAAGTCCCCCCAGCTCTGGCACCCGAGCCGCCTCTCCGCCCTCGAACGCTAGTCGTACTACTCTGCCCCCCGAGGACATTATCCAGACGGACTTCGTCAAGTGGGCCAGCAACTACGTCGGGCCGAGGTTCAACTTTATCCACTGTGACTTTCCCTATGGGAAACGCATTTTCTCCGGCCAGTGGGGAGGGAAGAACGACTCAGGCTTTCAGTATGATGATAGCCCCGATGTCTACTGGGAGCTGGTCGCCGCCCTCTGCGCGAACCTAGACAGGCTCATGGCGCCCACGGCGCACTTAATGTTCTGGCTAAGTTCTGAGATCGAGATGCAGCACGCAACCATCGCCAAGTTCCGCGAACTGGCGCCAGAACTGATCTTCCAGCCCCGAGCGCTCGTCTGGCTGAAGAGCGACAACGTGGGCATTGTGCCAGATCCCAAGCGTGGTCCTCGCTGGATCACCGAGCTTGCCCTCATGGCCAGCCGAGGCGACCGTGTGCTGGTTCAGCCCTTGGCAAACGCCTATAACGCCCCAACGGCGCGGGCGCTGCATCCCAGCGCTAAGCCCGAGCCGGTCCTGCGGCACTTCTTCAGAATGTTTATAGATGACACCAGCAGGATGTTAGACCCAACTTGTGGTTCAGGCAGTTCCTTGCGTGCAGCCGAAAGCCTCAATGCGGCTGGTGTACTCGGAATTGAAAGAGACGAAAACTATGTCTTAGCGGCGCGAAAGGCTCTTCGCGAATTTAGGACTCTACGAGAACTGACAAAGAGCTGACAAAATGACGAAGTGTCCGGGCAGATACTGTACGCGAGAAGATGGACCATGTAATCTGGCTGCATGTGTGTGGCCCTTGCAGACTGATCCAGATGCCATGCCGCCGGGCGCCTCTTCGCGCGATATGCTGCTGGTCGAGCGCCAGAGAACGCATGGCAGCTTCACGCAAAACGCCATCATCAGTCAGCAGATCAAGCATGTCTTTCACTCTTACGGGGCGTATCCAACAGAGAGCCCAATCTACTGTGAGGCTCTAGATATGATTGCGCTGAAACTTTCTCGTGTTCTCTCCGGTCAGGCGAACTACGCCGACCACTGGGATGACATCGCCGGATACGCCAAGCTGGCCAGCGAGGCGTGCAAGTGAAGTGCTACATCTTCGACCTCGACGGGACGCTCGCGGACGACAGTCATCGCTGGCATCATGTGCAACGCTCTGGAGACTGGGATAGCTACTACGCCGCGTGCCCAGAGGATAAGCCCATCGAGCACGTTCTAGAGATCGCCAGAGCACTAAATGGCGCAGGCTATAGCATTGTGATCGTCACCGGGCGCAGCGAGAGCATTAGGCGGGAGACTGAAGACTGGCTTCTCCAGCACGGCATACTTTTCAGCGAACTCATCATGCGGAAGAAGACTGACCGCAGGCGCAACTCAGAGCTGAAGCTAGAGGCCCTGGAGACTCTACGCGCTAAGGGCTATCTGCCCCTAATGGTCTTCGAGGACTTGCCAGCAGCGGTCGCAACGTATCGCCGCGCGGGAGTGCCCTGCGCGCAGGTCGCGGACCCAGATGAATGGGTGCATACGCATCCCTAGAACGTAGTGGATACTCAATGCCCTCGCGAGCAGAGCATGAAAAGGCCCGCCACTTCCCCCACGTCAGGCCCAGCATGCCCGCAGCGCAGTTTCGCTCTCAGCCCTTTTATTGCTGCGTCTGCGGCGAACGCTGCGATCCGCGAACGGAACAGTGGACGAGTCTAGAGTACACCCATCAGTCTCTTCGCACGCTAACTGAGAAGAAAGAATGAGCGAACCGTTCCAGTTCACCAGCGGGCCGCAGCGCGCGCACACAGTCTTTGTGGGCGAGGCGTTCGGGGCCGAGGAAGCCGAGGTGGGCCAACCGTTCGTCGGCCAGAGCGGCAGGGAGTTCGCCCGAATGCTGGGCGAGGCCTGGCAGCAGCCCGCACTGCTTCAGGCCGCAGCGCAGCTCGACCGGGCTACGTGGATCGCTGCGCGCAATCAGTGGCTAGAAGAGCACGGCGTGCTGCTGACGAACGTCTTCGCTCTCCGGCCGCAGAACAACAATTTGGCCTATCTCTGCTGCTCGAAGGAGGAGCTACCTGATGGTTACTCTCAGGGTCCGGTACGAACAGAGGCCCCGCGATACGTCCGGGCTGAGTATCTTCCAGAACTGGATCGACTACGCGCAGAAATCGAAACCGCCGCGCCAAACCTTGTCGTTGCACTGGGGGGGACGGCGCTGTGGGCACTTCTGGGAACGCATGGTATTGGAGCACATAGAGGCACAACGACAGTATCAACGCTCGTACCGCAACAGAAGCTGCTTGGAACTTATCACCCAGCAGGCGTTATCTACCAGTGGTCTTTGCGGAGTACTGTCATCGCGGACTTGATGAAGGCGGAGAACGAAGCACGGCACGCAGACATCGTCAGACCGACTAGGCACATTCACGTCTGCCCGGACATCGAGGACGTGGAGACGACTACGGACTGGCTACTGCAGCACGCGAAGATACTGTCTCCTGACATCGAAACGATGAAGGGCCAGATACGCTGCATCGGCTTCGCCTGGACCAGGAGCGATGCCATTGTCGTGCCCTTTATACATAATCTTAGTGGCAAGAACTACTGGGACTGGGAGGAACACGAACTGCGCGCGTGGTCATGCGTCAGACGACTGCTGGAGTCACCAATACCGAAGGTGGGCCAGAACTTCTTATTTGATTTGCAGTATCTTACTCGCGCGGGCATCAATCCGCGTAACTGCGCTCACGACACAATGTTGCTTCATCATGTACTCTATCCCGAATTGCCTAAAGGATTGGGCTTCCTCGCCTCAATCTACACGAACGAGATGGCCTGGAAGCTGATGCGCAAGCGAGGCGAGGAAGAACTGAAGAGGGATGAATGAGCTGCAAAGTAGAAGATTGTGACAAAAAACTCTATGCTTGGGGCATGTGCTATATGCATTATAAGAGAGTTAAACGCCACGGCAGTACTGAACGACAGCGAAGAGAGATGGGAACTGGAACACTCACTCAACATGGCTATATCTCTATAGAGCACAGCGGAAAGGCTAAATACGAGCATGTTCTCATGGCCGAAAAAGTTCTTGGGCGTCCATTAAGGGGCGAAGAGCGTGTTCATCACATGAATGGTAACGGGAGAGATAATAAGACACCATTTAATTTAGTTATATGCCCAAATGAGGCTTATCACCAGCTTCTGCACAGACGAATGCGCGCGCTTGGCTACGAAGGACCAAGACGAACTAGATATTCGCCAGGAGCAGCAGGATGACACAAAGATGCTGGTGCGGGCGGGACTTACTTCTGCGGACTGAGCTGGCCAATCGCCGCGGAGGCTATAACTTCGAGTTCGTCCATGAAGGCTTGAAGTACAGCGCCAGTGTGCGTGAGCACAACGGGAGGCCCCTAGAAGTCTTCTTGAACTGTAGTAAGATCGACAGCGCCAGCGATCTAGTCGCCCGCGACGCGGCGATTGTGCTCAGCATTATGCTGCAGTACGGCATTCCTATCAGTGTGCTGGCAGCCAGCGCGCTGGGGAAGAACGCCGACGGCACAGCCAGTTCGCCCATTGGCAAGCTCGTTGAAATTCTAGCCAGCCAGGAGACAGAACGTGGGCAGACTTAAGCGAGATCTGCTGCAGCAGCGCTGTGATGCCTGGCGGGCAAAGGCCCAGAGGCGCGGGAGAATGCTCAGGCTCTGCCAGACCTACTTGGCAACCGTCATGGCGGCCAGCAACGACAGCGTCAGGCGAACTGGCAGGCCGCGCTCGGAGGAGTCCCAAGGGCTCTACGACTTGGCGCAGCAATTCGTGAAGAGCATCCAGGAGGAACTGAAGAATGAGCGAAATCCAAACGACCACGCAGCAGAGCGAAAGTGGCGACCCGCCCGACGGGCCAGTTCCAGCCAGTCCGCCGAAGATAGCCGAGATAGTCCCACCAGCCCCAGGCGAACCCCTGCTAGCTTTTGAGCTAACGCTGAGTGAAGTCGGCTGCATCGCGGCCAGCATTCAGACGAGCGTGCGCTCGGGCTGGATACGCGAGCCCAGTCATCTGAACGTCGCGAACAGCGTTCTGCGGAAGTTCCACGAGGCCAAGCTGAAGCTGGCGGAGACTTTGCCATGAGTAAACGTTGGCACCCCATGGCGTCTGCGCCCAAGGACGGCTCACGTATTCTGGCCCGCGGGCCGGGCTCAGACAACTGGCCCGTTGGCTACACAGTGATTTGCTGGCAGCACAATCGCTGGTCCGCTTGTGCTGGCGGTTGGACAGTCTATGAGGACAGCGATTTATTAGATGCTGCACAGCCTACTGAGTGGCTTTCCTTAGAGGAACTATAAGGTGCTGATCCAAACCGACTCGCTCGATGCCGCCAAGCTCAAGGCTCTGGATGAGCCCACGACGCATCAGCTCTACTGCGGGCTTGACTGCTGCCTAACGCTCGAAGTGTTCGAGGAACTGAGCGCACTCTGCACGCCCCAAGGCGCCAGCGAGCCTGACTGGCCCGTCTGCTACTCCTTCGAGCGCGCGCTGCAGGCCCCGGCGCTGGACATGATGCTGAGAGGCTTCAAGATTGACCAATTCGAGCGTCACAAGGCCATCAGACAACTTCGCGGAGACACAGTCAAGGGCAAGGGCGTCGTTCTAGAGGGGGAGATCGGAAAATTCCAGGCCCAACTAGATGAACTGGCCACAGTCATCTGGGACAGGGGGCTGAACGTGGCCAGTCCGAAGCAGATGAAAGCCTTCTTCTACGGCGCGCTCAGGCTGCCCGAAGTCGTCATTAGTGAGAAGGGCGAGAAGCGAGTCAGTACGAACCGGGAGGCTCTGGAGAAGCTGGATCAATACTTTCACGCTAGACCCCTAGTCGCCCTGGTCTTCGCCATTCGGGATCGACAAGGAGTGCTGAAGCAACTGGAGACTGAGATTGATCCAGACGGACGCTTCAGAATGAGCATCAACATCGGGGGGACCGAGACTGGCCGCTTCAGCACTTCCAAGTCCGTCACTGGCACCGGCGGGAATGGACAGAACCTGAAACGTGATGATGATCTTGAAGAGGGCGAACTTAGCATTCGCCGCTGCTTTGTGGCCGATAGGGGCTGGAAGCTCTGTAACATTGACCTAGAGCAGACCGAGTCCCGCGATGTGGGCTTCTTGCAGGGCACTCTGCTGAATGATTGGCGCTACCTTGACGCCTGTGAGCAGGGCGATCTGCACACCGCAGTTGCCAGAATGGTCTGGCCCCAGCTCGGCTGGACTGGCAACGCCAAGGCAGACCGAAAGCTGGCCGACCAGAACTTCTATCGCCACTTCAGCTATCGGGACATGGCGAAGCGTGGAGGCCACTTGACGAACTACATGGGCACTGCGTGGACTGCAGCCCGCAGCCTGAAGGTGCCCCAGGCGCTGATGGATACATTCCAGGCGGCCTATATCGCAGCGTTCCCAGCATTCCCGACCTGGTGGCAATGGACCGCGCAGCGCATTCAGACTGACGCCCAGCTCACAACGCCCTATGGGCGCACTAGGATGTTCTTCGGCAGACGAGATGACGACTCCACACTGCGAGAGGCCATCGCGTTTGTGCCGCAGAGCATGACCGCAGACAGAATGAACCTTGGCCTTTGGCGCGTCTGGAAGCACATGCCGGAAGTTCAACTGCTGGCCCAGGTCCATGATAGCATCTGCTTTCAGTTCCGTGAGACGGGCAACAGCGAGCAGGAGGCAGAGATCGTCCAGCGGGCGCTTAAGTTGATCGAAGAGCCCCTAGTCGCGCCCAATGGCCGTGTCGTGCTCGTCGGAGGTGAGGCCAAAGTCGGCTGGAACTGGGGCTCTTTCGGACCAGCTAATCCAGAGGGGCTCACGAAGTGGTCCAGCACGTTGCCGGACCTGCGACGCCGAAGACCAGATATGGAGCGAACGCTATGAGCAACCAGGACGAAGCTGAGCCCAACGAACATCTCGTCGCCCGCGTGGCGAGTGTGCTGGCCGGCGCCCAGTCCGGCAACATCCAGGGCATTATCTGCGTCTGCTTTCTGGCCACCGGGGCAGTCCACGTCGAGGTCTCGGGGGAGCAGAACCTGCTCGTCCGCCTGGGCGCTCTGAACATCACCGCGGATTGCATTAAGTTGCTGGAGACCCAAATGGCCCAACAGCGCGCACAGCAGCCGGCGAACTGGGGGCCAGGAGGCAATGCGTAGAGCGTCGTGGTGACGAGTGTCAGATTGGATCGGGGCTTTTCTCGAGCTGACGGAAGGTCTGCCTACTCCAGCGGTCTTCCGCCTCTGGTCCGGCATCTTTGCGATCGCAGCGTGTATGGAGCGCCGCTGCTGGTTACGCACTGCGTTTGGCACGACTTATCCGAACCTGTTCATCTTGCTCGCGGCCCCTTCTGGTAGCGGAAAATCGCCTGCGATTGTCCCCGCGCGATCACTGCTCTATAAGTCTAAGACTGTCGTAATGGCCGCAGATGACATGACCAAGGCGGCGTTCATAGATGAAATGGGCGAGCACACTCGCCGAGTTCTCTACAAGGGGGAGACCATTCTCTACAATCCGCTCTGCATTATGATCAGCGAATTGGGCACGCTCGTTAACGCGCATGATCTGGAGTTCTTCAGCTTGCTCAGTGACCTGTTCGATAATAAGGAGGTCCCCCACCGCTCACGGCGCCGGGGCCACAACAGCGGGAAAGCGATTGATCTGCCCAACCCGAGCGTCAATATCATTGCCGGCACCCAGCCGGCATTCTTGGGCGATCTTCTTCCTGATGCAGCTTGGCAGCAGGGTTTCACGGCCCGCTTTCTGATGATCTATGCCCCCGGCGCCCCGAGCGTTGACATGTTCGCCGAACGAGAGGACCAGTCACATCTGCAGGCCGAGCTTGTGAAGGGCCTTCAGGTACGCAGCAAGCTCCTGGGCGAGTTCCGCATCAGCGAGGAGGCGAAGGACATAATTCGGCTCTGGATGAGCCAGGGCCTCAAGCCCGTGCCGGATCACGAGAGACTGACCACGTATAATAGTAAGAGAAATCAATTCGTGCTGAAGCTGGCCATGATCGCGGCGGTCAGCGAGAGAGGCGAACTGCACATCACAGCGGCTGATGTCGAGCGTGCGAAGAGTTGGCTTCTGGCCGCCGAGCACGTCATGCCGGACATCTTCAGGGATATGGTTCAGCGCAGCGACTCCGCCCTAATCGGCGAGCTTCATCGTTTCGCCTGGAACCTTTGGCTCAAGTCCAGCGCCAGATCTGAGCAGCGCAAGCTCATCCATCGCAGCAAGCTGATGGAGTTCCTGTCCCTGCGCTGTCCGGCGGACAAAGCGATGCGGATACTGGAACTGAGCTGCCAAATGGGCTGGATGGAGCAGCAGCCGGACACGTTGCTCTTTCTGCCCAAAGCGCGCGGGCTGGTCGCAGCGGAGGAATAGCCCATTGACAACGGGGCTTTTTTGTGCCATAATACGTTGTCTGAAGAGGAGACTGAAAGATGAAGTTCTACGTGATGGATCACACTGGCCACAGCACCCTGGAGTTTTCTGCTGCCCAGAAGGCCAAGGCCCAGAAGACGTTCGACGCGCTGCTCGCCGAGGGCAAGATCGCGGGCACGAGGCGAGCCGGCGAGACGGACTACGTCAAGGTGAAGGCGTTCAGCGAGCTGGCGGACGAGACGACCTTCACGCCGCCTCGCGTCGGGGGCTAGCACGTTCGCGCGCTGAGCGTTCTGCGCTGTGCTCTTCACTGAACCTGATGGGCTGCACTGTCAGTGGCTGACGGAATACTACGTTGTCACCGACAGTCTGCTCACGCGCTTCGATGCGACTATGCGTGGGCCGCTGCTGGAGCCCAGGATCAACCACTGTTCGCAAGATATAATTGACTTCGCGCTGGAGTTCTACGCTGATCGGATCGAGGAAGTCAAACGGCGAGCGAGGGAGAACCCTGCCAGTCGCTTAAGCTGTGAATTCTGCATAACGTATGAAGAGATTGCACAGAGATACGCTCGTCCTCACGCACGAATTGGCAGTCAGTTACGCATTCGTCTGCCCCAAGACTTTCAAGTTCGAACACAGATAAATATACTTCATGCCTACCGGTATGCTCGGCCAGAGTGGGCCATCGGCATTGGTGGTGACTTCGCGCATGATACTGGCGAAGCCCATGCCAAAGCCATAGAGCTACTAAAGTCTTGGCTCTCAGCAGACCAACTGCGGGAGTTCGAGAAAGACGCTCGTTTCACCGTTCAGGGCAGCGACACGGGGACGCACTACAGACTCATTTCTGAGCACAGCTATAATATACTCGAACTGGACAAAGAGGGCGCGCTGACGGGCCAGAAGTACTGCGTCGTCCCCAGTGCGTCCGTGGCGATGGGCGACCAGTTGCTGGCCCAGAAGATCTGGCTCGAAACAGACGAAACTAGAACGCTGAAGATTGCGAACAAAGTAGTTCGCACTGGTGCGCAGGCAGACAACACCATGCGCAGTATGAATATGATAACGCGCGAAGCCATTCGACTGTTCCAGAACAGCAACGCGTTCCTTAGAGAGATCGCCGGGGAAGCCGAGCCCGATCCGCGTCGGCGGATCGAAAATTGACTGACGTTACATCGAAAAAGCGACCGCCACAAATGGGCGCCAATGCATTAAACAGAGTGGCCCACTACCCCTATGGCCCGATTACGGATGGCGTGCCACTGGCCCGCGCTAGGTCTGTGCGCGGAACGAATTGTTCAATGATTTCAATGACTTAGCGCCAATTCGCCTCTGGCTGGCCCGCAAAGTCCGCTTCGCCCAACGCTTGTACTCATCCCGCTCCAGGAGCGGATTTCCGCCACAAAGCTTCCGCGCAGACGTGCTAGGGACGGATGAGTTCGCCGCGGAACTGGACATGGGTCGGGCTCCAGCGAAGGATGAGTTCGGGCATCATAAGCCTTCCTGCGCGGAATGTCAATAGGCAAAATGCGGAGCGCCAATTCTTGGGCGAGTCCTCTGTGTAGTCCACGAACGCCCGCGCGCTGGGCTCCGCCACGCAGCCACCATCCACGCCCCAGATCGTGCGCTCGTTAAACAGCGTCAGCGCACGAACGTTCGCACTATGCAAGTGCCCAGTGACGATATGCACGCCGGACCACAGAGCGTTATTGTGAATGGCGTGAATGCCGCCGCGAAAGCGATGCTTAACGAGCACATCGTCGCCCGAGTCAGGATTAATCACAACGGACCACGCGGGCTCCCAGAGCGGAAAATGATCGCGCAGATGGACTCCGTGGATCTTGGCATACTCCGGCGCGACGTGGGCCAGTCGGGTCTCGAACCTTGCGTCGTGATTGCCGAGAGTCCAGATCTTCTGGCATCGTCCGCCAGCCTTGGCGATCTCGTGTGTGCAGTCTTGAGCCCACTCGATTTCTTCATGCAGCGGGGGCCTCTTCTCCCAGCCGATAGGCATGTGGCGACTGATGCTCGGAGCGTCCATCACGTCGCCGTTCAGGATGACTGCGCGTGGTTTTCTCTCCTTACAGAACGCCACGAATGCACGATGCATGAGAGTCGTCTCGCCCGGCCAGTAGTGGAAATCGCTGCCGACTAGGACTTCGCCATCCAGAACGCTCAGCGTCAGCCGGTGCTTGCCCTGCGGACTGGGTATTCGCACGTCCCCACCACGATGCTTGTTCGGCCCGACCAGCTCGATCCCACGACGTTGCTCGATCCTCTTTCTTCTGTGGGCGGTCACAGGTCCAGGAACGCCCAGTCTCCTGGCCATTTCTCGCTGACCAAGTTCCTCAAACAGTCGAATGAAATCGACTTCGCTAACGCGCGCTTCAGGCATCTCTATTGTCCTCGACTAGAACGTTCGGGCGCCATGATGCTCGGCAGCGGCGCACGGTCTGGCGGGATCGGAGCCACGCGGCTGCGATGCACGTAGTGGTCTGAGGCGTCCGTCCCCCTCGCGCTAACGAATGGGGCTTCCGAATAGGCCCAGGCCAAGAATGCCCACGAGAACGAACAGAACGAGCCAGCTGCCGAATGGCCCCCAGGCGTAGGGACTTGGTCGCCAGGGGTTCATGCCGAAGATACCGAAGATGCCGACGATAACGTAGATCAGCCAGAACCAGATATTCGCGCCCATGAGGGCCTCCTGTTGCTACTTACTCTCTTCCGATGCAGTCTTGATGGACTCAACCTTCGCCGCAGTCTCAGCGTCAGCGATAGCGTCAGTATGAGCGACCTCTTTGTCCTCGGCAGCTATGCTGGCCTGCTCAGCATGAAGCTCTTTCCGGCCCTCTAGCTTGCCCTCGGCGAGCTTCGCGGCCTCTAACGCCGTCCGCATGCTGTTCGTCTCATGCTTCACATCATGCATGTCGGCGGCGACAGCGACCATGTGCTGCTCGACTCGCCAGGACTTCCAGAGTCCAGTGGCGGCCAGGGCCGCGATGATCCACTGCGGTAGCTCGCCCAGCGACACCACCACGTTCGTCATCGGAATTGGAATGAGCACATCGGCCCAGGCCGAAGGGGCGAACAGCAGCAGCAGTAGCTCGGCCAGAGCGACGAAGCTGGCCACGAGCAGCAGGCCAACGAAGAGGGGATGGCGAAACATTAAAGTGCGCTCCAGTGCGCCTCGTTTGCGGCGATGAGTGCGGGGATGTTGGTCATGGCAGCACTTTCAAAACCAAAGACACATCGGCTGTGGACGGCGCACCCTCGGCATTTGTTACGCGGAAATAAACCGTGTTGGGCGTAGGCAACGAGGCCGCAACGAAAGATGTCGTGCCCGCACCGGCTGTTTGCTGCATATTGTTTGCCGTCAAGTCTGCCGTGGCGGAAACCGTGATGGGCGTTCCTGTGGCGATAAGTTGCGTCCCGCCGCCGGCAGTCGTGCTAAAAAGTCCGAATGTTGCCGTTACCAACGTATGGTTGGCATTAGAGATTTGCAGCGTATTAACGAAAGCCCGCGTGTACCCCGCCGGTAATGTGAATGGAATTGCTGTATCGGCAACCGAGTTGAAATTTACCCCTGGGGCATTGACGACGATATTTGCCAACTCAAAATTTGCCTGCGCCTGCGCGAGCGACGCGGCGTTGGTGCCGCCATTACTGTAGGGCAATGTACCCGTGATAGTGCCAGAAGCTATCGTAGTGACTCCGTCGATAACACCGCCGCTCAAATAAGTGCAGTTGGAATTTCCTGGGAAAAAGGTATTGGCATTTCCTGTCGCGCTGAGAATAACGCCGTTCGTAGCAACGGCACATTTTGGACCAGTAACAGTAGCGCTATTCAGATTGATCGTTACATTGGCAAAACTATTCAGACCAACGGTATCCGCATAGGCAAAGCCGAGGCCAGAAAATGACGCGCTGATGCTCGGCACGAAGTTGATGTTAACGGCATTATCGAAAAGAATTACGGCCTGATGTTGTGCAGCAAGTGCTGCCTGACCGGCACCGCTGGCGATACCAATATCGGCCTCAAAATGGATGTGGGCATGGTCGTCGTCGAGAATTAGATCGCCAGCCGGCGATCCTGTGAAGATATTTCCAGCATTGAAATACACGTAGCAGCCGCCCGTTGCGGCAAAATCATTTCCAGTTCCTTGAAACGTAATGTTTGCAAATTGAACGACAGTACTGAAATAGCAATCGACCGGCGTGCCGGTGACATTGAAGGCTGACCCGTTCGTGACGGTGCCGCCACTCGTATAGGCACCGCCGAATGTCGTACCTTGCAGCGTCAGATGCGTCCCATCCGTGACAGTGACTTTCCATGTGCCGTTGCACCCTGTCGCGCCGCCAATACTGTAAGTGGAGACAACTTGATTTGTCGTATAGGTTGCAGTCGCGGAAACCGTAATCTCACACAGGCCACCATTGCTGATGGCACCAGTTACCGCGAGCGTTGCTCCAACAATCTGCAAAGCCGCCCCGCCGGAAGCTCCGACCATATCGTGAAACGGCATGTGTATTCCGGCTGTATCGGTCGTGGCTGCGGCCAGATTGCACGTGACGGTCGTAACATTCCGAGCGTCATAGTCTATTTCATCGACAACAGTGTTCGAGCACGTCTGTGCTTTCTGAAATGCCGAAGCGCCGGGCGCGAGACCGTCAGTGGCTCCGACTACGTCAGTACCGTTCGTAAAATCGGCGTAGAAATTTAGGTTTGAGCTTGCTGGTGGCTTCCAGCGGCCGGGCCGAGACAGTGCAGCCCACGCGCCGTTGACAATACCGATGGTGCAAGTTTGCAGCGGCCAGAGAACATTCACTGGCGAGCAGCCACTGAAGCCAGAGATGCCCTTGCCACGCGCAGTGTCGCCATTAGTGAGGGTGACAACACATGTTGCTGCAAATCCTGCAACGGACGGAACTGTAATGGTGAAAAATCCGGTCGAGCCAGTGCCGGCCTGAATGGTCGCGCCGCAGTCGGTTGTTGCAATAGTATAGTTAACGATCTGCGTATTAAGTCTGTTAGCAGCGATGCCAGCAGGCAACGCAGATCCAAGGCCAGCGGTGAAACCGGACCAGATCAGATTATTGTTGACATCATAGAGCGTCTCGGTATAGTTGCCGCTGCCGAAGATGAAGGCTGCGCCCAGGCTGTCCAGCACCACGGGCTGCGCATTCGGCGTCGCCTGGAAGGCGTCTTGCCAAGTCGTCTTGGGCGTACTGGTGTTCGGTACGAAGAAATAGACCTGACCGCCGACCAGCGGCTTCCCGTTCGCATCGAGGAACTGGGTCTTCGCATTCGGCAGGATCGTCGCCGTCTGGGCCAGCAAGCTAGTCGTTAGAGCGATCACGACGCCTAGCGATGTCACTAGGCCATAGAATGCGTTGCGGAAAGTGGTCATCACGGGCTCCCACTTAGTATGTTGCTCGATACACCGCCCTGTCCAACTGGCGAGCCCAGAGACTGGCTCAGTGCATTCACATCGGGCTGGATGTTGCCGGGCGTCAGCGGAACAGTAATTCTGCGCGCCGCACTCGGTAGCCAGTTCTCAATGGGCAGACCGGACACACTCTGGACGTAGTCGCTAGTCTCACTCGGCAACTTCCGCACGTCGGCGCCACTCTTCAGCCACTTCGCGACATTGCCCGGTCCCCAGTTATACGCGGCCAGGGCCAGCCCGGAGTTGCCAAACTGGCTAGTCAGATCCTTCATGTAGTGCGCTGCGCCCTCAATGCTCTGCGGCACATCGGTCGGGTCGATGTCGTACTGCTTCGCCGTGGCTGGCTTGAATTGCGCGATGCCCACGGCGCCAGCATCATTCGGCCCTTGGTTCTGGAAACCGCTCTCTTTGTGCAGCAGACGAGTCAGCAAGTTCGGCTCCAAGCCATATTTCGTCGCACTGGAGGCGATTATCGGCTGCAGTTCGCCGGGCGCAGATGGCGCAGCGGTCGCGCCTTGGGCCGGCGCCACGGGCTGCAGATAGTTCTTCATCCAGTCAGTCTTACTTTGGTAGTCCGGATTTTGCACGATACTGGGCAGCAGCGGATTAGCGACCGGGCCAACTCCGCCGTGGGTCAGCAGATAGCGATACGCCGGGCTCGCCATGAACGGCAGAGCCAGCGGGGCCGCAGCGGCATTCAGCGCCCCATAAGCGGTGGCCCCGTGGGCCAGCAGGGGCAGATGGGGCATAACCTGCTCCAGAAACGGCATGGCGTGCCCAAGGCCCTCAGCGCCCAGCGCGCCACCAGCGAGGCCAAGCGCAGCGCTGAAGCCGCTACCATGCTGGTTACCTGGAGGCACGAAAAGTTGCGACCCCTGGGCCAGCGTGTCGAGGTTCACCGGGTTCCCGCTACTGGCGGCAGCGCTGCCCGCGCTCATGCCGCCGGGGTACTGCGCACTTCGCATGGCGCTGACTAGCGCCTTGGGATTGGCCACCCCAGGCGTATCCACGCTATTCGCCGCCACACGATCCAGAACGCGCGAGTTCGCCCATTGGTTCTGGGCCAAGCGCACGCTCTGCGTCTGACTGGGCGTCAAGACGCCAGCGTTCAGGGCGTCCTCAAACTTCTGCGGTAGATCGGCGTCGGCGATGTTGCTCCACGCTGGATGCACGCTCGACGCCAGTTCAGACTTAATAGCTGCCCGCGCTTTGTCCAAGTTGGCCGCAGTTAGCTGGGCGTCACGACTGCCCGTAGAGCGCATCAGGCTTTCAGTAACATCCCCCATGTCGGATTTGCCCAGAGAGAGCAGCTTGCTGAGTGCGCGCAGCATCGGCGGGGCACCAGGCAACTGGGCAGCCGAAAGTCCCAGCCCCTGCGCACTCCAGTCGCGCGCCAGCTTGCCGATCTCCGGGGCCACGTTGCTGCGATAAGGGGCGAACAGAATGTTCGTCAGTGGCCCAGCGGTAGCACCCAGCATGGCCTCGCTACTTAGATCATCATTCTGGCCCATGTAGCGATTGTAGGCGCCAGTCATGGTGCCCTGGCCCGCCCCCCAGGCGGCTTGGCTCCCAAGGCGCATCAGGCGGCTGCCACCAGCCTGTCCAGTGATGAACTTCGCAGCGTCTTCGAAGAATGGATTACCAGCCAACTTACTGGCCAGCTGCCCCGCCCGGAAGACGCCTTGGCCCGCCAACGTGCTCAGTACCACGCTCGGCGCCGTGCTGCCCACGAAGTCCGCAGCCACTGCGGCTGGCCCGTGATCTTTCTCCCAGAGCGCCTTGGCCTTGGCCAGCTTGGGATCGTCCTTCGTCAGCGCGCCGAATGTGGCGCTGTCCAGCGCGTGACGAGCGGTATCCCAGTCCTTAGACGGATCGTACTTCAGACCCAGAGACTGCTCAAGTTCTCCGGGCTCCTGCACGGGGGTCAGCTGCTGGTCGATGAGCTTGTCGATCGGGTGAGCAGCGCCCGTGGTGCCCTGGCCCGGCTTCAGCGTCGGGCTCTCAGACGACAGTAGCTGATCCAGCTGTTCATCGACTGGGTGCGGCATCACTTGGCCTCCGCTGGCGCGAGTATGTCCCTCGCAATGCCCTGGGTGATCAGGCCCTTATCGACCAACTTCTGGGTGAAGTAGGGCTCAAACTGAGTCGGGTCCTGCATGTTGCCCGGCAGAGGCGCGTGCTGGTGATAGGCGTTGTAGATGCTATTGAAGCCCGTCGCCTTCGCATTCGCAATGGTGTTCTGGCGCCGAATGTAGTTGAACAGCGCGGTCGCTGCGCGGGGATCAGTCTCAATATGCGGGAAGATGTCCACGATCTTCTGGAACTCGATATTCGTCAGCCGCCCTGCGCTGCCTTCGCCGCCCCCTTGGCTCAGCAGAAGTTGCCTCACGCCCATCGTGCCGAGCGTCGTCGCGATGGTCTCTGCCGTCTGGCCAGCCGGAAGACTGCCGTTAGAGACCTTGTCAACAGTCTCATTGCTCACGCCGAGCGACTGGAGCAACTTGGCGGCCTCCTGATACGCCTCAGCCCCCGCGCCGCCTTTCACCTTCTTCAGAGCGTTCTGCAGCTGATCCGCCACCTGCTGCAACGCAGCAGCATGCGCCGAGGCGTTGTTATAATTCGCCCGCATGCCCTCGATGTCTTTGAGCTTCTGTTCTTGGGCCGGACCGGGAGTGCCGTACTGGAAGTTCGGCGGCTGCGGCGCAGTGGGAGCAGCGCTCGGTGCGCCCGTAGGCGCAGGCGGGCCGGAAGGAGCAGCGACTGGTGCAGCAGGCGCTGTCGGCTGTCCACCTGTGTTGGGCTGAGCCCCGCCCGGCAGCATTGGCGCTGTCGTGCCGTAGATGTTGCTCTTCCAGCCGGGAATGTTCTGGCCCGTCGCTGGATCGAAGCCCATATTGGGGTCGAACTGCTGCGTCAGCGCCGTGAGCGCACTGGCACCGTGCTGCATGGCCAGAGCGTGCGGCAGCAGGACTTGGTTCCTGAAGTCTGCTCCCTTCAAGTTGGCATACTTCGGGTCAGCCAGGAACGCAATGGCCTCCTTGTATTTCGCCGGGTCGATGGCGCCGATGCTCATCGCCTGGGACATATAGGAGCCCATGTCGCTCATGCTGTTCACGTTGCCGTCCTTCGCGGCAGCGCTGTAGATCCCCGCCATCATATCCATGCGCTTCATGGTGCCTTCGAGCTTCGTATTCGTCGTCTGGGCGTCGAGGAGCTTCTTCTGAGCGATGTTGTTCAGAAACTCCGGGGCCAGAAAGCTCGTATCGGGATGGGTTGCGACCAGTGTGGCGGCTTTGTCCCAGTCCACAGAACCAGTCTGGGGGTCAGTGGCCTGCTGCATCAGCGGCCCCATAGCCTGCCGGGCTCTAAACGTCTGCTGAAAGAGGGCGTTCTGATTGAGCTGGTTCTGCGCCGCCGCGAACTGGCCAATCATGGCCAGCGGGTTCTGCTGGTTCTGCCCCAGCGAGCCGTAGATCGAAGTGTTGACGCTGAGATCGGGCATTCTAGTAGCTCCCGAAGAGCGAATTGCTCGGTGCGCTGGAGAGCGAATTGTTCTGCATGCCGGCAAAGAGCGAGCCCCAGGCGCCAGATAGATCTGGCATAGTGGTGCTGGCGGCGTTCGGAGGCGCGGCAGCTGGCGGTGGCTGGACTTGCCCTGGATCGTGCATCAGCATGCCCGGCACAGATGGCTGGCCCCCCACTGGCGTCTGACCACCGACGACAGCGCTCGGATTGACCTGACCGGGGTCATGCATGATCGGACCGGGCACGGCGCCGCCTTGCAGCATATTTGGCCAGCCCGTAGTCCCTCCGCCGTCTCCGCCGCCAGTCAGCGTATTCTGCGCGTTCTGGCCGAAGAGAGACGTAAAGGGGCTCTGTCCCCCATGCCCGCCCTGGCCGAGGAGCTGCATTAAGTAGGGCAGAAACATCTGGAGAAGCTGGGGGTTCATGGCGCGCTCAGCCCCAGGGACTTGGCTGATACGGCTGCTGCGGCCCCCAGGCGCCGCCGCCAGACGGAATGGCATTATTGACGTTCGCCGCTGGGTTCTTGCTCTGGATCAGCTGATTGAGCAGATAGTACTGCATGGCGTTGTTCGCGCCGCCGGACAACGCGTTCGCAGCGCCCACAGCCCCGCCCGCTAGGGCGTTACCCGCGCCGACCATACTGCTACCGATGCCCTGGCCCGTAGACACTGCGCCGCCAGCTAGCGTGCCAGCCGCGTTCTCGCCCAGCGCTGCAGGCTGATAGAGCAAGTTCGCAATCTGTTGGTTCTGCGTCAGATAGTTCTGCAGTTGCTGATTGTACGTCGTGCTGGCCTGACCAGTGGCGTAGTCCGCTGCCCCCTTCATGGCCGCGCCGGAGGAGCCCAGGCCCTCAGCAGCGAAGGAGTTCTGGGTGCTTTTCAGCCCTTGGCCGAGGGTGAACTGGTAGCCTGGAGTGCTGGGCAAGTTCGCCGCTGTGAACGGAGCGGTCAGTGGCGCGTTCGTCGGATCATAGGACTTGCCAGAGCCGGACGGGTCCGCCCCCGTCCCCGTCAAGTAGTCATACCAGCCCAGCGACTTCTGCCCCTGGTCGATAAACGGCTGCAGCTCGTTCTGCGCCACGCCGAACATCTGCTTCTGCGCAGCGATGGCGTTCTTCTCGCCAGCAAGCTGCTGCTGCGAGCCATAGATACTGGCCCCAGCGCCAACGGCGGCACTGATGCCACTGGCCAGTAGCATAGCCATACCAATCCCGATGGGCATTAGTGTAGCGCCTCCGAACGCGCAGCAGTTGCAGCGGCTAGATGCCTGAAGTGACCCTGGCGACCCAGACGGAATAGCATGTGGCGGCACTCACGGCCCAGGCCCAGTATCTGTGTCTCGCGCTGCTGATAGAGCGCGGCGAGCTTGGCCACATCTGGATTGATGTTCTTCTCAGAAAGAAACTTCCACCAACCAGCGTCGTGCTTATAGGGCAGACAGTGCTCGAACACAGCCTTGCACGTAGCCTCCTGGGTCAGCTCGCTGAAGTCCACCGTCAACGTCTGTGGCTGCAGACTAAGTCTATCTAGCGCGCGGCGGACGTAGGCCAGCAAGTTACGCAGTCTGGGCAGGTCCAGCACTAGCTCGTCCTTCGTAGCGGCCACAAGACTGGCCAGTATCTCCTCAGTCGGGCGACGCACCACGACCGTCCGCAGGCGGGGCTCGGCGGTCAGCAGTAGGGGCCACGCAGGAGCGGCCAGCGTCTCGGCTGCCCCCATTCCAGGAATGCTCAGCATAGTCAGCACTTCGTTCAGCGAACTGACCTTCGCTGTAGCCTCGAAGTTGCAGACGCAGATGCCGTAGGTCAGAAAGGCGCTCAGCCACATAGTACGACTCCGCCCAGCGGTGAAGACCATGTACGGCAGCAGCTGGCTGTCGTCGCGGAAACGCAATTCGAGCTGGTCCAAGTTCATTGGCCCACCACTTTACTTAGCGCTGCAACTTGGTTCATCAGCTTTTGCACCTGAGCCTGATCGTAAGTCGCACTCGCTGTGTCGCTATACGTGCTGCTAACGGCCGCACTGCGTGTGACGAACGTGCCGAAGAGATACCTCCATGCGGGCGTCACGTAGGCCATCATGGTCTGCAGCGTGCCAGTCACGGGCTTGCCAGTCGAGTCGTAGAGGCCCGTCACGTCCTCGCCGCCGAAGCTCGCAATGGGCGAGCTACTATTCGGAGTCTGACTCGGTAGAACCTTGGCGCTTGCCGGAGCTGACATCGTTCTAGGTCTCCGCCACTGAGTCGTCAATCCAGGCGCCAGAGATACCAGTGAACGCCGGGCCGGACCACGTTACACGCAGGACGAAGTCGCGGCCCAGACCACTAACTTGGCTCCACTTCATCTGGAACAAGTAGTCGCCCTGGGCGCCCATGCTCTGCGCCGGAACTGCAAAGTACGTATGACCGCGGTCGATGCTGACCTCCAAGTTAACTGGCTCCTGCACTGTGATGTTATTCGCATCTCCGTCGCCGCAGTCCATGTCCAGGGCGAAACGGTCAATACTATGTCTCTTGCCGTCATTGAGCAAGTGGGGAAAGCCACGACGCCGTGTTATTGGCCCGTTGGCGTCCGTGTAGGTGTTCAGATCGAGCACGTAGATATTACCATTCTGCCAATCACCCACTACGTTCACGCCATAGGCGAACGCGGCGCAGTTCGCGCGGATGCGGTTCAGGTTTCCGCTATTCGGATCCGTCCAAGCCCGCTCGTGCCACAGGCTCTCAGTAACATCATAGACAATAGTCGCATTCGCGCTGGCGGACGACAGCACGTAGAAGACGTGGTCCTCCTGCTTGTAGATGAAGCCCACGGCATCACTGATCGTCGCCCCTGCTGTGACCCAGTTCGAGATGATCTTCTCGATGGCGTAGGTACTAACTCGCTGCGCACGATAGCCAGTCCCGATGAACACTGTGCCCTGGCCGGCTTGGTCAACGCCGAGCCAGAATACGTTCAGATCATGCGTCGCCACAGAGTAGGGCGCAATACAGCCGTGCTGGATGAAGACTCCGGGCATGATCTGGAATGGGAAGGCGACTCCACCCGCGTCGTACCAGACCTCGGTGGAGTCGATTGCTCCGAGAAGCCAAATCTCTCTGTGGACGACGACTAACGTGCTGAGAAGGTCTGGATACCCCGTCTTGCTGGCGACATACGTCGGATCGAACGCTGGGGGGTTCACGGCGACCAGCGAGTACTGGAAGCCGAACAGGGTGTTGCCCAACGTAGTCGTCAGAACATCCCCTGGATTGTAGCCCAGGCCCGTCGGTAGCAGCACGACCAGCGTCACTACTCCGCCGACAGTAGTGACGTTCGCTGTCGCGCCAGTGCCACTGCCCCCAGTCAGAGGCACATTGTTCGTCGTGGCGCTGCCCGCAGTGCCCGCCCCGGCAGCAATAATGCTGCCCAGTTCGGGCTGGCCCGCGACGCCAGTCAGCTCGCCAAAAGTGACGTTACTTAGTGTGCTGTACCAGTTGCGCGTATTCGGCTGAGAGATCACAATGAACGTGTCGAGGTAGCCGATGCCCACTCCGCCCAGGAAGTTCGGATCAGTGATCTTGGCGAAGGCGTTGAGGGCGCTGCCCACAGCGGTCACGGCGAACGCAAAGCCCCCCAGGCCGGGGATGGCAGCTGTGCCCAACACGTCTCCGACCACGTAGTTCTTCCCAGTGGCATCCAGCGCGAAGATAATAACGACGCCGTTGGAGACCTCGAACTCAGCTGTTGCAAGCGTACCTGAGCCCCCCGTGAGCGCCACGCCACTATACGTGCCGTTCACGGCGCCGACAGCGGTGATTGTGAAGACTTCGCTGACTAGGCCTGGCACGGCCGCTGTGGCCAGTGTGTCGCCCACTACGTAGCCCGTGCCAGTAGGATTGAGTGTGACTGTGTGTGCCTCGCCGAGACCGCCAGCAACTAGTGCTCCACCGAAGCCGGACAGCGTGCCAGCGTTGCCGAGCGTAGTGGCCCACTTCAGCACCGTCCCTGCCGTGCCTGCATAACCCACATGCGCACCATTCAGCCCATTGTACGGAAAGGGAAAGCCAGCAATCGTGAATGGGCTGCCAGGACTCAGTCCATGCGCAGTCTCCATATTCGCCGTCGCGACGAAGCCAGCAGTGGCCCAGGTCACGACGACGTTCGAGACGACGATAGTTGCCGTGGCGCCAGTCCCAGTGCCACCAGTCAGCGCCGCGCCAGCATACGTCCCGTTCGTGCCTCCGCTGCCGGGATTGGTGACTGTAATGGCGCCCGGAGCGCCCGTGGTCGTGCTGCCAGCGTTAATGACCTGGCCCGCTAGCGGGCGGCCCACTATGCCAGTCTGGAGATTGATCGCGTAGCCGCTAGTCGTGCCGTCAACGAGAATGATAACATTGCCGTTGTCCTGCATGGCGACGGGGTTGCTGCCTGCCGCGATGGCGCCCAGTAAGTGCAGCGTCCAGGTGCTGTCAATAAAGTAGACGTTCTGGCCACAGACGTAATAGAGACTGCCGTTAGTCGCTGTGTAGAGACAACGCGCGACGCCGGCTACGCTCGGAGTGGCTTTCAGCACTGTCCCCGGCGTCAGCAGGTTCGTATAAGGGGCGCTGGCATCCTCGGGATTTTTCTCCGGGTAGAGGTTCAGACAGCGCTGAGCGTCTGCGATGATCGACCTCGCCTGATACGTGCCTCCGAGGAGATTGATCCTGGCCACTTACGACAGCCTATGACAAGTCATCGATGTTGATCTTAAGATCACAGGTCAGCGCCGCAACATTGGCGACACTGAGATTGAAGAAGAGATTGGCCGCAGTCAGCCGAGCAGTCGATGCGATTGTGCCAGACAGGACGACCGTGGCGGCAGTGGCACCCGTGATCGTCGCCGATGTCATCACCGTCGTTCCAGTGCCACTTGCGCCAGTGAAAAGACCAAGCGAGGCCAGAACTGGCGTCGCAGAACAATTCGTGATCTTGATCGAGGTAACTTGATAGGCCGTGACGTAGCTTGGAATAGCGATGGTTGCAACGTCGCCGGTCGCGGTGTGCAAATCAACAGTCCGCGCCGTGAGATTGCTCAGCACTGAAGCTGGCGAATTGACTGCCGTCGTGGTTGGGCCAGCGGCGATGCTGACAATAGCAAAGGCGAATGCTGTGACGAGTGCGACAATGTGTTTCATAATTAGCATCCTGCCCCCACATTATCGACGATGGTTACCGGCGTAGCGCTGGTGCCGGCATAGCCGATGAGTTTGCAAGTGCCAGCATTCGTGCCAGCAACCCACTTGACCACAGAATATCCTGCACCCGGCGCGGCAGCGGCATCGGTCTCTTTGATTTGAGCGAGATCGCCGCGTTGGCCCGCAGCAGGCGTAGCTGAACCGAGAGTGACGCCTTGGCTGGTTCCACTGACCGTCAATCCGACGTTGGTTGCTGTCGCGCTGCCACCGGCGAAAAGAACGACATTTGCGCGGCGT
>Ga0209220_1000252_pt1 | contig 21984 bp, 16 predicted proteins | sample BlaSpr_A8_OM3_M3_FD_187984 | JGI IMG/M metagenome (GOLD analysis project Ga0209220, IMG submission 187984) | Forest soil microbial communities from Thunder Bay, Ontario, Canada - Black Spruce, Ontario site 2_A8_OM3_M3 (SPAdes) (version 2) | ecosystem: Environmental > Terrestrial > Soil > Boreal... | reverse complement strand
AGCGGCGGTTGGTCGCCGCTTCGACGAGGCTGGGTTGCTCACCAAGGCGCGCAAGCTCAACATCTTTCCCTTCCGCAACGCCTGCCTGCACGCTCGGCATGCCGCCAACCCTGAGGGTTTCGTGAACGAAGAGAAGGAGGGCGTGGAGGCGCGCAGCCTGACCCTGACCACCGCCGACGATGGCGTCGTCCTCGTTCAGGGCATCCTCGACAAAGTCGGTGGCGCCGCGCTGCGGACCGCGTTAGAGCCGTTGGCCAAGCGCGCCAGCAAGTACGACGATCGCAAACTCGATCGGCGGCTGGGGGATGCGCTCGTCGACCTCTCGATGCACGCCCTCGACAACGGTGTGCCAAGCGGGCGCACGCAGCTTCAGGTCACGACATCCTTGGAGACACTCCTGGGTCTCACCGGCGCGCCGGCGGCGGAGATGGAGTTCTCGCTGCCGATCTCGGCGAAGGCCGTTGAGCGTCTGGCCTGCGACTGCAGCGTCACGCGGATACTGCTCGACTCCGAGTCCATGGTGATCGATGTCGGGCGCGCCAAGCGGGTCGTTTCGGGCCCGCAGAGCAAAGCGCTCAAAGTTCGCGATCGCGGCTGTACGTGGCCGGGTTGTGACCGGCCGGCGACGTGGACTTCCGCTCACCACGTCGTGCACTGGATTCATGGCGGGGCGACCGACCTTCCGAACCTCGTCCTTCTCTGTTACCGACATCACTGGATGGTCCATGAGGGCGGTTGGCAGGTCGTGCGCACCGATGATGGATGCGTCCATACGGTTGCCCCGCTGATGGGATTTGGGCCGCGGTCGCGCGGACCCGATTAGACCTCCCTGTCGAACGTCCGTTCGCCTTAGAATTAGATATCCCGTGACCTCCCGCTTTCGTGTCGACGCACCCTTCAAGCCCGCCGGGGACCAGCCAGAGGCAATCGAACAGCTGGTCAATGGCGTGCAATCCGGGCTTACCCAGCAGGTCTTGCTCGGGGTGACCGGCAGCGGCAAGACCAACGTCATGGCCTGGGCGGTGGAGCAGCTGCAGCGACCGGTCCTGGTCCTGAGCCCGAACAAGACGCTGGCCGCTCAGCTTTGTGCCGAGTTCCGGCGACTCCTGCCCGACAACGCCGTCGAGTACTTCGTGAGCTACTACGACTACTACCAGCCCGAGGCTTACATCGCGCGGACCGACACGTATATAGAAAAGGATTCGAGCCGCAACGACGAGATCGATCGCATGCGCCACTCGACCACGCAGTCGCTGATCACTCGCCGTGACGTGCTGGTGGTCGCGAGCATCAGCTGCATCTATGGCGTCGGCTCGGTCGAGGACTACATGGGCGAATCGCTCAAGGTCGAGAAGGGCCAGCACATCCGCCGCGAGGTCTTCCTGCGCAAGCTCACCGAGATGCTTTATGAGCGCAACGACTACGACCTCGCCCGGCTGCGCTTCCGCGTCCGCGGTGACGTGGTCGACCTGGTGCCGGCCAACGAGGAGAAGGTGTTTCGCGTCGAGTTCTTCGGCGACGAGGTCGAGCGCATCCAGGAGCTGGACGCGACCACGGGCGAGATCCTCGGCCCGCGGGACGAGTTCACGGTGTTTCCCGCCTCGCACTACGTCACGCCGGCGGACAAGCTCCGCCTCGCGATGGTGGACATCGAGGCGGAGCTGGAAGAGAGGTGCAAGTGGTTCGAGGAGCACGGCCGGTTGCTCGAGGCGCAGCGCCTGCGCCAGCGCACCAACTTCGACCTCGAGATGCTGCGCGAAACCGGAACCTGCGCGGGGATCGAGAACTACTCGCTGCACCTCACGCGCAGGCAGCCGGGCGAAGCGCCGTACACGCTGATGGACTTCCTGCCCGACGACACGATCATCTTCGTCGACGAGTCGCACGTGGCCGTGCCCCAGATCGGCGGCATGCTCGGCGGCGACCGGTCGAGGAAGGCGGCGCTGGTCGAGTATGGGTTCAGGCTGCCGAGCGCATTCGACAACCGGCCGCTGAGCTTCGAGGAATGGGAGGAGCGGGCGCAGAAGGTGGTCTACGTTTCGGCCACGCCCGGGCAGTATGAGCTGCGGCGGTCGCAGAGGACCGTGGAGATGGTCGTGCGCCCCACCGGCCTCGTCGACCCGACCGTCGAGGTGAGGCCGACGGCGGGCCAGATCGACGACCTGCTCGCGGAGGTCAAGCGGCGCGCGGAGCTCGGTCATCGGTCGCTGGTGACCACGCTCACGAAGCGGTTTGCGGAGGACCTGGCCGACTACCTGCGCGAGTACGGCGTCAAGGTTCGCTACCTCCACTCCGAGTTGGACGCGATGGAGAGGATCAGCGTCCTCACGGATCTTCGAACAGGGGCGGTCGACGTGGTGGTCGGAATCAACCTGCTACGCGAAGGGCTCGACCTGCCCGAGGTCGCCTTCATCGGAATTCTCGATGCGGACAAGGAGGGCTACCTCCGCGCGTACAGGTCGTTCATCCAGATCATCGGGCGCGCCGCTCGCAACGTGGAAGGGCACGTGGTCATGTACGCCGATAAGATCACCGACTCCATGCGCCAGGCCCTGGACGAGACCGAACGCAGGCGCAACCGGCAGATCGCGTACAACGCCGAGCGCGGCATCACTCCCGAAACGGTGAAGAAGGCGATCTACGCGCTCGACATCCAGGACAAGGACATCCAGGCGGACGCTGTGGAGCTGATGATCGGGGCCGGCGTGCCGCGCGAGGACCTGCTCGCGATCGTTCGCGACCTCGAGAAGGAGATGCGCCGGCTGTCCAAGGAACTGCAGTTCGAGGATGCGGCCCGCGTGCGCGATCGGATCATCGCGCTCCGCAAGCGGTTGTCGGGCGAGGAGTCGGTGAAGGAGGACGACGCCGATGTCGCGCTCGCGATCGCCGCCGCGCCCAAACAGAAGACGATGGTTCGGAACTGGAGGAAAACGCGACGGGGCCCGTAAAGAACGTGCGCCGAGCGCAAGCGCTCTTGCAAGCCAAGCCTGATGGGTGGATGGAGACGCTGGGCGCGCGCATCACCGAGGCCGAGCCGGGCCGCGTGGTGCTCGAGCTCGAGGCGGGTCCGCAGCACCGGCACGGCGGCGGCGTGGTGCAGGGCGGCGTCATCACCCAGATCGCCGACGCGGCCATGGGCATGTCGCTGGCCACCCTCCAGGAAGACGGCCAGTGGAACACGACCATCGAGCTCAAGATCAACTTTCTGCGCCCGGTCGTCGATGGACGTTTGCTGGCGGAGGGCCGCGTCATCGAGATGAAGCAGACGCTGCTCTTCAGCGAAGCCGACGTGCTCGACGATCGGGGACGCCTGGTCGCGAGGGCCTCATCGACGTGCATGCCGGTGCCCGAGGGACAGGGCCGTGAGTGAAACCACCCAGGCTCCATCACGCGCCTGGGCCTGGCTTGGGCTCAAGCTCGTGGAAGCTGGCGAAGGCAGGGCGGTGGTGGAGATGACGACCACGGATGACATGGCCAACCACTCCGGTTTTGTGCACGGAGGCATGATCAGCACCCTCGCCGACTCCGCCATGGGCCGGTCATTGCGTACGCTGAGTCCTGGCGTCGTCCGAGCGATGAGCTTCGACCTGAAGCTCAACTTCATCAACGCTGCCAAGGTGGGGGAGAACCTCAGGGCCACCGGCCATGTCATCCACGCGGGCCGGCGCACGGTGGTGGCCGAGTGCAGGGTCGAAGGCGGGGACGGCAGGCTCGTGGCCACGGCCAGCGCTACGTTTGCAGTCACCAGAGATAAGGAATGAATCAGGGTTCCGATGCCGACTGATCAAATAACGATTCGCGGCGCGCGCGAGCACAACCTCAAGAACGTCACCCTGTCGATCCCGCGCGACAAGCTGGTCGTGTTCACCGGCCTGTCGGGGTCGGGCAAGTCGTCGCTCGCCTTCGACACGATCTATGCCGAAGGACAGCGGCGATATGTGGAGTCCCTGTCTGCATACGCGCGGCAGTTCCTCGGCCAGATGGAAAAGCCGGATGTAGACGTGATCGAGGGGCTGTCGCCCGCGATCTCGATCGACCAGAAGGGCACGTCGAAGAACCCGCGGTCGACGGTGGGCACGGTCACCGAGGTATACGACTACCTTCGGCTGCTCTATGCGCGGGTGGGCGTGCCGCATTGCCCGGTGTGCGGACGCGAGGTCAGGCGACAGACGGTCGAGCAGATGGCCGACCACGTCGAGAAGCTGCCGAAGGGGATGCGCGTGATGGTCCTCGGGCCGGTGGTCAAGGGCCGCAAGGGCGAGTACAGGTCGCTGATCGACGACGTTCGCAAGTCGGGCTTCGTGCGCGTGCGGGTGGATGGCAGCCTGTACGAGATCGGCGAGAAGATCCCGATGGACAAGAACAAGAAGCACGACATCCAGGTTGTCGTCGACCGCATCGTCGTCGGTCCCGAGCAGCGGACTCGACTGGTCGACTCGATCGAGACCGCGGCGAGGCTGGGCGGCGGGTCGGTGATCATCGTGCCCACCGAGGGTGAAGAGATTCAGATGTCGCAGGACTACGCGTGCCCGTACGACGGCACGAACGTGTCCGAGCCCGAGCCGCGCAACTTCTCGTTCAACAGCCCGCACGGAGCGTGTCCGGTGTGCACCGGGATCGGGTTTCAGCTGGTCGTCGACGGAGACCTCGTCGTCCCCGACCCGTCGCTGTCGCTGCGCGAGGGCGCGATCGCCGCGTGGAGCAAGTCACAGTTCTTCTACCCCGAGCTGCTGGAGACGGTCAGCAAGTACTTCGGCATAGATATGGACAAGCCATGGTCGAAGGTGAGCAAGCAGCACCGCGACGTGCTCCTCAACGGGACCGGCGACAAGAAGATCCGGTTCGGCTACAAGAACCAGTACGGCCACGAGCGGTGGTACGAGGCGCCTTTCGAGGGCGTCGTCGCCAACCTGCAGCGCCGCTACGAAGAGACGCAGTCCGACTTCCTGAAGGCGGAGCTGGAGCGGTACATGTCGGACAAGCCATGCCCCGCCTGCAAGGGGCAGCGGTTGAAGCCCGAGTCCCTCGCGGTGACCGTCGCCGACCACAACATCGCCCAGGTGTGCGAGCTCTCGGTCAGCGGGGCCATCGATTTCTTCGACCGGCTTGCGCTCACAGAGCGTGAGCAGCTGATCGCCCGCGGGATCTTGAAGGAGATCCTGGAGCGGCTCCAGTTCATGATCGACGTCGGCCTCGAATACCTGACCGTGAATCGGGCCGCCAACACGCTGTCGGGCGGCGAGTCGCAGCGGATCCGGCTCGCGACCCAGATCGGATCCAAGCTGATGGGGGTCCTGTACATCCTCGACGAGCCGTCGATCGGACTCCACCAGCGCGACAACCGAAGGCTCATCAACACCCTGCTGCGCCTGCGCGACCTCGGCAACACGCTCATCGTCGTCGAGCACGACGAGGAGACGATTCGATCCGCCGACTACATGGTCGACATCGGGCCGGCCGCGGGCGAGCATGGAGGCGAGATCATCGCGGCGGGTACGGTCGAGCAGGTGATCAATAACCCGAACTCCCTCACGGGCGCTTACCTGCGCGGCGACCGCGAGATCCCGATGCCGTCGAAACGGCGAAGTGGCAATGGCAAGAAGCTCGTGATCCGCGGCGCACGCGCCAACAACTTGAAGGACATCGACGTCGCCCTTCCGCTGGGCACCTTCGTGGCGGTGTCGGGCGTGAGCGGGTCGGGAAAGTCATCGCTCGTGACCGACATCCTCAGCCGGAAGGTGGCGCAGTACTTCTACAGGGCCAAAGACAAGCCCGGGCCGCACCGCGTGGTCGAGGGGCTCGAGCATCTCGACAAGGCCATCGATATCGACCAGTCGCCCATCGGGCGCACGCCGCGCTCGAACCCCGCGACATACACCGGCATGTTCACCTACATGCGCGAGCTGTTCGCAAGCCTGCCCGACGCGAAGATGCGCGGGTACAAACCGGGGCGGTTCAGCTTCAACGTGAAGGGTGGGCGATGTGAGGCATGCGAGGGCGACGGGATCATCCAGATCGAGATGCACTTCTTGCCCGACGTGTACGTCCCATGCGAGGTATGTCACGGCACGCGCTATTCGCGTGAAGTGCAGGAGGTCAAGTTTCGCGGCCACTCGATCGCCGACGTCCTCGAGCTCACGGTGGACGAGGCCCTCGAAGTTTTCGAGAACGTGCCGAGGATCAAGGTCAAGCTCCGCACGCTGCACGACGTGGGCCTCGGCTACATCAGGCTCGGGCAGCCGGCGACTCAGCTGTCGGGCGGCGAGGCGCAGCGCGTGAAGCTCTCGGCCGAGCTATCGCGCCGCGACACCGGCCGGACTCTGTACCTGCTCGACGAGCCGACCACCGGCCTTCACTACGCGGACGTGGAGCGACTCCTCCAGGTCTTGCACCGCCTGGTCGACCACGGCAACACGGTGGTCGTCATCGAGCACAACCTCGATGTGCTGAAGACCGCCGACTGGCTGATCGACCTGGGTCCGGAGGGCGGCGACAAGGGCGGCTTCGTGATCGCCGAAGGCACGCCCGAGGACCTCGCGCGCCGGCCCGAGTCGGCCACCGGCCAGTACCTGAAGCGGATATTGGAAAAAGCCGGAAGGATGAACGGGGCGGCCAAGGTCCGCCGCCCGGTCCGGGCCGCCGCTCGCAGTCGCGTCGCCGTCTGAGCACAACTCCGCCGAGCACATCCCAGCCCGAGGGATACGGCGGGCTGATGCGCGTGCCCGGCTTCGCGCGCCTGTATGCCGGGCTGCTTCTCGGGCGCGTCGGCGGCTCGATGACCTTCGTCGCCCTGGTCCTCTTCGTGCTGGAGCGCTACCACTCGCCGCAGCTCGCGGGGGCCACCGCCTTCATGGCTGCCTTGCCCGGTGTGGTCGTCTCGCCCGTCGCAGGCGCGCTTCTCGACCGCTACGGCCGCGCCCGGCTGGTCGTTCTCGACTACGCGGTGGCGGCGGCCGCGCTGGGCCTCATTGCGACCCTGTCGGCGCTGCATTCGCTCCCGCCACCACTACTCCTGGCCATAGTCGCCGTTTCGTCGTTGACCAACCCGCTGAGCTGGGCGGGCGCCCGCTCGCTGTTTCCGATCCTGGCGCCGCGGCACCTGTGGGAGCGCGCCAATGGGCTGGACAGCAGCGGACACGTGATCGCAACCCTCTTGGCGTCCCCGCTCTCCGGCCTTCTGGTCGGCCTGTTCGGAGGCGAGTGGGCGCTGGCGACCTCGGGCGCGGTCTATGTCGCAGCGGCGGCAGCGATGCTGCGGCTGCCGGATCCGCGCAACAAGGCCGCGCAGGTGGGATCCGTGCTGCGCAACGCCTGGCTTGGGCTCAAATACACCGTGCGCAACCCGACCCTGCGCGGCCTCGCGCTGACGCTCAGCACGTACAACATCGGCAACGGCCTGCTCGCCATCGGGGTGCCGGTCCTCGTGCTCGGCCGGCTGCACTCGAGCCCCGCGATCGTGGGCGTCCTCTGGGGATTGATGGGAGGGGCTGGGCTCGCGTCCGCGCTGGTGGCGGGCCGCATGTCCAGCCAGGGCCGTGAGCGCCAGATGATGGTGGCGGCCATCCTCATCGCCACCGCTGCGATGGCGATCCTGCCGTTTGCCAACAGCCTGGTTGTCGTCGGGGCGGCGATCACCCTCCTCGGCCTTGCCACCGGGCCCTTCGACATCGGGCTCTTCACGCTGCGCCAGCGCCGCACCGATCCCGCGTGGTTCGGGCGGGCGTTCGCGGTTTCGATGTCGCTCAACTCGGTGGGCAATCCGATCGGCTCGGCGCTCGCCGGTCCGCTGATCGCGTGGTCCCTCAACGGGGCGTTATGGGCGGCGGTCGCGGCATGCGCGGTCGCGGCCGTGTTTCCGATGCTTTTGATCCCGGCCGGCGACGACCGCGAGGCCGTCGCTTCTAGTGCTGGGTGGCGATGAAGAGGCTGAGCAGGCCCCCGATGATGTTGAGCACGATGCCCACGATTCCGCCGATCACCTGGCCGCGCATGACGGCCTGAACTCCCCTGACGAAGCCGAAGATCGGAAGGATGTAGAAGTAGTAGGTCGTGCCGCCGAACATGATGCCGGTGACGACCGGGACCCCGACGGAGACGATGCCCAGGATGATCGACCACATCGCATAGCCGGAGAACTGGGACATGATGCTGACGGCCGGCTGCGCGGTCGGGTATCCGGTGGGCGGGACGTAGCCATAGCCCGGGGCGCCGGGGGGCATCCCGTAGCCCGGGGCGCTGGGCGGGATGTCGGAGAAGCTCTGCTGAGGCGGCTGGTAGCCCGGGGGCATGGGGGGAGGTGACCCTGGCGGTGGGGGCGGTATGTCTGCCATGCGCGGAATGGTAACCGAGCTAACGTACGCACCGATGGTGAAGCTGGTCACCGGGGGCACGGGGTTCATCGGCCGCCACCTGCTGCGCGAGCTGGCCAAGCGCGACGGGGAAACGTATGTGCTTGTCCGCGAGCCCTCGCGCGCGCGCCTCGAGCGGCTCATCGCGTCGCTGGGAGCCGCCAACCGCATGCATGCGGTGGCCGGCGACATCACTGCTCCGGGACTTGGGTTGTCAGCGGCCGACCAGGCCCGGATGCAGGGCGCTGACATCTATCACCTGGCGGCCGTCTACGACCTGGAAGCATCAGAGGAAGCGAACGAGCGGGCGAACGTGGGCGGCACGCGCAACGTCGTCGCCCTGGCCGAGACGCTCGGCGCTCGACTCCACCACGTGAGCTCGATCGCTGTCGCGGGCGGGAAATGGAAGGGCAAGTTCACGGAAGAGATGTTCGACGCCGGCCAGGCCCTGGACCATCCTTACTACAAGACGAAGTACGAGGCTGAGAGCCTGGTGCGCGCTTCGGCCGCTCGCTATCGCATCTACCGCCCGGGCCTTGTCATCGGGTCATCCGAGACAGGTGCGGCGGACCGCATCGACGGTCCGTACTACGCGTTCAAGATCATCCAGCGCCTTCGCAGCGCCATCCCTCCATGGGTGCCGCTCGTAGGCCTCGAGGGCGGAGAGATCAACATCGTCCCCGTCGACTTCGTCGCGCGTGCCCTGGCGGAGATCGGGTCCAAGCCTGACCTCGACGGCGAGACGTTCCACCTCACCGACCCTGCCGCGCGCAGCCTCGGCGAGGTCACCAACGAGTTCTGCCGCGCCGCCCACGCGCCTCAGTTCACGCTGCGGTTAGACAGCCGAGCGGCAACGATGCTTCCTCGGGAGATGACTGGCATGCTCCAGCACTGGCACGTGGCGCAGACCTTGAAACGGCGTCTGCTCGAAGGCGTGCGCATCCCCGAGCCGGCGCTGCAGTACGTCACCAACCGCGCCAAGTTCACGTGCGACAAAGCGCAAGCGGCCCTTGCGGGCAGCGGCATCGAGTGTCCTCCGTTGCATACATACGCATGGAAGATCTGGGACTACTGGGAGCGCCATCTCGACCCCGAGGCGCCGACCGAACGCAACCTCCGCGCGGTTCTGCACGACCGCGTCGTCGTGGTGACCGGAGCTTCCAGTGGCATCGGGCGCGCCACCGCGCAGCTGGTCGGGCGCCACGGGGCGAAGGTTGTGCTCGTCTCGCGCACCAGGGAAAAGTTGGACGCTTTGAAGAGCGAGATCGAAGCCGCCGGCGGGCGCGCGTTCGTGTATGCGACCGATCTCTCCGACCTCGAGCAGTGCGACGCCATGATCAAGAGCGTTCTCGCCGACCACGGCGCGGTGGACATCCTGGTCAACAACGCTGGGCGGTCGATCCGGCGCTCGATCGAAGCGTCGTATGAGCGGTTTCACGACTTCCAGCGCACCATGCAGCTGAATTACTTCGGCGCGGTGAAGTTGATACTGGCGGTCCTGCCCGGCATGCGGCAGCGCCGCCGCGGCCACATCATCAACATCTCGAGCATCGGGACGCAGGCTTACCCGCCGCGGTTTGGCGCTTACGTCGCTTCCAAATCGGCGCTGGCGGCCCTCAGCCGCTGCATCGGACCCGAGGTGGCCGACGACGGTGTCGCGGTCACCAACATCCACATGCCGCTGGTGCGGACACCGATGATCGCGCCCACCGATATGTACAAGAACTTTCCCACCAGCTCACCCGAGGAGGCCGCCGAGATGGTGGCGGCGGCGATCCTTACGCGCCAGCCTGAGGTCTCAACGCGACTGGGCAAGCTCGGCGAGGCGGTGAGCACCGTGGCGCCGGGGCTGCTGCAGTTCGTGATGACCGGCGCATACCACGTGTTCCCGGAGAGCGCGGGCAAGGACGGCCAGAAGGCGCAGCCGGCCGAAGAGGAGATCTCGGTGGAGGCCGCGGCGATGGCCTACCTAATGAGGGGAATCCACTTTTAGCCGACGGTCCGGCTAATGCCCGCTCACCGCGGCGAAGAACGCTCCGAGGGCAGCAATGATCAGCCCGAAGAAGAAGATCAAGATGAGCGCGCTCAGGGCCAGGTGGACGTAGGAGATGATCAGGCCGGCGAGCGCGAGCCCGTCGCCCTTCTCACCTGTCTGACGGATCTGTCTGCGGGCCATGTGGCCGGTCACGATCGAGACGATGGTGAGCGTCAGCCCGCCGATGCCCGTGAAGTGCCCGAACGGGGCGACGATGGCGGTGATCAGGCTGACCCACGCGAGCGTATTCGTCTGACCGGGCACTACCAACGTGCCGCCAGGCGGCGCCATGGGCACGTTGCTGGTCGGCACCGTCTGCTGGCCGGCGATCTGCGTGGGCGTGTGTGCCGTAGCCGGCGGCGGCGGAAGGTCGGTCGACGGTGTGCTCACAGCATTTCCAGTCTAACTAACCTTGATTGAGTGGCGATCAACCAGGAGGATGCGGTCAAGCGGAGGCTGCGCGCGGTCCCGGACGGGCCGGGCGTCTACCTGTTCCGCGACCACCGCGCCCAGGTCATCTATGTCGGCAAGGCGCTGCGGCTACGGGACCGGCTGCGCTCGTATTTCACCCCCGGCTATGGGGAGACGGCGCGCGTCGCCGAGCTGGTCCGCAAGGTCTACGACTTCGAGTTCGTCACCACGGCGAACGAGGTGGAGGCGCTGATCCTCGAATGCAACCTCATCAAGAACTACCGGCCGCGCTTCAACATCCGGCTCAAGGACGACAAGAACTACCTCTACCTGAAGCTGCCCATCACCGAGGAGTTCCCGCGCGTCCACTACTCGCGGCGCGTCCTGAAGGACGGGGCTCAGTACTTTGGCCCCTACACATCGGCGCAATCGCTGCGGGGCACGGTCAAGTCGATCCGCCAGCTGCTGCCGTTCCGGACCTGCTCGGACGAGATTTTCAAGCAGGGCAAGGTCTGCCTCGATTTCCACATCAAGCGCTGCCCCGGACCGTGCGAGCGGCGCATCAGCCCCGAGGACTACAAGGCGCGCATCCACGAGGTTGCCCTTTTCATGGAAGGGCGTTCAGACGTCCTGGTGCACGAGCTCAAGGACCGCATGGAGTCGTCGGCGGGCAGGCTTGACTTCGAGAACGCAGCCCGATATCGCGACCAGCTCCAGTCGATCGAGAAGATCGCGGATCGGCAGAAGGTGCTCACCCGCGGCCGAGACGACGAGGATCTCATCGCGTACGCGCGCAGCGGAGAGCAGGTGTTCGTCGAGGTCGCCTATGTGCGCCAGGGCAAGATGGTCGGCCACGACGGGCATGCGCTCGACGGCGCCGGCGATGCTGCGGAGGGTGAGCTTCTGCGCGGCTTCCTCCTGCAGTACTACGCCAGCGCCACGCACATCCCGCGGGTTGTGATCGTTCCGGGCGCTGTTGAGGAACCGGACCTGCTCACCGGCTGGCTCGCCGAGCGCCGCGGAGGGCCGGTCACGATCGAGGTGCCGCAGCGCGGGCGCAAGCGGGCGCTCGTGACGCAGCTCGCCGAAACCGCCAAGCAAGAGCTGGAACAACTGCGCATCCAGGCCGACTACGATCGCAGCCGCACCGAGCCCATGCTTGCCGCGCTCGCGGAGGCGCTCGGCCTCGAGGCTCCCCCCAAGCGAATCGAGTGCTACGACATCTCCAACATGCAGGGCGACTCGGCGGTTGGCGCGATGGTCGTCTTCGAAGACGGCCGGCCGAGGAACGATCACTACCGCCATTTCAAGATCAAGTTCGTTCCCGGCCCGAACGACTTCGCGATGCTCCAGGAAGTCCTTCGCCGCCGCCTGGAGCGCCTGGAATCTGCGCAGCGCAGGGAGGATGCCGACGCGGTCGGCGATCGCTCGTTCACGAGCCGGCCCGACCTCATCCTCATCGATGGCGGCAAAGGGCAGCTCAGCGCCGCGCTGGAGGTGCTGGAGTCGGCCGGCTACGCCGATATTCCGACCTTTGCCCTGGCCAAAGAGCACGAGGAGATATTCGCGCCGGGCCGCTCGGAACCGATCGTGCAGGAGAGGAACTCACCCGGGATGTTCCTCGTGCAGCGCATCCGCGACGAAGCGCATCGATTTGCCATCACTCACCACCGCAAGGTTCGTGCGCGCAAGGCTTTGACGTCCCCGCTCGATTCGGTCGAGGGCATCGGACCTGCACGCAAGCGGGCCCTGCTGCGACACTTCGGCTCCGTGCAGGCGATTCGCGAAGCGGCGGTCGAGGACATCGTTGCGCTTGGCGTCCCCGAGCGTCTGGCCAAGAGGCTGAAAGAAACTCTGTGACGCTCGTCATCGTGGGCGGCACCTCGGAGCCCGAGCTCGAAGAGGCGGTCGGCGTCTTCATCGATACCGGATTCCAGCTCGCGCGCTGGCTCTCGCCGTTCGACGACGCCGACGGGGTGTTCCCGCTCCGTGGCGACGGCGCCGTCGTCCTCAAAGACGCCGATGCACGCGGCATCAAATACGTGCTGGTCCACGTGGGCTCGGATGATGGCAGGGCCGGCGGCAGCCACGACCGCGCGCATCACCGCGTCGACGTCGCGCAGCTGCGCGAGCTTGCACAGCAGCTCAAGTCCCGCGAGCGAATGCTCATCACCTGCCTCGCCTTCGGCTACAAGCGCGGCATCCCGGAAGGCGCCGCGTGGGTCGTCGACGTCCGCCTGCTTGACAATCCTTACTGGGTGGACGAGCTGCGGCCGCTCGATGGGCGCCATCCGCGGGTGCGCGAGTTCGTGCTCGCCCAACCGGCGGCGACGGACCTGCTCGACAACCTGGAGCGCACGCTGAAGGACGCCCTGCCTCACTACCGCGAACGCGGCCGCTCCCAGCTGGTCGTCGCGTTCGGCTGCACGGGTGGGCGGCATCGATCGGTCGCGATGGCCAAGGAGATGGCCGCGCGCCTGGAGCGTCTGGATGGGGTGGACGTCGAGTTCACCCCGCGCGACATCGATTAGCAAATGTGCTTCACGCCCCTCTCCCTTACCCTCTCCCCTTCGGGGAGAGGGCTGTGACGCGAGCTTTAGTCATCGGCGGGGCAGGGTTCGTCGGCGTCGCCGCGTGCAAGGAGCTCATGCGGCGCGGCGTCGAAACCATCGCCGCGGGACGCAAGGAGCGGCCGTACGGAGTCTTCACCAGCTATGTCGCCTTCGACCGCACCGACGAGGAACAGCTGCGCAAAGCGTTCGAGAGCGTGCAGCCCGACGTGGTGCTCGACCTCGCGTGCTACTTGCCCGGCGATGTGTCTGCGGTCGCGAGAAACTTCAGCGGGCAGCGCTATGTCTTCGTCTCCACCGGCGTATATCCAAATCTCAACGGCAAGCCGGCACGCGAAGAGGATTTCGTCCCGCTCGAGGGTGAGCCTCCGAAAACGCTCGATTACATGGACGGCAAGCGCTGGTGCGAGACGATGCTCGCGCGTACGCATGACTTTCCATGGACGGTCGTCCGCCCGCCGGCCATCTTCGGCCCCGCCGACCATACGCTGAGGATCGCGGCCTACATCGAACGCGTCGCGGATGGCGGTCCGCTCCTGGTGCCCGCGGAATCCTACGAGCGCCAGGCGGGACTCGCCTGGGTCAAGGACATCGGCTACGCGTGCGCGCTTGCGTGCGACCTTCGCAAGGACACCACGCGCAAGGCATACAACGCCGCCTTCGAAGGTGTGAGCTTGCGGGACCTGATCGAAGCCATCGCCAGAGTTCTAGGAGTGCCTGCGCGCCTGCACCCGGTCCCGTTTGCCGACCTGCCGCGTGACGCCAGCCCCTACGGTCCCGATCCGCGTCGCTCGGCAGGCTATGAGCTGGGCAAGGCTCGTCGCGAGCTTGGTTTCGAACCTTCAGCGCTGGAGGACGCGCTCGCGGAGACGCTGGCGTGGTTTCGGGTGGCGCGGCCTTCTCATCCGGGTTACGCCAACCGGGCTGCGGAGCTTGCTCTGGCGGGGCCGGCTTAAGCCCGGGGCACCGCCCGTATTGTTGCGGCATGACGAGGCGCGCAGCGCCATATGCCGTCGCCATCGCCGGAGCGGTGCTGGTCACGATCGCCATCGGCCTGGTTTCGACGCGGTTCCAGGTCCCGGGGCTGAGCGCCTTCTACCTGCTGCTGGTGCTGTGGCTTGGCGCCACGTGGGGAAGAGGACCTGCAGTCGCAGGCAGTGTCGCCGCCTTCCTGCTCTACGACTACTTCTTCGTACCCCCGGTCGGGACCTTCACGGTCAGGGGTCCGACCGAGGTGCTGGAGCTGATGGTGCTGCTGGCGGTCGCCCTCGTGACCGGACAGCTCGCGGGTTCGCTGCGCCGCGCCCAGAGCGCGGCCGAGGCTTTGGCGGCCGATGAGCGCGCCATGTACGAGCTGGCCACGGCCGCCCTAAGGTCACCGGAGGTCACGGTGGCCCTGTCGCTTTTGAGCCAGCGGGCGGTCCGCCTGGAAGGCGTCAGCCGCTTCGTCCTGGTGGCCATGGACTTCGGGTCCACCGTGCCCCTGGCCGGCGGCGACGTGAACGCCGACGAGCTCCGCCAGGCCATCTGGTCTTACGAGAACAAGCGTCCCGTTGGCGTCGCCATTTCGGATGGCGCCGTCAGGTTGATGAGGACGAGCCCAGAGAGCACGGAGCCGGCGTACCTGCCTCTCGCCAGCGGCGTGGCTGTGATGACGGTCGAGCCGGGCGGCTCCGATCCGGGCGACCTGCGCATGCTCGCCGCCCTGATCGGCCTGGCCGACCTGCTGCTCGACCGCCGCCGCGCCGCGCTCGAGGCCGAGCGTGCTCGCGGCTTCGAGGCGTCGGACCGGCTGAAGGCCGCCATCCTCTCGTCGCTCTCGCACGAGCTCAAGAGCCCGATCGCTTCGCTGCGGGCAGGGCTCACCGCGCTGATGGCTCCGCAGGCAGGCCTGCAGCCGGAGCAGCGCGAGCTGCTCGGCGACCTGGACGGACAGGCGAGCCGGCTCGATCGCCTTGTCGGCGACATGCTGGCACTGTCGCGTCTCGAGGCGGGTATGGAGCTCGACCGCGAGCCAATGCGCTTCGCCGACCTGGTCGGGACAGCCTTGCACCAGCTGCGTCCCGCCCTCAAAGGGCGCGAGGTCACGCTCGAGTTCGCGGACGACCTGCCCCCGGTCGAGGTCGATGAGCTCCAGGTCGGGCGAGTGCTCACGAACCTCATCGAGAACGCCAATGAGTGGGCGCCCTCGAACGGCAAGATCGCCGTGGGGGCGAGCGCGAACGACGAGAGGCTCACCGCGTGGGTCGAGAACGACGGACCAGCTATTGCGCCCACCGACCTCGAGCGGGTGTTCGACACGTTCTGGACGCGGCGTGCGCGAGGCAGCGGGCTTGGGCTCGCAATCGCCAAACGCGTCGTCGAGGCGCATGGGGGCACCATCCGTGCCGAGAACCGCCGGCGCGGCCCACGCTTCACGTTCACCCTGCCCCTCGCCCGCGTCGCGGCCACCAGATGAGCGGCCGGGTACTGGTAGTCGATGACGAGGTCGAGATGCAGCGCGCGCTGCGCACGGGGCTGCGCTACCACGACTTCGATGTTCGTGCGGTCGGGACCGGGGAGGAGGCCATCCGCGAGACGGCGGCGTGGCGTCCCGACGTCATCCTGCTCGACCTCGGCCTGCCGGGCATGGACGGATTCGCCACCCTGCGCGCGCTCCGGCCGGCGACCCGCGCCGGCGTGATCGTGGTCAGCGTGATGCCGGGCGAGAAGGACAAGGTGCGCGCCCTCGATGCGGGCGCCGACGATTACGTGGTCAAGCCGTTTGGGACCGACGAGCTGGTGGCGCGGATCCGGGCGGTGCTGCGGCGGCAGGCCGACCTGTCGGCCGGCGAACCCGTCATTCGCGCAGGCGACCTGGAGATCGACCTCGCCCGTCGGTCCGTGACCGCGGGCGGCCGCGCCGTGAAGCTGACCCCGACGGAGTACGAGCTGCTTCGCTACCTCGCGCTGCACGCCGGCAAGCCGGTCACACACACGACCCTGCTGCGACAGGTGTGGGGCGAGTACGCGGTCGGCGACAAATACAACACACGGTATGTGGTCGGCCAGATCCGCAAGAAGCTTGGCGACGATCCGGCCAACCCGCGGTACATCGTCAACGAGCCGGGGGTCGGGTACCGGCTTCAGGCCTGAGCGACCGACGTGCTCCACGCCCCTCTCCCTGACCCTCTCCCCTCACGGGGAGAGGGAGACTTACTGCTCCAGGTGGCCTCGGTTCAACAAGTAGGCCGCGATCAGCGCGACCACCACGATTCCGGGCGACCACCCCAGGCCAGGTCCGAACGGGTCGTATGACGAGAGGTCCAGCCAGACGGCAAGCCCGCTGATCGCAGCGAAGACCGCCACGATCAAGGCGCCGCGCACGTTGCCGTGCCGCTTCCAGTAGAGCTCCCATCCCACACGCCAGGAACGGCGGTGGGGGCGGCCCCGGTGAGGTGTGGCGGCCGCGTGGGCAGCGATGCGGCGTCCGTGCTTGTACCGAGCGATCTGCGGCATCGGCTCGGCAGGCAAGTGCTCGATCTCGCGGTCGGGAGGCGGTGGCACTTCCAGCGGCTCCCACAGCGGGTGCCTCCGATGCTTTTGGTACAAGACCCAGCTGAGGACGCCGAGCACCAACCAGCCCAGATAGATCCAGGTCGAGTTGGAGATGTTCTGAAAGAGAAGCTGCGTGAACACCGTGCCGATCGCAAGCGCGCCGACCAGCGACAGGATGGGAACGCTGTCGCGTCCGAATTTGACGTTGAAGGGCATGCGATAGGGGCGGTAAAGCTCTGGTTCGACGAAGCGCAAGCGCATCACGGAAAGATGTGCTGAGCAGAACGCGAAGGTGGCCGCCAGCGAGTAGACGGCGCTCATGAGGTCGATCTCCTTACCGCCGACCAGGATGCCGGGCAGGACGAGCATCGCGGCGAGCACCCCGAAGACCACGATCGATACGTATGGAGTCTTGAACTTCGGGTGCAGTGCCGCGAAGCCTTTGGGCAGCATCTCCGCCCCGGCCAGCGAGTAGCTGAGCCGCGAGATGCCGATCAGGCCGGCGTTGGTCGCGATCAGGAGGATCGTGAAGGCGAGGAAGCCGACCCACATCCCCGCCCAGAAGGCGAGCGGCTGCATGAAACCGGTGACGATGCCGGCCACGGGGTCGGCCTTCCACTTCGTGGCGAGGTCGGTCGTCCAGACGCCGTGGTCCTGGAACACCGGGAACACGCTCAGTCCGATCGTGGGCAGAAACGCGGCCACGAACAGCACCGCGATGATGACCGCGTAGGTCGCGCGCGGCACAGAACGTCCGGGATTCTTGGCTTCCTCTGACAGGTTGGAGATGGTCTCGATGCCCGTGTACGTCACCATCGCGATCGAGATGCTGGCCAGGAAGTTGCCCCATGTCGGCGCGATGCCCCAGTGGATGTTCTCGAGGACGGTGCGAATGTTGAGCAGCAGGATGATGCCGAGGACGACGAGGACGACCTGGGTTATGAGGTCTGTGATGGCCAGAGCCAGGTTGAGCGCGCTCGATTCCTGGATCCCGATGATGTTGATCACGATGAGGAAGCCAATCAGCGTGATCGTGGCGCCCACATGCCACGCGTCGCTGGTTTTCAAGAGCTGGAAAAACGGGACGTACTTGCCGAAGACGCCCAGGTAGCTGATCGCGAAGTAAGAAGAAATCGAAACGGTGGCCATGTAGTTGAGCAGCTGAACCCACCCGACGATGAATCCGATCGGGTCGTTGAAGGCTCGTCGCGCGAAGCTCGAGCTCCCGCCGGCATGCGGGATCGCGGCGGTGCCTTCGGCGTAGTTGAGCGCGGTCGTGACAAAGATGCAGCCGGCCAGGATGAGGGCGAGCGGCGTGAGTCCGAGCGCAAACGCGGCGGTGACGCCGAGGGCGTAGTAGATGCTGGAGCCGACGTTGCCGTAGGACGCCGCGAACAGCGCCGGTGCGCCCAGCGTCCGGGGCAGCTTCGTCGGCCGGCGGACCACCACCCGCAGGTCGCCTGGGCGGCGGCCCCTGCGAGCGATCGAGTCCGGGCTCATCGGAGCCGAGATTAATCGATCAGGTGTGGATCCATACGAAATCCATAGGGCCGGCGCACGACCCCAAACGGGCTTCTAACAAGCGGCCACCTAGCTTGGATTCATGCGCAACGCCATCCTTCAGCTTCCGGAACAGCGAACGACCAACGAGCAGCGCCAGGTCCTGCGGGCGGCCATCCGCCAGCTCGACCGCGCCGAGATCTACCTGGCCGCGGTGTCCTACATGCAGCTCGACGATCGGGCTGCCCAGCGCGCAATCAGGCAGCTGCGCGCGGATCTTGACGGACTGAAGCGGCACTTGGCTGAGCTGCGAGCGGGCACAGGCAGTTGAGTCGAGTCGTGACTTCGGCCCGCCGGCGGATCAAGGTCCGCGGCGGGAACTTAGGGGCCTTCCTGTGCTGGGCGGTGGTGTTTGCGGACATCGGCACGTCCATCTACTATGTGCCTGGGATCCTCTACGGACCCTTCGGCAACCGCGCGGCCATTTTCGTGCTGATGACCCTTTGCGTGTTCGTGCTGTTGTGCGTCAAGTACGCCGAGGTCACGTGGCGATACCCCGAGGGGGGCGGCGTGGTCAACGTCTCATCGCAAGCGTTGCACCCATTCGCCGGCTTGCTTGGGGGCTTGTTCATCCTCGTTGACTACTACTTGACTGCAGCCCTGAGCGCGCTATCAGGAGCCTTCTACCTCTCGGTCATCTTTCCCAGCTTCACGCCTTACGTCATTCCATTGACAGTCGGAGCGCTTGTTTTCCTTGGATTGCTGAACGCAATGGGCATAAGAGAGAGCGCTCGGACGACTGCACTCTTCGTAATCCTGGCGGCCGGCGGCCAGCTCGCCATAGTGGCCGCAACCGCCATCTACCTGGGGCCTGCAGGGATCGTCCACAGCTTCGGCGCGATCCGCTCCGGCCCCGTTATTACGCCGGTACTGCTGATCACCGGGTACGCCGCCGCATTCCTTGCTTTCTCGGGATTGGAGAGCATCGCCCAGCTCGCCCCGGCCATGCGCGAGCCGCGGCGCAAGGTGGCCTACAGAGCCATGGCCGGAGTCGTGATCACGATGGCCATCACGAGTCCTCTTCTCACTCTATGGTCGACAACCCTTCTGAATGGGACCAACCCAGACCCAAACCAGTTCATGTCGCTTCTGGCTGCGCACGTGGCAGGCACATTCCTGGCCGATTACGTGGCGGTCACAGGGTCTCTGTTGCTGGTCTTCGCCAGCAACACCGCGATCATCGGCGCCTACCACGTCTTCATCGCGCTCGCTCGGATGGGATTCCTGCCGCGACTTCTCGAGCATCGCAACCGGTGGCGGAAGACGCCGCATTGGGCGATCCTCGCGGCAGTTGCCCTTCCGATCATCGTCGTTGTGGCCGTGAATGGCAGCGTGATCCTCCTTGGCGATCTTTATGCCTTTGGCTTGCTGGGTACCTTCGTCCTTACGTGCTTCAGTCTCGACGTGGTGCGGTGGCGTGAAAGAGAGCACTGGACGCGCGGTTACGGCGCCCTCTTCGCAGTGGGCGTGCTGACCACGGTCTTGGTGTTGATGGCGTGGGTGGTCAACATCTTCTACAAGCACCTGGCCACGGAGTTCGGCGGCGGGCTGACTGTGATCGGGTTGATCATCGGACTGACGACCTACCGCTACTACCGACGCCGCCGGCCCGCAGTGTTCCCAGTGGCGTTCCGGCCTCAACGCGCCAGGGCCTCGATCGCGAATGCGCTCGGCGGCCGCCGGTCGGTCGGGGAGGTGCTCGTGATCCTTCCGCACGAGCAGCTGGCGGAGGAGGCGGTGCTGAAAGAAGCTGCGCGCGCCGCGGCTGGTCGCGGCGCGGTTTTTCTCTATCGTGGCAACCGCAGCCTGTACGACGACTCAGAGCTGATGGAGGTTGCGGATCCGTACTTCAAGGACTACTCGGCCCAGGACGCGTTCGCGCGCGCCGAGCTGCTGACGCGCAAGCAAATCCCCAATCGACGGTTCGTGTACGTGCCAGGCAACCTTCCGCGCGAGATGGTTGGCGAGGTGTGGAGGACGCTGTCTCCGAAAGAAACGGTCGTCACGGTCGAGGATCAGGACATCCTGCCGCCAATGCCGTTCGACCGGATCCGCCGCCACCATTCGGACGGCAATACCGTGCTGCACATGTTCACGGCCAAGACGCACAAGCCTACGGAGGAGGTCAAGGCGAGCTAGCGTTCGGGTCCTGGGGCCGGACCTCGATTCCGCACGTTTGGCGCCAACGGTGCGCTTCCTAGCTTGGCAATTCGCACGTTTTGTACATGTGGCGCGTATCCGGACTTCCAGGCCGAGATGATCAGGTCTTTTAGCTCGCGCGGGTAATTGGTCATCACGCGGCAGCCGTCCTCGGTGATGACCACGGTGTCGGAGTGGCGGAAGCCGCCCAGCTCCTTTACGTAGACGCCCGGCTCGACCGTGAACACCATCCCGGGCTCCAGCACCGCGTCGTCGCCGCGGTCGAGAAACGGCGCCTCGTGGCCCTCGAGCCCGATCGAGTGGCCGATGTGATGGCGGATCGAACCCTCGACGCCGAGCTCGCGAGCCAGCTGCACGCACGCCAGCTCCACCTCGCCGGCAGGCACCCCCGGCGCCATGACCTCGAACGCGTGCGACTGCAGCGCCAGCATCGCGTCGAACGCCCGCTCCTGCTCGGCGGTCGGCGCGCCCACGATCATCGTCCGCTCGAGCTCGCTGTGATAGCCGTCGATGTCGGCGCCGGCGCCGCTCACGAGCACGTCCCCGGCAGCGATTCCATGACCCATGACGAAGCCGTGCGGCATGGCGGTCGATCGGCCGCCGACGAACATCGCGTCCAGGCCAGTGCCATTGAATCCGCGCGGCCGCCAGCCGGGCATCTCGGCGACCATCTCGAAGAGGGTCTCGGTGGCGGCCGGCGCGTAACACTCCATCTCCGTCTTGCCGGTCCTGATGGCGCCCTGCATCCGGCGATGCGCGCGCGCCGCCCAATCGCAGCTCAGCTGGATGCAAGCGATCTCGGTCGGCGATTTCACGCGGCGCAGCGATTCCACGAGCATCTCGGCGTCGACGGGTCGCGCGCCGGTGAGGTCGCTGAGCCTCGGCCCACGGTAACCCCAGTACGGCACATACCCGTCGTGGTCGGCGCCGGTGCGCTTCGGCTTGGCGTTGATGTCGGCAAGGTTGGCGGCCACGAGCTCCATCGGATGCTCGGCGCCGGGGTACTCGAAGTACACGCCCACCCGATCGATGCCGGGCACCGACTCCGCGTGCTCCTTCTCGACGGCGGGCACGACCAGGGCCGAGTAGCCGTTGGGTCCGAGGATCAGGACGATCGGCCGCTCGGTGGGGATGTGGTGGAAGCCGGTCAGATACGCGATGCGGGCTGGGTAGAAAACCGCGAGGGCGTCGAGGCCCGCCGCCTCCATCCCCGCGCCCACCGCCTCCCGCCTGGCGGCGAACTCCTCGGGCGCGATTTGGGGGTAGCTGACGTGCTTCCCGCCCCTCTCCCTAACCCTCCCCCTTGCAGGGGGAGGGGATTCGTCCTTCACGACCCTCTCCCTAACCCTCCCCCTTGCAGGGG
>Ga0209220_1000251_pt1 | contig 22066 bp, 9 predicted proteins | sample BlaSpr_A8_OM3_M3_FD_187984 | JGI IMG/M metagenome (GOLD analysis project Ga0209220, IMG submission 187984) | Forest soil microbial communities from Thunder Bay, Ontario, Canada - Black Spruce, Ontario site 2_A8_OM3_M3 (SPAdes) (version 2) | ecosystem: Environmental > Terrestrial > Soil > Boreal... | reverse complement strand
CCCCGCCGCTCCTGTGGTTATGGTTGGGAAGACGGCGGCGACGCCGGCAGCGATTTCAAGCCCCTGAGATACGGCTTGCAGCACGGCAGAAACCCCTTCAAGGACCAAGTGCAACTTTTCGGCGTCATTCATGAACTCGATGTTGGCGTAATAGGTGTGGCGGATGTCCACCATCTCGCGAGACTTTGTGGCGGCTTCGAGGTTTCGTTGAGCCTCGTTGAGGGCCTGCGCCTTGATGTCTCGCGTTGCCTGAAGGGCCTGGATCTCGTTGGTCGACCGGAGTAGCGCGATCCCCTCCCCATCTCGCTTTTCGAGCGCGGCGAGAAGCGCTGCGCCCAACCCGCGGACCTCGGCGCACAATTCGGACGCCTTCTGCAGCATGGTCGTGAAACGATAGTGGGGCAGCGGCGCATTGAGGTCATTGAGGACACTTCCAATGTCTATCCCGGCGGCGGCCGCGCGCACCAGCAGGGCCGGGTCGATGGCGGGTTCGAAGAGAGGCAGCTGCCGGACGACACCCTGGATGTTCATGCAATGGCGAATCTTGAATAGTCGGTCGGCGACAGTGTCCCAGTAGCCGAGAAGCTTGGCATTCTTGGGGACACAGAAATAGAGGGTTCGCGGCAGGAGTGACGGAACGGGCTGCGGCGTACCGCCGTCGGCGGGCGGCGTCGGCTGAATGAGGTTTTCAATCTGGACCAGGGGGTCCGAGAAATCGCCCACTTGAGTCAGCTCGTTGAAGGTGGATGCGGCAACCTGGGCACGCGCGGGAATCTGTTCGGGACGGCGGCCGAGAATCTGCGCGGCCAGCACGTAGAGAAGGGTCGCCTCGTTGATGGCTTCGATCGTTTCCCGGCGAAACAGTTGGTCTCCCCAAGCGATGAGATTGTCGAGGTACTTCATCACGACCGTCTTCTGATAGGCGCTGATCCGCGCCCGGGCGATCAGGTGAGGATCAAAGGGGTTGTCTTGCCACTCTTTGATCTGCTTCTGAAACTCCTGCTTCTCGTGGGAGTAGCCACTGCTCGCCACCAGCTTGAGGAGATCCACGATCGGTTTGCCGATGGCGGCTTCAAAAAAGGGCTTCACGTGCCAGAAGCGCTGCGGTGCCTGAAAGGACGAGCGATCAGTCGGATCAAAGATGTAGTGGAACCATCGCTGGGCATCTTCAAAGCGCTGGTTCTGGCTGAGCCTGCTGGCGATCAGCAAGGGGACGTGAAAGAACACCTCCCAGTTGTATAGCGAGTAGCTGCCGGAGGCGGAGAAGTCTACGTCCTCGACCGGGTACGGCTGGGCGACCACTGAAGTGACTGGCTGGTACTGCGTTTCGAAATCGAGCGGCGTTGCGTTGCTGAAGATCTGGGGCTGGGTCTGGATGGGACGCTGGAGAAGAGCGTCGATACCTCCACCGTTCAACTCACGGAGGAAGAGACAGACATATGGGTGGTAGAAGGTCTCGAAAAGGAGCTCCTGCCAACCGGCAAGCTGCTTTTCGGCCGCGGGATCGTAACCGGAATACTTTGCAAGCGGACCCGCTGACGCTGCCGCCGGAGCCGCTCCCGCGCCGCTGGCTATTGCCGCCGCGATGCGGTCGGCTTGGCCGATCACCGGAGGCGCTGCGATTGCGGCGGCGACAGGGCCATTCGTGCCGGCGAAGGCCGTCGCCGTTGCGGAGCCAGCCAGGCTCGTCCCGGGCAATTGTGCAGCATTCGACTGGACGAAAAGTTGACTGTCTACAACGGATAGGGCCGGGAACGACGGAGTTGCCGCAAGCGGATCCGTGAGAGTCATGCTCGGACCTGGGTCACCCGGCGGCGGTTTCTTGGACAGCTGCTGCTCGAACAACTTGTAGTAGGGAAGAGATGAGATCGAGATCCCATCGGATTGAAACTGCGAAGAAACGGATGCGTTTATCCAGATCGGTTCGACGAAGAATGTCCTGTCGGCATCCTGGTAGAAGAACGGTCGCTGGGCGCGAAACTCCGGGTCCTGGTGCGCATAAACCAGTTGAAATCGAGTCGGCGTCCTACTCAGCGTCGTTGGATTAGACTCCCAAGGCAACTGCAACGAGCTCTGACCTGGTGATTCCGCAAAAACCTCGGCCGAAACTTCAGTGCCGGGCGGGGCAACCAGCGTCTTTGATGGCGGATACTGATAGTCGAAGAGGCGTTTAACTGAGACGTCGCCGTGGCAGCCAACCTGGAAGGCGCCAAACAGTTCGCTACGCCTATCCTCGTAGGCGGAGTGCGTGACATATGTGAATGTGTTATCAATCCCAAGGAACGGTATTTGCTGGCGCGTCTTCAGCGTCACATCGACCTTTCGTACCGTCCGGGCATAACAGCCGATCCAGAGGTCGTGATCCGGGGTGAACTGCGCCTTGAACGTAAAGGCGGCTTCGGACTGAATGGCCGCGATTGTCGTCTCGGTAACTTTGTCTGTCGTGGTTATGAGTAAGCCCTCCGTCGTCACGGTGCGGGTTTCGTCGACGGCGTAAAGGAGGCGGTCCGTGTCGAATGAGACCTTGGACACTTTCTTCGCCAACCACTTGTTCTTTTGGTATTCGCTCCAGGCCAGTTGGATGGTGAAATGCTTCCTCGGCTCAGCGCCCTGCTCGCCTTTGGGCGGGATCTGCGCGGTCTCCGTCTTTTCCTTGAAAACCGGCCAGAACAAGTAGAGACGTCTGTTGAAGATGACTGGGAGTACATCATCGGAGTCGATATCCAGATCGATCCGTTGCCAAGGTGACCACGTCAGGCCGCCCAAACGCTGGCGGTGGTAGTAGCTATTCGGCGTGCCCCCACGGGTGCGGGCGATCGTGTGAAATATGTCGACCTGTTTCTCGGTCTTCCAGTCGGATTCGACTTGATGGAATTCGCCCATGACCTCCAGGCGGGCCACGGTATCCAGCTTTTCCAGATACTTGAGAAAGGCGTCTTCCGCGTTCTCCTCGGTGACCTCGTTTTGTAGTAGCGCGTTCTCGAGATCTTTGAAGAACGGGCTCTTGTTGTCCCGGAGGCTTGGCTCGATCCAGTTCTCTGGATACAGAAAGACCTTTCGGTTCGCCTCCCAGACACGATAGTTCTTCATCCACTGCCAGAGGTGATGGTCCTCGGCGGATAGCGTGACGTCAGGTTCAAGATTCATCAGGCACCGCTGGATGAACAGTTGGACTGCCCCGATGGCTTGCTTGATCCTGGACGTCAGCTGACATGGGCTCATCTGGACATCAACCAGGAAATAGGTGAATAGGTCATCAGCAGAACGCCAGTTGGCACCTGCGGCCAGCTCGGGATGGACGACAAGATAGGCAACGAGGGCGGCACGCTGCTGTTCCCGCAGTTGGTCTCGGAGCGGCCCGGCAATGCTCAGCCAGCGCGGCTCGTCATACTGCGCCTTGGCCGTATTCTTGACATCCTCAGCCTGCGCTTGATTGGGTGAGTTCCTCGCCCAGGAAAGCAATTTGGCCGCCGAAACGCCAAGCCGCCGGCGCAGGGCGAAGCATTCCTGCAAGGCGATCAGCCAGATTTCGTTGCGGAAATCGCCGGCTGCGAGACCGAACCCGCCTGCGTCCATCAGCGTGTTGAGCTCCTGTCGATCCCATCCACTGGCATCCGCGATCCGATCCTTTACCTGGTCGATGGTGGGCGCACTGTCCGAGGCCAGCGAGAAGATGTCAAAGAGATCGCTTTGCCCAATTGGGAAGCTGTCTCGAAGGGTGAACAGCTGCGTCAACCGGCCAAACTGGGCGAACATGGCTGGCTGGAAGCCAGCCAGATCGAGGGGAAGCGCGTTGGGATCGAAGCCGCCGAAATCGCCGCCGTGCGCCGTCAAATATGTCAACTCTCGGGGCGTCATCTTGAAAGCGCCCGCAACAAGCGCGGCCTTGAAAAGCAGCGTGTATGACTTCACGACTGCATCCAGCTTGGTGAGCCCAGCGCCGGAGAAAAGAAGGTGGGGGGAAACGACGCCGTGCGGTGTGGACCGGCTAGCCCAGTTGAGCTGCAAAAAGGCGTCCCCCACGGCACCCGTCCAGTACTCGAGCTTGATGTCATGGAGCTGCTCGGTCGTCGCAAGCACAATCGGCGCGGAAGCCTCGAGTTCGGCGGGTAGGGCGTTCGTCCACTGGTCGATTAACAGCTGGCCGTCGATCCACAGCCGCACTCCGCCATTAGTGCGAATCGAGAAAGTGTAGGTCTCGCGATACGGCACCAACAACTTGCCGCTCAGCCGAAGGCTGAAGCCGGGAACGATGGATGAATCCGGCGTGCCGGAACCCCAGACCAGGTCGATTCCAGACTCCACCCTCGTTACCTTCTGGTTGGTCAGGTCCGCGTTCTGAAAGTAGGTTGCGAGGAGGCCGTCACCGACAAGGGCGAGGTAGTCCGCCATCGCCGGCCGGGTACTGTCGGTCTGCGCCTTAAGAACGGACCGAAGAAGTTCAGCGGCAACGCCGCTCTCGAGTTTGACTGCGTCGCTCAGCGCCTGCGTGATCGCGCTCTCGCTCAACGTCCGCCGCAAGAACGCGAGCAGCCGCTCCAGGACGTACGTCCGCGCGCTCCGGCGGTACGCGGCTTTGAGGTCCTCGGTTGGCGGGGGGACCGTCACGAGCAGCTTGCTAAAGGCCTCGGCCGGGTCGAGGAACGGGAAATTCAGCCGGATGAACGCCCGATTGTCTGGAGTGTCGACGGGGATGCTCACGACGAAGGAGACCGCGCGTTGCGCGGCTGGATCGGCAAGGACCGCCGCCAATTTTTGGTGCAGCAGGTCGTCGGTGACGTTGTCGACCATCGCCGTGTCGTCGACAACTCTGCTGAGCGCATTCTGGAGCCTCATCAACACGACGCTGATTGCGTCGGGGGTTGGTGCGACCTTGTGCGTGGGATCCGAGTGATGTCGATACAGGTAATCGAGCCTCGCGATCGATAGGTTCGCCCCGCGGGTAGAGGTCACTCTTCGCACAAACTCGGCGGTCGTCGCCGGGGTCGTGAATGGCTTGTTGCCGATCAAGGCCTCGAGCGTCAGCAGGTCCGTCATGCGCACCTTGAGCGCCCGTTTTAGTGTCGCGTATCGATAGAGGCTCGAAAGGTTGGCCAGATTGAGCTTGTCATCCGATAATTCGGCGGCCACCAGCGCTGCAAAATCAGCCGCGCTGAGTTGCAGCGCCGCAAGGATGGCCGGTACGTGGGCGGAAATCTGACCGATGACGGCCAGTTCGTTCCCGGACAAGGCGAAGGCCGGATCTTGAGGATTCAAGACGCGTTTGTTCAAGAAGAGACGCCCGTAGAGGGATTGACTGGATGGGGAACTGCTGGATGTATCGATGCTGCCGTAGAAAGCAAGGAGTTGCTCAATCGGAAGATTGAGGTCGGCCCTGAGCTGGTTGATTGCGGCCAGTTCGATAAGCAGCGCGTCGTCGAGATCGGTTGCCCTGAGCACGGCGATCGCTCGATCGAGCTCGTGTATGGCCCAGCCCAGTTTGCGCCATAGTCGCGTGAATCGATGAAGCCGCTTCAGGCCCTCGGCATTCATTTCAGGAATGGTGAGCTTGTTGGTATCACAGGTATCGGGGTTCTGCGGGTCCGTCGAAACAATGTCGAACCGCTTATCAGGACTGGCCGACCGGATGAAATCGGTCCCAAGCAAGGCAAAGAGCTCAGCGTAGGTGAGGCCTGACCGATCGAGTACGGTCCGCACTCCTTGAAGTGCCGTGGGGTTGAGCGCCGTTTGACCCCAGTAGATTCCAGGGTCGCCAGGTGCCGTGCCATTGATGATCTGACGGTCGACGGACGACAGCCCGAGGCGCGCCGCGGCAATCTCGGCCTCGCTCGGCTGGGGGGAAGCGCCAGGTTGCTGGAACGTTTTCATCAGCTGATCGCGAGTGACTCCAAGGTAATCGAGGTAGATTCCAACCTGACCAAACCAGAGATCAAATGGAAGGGTCCACGGGTAGACGGCCTTGGCCAGCCGCTCGTAGGCGCCATCGACTTCGACGCTCTTTAAGTTGATGTATTGCGGATTGGCCGCAAGCTCCTCCGCACTCCAGCTCGTTTGCCGCTGCCTCGCGGGAACCGCGGTCGTCGGTGACACCACCGTCTCGAGCACTTCATTGACCAGGTCCACGTAAGGAAGAGGCGTCTCGGCGTTGGCGCAGGACAGCTCGATGTCCCCGATATCAGGGCGACGGCCAAGAAGGACCTGCAGCGCCGAGGTCGATTCGAGGCGGGAGGGACGCGTCTGCAAGAACGCCAGGATGTCGACCAGGTAGGCCGCGGGCCCATAGACGGACCGGCAATGGTCGCAGGCGCACAGGTCGAGCGAACCGAACAACGATTCCCAATTGGGGAAGCCCTCTAACGCTGTCGGCGGGTCTGGCGTGACGGCGAGTCCGAGGTTGTTGATGGTGAGGCCATACTTGGCAAAGAGCGCCATGGCCGAGCCCGATACGAGTTGAGCTCGAGCGTGCACCGCCTCAGCCGCGGCAAATCCTCCAAGCTGCCCGCCGTAATTTGCCACGAAATCGCGGCGCGCGATCTGCGCAATGCTGTGGGCGGAATGAAATCCTTGGTCGAGCAGGGTTTGGGCGGATTCGTATCGGTTGGTAACGCGCAGCAGCCGTTGCGTGCTCTTGATCCGCTCAATCGTTCCGGATTTGTCCTGTAGACCGGCGACCGCACCGGGGTTGAGGTATACATACTGGTCGACGTTCGTCCGCTTGAGGTCAAAGCCTGGACTTGCTGCAAAGAACTTGAGGACATCATCGGATCCGGCGAATGGATTTTGCTGGGTTCGGCTGACCGCGACTCGAGTTGGGAACGCCTCCTCGACAATTCCCGAAACAAGGTCTACGAAATTGCTCACTTTTTCCTGATCGTTTCGCCCGGGCACGTCGGCCGGGACGCCTGCACCGCCTGATGCCGGATCGATCAACTTGCGCCACGCGCCCCCATCGAGCTTGGCCAGGTCCTGGGGGGACTGCAGAGTGGGGTCCGCTTGCAACGCGGTCAATAGGGGCAAGTGGTTCTGCGAAACAAGGGCAAACTGAAGCGTGCCCTGGATCTTATCGACGACACTGTCATGGCCGAAGGCCGGATCCGCCCGGATTGCCTTCCAAAAATCCTGGACCGGGCCTTGATGGCTAACATAGGTGCTAACCAGCTTCTGTTGGAGCTCCGGTGCGGCTATTACGGTTCCAAGGACCGCGCCCAGCGAGGCCTGACCTGCGACTGGATTCTCCAACGATTGCTGTACCGCCAACCGATGCAGGGCGTCCAGGATGGCATCAAGCTGGGCACGCAGTGCGATCGGCACAATGTTCTGATCGAGGCTTGCCTCAAGCGCCGTGCGAAGGGCCAGCGGACTCTGCGCCAGCAGGTGCGGCAAGTCTGCCGGCAGGGCCTGTCGAAAGAGTCCATAAAAGGCAGGTGCGGTAACTTTCGTGGTTTGCTCCAGACGGGCGCTGGTCGCGTAGAAGGCCACTCGTTCTGCGGGATCACCGGTTTCTCCCGCCAGGAATGTAATGTCCTGGCCATCGAGGTCCGCCGGCGCCACGCCCTGCAGCAGAGGCGCGAGCTCCTCGGACAGCCGCTCATACTCCGACGATCCCGGGTATTGGCCGCCCCCAACCATAAGATCGATGGTGGCCTGAGCTGCCACGTTGAAGTTCACAGGCGACTCGACGAGAAGAGAGCCATCCGCTGCATAAGCTCGGACCACGAGGTCGGCCACTCCCTTTTCGGGTCTGCTCAACTGGCCGGGCTGGTAATGAATCTCGTAGCGACCATCGGCATCGGTGGTCGCTGATCCGAGTCGGCTCTCGGTGCGTAGATCCTTATCAAACGCCTCGACTCTTATGCCTGGGATCACTGCGCCTTGCGCGTCTCGAACCTGACCACGAACGACGTATCCGGTCGGCGTAGGGCCTGACTTCGGAGGCTGATCTAAGACAGTGGAGTCAATAGGGATAAGGACGACCTGGTCCGGGTATCGAACCGACCAGTGGATGCCGTGTTCGGTGCTCGCGATAAGGCTGTCTTGCCAGTAAACGTGGAAAAACAGGTCGGGCCGCCCATCGCGTATCAGATCGCGAAGGCGGTCGTGCCCGAATTCAATCTGAAAGGCTCCCCGTTCGTCGGTCCGGGCGTCCCCTATAAATTCATCGCTGCGGCGGTCCTCGTCCCATGCCTCGACGCGGAGTCCGGGTAGCCCGCGATGGGACCAGAGATCGATAACACGTCCGGAGACGCGGAACAGCCTCTTTGCTGAAACCCTTTGCATGGCTCCCTCCCGGAGCAGATGCGATTTATCCGCATTGTTTCAGGCCGCACGACTCACCGGGGAAAGCTGAGCCAAGGCCGATAGCGACCAGCTCAGCGAGCTAGGTGATGCCGCGCAGCACGCAGCTAGTGTTGTCCTTCGCCTAGCTGTGGCGCCTGCCCCTCAGCGCCCGAACCCCCCGTCCGAACGGTTTTTGATGCTGCGTCTCGGTTGTACCACCATCGAACATCGCTGTCAATGGCCGTCTGCCGGTCGGGCAACCGAAGAGCCTGAGGTGCCTCGCGACAGCTCTCACGTGCCTTGACAGCAGGCATCGGACTTTCATAATGGGAAGGTCTCGCTAACGGGCCATGAGGGGGCAACGGGGTGGCAGAGCGGCCCAAGGTCACGTGTCTCGTCACGATTCACGGCATCGGCTTCCAACAGCCCGCAGATGACGCCAACCGAATCCCTGGCTACGCTGACGATCTACATCGCGCCTTAAAGGCGCAGCTTCCCCGGGGGTATCTCAGTGATGACCCTTATCGGCAGATCGGTGGCGCGGTCTACGTTCGGAGTGATCCATATAGCGACAACGACCGCGCCGAGGGGCTCAAGCGCCTGGGGCGGCCGCGAGATGATGGCACGACCGACCCAACTGGGGCGGACCTTATTAAAGCTGGTCAGGACGGCGCTCGATTAGCGCATGTCGCGCTCGTCTACTGCAATTCCGAGGACTGGCAGCGCCTCCACATCGGATCGGCCGCGGACGGCGCCGCGCGCTCAGTCATTGCGGGTGGACGGTATCTCTCGGTGCTAACATCGCCTCGCTGGTTATTTCGCATTGTGCGTGGCCTCCGCTTCGGGTCGCGCACGCCAAGCGCAAGCCTGCAGCGCCGGGGAGACCTCAAAAAGACACCTTCAGGCGGGGTATCGGGTCTCGGGGCCGTGTTATGGGGATTGATTAACGATACCTGCGCCTACGTCTGCGAAAACCAACTCCGCAGTCGAGTTCGGGGCTTTGTTTGGGAAGCGCTTGTCCGGCTCGCGACCCGGGACGATGTCAACGCGGTGGTCATCAACGCCCACAGCCAGGGTACCGTGGTGGCCCTCGACGCATTGTCGGGTCTAGAACTACACGTCGGTCAAAAGGTGAAGGGTCTGATTACGGCAGGGAGTCCGCTGCGAAAGTATGTCGATCTGTTCTCGTGGGGAGATCGGCTAAATCGGCCCGGTCGTTTGCCGTGGCTCGAAGCAGACGGGTGGCTCAACTTCTGGGACCCTGCCGATCCCGCTGCAGATCCTTTGCGTCCACCACCGACCTGGAAGGCGGGTGCAAAGCCTGAGGCAAAGGACGGCATACCAACCCTGTTCAGATCAGTCGATCCGGATCGAGGCGATCCATGGAATGTGGTAGTCACCGACCTGCCGGTGCAGAACACGAAATGGAGCAAAGGAGGTGGATTGCGGGCCCATAACTACTGGGACAACGAGCATGACTTCGTTCCGCAGGTGAGAGATTTTCTGATGCGCTTGGGTGCGACGCCACCACCGCCGCCAGCCGCCTCATCACGCCGACCGCGACTCGAGCCGACACCGCCAGTGCTTGTGCGTACCGACAGCGCAAATCAGGGAGGCCAGACAATGAACAACTCGCCAAGCGGCGTTCTCTTTCCCGCCACAGTCCAGGATCCTAAGGGCGACGACCTATCTCAGCCAGTCACTCAGCTCCTGAGAGACCTCAGCATGCTGGGGACCCCGACCGAGATCGAAAGCGCGAATGGAGTGAAAGCGGCATTCACAGGACCGCCACAAAGCGTCGCCATCATCGAAGCTGGTGCTACGGCGCTCGGAAAATGGTGGACCGCTGCGCTTGCCAGCGGCGCAAGCCTGACAGCGATCATCGCGGCGATCCAGGGTATCTGGGGCGGAGAGCACGATCCGGTTCGGGTGGCGTTTGTCGCAGGGGCGGCTGTAGTCGTCGCGGCGCTCGCCATCGCCATCGGGATCATAGTGAGTAGCGACGTCAGAGGGCGGGCCGCTGGAGCGGCGGCTCAAATTCAAGCGCGGGCTAATATCGCGACGACTTTCCTGGCTCTTTCCCGGCCCACCGTCCACCTTTCATCGGACCAGGCAATACCGAACGTCACCGATGTCCGACTCGATTCTGAGGGCAGATTCCAGGCCAAGGTAGGTGGCGCCTGGATCGGCCTGCGTCAGGTTGATGTCGCCAGCACGAAGCCCTGAGGAGGGACCAGCCATGGCGGAGCTATGGGGCTCACTATCGGTCAGCGATCATGTTCGGCGGAGAGCGTTGGTCGCGGAGGTCCTTCTCTTCGACCGCATCGTCATGCCCGTTCCGCCGGAGGGAGATGCGGAAGAGCAAGGCCGGTGGGCAGACAATAACTGGAACCCAGAGCGGCAGCGGCGAATGCTCAGCATATTGGGCGTCGGGGGCCGCGCCGATGACCTTGTCGTGACGATTCCATGGACGAAAAGCAAGCGTGATCGGTTCAGCGAGCTGTGGAAAGGTTTGCGGGCCCAACCCGACAGCGCTAATGTCGAGCATTCACAACTACTCTCGAGTCTCCGCTTTGACTCAAGCCTGTTGAGGCCAGACGCCTTTATGGCTACGCGGATCCTTCTGACCCGCGACTACGACAGCGGCGAGGCAGAGTACGTGAAGCGACTGCCGCGTGTCTCCGTTGAGAAAGTTGTGCCCGCCTACACCAGCTTTCAAAACGCAAACCGGGAATTAGCAATCCGCGTTGCGGAGCGTGCGCCCGCGCAAGCATCGGCCCAGGTCATCGGCTGGGAGCTGTTCGTGCCAGAAAAGAGTACATGGACGGATGAGCGAGCGCTGGAGGCTGCCGCATCCCTGTCGAGGCACGACGACTATCGCATGGAGCGTGAGTCGTTCAGGGACTGGTGGCGATTGAGAATGGAGACTGGGACGCCGGCTGCAGATGCTGTGCGCCAGCTGGTCAAGCGGGCCGATCATCTCAACAAGATCACGAGGAAGGGCGAGTGGCGATCCCGGACGCTGCGAAGCTTCGCCGCCCTGGGCGGGATGACGGCAATTGGCGGCGCCTGGTTCCCGCCGGTAGCCATCGCTGGCGGTCTCATTGCGCTGGTGGGCATTGGCGCGGACTGGATTCTGAAGGACGAAGTTGCGCCAGCTGCGCTCGCGCCGGCGGCGATGTTCACCGACGCTCGTAAGCACTTTGGGTGGCGGTAAAGGTCGGCCGCCTTTGTGCAATATTGGACGAAGAACACCCCGTGGTTTGCGGGCGCGGCCAGCTTCATCCTCGGCGTCCTCATTACCTGCGAGGTGTCGAGGCGCTCCTTGACTTGGCATCGTATTAGGCAGTCCGAATTTGCGTTATGGGCGCGGATTGTCCCCAGGATGCCGCAGGCGCTCCAGTCCACCTTCTTGCGTCCAGCGCCACAGCTGACGCTTTTCCCCGAAGGAGATGAAGCCGGCGCACCGGACATCAAGACTAAACAGGTGGTACGGATCGCGAGGCGGCGCTTCTTGCGCGGCCGCATAAGCGCGGCGGCGAGCTGAGTCCGCTTCGACCGCGAAGCCGTAGAGCTTGAGATCGCCATCGGCTACCCAGCGGTCGGCCTGCGAGGTGACGACCGTGATCGGCGGGTCGCGGCTCAGGTCTCGTGCCTTCAATGTTTGCCACATCATCTCCAGCACCAGATCGCGGTCCAGGATCGACGCCTCATTCGGACTGATCCTGGGCCATCCGTCGGCGCGGGTCGTTCCAACCAGGGAGATGCCTGTCGCAGCCAGTAGATCCTCGAAGAATGCGGCGAGCTGCGGCGCCGATGCGCGAAAGCCGTTCCAGTCCAGGGTCTCCGTCCAGCCAGATCATAGCGCGGCAGCAAAACCAGTCAAGCCATTGACTAGTCACACTGATTACGGATGAAGGCAACCAGTCGTTACCAGGATCCTCGCCTTCCGGCGCCGCCTCGGTATCGAATCCTGCAGGCACTGGTTAACACGACGAACCGCTTCTGGTGGAAGGGCGGGGTGGACGACTTGGAGTGTCCGCAAAGCCTCCGGCGTTGGCTCCGGACACACGGCGCCCTCGAGCTGCGGTCGACCGTGAGCAAGCGTGACCTCAGGATGATGCGCGGCTTCCGCGAAGGGCTGCGCGCCTTGATGCGGGCTCATGCTGGTGTGGCGCCCGGCGCGGACGCGCTGGCGGTGTGGAACGAGCTCCTGCGAAAGACCGGGTTGCAATTGCAATTTGATCGCCGCGGCGAACCAAAGATCGAGTCCGCGGGCTCGGGGATCACTGGCGCCGTTGCACTTATGAGCAATCTGATCCTGGAGGCGACCATCGCGGGTGAGTGGGACCGGTTCAAGGCGTGCCGGCGCTGCGGCTGGGCCTTCTATGACCGATCACGAAACCGGCACGGCCGCTGGTGCCGGATGGAAGTGTGCGGCAACCACGTCAAGTCGCAAGCGTTTCGCGCCAGGAAGCGGAAGCAGCTGGCCATCGGGGCCTAGTTCACGAGGAGGGATCAAGGGATGGAAGAACACGGTCGCCTCAAGCTCGTTGCCGACGTCGCGCTGTTTTCGGGGGATCGCGTCCTGCTCGTGAAATACAAAGACACTCGTCTATACGATCAGCAGGCCGGCTGGTTCCTGCCGGACGACTACCTGCGCCGGCTCGAACACCCGGAGGACGCCGCGCTCCGGATCCTCAAGGAGCAGGTTGGCCTGGACACGGTCCGGGTTGATCTTCGGTTCATCGAGTCATTCGAAGGCAATAAAGCCTGGCACCTCGTCTTTCACTTCGCCGGGACGCTCCCCAATGGGTCCTCCCCCACGGCAGGCACGAACACGGCGGCCATGGAGTGGTTCGACGTGGACCGGCTGCCCGACCGCCCCAATGTCGCGCACGGCGGATGGGCTCTCGACGTCCTGGCCAGCCTGGCGAAACCACCCGAGGAAAGCGCGCACATCCGGTCCGTCGTCTCCTGAGCCCCACCCTAACCCTCCCCCGCAAGCGGGGGAGGGAAAAATCCAGGTAGCGGGAGGGAAACGTAGAGCGGAAAGGCTCATGATTGACGCAGGGCTGACATGAACGAGAACTTGAGCCTTGGCCGCATCGCCGGCATCCACGTCGGGCTGAACTGGAGCCTGCTGGTCATCGCCTTCCTGATCGCCTCAAGTCTCGCCACCAACTTCCTGCCATCCGCCGCGCCCGGCCAGACCTCCAGCGCCTATTGGACCGCAGGGGTGATCTCCGCCGTCGTCTACCTGGTCTGCCTCCTTGCCCATGAGCTCGCTCACTCCATCGTCGCCACGCGACGCGGCGTCCGCGTCGACGGGATCACCCTCTGGCTGTTTGGCGGCGTCTCACGGTTCAGCAGCGAGACCACCTCGCCGGGAGCGCAGGCGTGGATCACGTTCGTGGGCCCCCTCACAAGCCTGCTGCTGGGCGTGGTGTTTTTGCTCGCCTCGGCCGCGATTGACGGTGGCACCGGCAACCCCGGCCTGCTGTCCGCCACCCTGTTCTGGCTGGGCTTCATCAACCTTCTGCTCGGCGCCTTCAACCTGCTCCCCGCCTTCCCGCTCGACGGCGGCCGGATCCTGCAGTCGTTGATCTGGGCACGCACCGGGGATCGACTGCGAGCCACCCGCATCGCCGCCCGCATCGGCATGGCGTTCGCGCTCCTCTTCATCGCCTATGGCCTGATCACGTTTTTCGTCTCGGGCAACTTCCTCAACGCGGTCTGGTCGGTCTTCCTGGGCTGGTTCCTCTTAAGCGCCGCCCGGGCCGAGGAGGCCGGCGGCCTGATCCGCCAGGCGCTGTCCGGCATCAGCGTCGCCGAGGTGATGACGCCCGAACCCGTGCAGGCGCCCGACAACATCACGGTCGAAGATGCGCTGCACGGCTACATCCTGGCCTCGCGACACTCGACTTTTCCAACCCATGACGCCGCCGGCCAGCTGAGCGGGCTCCTGACGCTGACCGCGCTGAAGAACGTGCCGCCGAACGCTCGCGCGATCACCCTGATCAAGGAGATCATCTGCCCGCTCGACCGGGCATCGAAGGTCAGCCCCCGCGACCCTGCCACCAACCTGCTCAACCTCTCCGAGACCGGCTGCAGCGAAGGTCGTACCCTGGTCGTCGACAAAAACGACCGGCTGGTGGGCATCGTCTCCCCGAGCGATATCAACCGGATGCTGCAGCGGTCGATCGCCGGTCGGGGCGCCCCCACCCTGCCCTCCCCCGCAAGCGGGGGAGGGAAATAGACGCCCGTGTCCTCCCCCGCTTCGCGGGGGAGGGAAATCATGCCGGCGGGAGGGAAATAGAGGCCCCCACCCTGCCCTCCCCCAAGGGGGAGGGACCAACATTAATAATGTGGCCGTGGAGCTGGCCTGGGTCGATGTGGGAGGAGGCTATGCCCTCGCCTTCGACGACGCACAGCTCGTCTGCCGGAACGCGAAGGGCAGCCGGCTAAAGACCGTCCCGAAGGAGGTCCGGGAGGGGGAGGCCGCCCAGCAACTGCTGGCCCTCAAAGAGTGGCTCGAGCGGCATGCCCGTGAGTGCGTCGAGACGGTTGAGACCTGGATGCTCCGGTCACTCCCCATTCCGCGCGAGGTGGTCGAGTCCGTTTGGTCGGATCCGGCGTGGCAGCGGCCGCTTCGGGACGCGGTGGTCATGCCTCTCGATGGAGAGGGGCAGGGCTTTGCGAGCGGCCTGCTTCGCGGGGTTGACGCGACGCGTGGCATCGGTGCCGTGACCCCGGACGGCGAGACCCGATGGAGTGCCGCGAAGCAGCTGCTCATCCCCCATCCGATTGTCATCCGCGAGCTCGACGACTTCCGCGAGTTTGCGAGCGAGTTGCAGGTCGAGCAGGGTATCGCCCAGCTGTACCGCGAGACGTTTGCCAAACCGGCGGACCCATCGGGCAATTCGGTCAGCACCTTCGCCGGTGGACGCTTCGCCCAGCTCCGGCACGCCCTTGGCCGCTGCCGCACGTTGGGGTTCAAAGTGAGCGGCGGTTTCGCCCTGACTCGAGTCTGGGAAGGCGGCCGAATGATCGAGCCACGGTTCTGGGTGGGCAGCGATGCGCCAGAGGCGGAAGCGGAGACCGGCGATCTGATCTGGGTCGACGCCGCATCTCACCAGCTCCCCCTCTCCGAGGTCGGTCCCGTGGCCTACTCGGAGGGTGTTCGGATGGCGTCGCTGATCTACGCCGCGCGTGTCGTCGAAGAGAAGGACGAACAGGGATGACGTCTCGGGCGCCGAGCCCTCCGGACGCCGACGCGCTGCTCCAGGCGGGCGCGCTCCTACCGGCTGACGATGGCACGTCAGCGACCAAAGCCAAGACCCCGACCGTGACCGTGACCGCGCGCCAGTACCGTCATGCGGCGCTGGGCGAACGCCCGGTGATCCGGCTCACCCAGGATCCGCTCGCTGAAGCCGAAGACCTCGCGATGGAGTTCCTCGGATTTGTCAAACCGCAGGCCGCCACACCTCCGGTCGCGCGAGCTCGGCAGCGGGCGCTCGGCTTCCCCGCGGCCGTCATCCTGCAGGACCCGAAGAACGCACGCCACGCGCTCGACGTCGTCAAAGAAATGGAAAAACTCAGCAGGGTTGCCGTCTCGAAGCCCGGTAATGCGAAAGATGGCTACGAAGCGATTGCGAATCGGTTGAGCCGCACCGTTCCCCATTTTCTGCCCTCCTTCTTCGAGCAGGCGGGGCGGGCGTTCGTCGATGGCGGAAACCCGTCGCAGGCGGCCACGATGTTTGGCAAGGCGCGCGAAGCCGAACGGACCTATCACCTGCCGGTCGATGAGGAGCGACGCCGCCAGGCCTTTCTGGAGTTCGCGCTCTCCGGAGCGTTAACTGCGAAGGCGCTCGCGGACTACGCGCGTGATCTCACCGATACGGCCGAACCGAGCGCCGCCTATGAGTCGTTCCGCACGCTGTGCCTGCAGCGGACGCTTGGTGGCCTGCCGCCATGGACCGGGATGGCCGATGAAGTGCACCGAATGGCCCGAGCCGCCGGCCGCGATCCGGCGGTGGAAGATGCCGCCACCATCACCGAACTCGTCGATGCCCCGGCCAGTGCCAAGGCCGCCGTCGGGTTCTGGAAGCCGTATGCCAAAACGCTGACTGCCCTGGCGAAGGAGTCGCCGGCGCTTCGCGGAAAGCTCCTCAACCTCTTCCCGTCGCCATCCGGCCAGGCGCAGGCCTTCCACGATTGGTGGCTCGAACTCCTTGATGAATGCGGCGCCCTCGAGGGGCTGGCCGACCCCGATTCCGTCCCCGAGGAAGCCCGCGCCGCGGGCGGCCCGGCCGCCTGGGTGAGCCGGATGGCCCAGCATGCCGGGTGGAATTACTGGGCGCCGACCGAGTACGCGGGTTTGCACAAACTTCTGCCCAGGATCGCCCCGAGCCTGAGGAAGGAGGCCAGCCCGGTCGACTTGCTCGGCGAGCATTCGTGGACCGCGGACATCAACCTCCTCGACCTCGCCCTCGAGTTGAAGATTCCGGTCAAGGAGCCAGAGGCCGATGTTCGGTTGGGCCTGGATCGCTGGCTCGCGTCCAGTCCTCATCTGCGCCGTCCACTGACCTTTGTTGGCGCCGACGAACGATTCAGGCTCGCGCTGGATCGCGCGGTTGACGCCGCACTCAATCGGAACGCGAGTCCGCAGCTGCTCACGGCGTCGGGATTGCATCACGCCATCCGTCGCTGGCTGGCGGCCCGCCTCGAGGGCCTATCGCTGGGAGGACTGGTGACGGCCTCTGACGAGATCGCAAAGCTCGAGCAGGCATCGTCCGGTCACGTGCTTGGCTTCGACCGGTCGGCTCGCGACCGCCTCTCAAAGGTCGACATCGCTGCCGCACTGGCCCGCACCTTGCGATGGGGCATCCTGGATGAGTTTGGTTGGGAAGCGCTCGAGGTCGCTCGTCCGAAGATCTCGACGGCGAAATACCAGGGGGCCGTTGCGGGGCTCGCCTGGCCCAACCTGGTACTGGCCGACGCCGCACACGCCGTCGTTGTCGCTCCGGATCGGATCGCCCTGACCCACGACCTCCGGATCCCGGTCGCCGCCGCCACCGGCGGCTTCCATATGCCCAGCTATCGATACGCAGGCGGGCAGTTGCTCGTCATGTGGATGCACGAAGGCAAGGTGAATGGCTACTGGAGTGGCCGTCCGACCGAGGTGATCGGGTTGCCCTCGCCAGCCCACGTGCCCTTCCAGTACGGCGGGCAGGTGTGGGGCAGCGGAATTTCCATCGAGCTGGCAGATGGTTCGCGGACCTACGGGGGTCGGGCCATTCATCCTGGGGACACGAGCGTCCCCGCCCCTGCACCGGCGTACACCGACGGCACGACCTTCTGGCACCTCGTTCGCGCGGAGCGGCACAGCCCACGGCGTCTTCGCGAGTACGATCCGCAGACCGGCCAGGCCGGGCGCGCCTCGCTGCCGTCGTTCTTCGAAGAATTCGTCGCTGAAAAGTGGCAGCTGCAACTCGATGCGTCCTCGATCATGCCGTGGACCGAGGGGACGGGTCCGACACCGCTGGGTTCAAGGGATGGCTTTGTCGGCGCGCGCGTACGGACTCGTTCGGAGGCCGGCAAGGAGATCACGGCGGTTGAGGGTATTGATGGACGCCGCTTCGAGGGATCGATCGGCGCTGGCGAGTCCCTTCCGGGTTACTCCCGGTCCTTCGTGATCGGACTCTTCCAATTTCCCGGCGACGCCGCACCGCGTCCATTGGCGACGCGATCGTGGACGGGCGCAACCCTCCACGACCCGAGCGGACGGTTCATGGTGGCCCGTTTCACCGTTGGAGAGGGCAGACCCGCCCTCGCTCGCGGCACACCGCTTGTCCCGCCACCGATTTACTGGCACTGCCTCCGCGTGCGCGACGAACGCGGCTCGATCGCGCTGCGAGGGATCGGGGACGAGACGGGTCGCAGGCTGCTGCAGGCCGCGCTCGATGAATCGAGCGGTGCGACGCAGGCACCGCAACCGAATCCATTGGGCTTCGGGGTGCGGCGCGCGGATTCGCTGACGTTTGAGAAGCTGCCGAAGACGCAGGCGCTGATCGGCAAGCTCCTTCCCGAGGTCACGCACCAGGGGCTGCGCGACGGGCTCACCGGCGTGTGCCAGTATGCCGCCCACCTCGCTCGCCGCCTTGAAAAGCTGCTGGCGGAGGTCGCCGAGGAGGCACCGTCACCTGCTGTGCCGGCGGCCTCAACCGCTGCTCGAATCGAGGTCGACGATGGTCTGCTGCGCCAGGCGCTTTCGGGACTGCTCGAGCGGCACGGGTACACGATCTACGGCGGCGGCGGCCGCGATCGCAACCGGCCACTCACACAGATCGCCGCCGTCTCCGAAGCGCTTGCCCCCGTGCTGACACGCCGCGGGCTGGACATCTTCAAGCCGGTTCAAAAGAAAGCCCCGAACATCGAAGAATCGGGGATTTCCTGGCCGGACTTCGGCGGGCACATGGCGGCGATTGCGTTCCGCGCGATATCGCCCGCCACACCGCCGGACGATCGGGAGGCACTGCTCCAGCTGCTTCGAACCTGGGCCGACACGCCGTTCGCGGCGCATCAGGACTGGTGCCGCACGATGACCGCGAAGCTGCCACCGAATCCATCGAGCCCGGCGCTCGGACGAACGGGCGGCTGGATGCGCAAAGGTGGTAACGGGCACTTCATCCGGCCCGCCGATACGCAGTGGCAGGCCGGCCAGACCATCGCCACGCACACCATCCTCGAGCTCGCCGAGAAAGGCCACTTCGCGACGCCCTCCGGGGTGCAGATTCTCGATGAGGAGCGATGGCCGAGCGGCTGGGCCACCCCCGACCGCCTCCGGCAGTTTGACCAGCTCGCCCGCGAGCGCGGTCCGATCGCGTGGGATGCGGACGCGGTGCCCCTGCTCGTTTCCGCGACGGGCATGACGCGTGCCGAAGCCGCGTTCCTCCTCGCCGCGCTTCCACGCCTTGGGAGCACGGAACACAATTTCCTGCCGAAGGAGGTTCGCGAGTTGCTCGGCCTCAAGATGCCCGAAGCGGCCGCCGCTCGCAGCGCGCTCACCACCCTCACCGTCCGGCAGCGGCTGAGCCTGCTGGAGGCGGCGATGCCGGAACATGCTGAGGATCTGTGGGAGCCGGAGGCGCTCCGCCACATGGCCGAGCGGATCGCCGACGCCTACACACGAGCCGTCGGACGCCGCGTGGCCCTCGACGAGGACCTGGTTCTCGAGGCGGAGGCGGCCCTCAAGACGACGGTCAAGGCTCAGGCCGTGCTGGCGATGTTCGCCGACCCCGATCGAGCGGCGGCGCTCCACAACGACGCCGACTGGTTCATCAGCCCGCACTGGCAGGTCGCTCCTGTTCCCGGTGAGCCCGCATTCCATGCTGGGCTCATGGACTCGATCGCGACCGCCGTGCCCTGGATCTTCGCCAGCCTTCCGGTCGGCCACCCAATTCGCACGAATCTGCCCCGGGTGGTCGATCTGGCCAACCGGCGCGTGCGAAATCCGAATCTCCTGGTGAACCTTGGCTGGCATGAAGCGGAGGCGGTCAAGGCGGCGCTCTCGCACCTCGGGGCGAAACCGTACCGGCCGCCCAAGGGGCAGGCTTCTCCCGGTGCCGTGCAGGACGGCGGACTCTTGCTCTCACTGGTGCAGGACAAAGGATTCCCACCACTCTTCGGGCGGCCGGCGGCCGCAATCGGGGCCGACATCGGCTGGGTGAGCGGCGTCCTTGGACCCGACCACGCAGCGCCGCTGCTCACCGCCCAGTTCCTGGCGCAGGGCGCGGTCGCGATGGCGGAACGAGTGAGCAACACGCCGGTCCCCCCCGGCGGGTGGGAAGCGAACCCCGGCCAGTCCCGCGCCGAACTCGTGAGGGAAGTCGGAACCGCGCTGTCCCTCGAGGAAGACCCGGCCATCCTCTATCTTCAATTATTGGCGCTCCATGAACCGACCTCGAAGAACCTCGCGCGCTGGAACGGTTGGAGCCCGGCCCGCCTGAAAAAGGCCTCGGCGGCCCTGGTCCACAATGGACTGGTCGTGGAGGGGACTCGGTCTCGTGCCGGTCGCGGGATCTTCTTGCCGGGCCACTGGGTCGAACTCAAGGCGCCCAACCTTCCGCTCGAAGCGTGGAAGCTCCCCCTCTATGGCATCACGATGGAGAAAAACGTCGCGATCTTCCCGCTCGGTCGAGTGGTCCCGCTCCGGCCGTTGCATGAGGTCTTTACGGCGGCCTGGGAGCGACTGAAATCCGGAGACCGACCCGGGTTCGAAGCGGTTTCGACGGGACGGCCGCGACGGTGACAGCCCAGAAGGGCGACGGCGCCCCGCCGCAACGCCAGGTCGAGCCCGCCGAGGACCTCTACGCGGCCGAGCTTCGCTTTCTCGCGGCGGTTGACCCGGGCGCGCGACCGCGGGGATGGCGCCTGACGCCGCAGGCGGTCGTCAGCTTCATCGTCGGCTCGGGCGAGGATAGTCTGCGTCTGCCGCGCGGGGTGTCGGCGCCGGAAGGTGGCGCGTCGTCGATGCGGATCAGCAAGAAGTTTGTCGGCGATCGCGCCCTGATCGAGCGCGCGGTGGTCACGCTCGCCGGCGAGCGCGGACTCCTGCTCATCGGGGAACCGGGGACCGCGAAGTCGATGCTCAGCGAGCTCATCAGTGCCGCCATCAGCGGCGGGAGCGCGCTCACCGTCCAGGGCACCGCCGGCACGACCGAGGATCAGCTCCGCTACGGCTGGAACTATGCGCTGCTGCTGGCGCGCGGACCACACCCGGACGCCCTGGTGCCGTCGCCGGTGATGACGGCCATGCGGAAGGGAACGATCGTGCGGATCGAAGAGGTCACCCGCTGCCTGCCGGAAGTCCAGGATGCGCTAGTCTCCATCCTTTCCGAGCGTCGCATGGCGATCCCCGAATTGGCTGGGGCCAGCGACGACGCCACCATCTATGCCGCGCCGGGTTTCAACGTCATCGCCACCGCCAATCTTCGCGACCGGGGCGTCTCCGAGATGTCGGCGGCGCTCAAGCGCCGCTTCAACTTCGAACTGGTCGAACCGATCCCCGACATCAAAGAGGAGACGGCGCTCGTGCGCCGCCAGGCGGTTGCGGCCCTCGAGCGCGCCGGCGCGCCCTACCAGGTGGATGACGCGGTACTGGACGTGCTCGTCACCGCGTTCCGCGACCTTCGGACCGGGCACTCGGTCGAGGGGTGGGCGGTCGAGCGCCCCGGCACGGTGATGAGCACGGCCGAGGCCGTCGGCATCGCCACCTCGCTCGGCCTCGCTGCCGTCTACCTGCCCACGGAGCGGGATGTCCTCTCGCTGCTCCCCGGCTATTTGTTGGGCGTCGTCCGGAAAGACGATCCCCAGGACCAAGCGCGTCTCCTCGGGTACTGGGACGCGGCGGTCAAGCGACGGGCCGATGGCGGCGCCCGCGCATGGCGACGCCTCTGGGAACTGCGCTCCGCCCTCGAGCGGTGAGCAGCTCCGTACCGGACACCACCGCCCACTTTCCCTCCCCCGCTCACGGGGGAGCCTCAGGCTTCAATTTTCCCTCCCCCGCTCGCGGGGGAGGGTCAGGGTGGGGGCCCGAACCCATGGATCCGGCCGCCGCGATGGATCAGCTCGCGGCGTCGCGTGCGCCGATGCTGATCGGCGTCCGCCACCATTCGCCGGCGGTCGCCGCGGCGATTCCCGAGCTGCTGTCGAGCGCCCAACCCGAGCTCGTCATGGTGGAACTGCCGGAAGAAATGCAGGAGTGGATTCCCTGGCTGGCCCATGG
>Ga0209220_1000250_pt1 | contig 22255 bp, 20 predicted proteins | sample BlaSpr_A8_OM3_M3_FD_187984 | JGI IMG/M metagenome (GOLD analysis project Ga0209220, IMG submission 187984) | Forest soil microbial communities from Thunder Bay, Ontario, Canada - Black Spruce, Ontario site 2_A8_OM3_M3 (SPAdes) (version 2) | ecosystem: Environmental > Terrestrial > Soil > Boreal... | reverse complement strand
ATGAACTGCATGGTGTCGTAGATCGCGAGCCCCGCCGACACCGACCCGCCGGGCGAGTTGATGTAGAAGAAGATGTCCTTGTCCGGGTTCTCGGACTCGAGGAACAGGAGCTGGGCGACGATCAGGTTGGCGGTCATCTCGGTCACCGGCCCGACCAGGAACACGACCCGCTCCTTCAGCAGCCTCGAATAGATGTCGTAGGCGCGCTCGCCGCGCCCCGACTGCTCGATGACCATCGGGATCAGCCCGAGGTCCTTCACTTCAGGAACCGTTTTTTGCCAGTTCATGCGCTGCTCCCCATCAGCTCATCGAAGGAGACCAGCTTGTCGACGACCTTCGCTTTGGTCAAAACCCACTTGACGACATTGGCTTCGAGCGCCACGCCTTCCATCTCGGACAAACGCTGCGGTTGCATATAGAACCATTTTACTACCTCGGCGGGACTCTCGTAGGACTGCGCCTCCTGCTCCACCAGCGCGCGCACTTCCGCGGGTTTGGGCTGCAGCATTTCGGCGCGCGACAGCTCGGCGATGATCAGCCCGAGGGCCACGCGGCGCTTCGCCGCGTCCTCGAACGAGGCCGGGTTGAGCGGCAGCTGCTCCAGCTTCACGCCGCGCGCCTGCAAATCGGCGGCCGCGCGCTCAAGCAGCTGCTGCGTTTCCATCTCGACCAGCGACTTCGGCAATTCCATCGGCGCGGCGTCGAGCAGCGCCTGCAGCGCTTGACCTTTGATGCGCGCATCGACGCGCTTTTTCACCTCGCGCTCGACGTTGGCGCGGATCTCGCTGCGCATCTTCGCCAGATCGCCGTCGGCGACGCCGAGTTGCTTGGCGAACTCGGCATCGAGCTCGGGTAGCTGCGGCTCCTCGAGGCTCTTCAACGTGAGCTGGAAGCCGGCTTCCTTCCCCGCCACTTCCTTGCCGTGGTAATTGTCCGGAAACTTCACGGGGAAGCTCTTGCTTTCGCCGGGCGACATGCCTCTTGTCGCGGCCTCGAATTCCGGCAGCATGCGGCCTTCGCCCAGCCTGAAGACAAGGTTTTCGGCTTTGCCGCCGTCGAAGCCCTGGCCGGCGAGGGTGCCCTCGAAGTCGACTGTCAGGCGATCGCCGTCGCGCGCCGCACGGTTCACCGGCACGAAGCGCGTGCGCTGCTTGCGCAGGATCTCGACCGTCCTGTCGACCGCCGCGTCGTCCACCTCGACTTGCGGCCGCTCGACGCTGGCGGCGCTGATGTCGCCGACCTTGACCTCGGGATAGACCTCGAAGGTCGCGCTGAACTCGAGCGCCTTCTCGTCGGCGGCGTCTTTCTTCTCGATGCGAGGATAGCCGGCGACGCGCAGGTTGGCCTCCTTCACCACGTCGGTGAACGCCTTTTGCACGGCGTCGCCGAGCACTTCGGAGCGCACCTGCGGACCGTAAGTCTGCGCCACCAGCTTGAGCGGCACCTTGCCGGGGCGGAATCCCGGCATGCGCACGTTGCGCGCGAGCTTCTTCAACCGCTCATCGACCTGCCGGTCGATTTCCTCGACCGGAACGCTCATCGATACGCGCCGCTCCAGCGCCCCCAACGACTCCACGTTCGCCGCCATTCAGCCGCTTCCCCGGTTGACCCGCCTGCCGCGATTGGTGCGAAGGGAGGGACTCGAACCCTCATGCCTCGCGGCGTCGGCTCCTAAGGCCGGTGCGTCTACCAATTCCGCCACCTTCGCGCGAAAAAGCGGGATAAAAACAACGTATTATACTCGCGCGTGTCGGTCGGCCATTACGAAAACTTCCCCGTCGCGTCGCTTCTTCTGCCGGCGTCGTTGCGTGAGCCGGTCAGCATCATCTACCGCTTCGCGCGCAGCGCCGATGACATCGCCGATGAAGGCGACGACCCGGCTGATATACGCCTTGAAAAATTAAAAAACTATCGAAAGCAGCTGAAAGCACCCTCAGAGCTAGCAGACATCATTCGGCGACACGATCTTCCTGTCGAGCTGTTCGAGGATCTGCTCGACGCATTCACTCAAGACGTTACGAAGAAGCGCTACTCGAATTTTGGCGAGCTCCTAGACTACTGCCGCCGCTCGGCAAATCCGGTCGGCCGGCTGCTGCTGCATCTTTTCAAGCGAACGACTGATTCAGATCTCGCCTGCTCGGACGCGATCTGCTCGGCGCTGCAGCTGATCAATTTCTGGCAGGACGTGGAAATCGACTACGCCAAGGGCCGCATCTACCTGCCGCAGGACGAAATGGCGCGCTACGGAGTCACCGAGAGGCAGGTGGCGGAACAAAGATGCGACGCACCCTGGCGCGTCCTGATGAAGTTTGAAGTTGCCCGGACCAAGGATCTGCTTCTCTCCGGCGCACCGCTGGGACGCTCGTTGAGGGGACGCGTCGGCCTGGAGATCCGCGCTACGGTGCAGGGCGGCCTGCGGATCCTGGAAAAAATCGAACAAGCGGATTACGACGTGTTCCGACGCCGCCCGGTGCTGCGCGGCCTCGATTGGCCTTTGCTTCTGGCGCGCGCGGTATGACCCCCGACGAGTACTGCCAGCAGAAGGCGGCGGCGAGCGGCTCGAGCTTCTATTACTCGTTCCTGTTCCTGCCGCGCGAGCGGCGCCGCGCCATCACGGCGCTCTACGCCTTCTGCCGGGAAGTCGACGATGTGGTCGACGAAACGTCGGATTTGCAGGTGGCGAGCGCCAAGCTCGCGTGGTGGCGCGCCGAGCTCGCCAATCTCGATGCCGGCAAGGCGCAGCATCCGGTAAGCCGTGCGCTCGCGCCTTTCGTGAAGAAGTTCGGTATCACTGCGACGCGCCTCAACGAGATCATCGACGGGATGGAAATGGATCTCACACAGACCCGTTATCTCGACTGGCGCGCGCTGGAGCATTATTGCTACCACGTCGCGGGCGTCGTCGGCCTGCTGGCCGCCGGCATCTTCGGCTATCGCGATGCACGCACGCTCGACTATGCGAAAGACCTCGGTATCGCATTCCAGCTCACCAACATCATCCGCGACGTCGGCGAAGACGCACGCAAAAACAGGATCTACCTGCCCATGGACGACATGCGGCGTTTCGGCGTGCCGGCCGCCGAGATCCTGCAGGGACGGGAGTCGCCCCGGTTCAAGGCACTGATGGCATTCCAGGCCGAGCGCGCACAGCAACACTACAAGAACGCAATGCAGGCGTTACCGCGCGAGGACCGTCGCGCGCAGCGCCCGGGCCTGATCATGGCGGCGATCTATCGCGCGCTGCTCGAAGAGATCGAGAGCGACGGCTTTCGCGTGCTGACCCAGCGTACGTCGCTGACGCCGCTGCGCAAATTCTGGATCGCCTGGAAAACGTGGATCGCGGCGTAGCGGTCGTCGGTGCGGGCTATGCCGGCATGGCGGCAGCGGTGACGCTCGCCGAGCGCGGCATCCCGGTGACGGTATTCGAAGCCGCGCCGGTGCCGGGCGGTCGCGCGCGGCGGATCGTCTCGCACGGCCACGAGCTCGATAATGGTCAGCACATCCTCGTCGGCGCGTACACCGAGCTCTGGCGCATGCTGCGCGCCGTCGGCGTACCGCAGGATGCCGTGCTGCGCCTGCCGCTCGAAATCCGCTACGCGAAGGATTTTTCCTTCCGAGCGCTCTGGTTTCCTGCGCCCTTCGACCTCCTCGGCGGCCTGCTCGCCACGAAGGGCGCTTCTCTGGGCGAACGGCTCGGCGCGGTACGTTTCGTGATGGCGCTGAAAAGGGCGCGCTTCCGCGTCGAGCCCGACATTCCGGTTCAGCAGCTCCTGAAACAGCACGGCCAGGACGGCGCCATGTCCCATTACCTGTGGGAACCGATCTGCGTCGCCGCGCTGAACACGCCAGTTGACCAGGCCTCCGCTAACGTGCTTCTCGCCGTGCTGCGCGACATGCTGGCCGGAACCCCCGGGTGCAGCGACCTCTTGCTGCCGCGCGTCGACCTGTCGCGCCTCTTTCCCGAGCCCGCGGCCGAGTTCGTGAGAAAGCATGGCGGCGAGATCCGGTTGCACTCCACCGTCAACGACCTGGCAGAGCTCAAGTTCGATTCAATCATCGTCGCAGTAGGGCCGCATCAGCTGAACACGCTATTGCCCGACCACGCGCCCGAGTACTCCTACCAGCCGATCCACACCTGCTACCTGCAATATCCGGACAAAGTCTCTCTACCGTTTCCCATGCTCGGCATGGCCGAAGGCCTCGTGCAATGGGTCTTCGACCGCGGCGCCCTCACCGGCGAGCGCGGACGGCTTGCCTGTGTGATCAGCGCGCAAGGCGATCACCAGCAGCTGACGCACGACGAGCTCGCCGACACCTGCGCGCGAGAACTGGCGCGGGCGTTTCCGAATCTGCCGGCCCCGCTGTGGTCACAAGTGATCGCCGAGAAGCGGGCGACGATCGCGTGCACGCCTAGTTTGAAGAGACCCGCTATTGAAACCGCGATTCCGTCCGTGTTCCTCGCGGGCGATTACGTCGACCCGGACTACCCGCCCACGCTCGAAGCAGCAGTGCGCAGCGGCGTGCGCGCCGCAAGATTTGCTTTGAATCATAGAAGCCGTATTACCACTCCTACAACAGAATGCAAATGATCGACGCGCCTACCTTGCATCGGGTCCCGCTGCGACGCCATACCTTCAATACAAGTACGAAGAACGCCGCGGTAACCAAGAAACTCGCAAAATGATTGCTGCAGCGGGAGTGAAACCACGATTAAAGGGACGACTCCGGTGGGCGCCGGCGTCTTCCCACCTTTTACATTACTGCGCAGGGCTTCGTGGCCTCTTCCCTTTTAACCAAACCATGGGGACTAGCCAGAACCAAAACGCGTATGCCAACACGATGACGATCACCAAACCAACCGGTTGGGCAACGCTAGCCTCCATATAAAGACGAGCCACGTTATAAAGGTAAAACCACCAAACGATTGAGAACGGAGCAGTCCAGACCAGGAACAACCAACCGCAAAGGATGCTCGTGTCGCCGCCGACGGTAGAACCGTATGCGACGAGTATGGCAACGACGGTCCAAACCACCCGCACTAATTTTGCAAGGGGAGCGTCTTCCATTTGCGCCAAAGCCACGGCAACAGCACGAACCACTGCCAATAACCCGCAGCAATGAAACAAACCCAGTTGACCAAAAGCAGTAAATAGCTCTCTGGAATCACCGCTGAGAAGAGCTTCTCCGCGGCAATCGCTACCCCGGTGAACAGCAGAGCAACCAGCAAGCTGATCGGGAACGCGAGCACAAGCGTAAACCAAGCCAAAAAGATCCCGATGTCGCTGTTTGGTCTGCCGTCGAACGCGTAGAGCGTGATCAACAGCGCAGCGACCGCCACTCCAAGCCATGCTGCTTTCGCAATTCTCACGCTCCCATTCTCGACATAGTGAGCAAGAACGATCGAGATGTTTAGCAAGATGGTGACCGGTAAAACGCTGAAGGCGAGACTGCCCAAGAATTCACCCTGGAACAACCCAGTGACCGGTACCGCAACGAGGATCACCAGGGCGAGGATCCACAACGCCACCAGGAGCTTCCCGGTGCGCGCTGCCGCAATTTGAACGATCGTTCCCATCACTTGAGCCCGCATTTCTTCCTGCAACGCGAATTCACGTCGTCATCGTACTCTTGGCAATCGGTGCCGAATGGAATTCCGTACTTCGGCCGCGGCTTTTTCCACTCATTTTTGAGGCAGTCGTCGAAGCACTTATTGTCGTACGTCGGCTCGCAGCGCTGCGGATCATACGTGTCCTTGCTCGGTTTGCCCGGGCTTCCCAACGCGCTGCCAGTGCGATCCTGCCCACCGCAAGTGATCTGCCCATTGGCGTCAATAACGCACGAGTATTGATGGTAGGCGGGATTGCCCCAAATATCGGGGCCACTCCTGGTGCCCGTACCACCCATTGAATCAAGCGGCTTGCGACACTGAACCGCCTTGAGACCGAAAGGATCAGTCCACGAGAGAGGATTGGCGCCGACGTAAAGATACGGCTTAATGCCGCCTCGCAGGCCTATCGGATCAGACTCACAGAAGCGTCCGGTTGCCGGGTCATAGCAGTCGCGGAACATCGCGTACTGCATTCCGGTTTCCTTGTCACCGTAGTAGATCGACTCCCTTAACGGAAACTCGAACACACCGAGTCCTGATGGGTTCTCATCGGGCGGCGAATCACTGAACGGCTCTTGGTGCTGCCGGCGCCACACGAGCTGCTGCGCCTGGTTGTAGATCTCCCTAGGAGTATCCAGATGATCGGTGTGGATGTAGTAGAGCTTGGCTTCAGCAGCGTTCACCGTAACGTTCACGAGCGATGATGTGACGCTACCGCCGAGGTTGTCCGTGACACGAGCCGTCAAGGCATAGGTTCCTTGCGGAACTTCGGTCCAGCCGAAACTGTAGGGCGGCGCACTGAGCGCGGTAATCAGCGTAGTGCCGTGGAAGAACTCGACGCGGGCGATTGAGCCATCGGTGTCGGCGACTTGCACCATGAGCGGAATGTTCGCTGGAGCTTTGAAGCTCGCGTTACTGGTAGGACTTGTCAGCGAGACGCTCGGTAGTGAGTTCACGATCACGGTCACGGGAGCTGAAGTGGAGCTCGCGCCACGGTTATCGATGGCAGTGGCCCTTAGGTTGAGAACCCCAGCAGCAGCGTCGCTAAGGGTTACGCTATAGGGAGCGCTCGTTGCCGTGCCAATGAGGGTCGCTCTGTTATAGAACTCAACCTTTGCGATCGAGCCGTCTCCGTCCGAGGCGTTTGCCGTTACCGTGAATGTGGCCGGAGCGGCGAGGACGGCATTGTTTGCCGGCGCCGTGATGGCGACGTTCGGCAAGGCGTTCACCGTGATCGAAACCGGCTCTGAAAGATCGGTATCGCCTTTGTCGTTCGTAGCTTTGGCCATGACCAAATAGCTGCCCGCAGCCACGTTTGCCCAATTGAACGTGTATTGGTTGTGCGCTCGCGGGCTGCGAACTGTGCCGATCAGCTTTCTTCCCTGAAAAAATTGGACCTTTACGATCGGGTGGCTTTTCTGCTTGGCTCGGGCGATGGCAGAGAGCGTGATTGCCGCAGGGGCGTGGTACAGGGCCCCGGCGGCCGGTGCCGTGAGCGTCACTTCAACCTTGTCTTTCTTCGCCCACGCAAGCGAGACCGGCTCGAATAGCGCGAGCCCGACGAGAAGAAACGCAAATGGAGCTTTTGTTGCCACCGACCCTCCCCCGAGGCCCGCGAAAAGCTCGATTCGAACGATTATATTAGGGCTTTACAGTACCACTGCAGCGTTAAACAAAAAGATTAAAGGTTGCGCAGCAGCGCAACCGCCTGATCCACCCGCTCGACCGCCATCACCTCGAGGCCTGAGATCTTTGCCTTGGGCTGGTTGGCGCGCGGCACGATCGCCCTCTCGAAGCCGAGCTTCGCCGCCTCCTTGAGCCGGTCCTGGCCGCGCGGCGCCGGCCGCACTTCGCCGGCGAGCCCGATCTCGCCGAACACCACGACCTTCTCCGGAATCGGCCGGTCGGAGAGCGAAGACACCACCGCGAGGCTCACCGCGAGATCGGCGGCGGGCTCGCCGATGCGCACGCCGCCGACGGCGTTGACGAACACATCCTGCTCCCAGGTGGCGATGCCGGCGTGGCGGTGGAGCACCGCGAGAAGCATCGCGAGGCGGTTCTGCTCGAGCCCCACGGAAAGCCGGCGCGGGTTCGGCGCGTGGGCCGCGTCGACGAGCGCCTGGATCTCGACGAGCAGCGGCCGGGTGCCTTCCAGCGTAGCCACCACGCACGAGCCGGGCACGGCGTGAGGATGCTGCGAAAGGAACAGCGCCGACGGATTGGTGACGCCGCGCAGGCCCTTGTCCGTCATCGCGAACACGCCGAGCTCATTGACCGCGCCGAAGCGGTTCTTCACCGCGCGGATCAGCCTGAAGCTCGAGTGCGGATCGCCCTCGAAGTAGAGCACCGTGTCGACGATGTGCTCGAGCACGCGCGGCCCGGCAATCGCGCCCTCCTTGGTGACGTGACCGATGATGAAGAGCGCGGTCCCGGCGCGCTTCGCGTGCCGCGTCAGCTGCGCCGCGCACTCGCGTACCTGCGCCACCGACCCCGGCGCCGACTGGAGCATCTCGCTCCACAGCGTCTGGATCGAGTCGATCACCGCGACCGACGGCCTGGCGGTGTCCAGCGCACCGAGAACCCGCTCGAGCTGCGTCTCGGCGAGCAGCCGCACCCTTCCCGCATCGAGCGCGAGCCTGCGCGCGCGCATCGCAATCTGTTCCGCGGACTCTTCGCCGGTCACGTAAAGAGCATCTTTAAGCGTTACCAATGTCTGCAGGAGGAGCGTGGACTTGCCGATGCCGGGGTCGCCGCCGAGGAGAACCACCTGTCCGGGCACCAGCCCTGCTCCGAGCGCGCGGTCGAGCTCGCCGATTCCCGTAGGAATGCGAGTGAGCTCATTCGCTTCGATATCGGCCAGTGCGACCGATGGCGTGGCAATTTTCTTCGAGCTTCGCTCGGCATAGGTTTCGCTGAGCGTCCCGGCCGCCCCGCATGAGGGACAAGTGCCGAACCACTGCAGCGCCGTGGCGCCGCATTCGGAACAGACGTATGCGGATTTCGGCTTCGCCATTCAGGCCACCTCGGACACCGGCACGCGCGGCGCAAGGGCGCAGAGGAGCTCATAGCTCAAGGTGCCGGCCGCGGCCGCGACCTCGTCCGCCGAAAGGCCCTCCCCCCACAGCGTCACCGGGCTGCCGATATAGGCGTCCGGCATACCGCTGATGTCGATGCAGATCATGTCCATCGATACACGCCCAACGGTGCGCGTGCGCTTTCCGTTGACCAGCGCCGGCGTCCCGCTCGGCGCGTGGCGCGGATAGCCGTCGGCGTAGCCGCAGGCGACCACGCCGACCGCCATCTCGCCCGCCGCTTCATACGAAAAGCCGTAGCCGATGCGCTCGCCGGCCTCCAGCTGCTGCGTGGCGATGATCTCCGAGGTCAAGGTCATCGCCGGCTTGAGATTCAGCGATTCTGCGGTGCGCTCGGCGAACGGCGAGCAGCCGTAGAGCATGATGCCCGGGCGCACCCAGTCGCCGCGGCTCTCGGGGAAGCGGATCAGCGCCGCCGAGTTGGCGAGCGAGCGCGGCGCTTCGAAACCCTTGGTCAGCTCGTTGAACCAGTCGAGCTGCGCTTTGATGCCGGCCGCGCCGTCGGCATCCGCGAAGTGGGTCATCAGCGTGACGTTGCGCACCTGGGCGTGCATGCGCACGGTGTTGTACGCCAGGCGCAGGTTCTCCACGTTGAAGCCGAGCCGGTTCATGCCGGTATTGACCTTCACGTAGGCGTCGATCTCGCCGGGCAGCGCGGCGAGCCGCAGCATCTCGACCTGCTCCGCGTTGTGGATCACCGGCGTCAGGCTGTATTTGTGGAGCAAAGGCAGGTCGACCGGCTCGAAGAAACCCTCGAGCATGAGGATCGGCTTGCCTACGCCGGCAACGCGCAGCCGGACAGCCTCCTGGAAGTCGAGCACCGCGAAGCCGTCGGCCGCCTCCAGCGCCCGCGCGGCACGCTCCAATCCGTGGCCATAGGCGTTTGCCTTGATGACCGCCCACAGCTTGGCGCCCGACGCGTACGCCTTCGCCACCATAAGGTTGTGCGAGAGCGCGCCGGCTGAAATGGTTGCGCGGATCGGGCGCGGCATCAGTCAGACTGCGTCAGGGTCGGTCTTGTGAGAAGTCTTATTGTGCTATAACCCGGCGCTACAAAATGACAAAGGTTTTGTGAGCTCCGGCTTCTACATCATCATGGCGGCGCAGTTTTTCTCCTCGCTCGCCGACAATGCGTTGCTGGTGGCGGCCATCGCGCTGCTGATGCAGGCGGACGCGCCGTCGTGGCTCACGCCGTACCTCAAGTTCTTCTTCGTAGTGTCCTACGTGCTGCTGGCTCCCTATGTCGGCGCCTTTGCCGACCGGCTGCCCAAGGGGCACGTGATGTTCATCGCCAACACCATCAAGATCTTCGGCTGCGTGCTGATGCTCTGGGGCACCGACCCGCTGCTGTCCTATGCGGTGGTCGGCCTGGGCGCCGCGGCCTATTCGCCGGCGAAGTACGGCATCCTCACCGAGTACCTGCCGCATCGCAAGCTGGTGGTCGCCAACGGCTGGATCGAAGGCCTCACCGTGGCCTCGATCCTTCTCGGCACCGTCTTGGGCGGCGTGCTGATCAACGCGCGCGTCTCGGGCGTGCTGCTGCACTTCGACTTCCCGATGATCGACACGGGAATCGACACGCCCGCCGAAGCGGCGATATCGGTGATCGTCATCGTCTACATCATCGCGGCGCTTTTCAACCTGCACGTGCCGCGCACCGGTGTTGCGCTGAGGACGCTGCCGTCCCATCCGTTCGAGACGCTGAGGGACTTCGCGCGCTGCGCCCGGCACCTGTGGCGCGACCCGCTGGGCCAGATCTCGCTTGCCACCACGACGCTTTTCTGGGGCGCCGGCGCGACGCTGCAGTTCATCGTCATCGAGTGGGCGCGCACCGCGCTCGGCTTCGACCTGTCCAAGGCGGCGATCCTGCAGGGCGTGACCGCGTTCGGCATCGCCATCGGCGCGGTGCTCGCCTCGCTCTGGGTGGCGCTCGACCGCTCAGTACAAGTGATTCCGCTGGGCATCGGCATGGGCTTCGCCGTGATCGCGATGATCTTCGTGAACCAGATCTGGGTGGCGATCGTGATCATGGTATTGATCGGCGCGATGGCCGGGTTCTTCGTCGTGCCGATGAACGCCTTGCTGCAGCACCGCGGCCACCACCTGGTAGGCGCCGGCCGCTCCATTGCGGTGCAAAACTTCAACGAGAACAGCTCGATCCTGGTGATGATCGCGCTCTACTCGCTGCTGCTGGGCGTGGGCTATTCGATCTACGCGGTGATCCTGGTGTTCGGGCTGTTCGTGTCCGCCACCATGGCGATGGTGATGCTTTGGTACCAGCGCAACCACCGGGTGCACCGCGAGGAAGTCGACCGGCTGCTCGCCTTTGCGCGCGCCGAGGACCCGCACCCCGAGCGAAAAGCGTAGGGCCGCGGCTTCTAGAGCCCGGCCATGGTTTTCCTGGCGAACACCAGGTCGGCCCAGGCCTTCGCCTTGTCCGGGAGATTGCGCAGCAGATATGCGGGGTGGTAGGTGACGATCAGCGGCACGCCCGCATAGCCGTGCAGCCGGCCGCGCAGGCTGGCGATGCTGGCATCGCTGTTGAGCAGCGTCTGCGCAGCGAAGCGTCCCATCGCGACGATCAGCTTCGGCTGAATCAGCTCGATCTGGCGCATCAGATGCGGAGCGCACTTCGCGACTTCTTCCGGCTCGGGGTTGCGATTGCCAGGCGGGCGGCACTTCAGGACGTTGGCGATGTACACGTTCTCGCCGCGCTTCAACCCGATCGCGGCGAGCATGTTGTCGAGCAGCCGCCCGGCCTGCCCGACGAAGGGCTCGCCCAGCCGGTCTTCCTCGGCGCCGGGCGCCTCGCCGATGAGCAGCCAGTCGGCATGCTCGTCGCCAACGCCCAATACCGTTTGAGTGCGTGTCTTGTGAAGTCCGCAGGCAATGCAGGCAGGAACGGCTTGCTTCAACTCGATCCACCCCTGCGCGGTGGGATCCTGCTTTCCATTCCTCAATCTCCAGATGGGCGTGAGGCCCATCTCGGCGAGAACTGCGTCGCGCCGGCTCATTGCAGCGGTATGGTCAGCACGAGCGCGTCTTCGCGTCCCGACTGCGCCGGATAATAGCCGCGCCGAACACCGATCTTGCGGAAGCCGACGCGCGTGTACAGCGCCTGCGCGCCGAGGTTGCTCGGGCGCACTTCCAGGAACAGGTTGCGGGCGCCGAGCGAGCGCGCGAGGCCGGCGGCCTCGTGCAGCAGCGCGCTGCCGCGACCGTTGCGCTGATGAGCTTCGGCGATCGACAGATTGAGCAGGTGCGCCTCGCCCGCGGCGACCATGAGGATGAAGTAGCCGACGAGCTCGCCCTGCAGCCGCAAGCTGCGGCATTCGTATCCGGCGCGCAGCGAATCGGCGAAGTTGCCGCGCGACCAGGGGTGGCTGTAGATGGCGCTCTCGATCGCCATCACCTCGGCGAGATCCTGCTCGCGCATCGGTGCGAGCTGGGGAACGTCCTTGAGTACCGCGCTCATCCTGGCTGCTCGTGCGTCGTCAGGGCGACCTTGTCGCGCATGTACACCGGCGCGGCAGCCGCGGCGTCGACGCCTTCGCCTGCCTGAAGGCGGGGGGCAGCGAGCCTTGCAACCGCCACGGCGGTCGGATGAATTTCCGGAAGCACGTGTTTGAAACCCAAATCGCCGTAAACAGAAAATCCGTTGCCGCAACCCACCCAGCCCTCGCCGGCAGGCTTCGGCGCCGAGCGGGGCGCGACGCACATCGCCGCAATCGCTTCTTCCCAGCGCGCGCCGCGTTTCTCAAGCGCCGCATAATACACTTCGCGCATCCGGGCATCGAGGCAGGCCACGACGCGCGTGGCGCCCGATTCTTCGGCCAGCGCCTCGAGGGTCGAGATGCCCAGGACCGGCAAACCGCGCGCGAAAGCAAGGCCCTGCGCCAAACCGCAAGCAATCCGCAGGCCCGTGAACGAGCCGGGCCCGGCGCCAAACGCCACAGCGTCGAGCTGCGCCGCGATGACCCCTGCCGTGGCGAGCAGCCGCTCCAGCATCGGCAGCGCGAGCTCGGAATGGCGCATGCCGGCACGACGCTCGATCGCCGCGATCTCGCCGTCGGTCCACAAGGCCACGGAACACCATTCGGTCGACGTTTCGATTGCCGCGAAACGCATCTCGCGATTCTATGCCTGATAGAATTTTGCTCATGAAAGAACACCTGATCGCAGTCATCCCAGGAGATGGCATCGGTCGCGAAGTGATCCCGGAAGGCGTTCGCGTACTCGAAGCCGTCGGCGCGAAGCATGGCATCCGCTTCAAGTGGCAGGAGTTTCCATGGAGCTGTGACTGGTACAAGGCCCACGGCAGGATGTGCCCGCAGGATGCGCCGGACATCCTGCGCAAATTCGACGCGGTGTATTTCGGCGCGGTCGGCAATCCGTCGCTGGTTCCCGATCACATCGCAGTCTGGGGTTTGCTCATCGACTTCAGGCGCTTGTTCGATCTCTACGTCAACCTGCGTCCGGTGCGCCTGTTCGAGGGGCTGCCCTGCCCGCTCGCCGGCCGCAAGCCCGGCGACATCGACTATGTCGTGATCCGCGAGAACACCGAAGGCGAGTACGGCAACGTCGGCGGGCGCATATATGAAGGCACCGAGCGCGAGGTGGTGATGCAGCAGACCATCTTCTCGCGCAAAGGCGTCGACCGGATCGTGAAGTACGCCTTCGAGCTGTCGCGCACGCGGAAGAAACACCTCACCTCGTGCACCAAATCGAACGGCATCTCGATCACCATGCCGTACTGGGACGAGCGCTTCGCCGCGATGGGCAAGCAGTACCCGGAGGTGCGCACCGACCAGTATCACGTCGACGGCCTCACCATCCAGATGGTGCTCAACCCGGAGCGCTTCGACGTCATCGTCGCCTCCAACCTGTTCGGCGACATCCTTTCGGATCTCGGTCCGGCGACCGCCGGCACGATCGGCATAGCCGCCTCCGGAAACATCAACCCCGAGCGCACCGCGCCTTCCATCTTCGAGCCGGTGCACGGCTCGGCGCCCGACATCGCCGGCAGGAAGATCGCCAATCCCATCGCCACTATCTGGTCGGGCGCGCTGATGCTCGAGCATCTTGGGCATCCGCAAGCCGCGGCCGACATCGTGCGCGCGATCGAGCGCGTCATCCTCGAAGGCCCTCACACGCCCGACATGAAGGGCAAGGCAAGCACCTCCGAAGTCGGCGCCGCCGTCGCCGACGCAGTGCGCGGCGCTTCAAAAAAGGCGGCTTGAAGCCTGTCGCTCGGGCTGCGCTTCGAAATCCACGAGGTCGATCTCGGCGGCCCGCCCGGCACTAAAGCCTTTACCGCGGCGTTGTGCAAACACATCTCCACTCGGACAGCGCCCGCAACCGCCTGATCGGCATCGGGCTGGTTTCGCTCACCTACCTGCTGTTCTCGCTGCTCGACGGCAGCGCGAAGTGGCTGGTCGGCAGCGTCCCCGTGATCGTGGTGGTATGGCTGCGCTTCGCGACGCACGTTGTCTTCTCGGGTGTGGTTCTTTTCCCGCTGAGAGGTCTTTCTCTAGTAAAAACCAACCATCTGCGCTGGCACGTGCTGCGCGCGGTCATGTTCATGGCCATGACCGGCATCAATGTCTGGGCGCTGCAATACCTGCAGCTCACCGTGACCGCGTCGATCTTCTTCACGGTGCCGCTCATCATCGCGGTCCTCGGCGCGCCGCTGCTCGGCGAGAAGCTCGACCGCGGCCGCTGGGCGGCGATCCTCATCGGCTTCGTCGGCGTGCTGGTGATCGTGCGTCCGGGCAGCGCGGAGTTTCATCCGGCGATGCTCGCTTCGCTGGTCAACGCGGTGCTGTACGCGCTCTTCATGCTGATGACGCGCCGCCTCGCGGCCTATGACCCGCCCGAGACGATCCAGTACTTGCCGGCGGTCGGCGCGGCAATTCTGCTTGCACCGTTCGCGCTTGCTGCCTGGGAATCCCCCGCAGGCTGGCTCGAATGGATCGTCGCATGCCTGCTCGGTGTGCTGGGCGGGCTCGGCCACTATCTGCTCGCACTCGCGCACCGCTACGCACCCGCGACAGTGCTGGCGCCCTTCCTGTATCAGCAGGTGATCTACATGGCGATCGTCGGCTACGTGGTGTTCGGCGACGTGCCGTCTGGCGCTGTGTGGATCGGCGCCGCCATCGTCGTCGCCTGCGGCCTGTACCTGTTCGCCCGCGAGCGCGCCCGGCGATGAGCGAGACGCTTTCCGTCCCGCTCTGGCTCGCCCTGCCGGCGGCGCTGCTCGCCGCCTGGGCACTCTATGAGCACGTCGTCGTCCCGGCACTGCGCTGGGCAGTCACTCATCCGGCCAACCAGGTGATCGACGAACTGTCGACGCGGCTGCACATCTCGATTCGCCCGTTTCAGCGCACCCGCCGCCACGCGCTGATCCATCGCCTGCTGGCGGACCCGAAGATCCAGCAGGCCGCCGAGCATTTCGCCGCGAAGAACAATCTGCCTTTGATGAAAGCGCTGCAGCGTGTGGAGCGCTACGCGCGCGAGATCGTGCCGGCCTTCAATGCCTATCTCTATTTCCGCGTCGCCTACTGGATCGGCCGCTGGGTCGCTCGCTCGCTCTACCGCGTGCGCATCGGCTATGTCGATGCGCAGGGCCTGGCGAAGATCGACCCGGACGCGACGGTGGTGCTGGTGATGAACCACCGCTCGAACATGGACTACGTGCTGGCCGGATATCTCGCGGCCGACCAGGCGGCGCTCTCCTACGCCGTCGGCGAGTGGGCGCGCATCTGGCCGCTGTCGGCGCTGATCCGCGCCATGGGTGCATATTTCGTGCGCCGCAATTCGCGCGACGAGTTGTACCGCCGGGTGCTCGAGCGCTACATCGCGATGGCCACCGAAGCCGGCGTGCCGCAGGCGGTTTTTCCGGAAGGCGGCCTCAGCCGCGACGGCCGCATCCGCGAGCCCCGGCTCGGAGTTTTGGACTATATGCTGCGCGGCTTCCGGCCCGATGGCGAGCGTGACCTGGTTTTCGTGCCGCTGGGCATCAACTATGACCGCGTGCTGGAGGATCGCAGCCTGCTGCTGTCGGCCGAAGGAAAAAGCGCGGGCGTTGCGGCCACGCTATGGACGACGGCGCGCTTCGCTCTGCACAACCTGGTCCTGATGCTGCGCAGCGAATGGCACCGCTTCGGGTACGCCTGCGTCAATTTCGGCGCGCCGCTGTCGATGCGGGAGTATTGCCGCGCGCGGGGCGTCGATTTCCAGAAGCTTTCGGGTACGGACAGAAAGCAGGCGATGGCGCGGCTCGGCGCCGAGTTGATGCAGGCGGTGGGCGGGATCGTGCCGGTGGTGCCCGTCGCCCTGATGGCCACGATCTTTGTGCAGCAGCCAGAGCGCGCGCTCACGGAGCTCGAGCTCAAGGGCGAGGTGGCGCACGTGCTGCGGCGGCTCGAGGCCGCCGGCGCGCATGTCTACGTGCCGCGCCGCGACCTCGACTATGCGCTCAGTGTTGGCCTGCGCATGCTGCGGCTGCGCCACATCGTCAGCGAAAACGAGGGATATTTCACGGCCAGCGCCGAAGAGCTGCCGCTGCTTCGCTACTACGCGAATTCTATCGCTCACCTTCTTTGACATTCTGCGACCTGCGGGGCTGGACTGGGGAATAGGGCTCCAGTAGATTCTCTGCGGGGGAAGCCCCGGGGGAGCTATGGCAACACGCCGCAGGCGCGCAGCGAGCGCCAGCAAAGTCGTCGCACGTGGCAGAGCCAAAGCTGCCCGCGGCGTGGCGCGCGCGCACAAGGCCGAAAACGTGCTGCGCGAAAGCGCGGCGCGCTTCCGCAGCCTGACGCAACTATCCTCGGACTGGTACTGGGAGCAGGACGACCAGTTCCGGCTCACCTACATGTCGAGCTATGTCGACGACAAGAGCGGGCTCGACGCCTCCGCCTACCTCGGCCGCAAGCGCTGGGAGCAGCCCGCGCTCAACCTGACCGAGGCCGACTGGGAGCGCCACCGCGTCCAGCTCGAGCGCCACCAGCCGTTTCGCGACTTCGAGATCCAGCGCGCCGCCGCCGACGGGCACAGCGTCTGGCTGTCGCTGAGCGGCGAGCCGGTGTTCGACGGCCGTGGCCGCTTGAAGGGCTATCGCGGCGTCGGCCGCGACATCACGGCGCAGAAGCGCAGCGAGCAGCTGCTGCGGCTCGAGCACAGCGTCACCCGCAGCCTCGCCGAAGCGATCAGCCCGCCGCACGCGCTGCGCGATGCGCTGCGCGCAATCTGCGAGACCGAAGGCTGGGACTGCGCAGAGTTCTGGAAGCTCGACGAAGCCGCCGGCGCTATGCGCCGGTTGGTGCACTGGGCCACGCCAGGCGTGCCGGAAGCCGAGCGCTTCGTCGAGCGCTCCCGCGACATGGCGTTCGGCCCCGGTGTCGGCCTCGTCGGCTCGGTATGGCAGTCGGGCGAGCCGCTCTGGATCGCCGACTCGCGGCAGGACCCGCGCGCCATGCGCAAGGAGCTTTCGGAAGAAACCGGCCTGCGCGCGGCACTGCTGGTTCCGATCCGTTCCGGGCCACGCGCCGTCGCGGTGCTGGCGTTTACCTGCCGCACCATTCGCGCGCCCGATGAGCGCCTGCTGCAGGCGCTCAACGTCATCGCCGCCCAGATGGGGCAATTTCTGCAGCGCGCGCAGGCCGAGCAGGCGATGCGCGAGAGCGAAGCGCGCTTTCGCAGCCTGACCGCGCTGTCCTCCGACTGGTACTGGGAGCAGGACGCCGAGTTCCGCTTCACCCGCCTCGAAGGTCGGCAGGTCGCCGGCGGCGACAAGGCGCTGCGCGAGCAGATGGTGGGCAGGTGCCGCTGGGAAACCAACCAACAGGTCGAAGGCGGCTGGGACGCGCATCGCGCCCGGCTTGCCGCGCGCGAGACCTTCCACAACGTGCTCATGTGGCGGCCGATGCCCGACGGCAGCCTGCGTTACGTCATGGTGAACGGCGAGCCGCTCTTCGCCGCCGACGGCCGCTTCACCGGCTACCGCGGCGTCGGCCGCGACGTCACGGCGCAAAAGCGCGCCGAGCAGATGCTGCGGCTGGAGCACCAGGTCGCGCATGCGCTGTCCGGCGAGCGTGACCCGAACGAAGTCATGCGCGCGGTGATCCGCGCGGTCTGCGAAGTCGAGGGCTGGGCCTGCGGCCGCTATTTCAGGCTCGACGAGGCGAGCGGTCTGTTGCGCTTCCAGGATGCGTGGTGCATGGCCGATCCGGTGGTGCAGCAGTTCGTCGAGCGCTCGCGGGCGCTGACCTTCCGCCCCGGCGAAGGCCTGTCGGGCAAGGTGCTGCAGAGCGGCGAGCCGATCTGGTCGCAGGACACGGTGCACGACCCGCGGGTGCAGTACAAGGCGTTGTGGCAAGGCACCGGCCTGCACGGTGGTTTCGCCTTCGCCGTCGTCGCCGAAGGCGGTGTCATCGGTGTGCTCACGTTCTCGAGCCAGGCGGTGCGCGAACCCGACCAGCGCCTGGCGCAGGCTGCGCGCGTCATCGGCAGCCAGGTCGGCCAGTTCCTCAAGCGCAAGCAGGCCGAGGAATCGCTGCGCGAAAGCGAGCTGCGCTTCCGCAGCTTGGTGCAGATGTCGTCGGACTTCTTCTGGCAAACCGATGCGCAGGACCGCTTCACGGAGATGGTGCACGAGCCGAACTACGTCGATACCGTCGCGGGCGCCGGCGAGGCCGGCTGGGGCGAGCTGCGCGGCATGTTCCAGGCACGCCTGCCGTTCCGCGATTTCGAGTTCGGCCGCCCCTGGCCGGACGGCAGCATCCGCTATTTCTCGGTGAGCGGGGAGCCGAGCTTTGCCTCGGACGGCGCTTTCCTCGGATATCGCGGCGTCGGCCGCGATATCACCGAGATCGCGCTGGCGCGCGAGCGCATCGCCTCGCTCGCCTACAGCGATCCGCTGACCGGGCTGGCGAATCGCACCAGCCTGTCTCCGACGCTGGAGCAGGCGGTCGAGCGAGCGCGCCGGCGCGGCGCCAAGCTGGCCGGCGTGTTCATCGACCTCGACGGCTTTAAGCAGGTCAACGACGCCCACGGTCACGATATCGGCGACGGGCTGCTGATCGACGTCGCGCGGCGCCTGCGCGTGATCCTGCGCGCGAGCGACTTCGTGGCGCGGCTCGGCGGCGACGAGTTCTTCGTGGTGATCGAGGACGTGCACGATGTGCCGGCGGTGGACGGCATCTCCCGCAAGCTCCTCGCCGAGCTGCTCGAGCCCTACGAGCTCGCCGGCGGCAGGCGCGCGAAGATCACTGCGAGCCTCGGCGTGAGCGTTTTCCCGGACGATGCCGGCGACGCCCAAACCCTCATGAAGCACGCCGACATGGCGATGTATGTGGCGAAGCAGGCCGGCAAGAACGCTTACCGGTTCTACGCCGAGGCGCCGGCGGGCGAACCCTCTAACGAGCGCACCAACCCCAGCGCTGCGTAGCTAACGGCGCAGGTCGCGGTTCGCGTCCTGGATGTCGCGCCGCAGCTTTTCGCGTTCCTCGGGCGACATCTGCCGCCCCTTATCCGGCCGCCCGCGATCGCCGCCTCTTTCCCGATACACGTTGCGCATGTCCTCGCGCATGCGCTGGCGCTCATCGCGGCTCATGTTCTGCCCCTTGAATTTGCCGTCGGGCTTCTTGCCCTGTTGCGCAGCCGCGCCCCCCGCGGCGAGCGAAAGCATGAGCGCAAGGAGGAGGCTTTTCATGGCTGCGGGAATGTTACGCGGGTTGGCTTTCGAAGGCGTGTCGCAGTTGCCGAAATTTGTAACAATGTATTGCCCATGCCCGAGCTCAAGACCCGGATCCTCGTCGTCGACGACGACCAGCGCCTGCGCGACCTGCTGGTGCGCTACCTCGGCGGCGAGGGCTACGAGGTCAAGGCCGTCTCGGACGCCGGCGGCATGGACAAGCAGCTTGCGCGCGAGCGCTATGACCTGGTGGTGCTCGACTTGATGCTGCCCGGCGAGGACGGGCTCGCCATCTGCCGGCGGCTGCGCGCCCAGAACAACGCCCCGGCGATCATCATGCTCACCGCCAAAGGCGACGACGTCGACCGCATCGTCGGCCTGGAGATGGGCGCCGACGACTATGTGCCCAAGCCGTTCAACCCGCGCGAGCTGCTCGCCCGCATCAATGCGGTGCTGCGGCGGCGGGCTCCCTCGGGACCGCCCGGCGCGCCGTCCTCGGGCACCGAAACGCACCGCTTCGGCCGCTTTGAGCTCAGCCTCGCTACGCGCACCCTGACGCGCGAGGGCAAGGCGCTGCCGCTCACCACCGGCGAATTCTCGGTGCTCAAGGTCCTGGTGCAGCACCCGCGCCAGCCGCTGTCGCGCGACAAGCTGATGGAGCTCGCCCGGGGCCGCGAGTACGAGGTGTTCGACCGCTCGATCGACGTGCAGATCTCGCGCCTGAGGAAAATCGTCGAGGACGATCCGTCGCATCCGAAGCATATCCAGACGGTGTGGGGCTTCGGCTACGTTTTCGTTCCGGACAACGAAACTAAGTGACGCTGTTCGCCCGGTCGTTCCTGCTGATCGCGCTGCTGATCGTCACCGCGGTACTCGCCTCCTTCCAGATCTACCTCATCTACGAGCGCGAGCCGCGCTCGCGCGAGCTGGCGCAGCAGACGGTAAGCGTCATCAACCTCACACGCGCGGCGCTGGTCAGCGCAGACCCGTTCCGCCGCCGCCAGCTGCTGATCGACCTCAACGAGAGCGAGGGCTTGCGCGTCTACCCGGTGACTTCGAGCGAGCGGCTCGAGCCGCTGCCCGAGGATCCGCTGCTCACCCGCGTAGCGCAGCGCGTGCGCGCCGCGCTCGGCGAAAACACCCGCTTCGCTTATGCGCGCGACGGCGAGGAAGGCTTCTGGGTCAGCTTCTTCATCGACAGCGACGAGTTCTGGGTGATGCTGCCGCGCGAGCGCTTCGCGCCGCCCTTCGGCCTGGAGTGGCTGGGCTGGGGACTGGGGCTGCTCGCCCTCGCGCTCGCCGGCGCCTGGCTGATCGCCTTCGGCATCGCCCGGCCGCTTGCCGCCCTGACGCGCGCCGCCGGGCGCCTCGGCCGCGGCGAGGCGCACGAGCCGCTGGCCGAGGAAGGCGCGCGTGAGCTGCTCGCCCTCGCCGCCGCCTTCAATCGCATGGCGAGCGACCTCGCCAGCATGGAGCGCGAGCGCGCGATGGTGCTCGCCGGCATCTCGCACGACCTGCGCACGCCGCTGTCGCGCCTGAGGCTGATGCTCGAGATGAGCGGTGCCGAGAGCGCCGCCTCCGAAGCGATGATCACCGACATCGACGAGATCGACGCCGTGATCGGCCAGTTCCTCGATTTCGCGCGCGGCGAAACCGAGGAGAAGTCGGACCACGACCTGAACGAGCTGCTCGACGATCTCGCCGGGCACTACGCCCGCCTGGGAAAGAGGGTGTCTTTCAGGCACCAGGCAATTCCAACGTTTCCCTTCGCGCGGATGGCGGTGCGCCGCGCGGTCGCCAACCTGGTCGACAACGCGCTGCGCTATGCGGGAGAGCCGGTCGAGATTCGCACCTTCAGTGCCGACGGCAGGATCTGCATCGAAGTCCTGGACCGCGGCCCCGGCATCCCGGAAGGCGAAGCCGAGCGCCTGAAACGCCCGTTCACGCGGCTTGACGACTCGCGCGCTGGCCCCGGCCGCGCCGGACTGGGGCTCGCCATCGTCGAGCGCGTGGCGCGGGCGCACGCCGGCACGCTGCAGCTATTGCCGCGCGAAGGCGGAGGGCTTCTCGCCAGGCTGACGCTCGCTATAGAACATCGGCGTGTACGAGGTGACCTCGGCCGGCGTGCGTGATACCGGCCAGCGCATCGGCCTGCGCGCCGGGCCGGCGGGAATACGCACCGCTACGCCATAGGAAAGCGCTCGAGCGGCTCGTAACGAGCAGCGTTCGAGCGCACCAGCAAAAACTCATTCACCGGCCACTCGACGCGCGGCAGCTCGGGCAGCTGCTTGGGCTCGCGCGCCTTGCGCACCAGCGTGATGTGTGCGGCAAACGGCTGCCGCTCCAGGATGAATTCCTGCAGATAAAGCTGCATCTGCAGGTTTTCGGCGAGCTTCAGCATTTCAGGCGGCGTGTCTTGCGGCCCCGCCCAGATGATGCTGTTGTGCTTCCAATAGACTGCCTTTTGAACCGGAAGCTCGTGCACCTGCCCGCGTACCCGGCGCGCACCGGCGATGGCCTTTTCCGGCTTCGCTTCGCCGAGAAAGGCGAGCGTCAGATGGATCTTGTCCTCGGCGGCCGCCCGGCCGCCCGACTCCCGCGCCGCCTCGCGCGCCCAGGCAGCCAAGGCGCGCGCTGTCTCGGGCGGCGGCCAGAGGGCGAAGAAAAGGCGCATTAGTCCTAGGCGAAGTGCTTGCGCATCAATGCGGCAAGCGCACGCTCGGCTGAATCCGCTGACTTCTGCAGCTCGGCGGCAATCAGCTCCTGCTCGCGCCGCCCGCGGTTCTGCGACAGTTTCCAGCGCGTCTCGAGCCGAGTCACGCTGATCTCGAAATTGACGATGCCATCCAGCATCATCGC
>Ga0209220_1000249_pt1 | contig 22258 bp, 22 predicted proteins | sample BlaSpr_A8_OM3_M3_FD_187984 | JGI IMG/M metagenome (GOLD analysis project Ga0209220, IMG submission 187984) | Forest soil microbial communities from Thunder Bay, Ontario, Canada - Black Spruce, Ontario site 2_A8_OM3_M3 (SPAdes) (version 2) | ecosystem: Environmental > Terrestrial > Soil > Boreal... | reverse complement strand
CACGGCGGTCGAGGTCGCTCGCAAGTTTCAGAGCGAGGTGTTCGTGCTCCACGTGAGCGAGCACGATCACGGCCGTGCGGCCGTCTTTACGACGGAGAGTCCCGCCGAGGCAAACATGCTTGTCGCCAAAGCCGTCAAGTCCCTGCGCGATGCCGGCGTGAGCGCGAAGGGTGAGGTGCATGACGTGGCCGCCGGACACGTGGCCAAGGACATCATCGAGACCGCCCACGAGCTTCAGTCCGACATGATCGTCATGGGCTCACGCGGGCTTTCCGACATCCAGGGCCTACTTTTGGGCAGCGTCACCCACAAGGTGCTCCAGCTCGCCCAGGTCGCTGTGCTGGTCGCGCGGGGCCCGATCCCGGTCACGGTGCGCGCCGAGCAGCCGATGAAGGCCGCCCAAGCCGCGGCGTACTAGACCATCGGTCACTTATGCGAGGGGCCGATCGGCCTCTCGCATAGGGCCACACGGCACGGACTCCCACCTCGCAATCCAGGTTCTACTTGTATCGAGCCGTCCGGAGCTCACAAAACACAAAGTCCCCCAACAGGGCAAATAGGAGAAGAAAGACATGAACTCGGCAATTCGGTGGCGGATTATCAGTCTCCAGGCATTCATGGTCATCGTTCTTGCCGGAGCGGCAGCGTTCGCTTTCGCGGAAGGTAGCTTCACGACTACCCAGGTGCGCGAACAGCTCACCGCGCAGCAGGTCTACTTCCCGACCGCTGACCAGATCAAGACAGGCGGCGCCCTCGACCCCGCGACGTTTCCGCAGGAGATCAGGGACCAGGCCGGCAACCAGGTCGTCGACGGCAACCAGGCTCGGATCTACGCCAACGACTTCCTCGGAGAGCACCTGAAGAACGTCGCCGGCGGCTTGACCTACGCGACGGTGGGCACGAAGGTTTCACAACTGAACGCCCAGCTCGCCAACACCCCAAAGACCGACCCTAGCTACGCGGCGCTTCAGACGCAGATCGCGACCCTCAACGGACAGCGCGACACGCTGTTCAAGGGTGAGAGCCTGCGCTCGATGCTCCTCAACGCTTACGGCTGGTGGACGATCGGCACCTACACGACCTACGCGGGATTCGCTCTGATGATCGCGTCGCTCGGTGTCCTCGGTGCGCTGGTCTTCGAACTGTTCGTCGCAGTTCGCCGGCCCGAGAAGATCAAGGTCGCGCAGAAGACGGCTATCACGACTGCGTAACGGCTCACACGGACGGTACGCTCCGGCGGGAAAGACCCGCCGGAGCTTTTTTGTTCTCCCTCGCCCCTCACCCTGGCCCTCTCCCCTGCGGGGAGAGGGAAGAAGTGAAGGGATAATGCCCGGTGGTGGCTACCAACGCTGCGCCCGCGGTCGTCCGGCAGGCGGTCAGGAATCCGTACAGCGCGCTGCCGAACTGGCTCTACCCCACCTTCGTCGTGGTCGTGCTCAGCAGTTTCGTGGTCTATGCGGTATGGGTGGTCTTCTTCCAACCCGCCGCCTACGTCGCGCCGTACCTGAGCCCCTTCGATTCGCCGCTCATCAAGGTCGGACCGATCCCGCCGGGGATCTGGGTCGCCTGGGCGCCCTTCGTCTTCCGGCTCACGTGCTACTACTACCGCAAGGCTTACTTCCGCTCGTTCCTCTGGCACCCGCGGTCATGCGCCGTGCCGGAGCCAGGCCGCGGCCGCTACCGGGGCGAGACGGCCTTCCCCTGGGTCCTGAACAACCTGCATCGATTCGCGTTCTATGCGACGGTCGTCCAGGTCGCTTTTCTCTTATTCGACGCGATCGTCGCCTTCGACTTCGCCGGGCGGTTCGGGATCGGGTTGGGCAGCGTGCTGATGCTCGTCAACGTGCTGCTTCTCTCGGCCTACACCTTCGGCTGCCACGCCTTCCGCCACCTCGCCGGCGGGGAGCTCGACTGTTTCTCGTGCTCGCGAAGCGCACGGGCCCGGTTCCGCCTCTGGAAGGGCATCACGGTGCTCAACGTGAGGCATGACCGCTGGGCATGGGCAAGCCTCGCCACCGTGCTGATGACGGATATCTACATCCGGCTCCTCATGGCCGGCCTGCTGCACGACCCGAGATGGATCGCATGAGCGGCCCCACGTACGAGACGGTTGAGACGGACGTGCTCGTGTTGGGCGCGGGCGGCGCAGGCCTGCGAGGCGCCATCGCAGCGGCTGAGGCCGGGGCGAGAGTGCTCGTGGTCTGCAAGTCGCTGCTCGGCAAGGCTCACACGGTGATGGCGGAAGGCGGAGTCGCGGCGGCGATGCACAACGTCGCCTACCAGGACACCTGGGAGGTTCACTTCGCCGACACGATCAAAGGAGGCAAGCTCCTCAACGACTGGCGGATGGCCGAGCTGCACGCGAAGGAGTCGCCCGAGCGTGTGCTCGAGCTCGAGCGGTGGGGCGCGGTCTTCGACCGTACGTGGCAGGGGCGCATCCACCAGCGGCCATTCGGCGCGCACACGTATCCCCGCCTCGCGCACATCGGCGACCGCACCGGCCTCGAGCTGCTGCGCACGCTGCAGGACCGGGCCGTACATACGAGCGGTGTCGGCGTGCACATGGAGGTGACGGTCGTCAGGCTCTTGAAGGCTGACGGCAGGGTCGCCGGCGCCCTTGCCTATCGCCGCTCTGACGGATCGCTGATCCTCTACCGCTGCGCGTCGCTTCTGCTCGCCACCGGAGGCACGGGCAGGATGTACCGGGTCACGTCGAACTCGTGGGAGAGCACGGGCGACGGAACCGCGCTCGCGTACGACGCCGGCGCCCAGCTCCGGGACATGGAGATGATGCAGTTCCATCCCACGGGGATGGTCTGGCCGGCAGGTGTTCGCGGCATCCTGGTCACCGAGGGGGTGCGGGGCGAAGGCGGCGTGCTGCGCAACAAGGATGGCGAGCGCTTCATGGAGCGCTACGACCACGAGCGAATGGAGCTGTCTTCACGCGACATCGTCGCGAGGGCAATCAACTCCGAAGTCAACGCAGGGCGTGGGAGCCCGCACGGCGGCGTATTCCTCGACATCACGCACCGCAGGCCCGAGTTCATCAAGAGCAAGCTGCCGTCGATGTATGAGCAGTTCCTGAAGCTGGCCAAGGTCGACATCACCAAGCAGCCGATGGAGGTCGCGCCCACGATCCACTACGCAATGGGGGGCGTGCGCGTCGACCCGGAGACAGGAGCGAGCACCGTACCCGGCCTCTTTGCGGCGGGCGAGGTGGCCGCCGGGCTGCACGGGGCCAATCGCCTGGGCGGCAACTCGCTCAGCGACCTCCTGGTCTTCGGCAAGCGCGCCGGCGAAGGCGCCGCATCCGCGGCGAAGTCCAACCCGGCGGCGGCCACGGCGAAGCTGGACAGCAAGGAGATCGACGGCGCGGTGGCCGCGCTGATGGCGCCGCTCGAGCGTCCCGCGGGAGAGAACCCATACCGGCTGCAGCTCGAGATCCAGGAGGCGATGACCAAGCACGCGCCGATCGTGCGCGACGGAGCGGGCCTCGAAGCCGGCCTCGACGCGATCCTCGAGCTACGTAGGCGGGCCGGCGCGTGCGGGACCGGCGGGTCGGACTCGATCGCGTTCAACCCCGGCTGGCACACGGCGACGGACCTCCACTCGATGCTCGTCAACGCCGAGGCGCTCCTTCGTTCCGCGCTGGAAAGGAGGGAAAGCCGCGGCGCCCACGCGCGCTCAGACTTCCCCAAGGTCGATGATGCGTTCGGCGCGATCAACTTCATCGTCGAGGAGACGCCGCAGGGAATGGTCGTGAAGGCCGAAAAGAGGGCACCGATGCCCGGTTATCTCGCCGACGCGGTCCAGCACTCCTACGCGCGCTACACCCCCGAGGAGATGGAATGATGGAAATCTCCGACCTCGACCTCAACATCTGGCGCGGCGACGCGACGGGCGGGGACATCGTCTCCTACCGGGTGCCCGTTCGGGAAGGCATGGTCGTCCTCGATGCGGTGCTCTGGGTCCAATCGAACCTGGCCGCCGACCTCGCCGTGCGCTGGAACTGCAAAGCCGCGAAGTGCGGCTCCTGCTCGGCCGAGATCAACGGGTTTCCGCGCCTCATGTGCAAGACGCCGATCGCCGAGTACGAGGGCACCGTGAGCGTGCGGCCGATGAAGGCGTTTCCCGTGGTCAAGGATCTCGTGACCGACGTGAGCTGGAACTACGAGGTGAACAAAGAGATCCCGCCGTTCACCCCGAGCGAGCAGGACATGACGAGCAGCGAGCCGTGGCGGATGCAGCAGAAGGACGTCGAACGAAGCATGGAGTTCCGCAAGTGCATCGAGTGCTTTCTGTGCCAGGACGTCTGCCACGTTCTGCGCAACCACGACGCGAAGAGCGTTTTCTACGGTCCGCGGTTCATGATCCGGATCGCGGGGCTCGAAATGCATCCAAGGGACACGCTCGACCGCCGGCCCCTGTTGAAGGGGAAAGCCGGCGCCGGTTACTGCAACATCACAAAGTGCTGCACCGAGGTGTGTCCGGAGCACATCAAGATCACAGACAATGCAATCATTCCGCTCAAGGAGCGCATGGACGATGTCTACTTCGACCCCGTCCGGGCGGCGCTCCGGCGGTTGGGCGGCGGTAAGAAGAACCGCACGGACGCATAGAAAGGGCATGTACGTCCAGCACACGGTCCACATCAAGCACCCGATCAAGCTGGTTAGCGCGACTCTGCTCAAGGGGCCCTCAGAATGGTTTCCCGGCCTCGATGACAAGAACGTCTCGACCATCGGCCTTCACGTGGCCGGCGTGCCCGTGCGCAAGAAGGTCGAGGTCGCGATAGGCCAGGCCGTCAAGACGTCGACCTGGGCGGTCCGGCCCATCACGTGGAAAGCGACCTTTCCGGTGAAGCTGTTCCCCGAGATGACCGGCAAGATCGAGCTGACGGCCTCGGGCAAGGACGAGACGCGGCTCACGGTGAGCGGGATGTACGAGCCTCCGCTCGGCAAGCTGGGCGGCCAGCTCGATGAGGCGATGATGCACAACATCGCGGAGGGCACGGTGAAAGAGCTGGCCGAGTCGATCGCGCAACGACTGGCGAAAGCGGCGGCTAGTTAGCCGTTCGTCCCTGGGGTCGTCGTGTGCCTTGCCAGGTAGGCAGCGGCTTCGGCGCGCCGAGCCACCTCGAGCTTGGACAGGATCGTTGAGACGTAGTTCTTGACCGTCTTCTCGGCGAGCTTTAGCTCCTTGCCGATCTGCCCGTTGGTCATCCCGCGGGCGATCAGGGTCAGGATTCGCTCCTCCTGGGCGGAAAGCCGGCCCAGCTTCTCGTCGCGCATCGTCTTGCCCTTGCGCAGCCGCTCGAGAACCGACTTCGTCACCTCTGGGTCGAGCAGGCTGTTGCCCGCGCCGACCTCGCGGATGGCTCGGATGAGCTCACCGCCGCGTATCTGCTTCAGCACGTAACCGGCAGCGCCGGCCATGATCGAGGCGAAGAGCGCCTCATCGTCGGCGAACGACGTGAGCATGAGCACCTGGGTCTTTTCCAGTCGCGCGCGGATCTCACGTGTCGCCTCGATCCCGCTGCCGTCCGCCAGGCGCACATCCATCACGACGACGTCGGGCCGGGTTCGCTCAGCCTGCTCGACCGCTCCTCGAACCGTGCTGGCCTCGGCGACCACGGTCATGTCGTCGTTCAAGTTGATGAGCGACTTGACACCGTCGCGCACGACTTCGTGGTCGTCGACCAGCAACACGCGGATGCGGTCGTGTGCCATGGCCTCCAATGGTCGCACGCGCCGGTGGGGCGCGCCAGGCTCCTAGGCGGGGAACGTGATGCGGAGGTGTGTTCCCTTCCCCGCCCTGCTCGTCACTTCGAGCTCCCCACCCAGTTTGGCCGCCCGTTCGCGCATGTTGCTCATGCCGTTGCCGCCCGAGCCGTCCCCGGGGCTGAAGCCGACGCCGTCGTCCTCGACGGTCCACACCGCGTCCGACCCCACCCGCTCCAGGCGGACCGCGGCCCGCGTCGCCTGGGCGTGCCGGGCGACGTTCGAGAGAGCTTCCCGGGTCAGCTGCACGACCTCGACGGATCGCCTCGACAGCCTCGCCGCCAGCGCCGCGTCCACCTCCACGACGACGGTCACGCGCGAGCGCGACTGCATGTCCGCTCCAAGCGCCCGCAGCGCGGTGTCGAGCTGGCGGTCGGCGAGGATTCCGGGGCGCAACCCGAAGATGTAGTTGCGCAGGTCTCGGATCACCCGGTCGAGCTCGTCGACCGCACGCTCGATGCGTGCGCTGGTCTCCTCGCTGCCCGCGAGGAGTGCTGTGCTCTGCAGGCCCATTCCGACCGCGAACAGGGACTGGATGATGCCGTCGTGCAGGTCCTTGGCGATCCGTTCGCGCTCCTCCAGCAGGCCCAGCCGGCGCAGCTCGGACTGGGTGCGGTCGTAGTCGATCGCGACGGCGGCGGCGTCGGCCAGGCTCTCCACGAGCGCCCGCGTGCTCTCGGTGAAGGGCATGCCTCCCTTCAGGTTGGCGACCATCAGCGTTCCGGTGACGCCGCTCGGAACGCGAAGCGGCACGAAGAACGCCGGCCCGTGACCGCCAAGGCTGACGATCGGCTGGTACGCGCGTTGGTCCGTGCTGACGTCGTCGAACATCATGCCCTCGCCGCTGCGCATCACCGCGCCGGCGATGGAGCCCTCCGCCGGGACGGGCTTTCCCCGCAGCTCGCTCGCGCGCGAACCCGCGGCCGCGCCGACCACCAGCTGTCCGGGCGTGCCGGTGCCGATGGTGATCGTGGCCGAATCCGCTCCGGCCAGGTCGCGTGCGTGCTCGGCGATGGTCTCCAGGAGGGACTGTTCTTTCGCGCCCGACAGCACCTGTGAGGTGATGTCGTTCAGGGCGTCGAGCCACCGCTCGCGCGAACGCACCTCCTCGTACAGGGAGACGTTCGCGATCGCGACGCCGGCCTGGGTGGCGAGGACGATGAGCGCCTCCTCGTCCTCCCTGCTGAACTCGTCGGCGTTTCGCTTCTCGGCCAGATAGATGTTGCCGAAGATCCGGCCGCGCGACTGAACCGGTGCGCCCAGGAAGGAGTGCATCGCCGGGTGTTTGGCGGGAAAACCCACAGAGTGCGGATGATCGGCGATGTTCTTGAGCCGCACGGGCTTCGGTTCGTGGATCAGCAGACCGAGCACCCCCCGGCCGGTAGGGAGCGGGCCGATGGCCTGCCGCTCCCGCGCCCCGATGCCGGTCGTGACGAACTCGATCAGCCGGTCGCCCTCGCCGATGACTCCCAGCGCCCCATAGCGCGCGTCGGTGACCTGGGCGGCGAGGTCGACGATGCGCTGGAGCACGATCGGAAGCGACAGCTCGGAGGCCAGCGTGAGCCCAGCCTCCAGGAGCATGTCCTTCCGGTCGCGGCGCCCATCTCCGGTCGGCATGGCGGCTCCGAATTTACGCCAATCGCCCTCACCTGGGCAGGCCGGAAGGCCCTACCGCGGGGACGATCCCAGGCCGAAGCTGGAGCCATGAAATCCAACGGATTCGGCAAGATCCTTCTCGCCACCGACGGCAGCGACGAGAGCCAGGCCGCCACCATCGCGGCCGCTTTGTTTGCGCGCGATTCAGGTGCGGTGGTGCGCGTCGTCCATGTCTGGAACCTCGAGGTCCATCACCGCCACGGCGTGTGGGACGTCGAGATGCGGAGCGAGGCCGAGGGCCTGATTCACGAGACGATCGACCGCCTGCGGGCGCAGGGCATCCAGGCCGAGGGCGCGATCAGCCGGTCGGACAACGACCACATCGCTGCCGCGGTCGCCGAGGCCGCCAGGCAGTTCGGCGCCGACCTCATCGTGATCGGGTCGCGGGGACTCTCGAACTGGCAAGCCCTCCTGCGCCACAGCGTCAGCCACCAGGTACTCAGCAATGTCGATTGCCCGGTCCTGATCGTCCGCGCCATGCCGGACCCCACACGCGACGAGCGGAGAGTGCTGCTCGCGGTGGCCGGCGGCGATGACGTCGAACCAGCCACGCGCGCGGCGATCGCCGCCGCCGGCACACCCGGCTCGCACGTCCTCGTGCTTCACGTCCCTCTTGACGTCATGTCTGCTCAGGGTTTCGCATACGTCGAGCGCGACGAGGAAATCCGGGCGACGCTCGATCGCGCGCTCCAGATGCTGAAAAATGCAGGCGTTTCCGCCGAGTCGATGGTCCCAGCGCCCGACTCTGTCGGGCGCGCCGTCGCCGACACGGCGGCCGCATGGCACGCTGACGTGATCGTCATCGAGTCGGGCCGGCTGGGCGACGTCGGCGGCCTGCTCTTCGCGTCGGTGACGCACGACCTGCTTCACCTCACCAAGACGCCGGTGCTCGTCGCGGAGCGGGTCAAGACATGAGCGTGCTCCCGCGGCACCGCACCGTCGCCGACGTGATGACCACGAAGGTCCATGTTGCCGACCCGTCGGCGCCGTTCAAGGTGCTCGTCCGCCTGATCGAGGAGAACCGCGTGAGCGCCATCCCGATCGTCGACCAGAACGGCGTGCCCGTCGGCATCGTCTCCGAGTCGGACCTGCTGCACAAGCAGCGCCGCCACGAGCTCGAGGCCGAGGCAAACCTCTTCGAACTCCGCAAGCACCGGCACGAGCGAGCGCATGCCGCGGGGTTGGTGGCGTCCGAGCTCATGACATCTCCTCCCATCACCGTTCCGACCGATACCCCGCTGGCCGAGGCCGCGAGGCTGATGCAGGCGCGAAACGTGCGGAGACTGGTCGTCGTCGATGCGCGGGGCCGGATCGCGGGCATCGTCAGCCGCAGCGACCTGCTCCAGGTGTTCATGCGCACGGACGAGGACCTCCGCGCGGACGTCGTCGACCGGATCATCCCGGCGGTGCTCATCGAGCTGTCAGAGGACGTCTCGATCGAGGTTCACTCCAATGTCATCACCCTCAGCGGAATCGTCGAGCGGCGGAGTGACGCCGAGATCCTGGGCCGGCTTGCGGGCGACCTCGACGGCGTCGTGGGCATCGAGAACCAGCTCACGTACCGGTGGGATGACATAACCCACGCGCCCGTCGCGATCTACAGCAACTAGGAAGCTAGCCTTTCCTGCATGCCGGCAGCGCCCGTGGCGATCTTCGCCGCGCTCGAGCAGGAAGCTCACGAGCTCGTTCGCCGCATGCCGCGATCGGAGAACGTCGGACCGCGACTCCCGATCTGGGCAGACGACCGGCTGGTCGTCGTCGTCGCCGGTGTGGGCAAGGTCGCCGCGGCGCTGGCGGCTCAGCACACGTGCGACGTGTTCAAGCCGCGGTGCCTGATCGCGATCGGGCTTGCCGGCGGAGTCGAGGACGACGTTCGGCCCGGCCAGGTCGTGGTCGCGAAGGGCGCGGCCCAACATGACATGGATGGCAGGCCTCTCACCGACGCGAAGGGCGTGATCCCTGGCCTCGGCCTTTCGATCATCGAGGCCGATCCGGCCGTGGCCGAGAAGCTGCTCCGCGCCGCCCGATTCGAGTCCAAGGACGTTCGGTCCGGTCTGGTGCTCACAGGTGATCAGATCGTCACCTCGCGTGCCGTTCGGGACGGGCTCGTACGCGATTTTCCGGACGCCGCCTGCATCGACATGGAGACCGCCGCTGTCGCTCAGGTTGCGCATCAGAACGGCGTGCCATGGTCAGCGCTGCGGGTGATCTCCGACTCCGCCGACGAGACGTTCGACCTCCGGGGCGTCATCGGCTTCGGGGTCGGCACCGCCGCCAAACTGTTCGAGAGCATCATTCAGGCGGTGGTGGACGAGCTGTGAGCGACGGTTCCCTGCGCTGGCTTTCCGCAGAGGACATCGGGCAGCTCGGGCGCCGCAACAAGCTCGATCCGCAGGACGTCGTGAAGGCGCACCTTGCGGCGATCGATCGCTTCGATTCGCGAATCCACGCTTTCATCTACGTCGATCGACAGGCCAAATCCACGCCGGGTCCCTACGCGGGTGTGACCCTGGCCGTCAAAGACAGCCAGCCAGTGGCCGGCATGCCTTACACGTACGGCACCCCGTCGTGGCGGGATCGGATCGCCGATGAGGACGCGGTGCCCGTGGCGCGGGCGAGGTCGTGGGGTATGGCGATCCTCGGCAAGACGAACCTACCCGAGCTCGCCGCATCGATCGGCACGACCAACACGCTCTTCCCGCCGACCCAGAATCCCTGGCGCCAGGGCATCACGCCCGGCGGGTCGAGCGGTGGAAGCGCGGCCGCGGTGGCCGCCGGAATGACAACGCTCGCGCTCGGGGGCGACACCGGTGGGTCGATCCGCATCCCGGCGTCCTGCTGCGGAGTCGTCGGACTGCGCCCGACGCCTGACCTCGTCCCGTCGGAGGAGGTCGACGTCACAGTGCTGCAGTCGCGGGGACCGATAACACGGACTGTGGCTGATGCGCGGCTGCTTCTCGGGGTGATGACCGCCACCCAAACGAAGTGGAGCGGCGATGAGCGCAAACCAAAGTTGGTCGGCGTGGCGACGACTAGCTCGATCGGCGCCGATCCCGCCTGTGAGGAAGCATGCCGGCGGGCCGCCTCCGCTCTTCAGAAAGCCGGACACATCGTCGAGGAGATCAAGTGGGACCCAGAGCCTGTCACGCAGGGCTACGGGACAGTGCGGCGCGCGAGCATGGCCAGCTTTCCCGCCGACCTCTCCACGTTCGGCCCTGGCATCCAGAAACTCGCCGCGGAAGGACGCGGCCTGACTGCCATGGATTACTTCCGTGCCTTCGAGCTGGCAACCAACGCGGCGAATCGCGTGGTGGGAGTGCCTCTCCAGACCCGCTACGACTTCCTCCTCACGCCGACGCTGGGCCTTCTGCCGATGCCGATCGAGAAGGTGCCGGCGTTTCTCGGCGAAGATTGGGCGCGATACGTCCAGTTCGTCTTGCCGGTGAGCTTCGCACGGACGCCGGCCATTTCCATCCCCGCCGGGCTTCATGATGGTCTGCCCGTCGGCGTCCAGCTGGTCGGCAAATTCGCGCAGGAGTCCGAGCTGCTCACGTTCGCGGAAGAGCTCGAGAAGATGCCCGGCTTCGGTTTTCAGCGCCCGCCCGACATGGAGGTTGACGATTGAAAGCTCAGCGCGTCGAGATGTTTGTGTGCCCCAGCGCCACACCGGCTGATACCTCGGGCCTGCAGGCGCTCGCGGATGCGGGAAGGATCAAACCCGACACGCTGGTCGCGCTGGTCGGCAAGACTGAGGGGACCGGGGCGCATGACGACTGGGGACGGGTCTGGGCGGACGTCGCGCTGCGCCAGTGGACGGCCGGCTTCCTCGGCATCCCGGTGGACGAGGTGGCGAAGCACGTGATCTTCGTCCTGTCCGGCGGGTGTCCGGGCGTGATCACGCCGCACATCGCGGCGGTCACGCGCGAGTGGGTCGAGGTCCCCGAGGCGCGAGCAGTCACCGATAAGAGGCTGGTCATCGGACGTGCCGGCTCCGAGGCGATCGCGCCCGAGGAGGTCGGCCGTATGGGGATGATCCGCAAGGTGGCCGATGCCACTCACAAGGCGATGACCGACGCGGGATTGACCGAGCCGAAGGACGTGCACCTCGTCATGGTCAAGGTGCCGGGGCTGACGACGGCGAGCATCAAGGATGCCGAGTCGCGCGGCAAGACAGTCGTCTCGCACGACCTCACGTTCGGGCCCGAAGGCGCCGGCGCCTATGCCAACGACGCCGCCGCGCTCGGCGTGGCGATGGCGCTCGGCGAGGTCCCCGAATCGTCACTTTCGGATGATGTCGTGCGCCGCAACTGGGACCTCTACTCCGAGGTCGCGATGACCTCGTCGGGAGGCGAGAAGCGACACGGCGAGGTCGTGGTGTTCGGCAACTCGACCGCGTCGCGGAGTTCGCTGAGCATCGGGCACGCAGTGACGCGCGACTTCATCGACGCCCAGGGCGTGCGCGACGCGCTGCGCTCGGCCGGCATCCGGTTCAAGGGCGGGCTGCCGGACGAGGCCGACCTGCCGCGGCTCGTCCACGTCTTCGCCAAGTCCGTCATCCCTGGCAGCGACCAGGTCCGCGGCCAGCGCATCACGCTCCTCGACGACGCCGACGCGTACCAGATCGGCAAGGCGCTGGGCGGGATGCTCGTCGCGTCGGTAACCGGCCGCACGACCAACTACGTCAGCGGCGGGGAGCGGAACTCGCACCAGGGGCCGCCGGGCGGCAACATAGTGGCCGCTGTGGTCCGCGCCGACTAAGCCTGCCGGGAGAGCTCGAACAGCTTCAGCGGGGACAGAGGCATCTCGGTGATCGGCACGCCCAGCGCCTCGGCGATCGCGGAGCCGAGGACGGCGCCGACCGGGATCACGCCCGCCTCCCCCGCCCCCTTCACCCCTAGCGGGTTCAGCGGCGAGGGCGTCTCGATGTGGTCGATCTCGATCGGCGGGATCTCCGTCGCGTAGGGGATGAGGAACTCCATGAAGGACGCGTTGCGCAGCTGGCCGTCCGCGTCGTACGCGAGCCGCTCGTAGAAGGCGCCGCCGATTCCCTGCGCCACTCCTCCCTCGATCTGACCCTGGAGAACCAGCGGGTTGATGACGCGGCCGCAGTCGTGCACGACGACGTACTTGAGGATCTCGAGCCGGAACGTCTGTGGGTCGACGCGGACAAAGGCCGCGTGGCAGCCCGACGCCCAGGTCGACCCCGGAGGGCTGTAGTAGCCGGTCGCTTCGAGGCCGGGCTGCTCGCCGTCGTGCAGCCGCGGTCCGGGCCGCGGCCGCGAGGCGAACTGCGTCGCGGCCTCGGTGCCTCCGCCGAACGCGTAACGAACTGGGTTCGAGAGGACCGCGACGGCTCCCAGTGGCATGCCCCGGTCGGGCGAGCCCTTGACGCGAACGCGGCCGTCGACGAGCTCGAGGTCGGCGGGGTCCACCTCCAGGTGGTCGGCCGCGATCCGGCGCGCCTTATCGGCCACCATGCCCGCCGCGATGTGCATCGCGTTGCCGGCCGTAACCGCACCGCGCGAGGCGAATGTCCCCACCCCCCACGGAAATCGGCGCGTGTCGCCGCTCGAGATCTCGACGTCGGCGACGTCCACGCCCAGCTCGTCCGCGACGATCTGCGCCCACACGGTGGCATGCGCCTGGCCCTGGCTCGGGATGCCGGTCGCGGCCATGACCTTGCCCGAGACCAGCACCTGCACGTGTGCGCCCTCGTACGGCCCGACACCGGTGCCTTCGACATACACGGCGATGCCCATGCCGACGTGATCGCCCTCCGGCCTGGGGCCGAGCATCTTGACGGCGCGGTCGAGCAGCTCGGGATAGTCGCCGCTGTCGTAGACGACGGTGTTGCCGTCCTGCCACGCGACGCCCAGGTTGTAGGGGAACGCGTCGGGCTGGATGAGGTTGCGCCGGCGGACCTCGACGCGGTCCAGCTCGAGCTCGGAGGCGATCGCATCCAGGGTGCGCTCCATGACGAAGCACGCGTGGGGCCTGCCAGCGCCGCGGTAGGGCGAGGTCGGCGTGGCGTTCGTGTACATGTCGCGGAACCGGACGCGATAGTTGGGAATTCGATACGGCCCCGGTATCTGGGCCGCCGTGATGATCGGGAGGATCAGGCCGTAGGGCGTGTAGGCGCCGCCGTCGTGGATGAAGTCGTCGTTGAGCGCGAGAACGTTGCCTTCCGCGTCGAAGCCCACCTCCACCTCGTGGACCTGCGCGCGCTCCTGGTTGACCGCGGTGAAATGCTCCTGGCGGTCCTCGGTCCATTTCACCGGGCGGCCGAGCTGCATCGCCGCGTAGGGCACGAGGAGCTCGTCGGGGTAGAAGAGCATGATCTTCGGCCCGAAGCCGCCGCCGACGTCGGGCGCGATCACCTCGACGTGCGACTCCGGCAGCCCGAACAGAACCGCGAGGCCGCCGCGGATCGAGGTCGGCGACTGGGTCGAGTCGAAGACGGTGAGCTTGCGCTCCTCCGCTGACCAGCGCGCCCACACCGCGCGGGCCTCCATGGGGCATGACGCGCCGCGCTCGTAGCGGAAACGCAGCTTCTTGCGCCGGGGCGCCCTGGCCAGGGCGGCCATGACGTCGCCGGTCTCCTGCACCATCTCGGCCGCGACGTTGCCCGGGACGTCCTCGTGCACCAGGTGCTCGGCCGCCGCCGCAACCTCGGGCGTGATCACCACGGGCAGCGGCTCGTACTCGACCTGGACGAGCTCCGCCGCGTCTTCGGCGAGATACCTGTTTTCGGCGACGACGAAGGCGACCGCCTCGCCCGCGTAGCGCACGACCTCGGAGGCGAGGCAGCGCTGCGTGCGCCCGTGGGTCAGGTTCGGGTGCGGGATGAGAAGCGGTAGGTCGACGGCGCCGAACGGCAGGTCGGCTGCGGTGTACACCACGAGGACGCCGGGCATCTCGCGCGCCGCGCTGACGTCGATCGACGTGATCCGCGCATGCGCGTGCGGCGAGCGCACGAAGCAACATTCCGCAGCGCCTTCGCCGATGTCGTCGGTGAACCGGCCGTGGCCGCGCAACAGCCGGTCGTCCTCCACGCGCTGCACGGGAGCGCCGAACCATTTGGTGGTCATGACTTGGAAAGCTCGACCGCGCGGTCCACGGCGCGCCGGATCGACGCGTAACCGGTGCAGCGGCAGAGGTTGCCGGCGATGCCCTCGTCGATCTCCTGCGCGGAGGGCTTCGAGTGCTGCGCGAGCAGGCCGACCACGGACATCACGAATCCCGGCGTGCAGAAGCCGCACTGCAGCGCGTGGCATTCGTGAAACGCCTGCTGCACCGGGTGCAGCGCCTCGTCGTCGCGGGCGAGGCCCTCGACCGTGGTCACCTCATGACCCTCGGCCTGCACCGCGAGCATCAGGCACGAGCGGATTGGCGCTCCATCGAGCAGGACGGTGCAGCAGCCGCAGACGCCGTGCTCGCAGCCGACGTGGGTGCCGGTCAGGCCTAGGTCGTGGCGGAGGTGATCGGAAAGCAGCCGCCGAGGATCCGCGGGCGCGGGGTGCTCGGCTCCGTTGACCTTCACGCCGCGAAGGCCTTTTCGGTCAGTACGCGAATGAGGTGAAGGCGGAACTCGGGCGTGGCCTCTAGGTCACCGGTGGGCTGCAGACCGGCGGTCGGATCCTGCCGATCGGCGAGCACCGGGGTGGGTGCCACACCGAAAAGCGCGAGGTTCGCACCGGCGCGCACGACCCCGGCCAGGGCGAAGTCGCCGTGCCGCCGGGACTCCTCGAGGATGGCGAACGAGTCGACTGTTTCAGGAAACCACGCCTCTACCAGCAGCTCGTCGGGCGCGAGCGTGGTCTCGAACACGCCCTTGAACAGCTGCTCCGCCGCAATCAGGCGCTCGCCTCGCACCGAGCGGGCGATGACGTGACCGCCGAGGGCCAGGAGGACGGCCGGCAGCTCCGAGGCTGGGTCGGCATGGGCGAGGCTGCCGCAGACCGTGCCCCGGTTGCGGATCACCCGGTGCGCGACGAGGCGCGTTGCCGCGGTCAGCAGCGGGCACAGGCGCGAAACGAGCTGCGAGTCCTCGACCTCCGCCTGGCGCGCGAGCGCCTGGACGGCGATGCCGCCGTCGCGCTGGTAGATACGGTCGAGGCCCTCGACGCGGTTGATGTCTACGAGTTGCGCCGGCCGTGCGAGGCGGAAGTTGAGCAGCGGGACGAGGGACTGGCCGCCCGCGAGCACTTTCGCGTCCTCCTGCGAGCCGAGCAGCGAGCACGCCTCATCGATCGTGGTCGGTGCGTGGTACTGGAACGGCGGGGGCTTCAACTAGTCGACCATCGCGACGGCGCGGCACAGCGCGGCCTCGCCGCCCTGGAACCGCCAGGGAAAGCAGCCGAACTGGATCTTCCGGTCGAGGACCTCGTCGATCTGCCCGCCGAGGTTTTCGATGTGGACAACGTCGTGCGGGAAAAGCAGCGTGTGCATGATCTGGTAGTCCGCCTTCGGAAAGATGCGGTCGAGGCTGCCCACCTTTTTCTCAGCCTCCTCCGCCTCGTCGGCGCGAATGCGCCGGATCACCGTGTTCATCGGATGGTCGGCCGACCCGGCGTCGACCGCGATCCAGCGCACGCCGCGCTTCAGGACCCATTCCGCGAACGCGCGTGCCGGACCGGGATGGCGGATGAAGTACTTCGTCTCATCGACCGCCGACCGGTCGGTCCAGTTCTCGGGGTAGTAGCGGTGGTAGCCCGTGTGGATGACAAGGATGTCGCCGGGCTCGATGCGGTTTCCGGTGTCCTTCTCCCACCGCTCGAAATGCTGCGGGCCGTACACGTCGTAGTCGCCGAGGCCCATGCGCTCCAGGTCGACGACGCATGCAGGACCGACCAGGAAATCGAGCGGCAGGTCGCCGATGAACTTGCCACGGGTCATGAAGTGTGCCGGCGCGTCGAGGTGCGTGCTGACGTGGAGCGTCATCGTGATCTCCTGCCCGCCCGCCCGGTCGAAGGCGAGGTGCTTGATCCAGCGGATGGCCGGCCCGGGATAGCCGGCGAACGCGGGGGTATGGAGCGAGAAGTCCTGCGTGAGATCCAGGAACCTCATTCCCTTCCTCTAGCCCTCACCCTGGCCCTCTCCCCTGCGGGGAGAGGGAAAGCTCCCGCGCTCCTGGCGGGGAGAGGGAAGTTGCGAGCGCAGAACCTTGCCCATCGCGTTGCGCGGCAGGCGGTCCATGATCACGACGCGCTTCGGACACTTATAGGACGCGAGGCGCTCGTGCGCGAAGCTGATGATCTCGCTCTCGACGAGCGGCGCAGCCTGCGATGGCACCACGAAGGCAGTGACCTCCTCTCCCCACTTCTCGCTCGGCACACCCGCGACAGCGACCTCTTGAACGGCGGGATGCGTCTCCAGGACGAGCTCCACCTCGCGCGGGTAGACGTTGAAGCCGCCGGTGATGATCAGCTCCTTGAGCCTGCCTCGAATGGCGAGCGTTCCGTCCTCGCCGATCTCCCCGATGTCGCCGGTCTTGAAGAAGCCGTCCGAAGTGAAGGCCTCCGCCGTCGCGTCGGGGTTTCGCCAGTAGCCCCTGAAGACCTGGCCCCCCTTGAGCAGCACCTCGTCGAGCTCGCCGAGCCTCACCTCCACGCCGGGAAATGGATAGCCGACCCGGCCCGGCTGCCGCGGCCCGTCGTAGGGATTCGTCACGACGATTCCGCCCTCGGTGATGCCGTAGCGCTCGACCGGGGCTTGCCCCAATAGGCGGCTGCATCGCTCGAATAGCGCGGGCGGCAGGGGCGCCGACCCGCACACGAATAGGCGGACGTGCGACAGGTCCGTCGGGTGCTCGTCGAGCCAGTCGCACAGGCGCTGGTACATCGAGGGCACGCCGAAGAACATGGTCCCGCGCTCCGCGTCATCCCGGGTGAGCTCGGCCACGACCGCCGCCGGCGCAAAAGGCACGAAGGTGGCGCTCGCGCCACTCAGGAGCGTTCCGTGCAGGCCCATCCCGAGGCCGTGGAGGTGGAAAAGCGGCAGCGCGTGGACGAGGATGTCGCGCGAGGTCCACCGCCAGACCTCGACCGCGCCACGGCCCTGGGCCAGGAGGTTGCCGTGGTCGAGGAGAGCCCCTTTCGGGCGCCCGGTGGTGCCCGAGGTGTAGAGGATTGCGGCGGGACTCTCGGGGGTGAGTGGCGGCATTGCCGGCTCCTCTGCCCGCGGCAGATCCTCGAGGGCGATGACGCGAGCTCCGAGCCCCCGAACGATCTCGGCCCGGTCCCTGTCCGCGATGACGGCGGTGGGTTGTGAGTCGGCGAGGATGTGGCCTGCCTCGGCCGCGTGGTAGTCGGGGTTCATCAGCACGACGCAAGCTCCCGCCCGCTGCGCCCCGAGATAGGCGATGACCCAGTCGATCGAGCTCGCGGCATAGAGGGCGAGGCGGTCCCCCGCCCCGATGCCGGCCTCCCGGAGGCCGCCCGCGACCGCGCCTGCCTGGAAGCGCAGATCGTCCCGCGTCAGGCATCGGTCGCCGGACCTGAGGACGGCGTCGCGACCTGGTTTCAGCAGCTCGTCCGGCAGGCTGCCCGAGCGAAGCCTGCGGCGGACCCGGTCGACGTTCTCCGTTGCCACGACCGGGAAAGTCTCGCTCAACTGCGCCGAATGGCGAGCACGGTTATCTGCCCCCACAGGCGGGGCGCTGCTTTGTGTGAGGTGACGGTCAGGCCGGCCGCTGCCAGCATCGCCTGGACCTTGGCCAGCTCATGGAAGCGCTTCGGTCGGGTGAGCAGGAAGAACCATCGCATGGGTCCGGTGGCTATGAAGTCGGCGAGCAGCCACCTTCCGCCGGGTGTGAGCACGCGACTCACCTCAGACATACCCCTGGCCTGGTCGGCCCAGTGGTGGAGCGTCATCGTGCTGAAGACGAGGTCGAACTGCCCGTCGCGGAAAGGCAGCTGCTCGGCGGTCGCCAGCCGGAATTTGATTCGGCTGCCGGCCGGCAGTGACGCCTCGGCTTCCTTCACCATCTCGACGGCCGCGTCGACACCCTGCAGCGTTGCCTCGGGAAACAGCTTCTCGGCCGTCTGAAGCAAGCGGCCCGTTCCGCTGCCGACGTCGAGGATCGCGGCTGGATTCGGAACCTCGGAAGCGGCCAGGTCGAGCACCGTCTTCTGCACGGGCGCGAACACGATCCGCTGCAGGTAGTGCCGGTCGTAGGTCGCGGCCCAACGGTTGAAGCGCTCGACGTCATGGTCCATCAGGAGTGGGCGCGAGGATCCTCGGCTTTGGTCATCGGCGTCTCGAGCTCGATGCGAACGGGGCTCAGGTGGATCTTGTACTTGACGCCGGGGGCGCGGAATCGGGTGGCCAGATGCCGGTTGTCGCAGAACGGCTTGTGCTCGGATTCACCGCACCGGCACAGAGTGGCGCGGGGCAGAGTCTCGACGGTGCCGTCTGCGCGCGTGACCTGGATCGTGCCCGCGACGAGCAGCGGACCGTCGCGAATCGGCGTGACGGTGGTGGCCGCCTGCGGCTCTTCCTGAGGCTTGCCGTCGAGGCGGCGGTACTGGAGCGCTCCGCTCGGACACAGCTCGATGACCCTCGCGACGTTGTCCGCGTCGCCCGCGTCCGGGAGCGCCCACGGCCGCCGGTGGAGCTTGAAGACGTTCGACTCTCCGCGCAAGCACTCGCCGACATGGATGCAGATGTCGAGGTCGAAGCTCACCTCTATGTCGCGGCCTCGGTAGACCTTCCGCACCCTGCCAACACTAAACTCTCGGGTGAATTGCCTGAGACGGCATCGCTGCGACCCGCTCCACGAAGCCGCCGGTCGAGTCGCGCGCCCGGCAGGGCGATGATCTCGGCCGAGCGCATCAGGACGCGGGTGAGGCAGCTCGGGCGCGAGATCTCCGAGGTTTACGCCGACATCGACACGCCGCTCGTCATCGTCGCGATCCTCAAGGGCGCCACGGTCTTCGCCGCGGACCTATTGCGCAGCCTCTCGATCCCGGCCGAGCTCGAGTTCGTACGAGCCGCGAGCTACGGGACCGGGACGAGGACCACCGGTCGCGTGAAGATCGCCCACATGGTGGAGGGGCCGCTCGCCGGGCGCCATGTGTTGCTGGTCGAGGACATCGTCGACTCCGGGCGGACGATGGACACGATCCTGAAGCGCTTCCGGCGCATGAACCCGGCCTCGCTTCGGGTGGCCGCGCTCCTGGACCGCCCCGCCAGGCGCGAGATCCCGGTGAAGATCGATTTCGTCGGCTTCACGATCCCCGACCGCTTCGTCATCGGCTACGGCCTCGACTACGCCGGTTTGTATCGCGAGCTACCCGGGATCTACGCCCTGAGCTAGACCCTCCACAACGTTCCACAGGCCAACTGGGTGAGTGCCCAGGAGCCGGAAGCTCGCTCGCTCGAACAGGCGCTGGAGCTCCTCGACAGTGCGCTCGCGGCCGCCCAGCTGCACCATCATCTGGAGGTCCGTCATGGCCGCGTTCAGATGGCCAGGCTCAGTCGTGACGCGAGATGGCACGAGCCTCTCGACGATCATGATCCGGGCGCCAGGGCTCGTCGCCCGACGGCACACCGCAAGGATCGTCTGAGCGTGCTCGTCGTCCCAGTCGTGGAGGATGTCCTTCAAAAGATAGACATCGCCTCCGCTCGGGACCGATTCGAAGAAGTCGCACTCCACGATGTCGCAGCGATCAGCAACGCCAAGACCCTCCAGGTAGTCACGTGTTTCGGCGAGCCCTGGCGCCAGGTCGCAGACGATGCCTCGCAGGTGTGGATGCGACTTGAGGATTCTGCCGGCCAGCGCGCCTTCGCCGCCGCCCACATCCACGATCAAATGCGCGGTAGCGAAGTCCAAGCGGCCGACCAGCTCGGCTACCTGCTCGCTGTTTCCGGCCATCGCGTCGTTGAACCGGGCCGCGAAATCAGGATCTCGCGCGATCGTCTCCCACAGCGTTCCTCCGTGGGCGAGCTTGTGGCCGGGGACGCCGGTGCGCAGGGTCTCCATGAGGTGGTCCCACGCCCGATAACTTTCGGGAATCAGCATCCTCGTTTGGGCTCGGCGAGACCCTGGAACTCCCTCTCGGAACATCTCTCCGACCGCCGTGTTCGAGAACCGACCGTCGCCACTCTGTTCGAAGACCCCGAGCGCGACGAGTCCGCGCAGCAGGCGACGCAGCCGGTCAGTGTCGATGTGCGTTGCCGCGCTCAGCTGCTCGGCGGACATCGCACCTTCGGCGAGGAGGTCGGGAATCCTCAACTCCACCGCACTGCTCACAACCTGTGCCGCGCGGAAGCCGTTGACGAGCTCGTACGCCCGATCGCCTGGGTTCAACCGATCAGATGGTGGTGATCGGACGCGGGGCGGGTTTCAGGAAGTCGACCAGCTCCTCTCGGTCGTCCCACATCACCGTGGTCCGCTCCGGCTCGGTCCGCGCGACGATCTTGCCTCCGCGGAGGACGAGCTTGCGCGGCGCGATGAGGCGGATCACGTCGATCTCGCTCGGCGCGGCGAACGCGCAGAGGTCGGCGCGGCACCCCGGAAGCAACCCGTACTTCTCCAGGCCCAGCGCCGCGGCCGGGTTCCACGTGATCATGTCCATGAGCGTCCGCAGCTCGCCGTGCCCTGACATCTGCCCGTAGTGCGCGAGCACGAACGCCGCCTGCACCGGGTCTCCATAGCCGAGGGGGTACCACGGGTCCATGACCGAGTCGTGCCCGATGCAGACGTTGATCCCCGCCGCGAGCAGCTCCTTCACCCGCGTGTGCCCGCGCCGGATGGGGTAGCTGTCGAAGCGCCCCTGCAGCGTCGAGTTGTCGAGCGGGTTGGTGACCATGTGCATCTGCGCGCGCTTCAGGTTGTTGATCAGCCGGTAGGCGTATGCGTTGTTGTACGAGTGCATCGCGGTCGTGTGGCTCGCTGTGACACGACCTCCCATGCCGAGCCGGATCGTCTCCGCCGCCATCAGCTCCACGAAACGCGAGTGGTCGTCGTCGGTCTCGTCGCAGTGGATGTCGACGCGCAGCCCCTTGTTGGCGGCGAGGTCGAACGCGAACTTGACCGACTGTTCTCCGTACTCGCGAGTCAGCTCGAAATGCGGGATCGCGCCGACCACGTCGACCCCCATGTCGACGGCGCGGCGCATCAGGTTCTGGCCGTCGTCGAACGACATGATGCCCTGCTGCGGGAAGGCGACCAGCTGGATCGTCATCTGGTCGCCGATCTCCTTGCGGAGCTCGACGAGCGCCCGCACCGCCTTGAGCTCGGGGTCGCAGACGTCGACGTGGCTGCGCACGAACTGGACGCCGTTGGCGAGCTGCCAGCGCAGGACCGTCCGGACCCGCTGCTTCACGTCGTCGACGGTTAGCAGCTTCACCCGCTCGGCCCAGATCGCGATCCCTTCGAAGAGGGATCCGCTCTCGTTGTGGCGGGGCTCGCCGACGGTCAGCACGGCGTCGAGGTGGATGTGCGGCTCGACCAGCGCGGGCGTGACGAGCGCCCCGCCCAGGTCGATCGCGTGCCGCGCCTCGGGCTCGATCTCGGCGATCAGGCCGTCCCGAACGCCAATGTCCCGTGTTTCGAGTTCGCCGGGCATACGGGCGCCCTTGAGGAGCAAATCGAGCATCGACCGCAACCTTACCTGCCCTTAAACTTCGACGTACTTCGACTGGCGGTTATTTGGTGGAGGGGCCTATGCAGTCAGTGCAGGAAGTCGAAAAACACGTACCCGTCCGGGAGGGCGACTACGGGGAGAGGGTCGCCACCGTCGAGCCGGGAGGCGTCGAGTACATCTCCAGCAAGGAAAGGCACGGCAAGCCGATCGACCTTTTCTACACCTGGCTCAGAT
>Ga0209220_1000248_pt1 | contig 22329 bp, 19 predicted proteins | sample BlaSpr_A8_OM3_M3_FD_187984 | JGI IMG/M metagenome (GOLD analysis project Ga0209220, IMG submission 187984) | Forest soil microbial communities from Thunder Bay, Ontario, Canada - Black Spruce, Ontario site 2_A8_OM3_M3 (SPAdes) (version 2) | ecosystem: Environmental > Terrestrial > Soil > Boreal... | reverse complement strand
TCCACCGTATAGCCCTTGAAGGCATTGCGCCGCGCCTCGGCTTCCCCTTCCTGGCCCATCGAGGCCCACACATCGGTGTTGACCACGTGCGCGCCCTCGATGGCCTCCTCGGGCACTTCGGTCACCATCACGCACGCCGTCTGCTTCGCCTGCTCGAAGCGGGCGCGGTTCGGCTCGAAGCCTTCCGGGCAGGCGAGCCGCAGCTCGAATCCCAGCACCGCCGCAGCTTCGAGCCAGCTATTCGACATGTTGTTGCCGTCGCCGACCCAGGCGATGCGCTTCCCTTCCCAGCCGCCCAGATGCTCCTTCACCGTGAACAGGTCGGCGAGCACCTGGCAGGGGTGGGTCAGGTCGGTCAGGCCGTTGATGACGGGGATGGTGGCGTGGCGCGCCAGCTCTTCGACGTCGCCATGGTCGAAGGTGCGGATCATGATCCCGTCCACGTAGCGCGACAGCACGCGGGCGGTGTCGGGGATCGGCTCGCCGCGGCCGATCTGGATATCGCGGCTCGAGAGGAACAGCGCCTGGCCGCCGAGCTGGTAGGCGCCCACCTCGAAGGAAACGCGGGTCCGGGTAGAGGATTTGGCAAAGATCATCGCCAGGGTCTTCCCGGAGAGGGGCGTCTCCCGGTAGCCCCGGCCCTTCATGCGGCGGGCCAGGTCAAAGAGCTGCTCGATCTCCTTGCGGCTGAAGTCGGTGATCGTCAGGAAGTCGCGCTTCGCCATTGGCTCCCGGGTCGGTCAAAATGACAGTCGGATGCGACAGGGAGGATTTTACCCGGGGGAACGGGGGGGGACAAGGCTGATCGGAGACCCCCTTCTACAGGATGTACTTGCGCAGGTCCTCGTCCTCGACGATGCGCATCAGCCGCTCGCGTACGGCCGGCCCGTCGAAGACGATGTGCTTGGTGGGAAAATCGGGCAACTCGAACATCACTTCTTCGAGCAGCGTCGTGAGGACGGTGTGCAGGCGCCGGGCGCCGATGTTCTCCATCCGCTCGTTCACCTTGGCAGCGATGCGAGCAATCTCCTTCACCCCATCCGCCGTGAACTCGAGCGTGGCGCCATCGGCGGCACATAGCGCGGCGTACTGCTTGGTGAGCGCGTTCTCGGGCTCCGTCATGATGCGGACGAAGTCCTCCTCCGTGAGCGACGACAGCTCGACCCGGATCGGGAAGCGGCCTTGCAACTCGGGGATCAGATCGCTCGGCTTGGCGATGTGAAACGCGCCGGCCGCGATGAACAGCACGTGATCGGTGCGCACGTAGCCGTAGCGCGTCTGCACGGTCGAGCCCTCGACGATCGGCAGCAGGTCGCGCTGCACTCCCTCGCGCGACACGTCTGGACCGGTGGTGCCCCGCTCGCCCGTGATCTTGTCGATCTCATCGATGAAGATGATGCCGTGGTTCTCGACCCGGTCGAGCGCTTCGTTCACGACGTCGTCCATGTCCACGAGCTTTTTGAGCTCTTCGTCCACGAGGATGCGCCGCGCCTCGTGCAGATGCACGGTGCGCCGCTTCTTCTTCTTGGGAATCAGGTCCTGGAGCATCTCGGTGAAATTGACGTCCGGGCCTTCCATCCCCTGCGGCGGCTGCATCATCTCGAGCATCGGGAAGCTTTGCTGCTGCACCTCGATCTCGACCTCCCGCTCCTCGAGCCCGCCGTCCTTCAGCTGCTGGCGCAGCTTCTCGCGGGTGCGGCGGCGGCGATCGTTGGCCTCCGTTTCGGCCTCCGGCACCTTGGGCTGCACATCGCCTTTGGACGATACGACGAACAGTGGCCGCCCTGCTCCCTGCTCCCCGCTCCCCGCTCCCGGGGCGGGGGTGCCCGCCCCGGCCGGGGGAGCGGGTACGGGCGGCAGCAGCAAGTCGAGCAGCCGCTCCTCCGCGCGCTGCTCCGCAGTCGGCAGGACGTCATCCTCGCGCTCGGTCCGGACCATGTTGATCGACACATCCACCAGCTCGCGGACCATCGACTCGACGTCACGCCCTACGTAGCCGACCTCGGTGAACTTCGAAGCCTCGACCTTGATGAAGGGCGCGCCCGCGAGCCGGGCCAGGCGGCGCGCGATCTCGGTCTTTCCCACGCCCGTGGGGCCGATCATGATGATGTTGTTCGGCAGAATCTCGTCCCGGATCGCTTCGGGCGTCTGCGTGCGGCGCCAGCGATTGCGTACGGCGATGGCGACCGCCTTCTTGGCGGCTTCCTGGCCGACGATGTAGCGGTCCAGCTCCGCCACGATCTTGCGGGGCGGGAGCTCTTCGAGCCACGGCAGCGCGTCCGCCTGCTGCTGTCCCTCGGGAGGGGGGGGGGGAGGAGCGGACGGCGGAAGCGGGGGTTCGGACAGAGTCTTGGCCATGGGGCTACAACTCGATGACGGTGATGTGGGTGTTGGTATAGACGCAGATATCGGCGGCGATCTCGAGCGCGCGCTTGACGATCTCCGCCGGGGCCAGGTTCGTGTCCTTCAGGAGGGCCCGCGCCGCGGCCAACGCGTACGTGCCGCCTGAGCCGATCGCCAGGACGCCGTCGTCAGGCTCGATCAGCTCCCCCGAGCCGCTGATCACGAAGCCGTGATCCTTGTCCGCGACGACCAGCAGCGCCTCCAGCCGTCGCAGCACGCGGTCGGAGCGCCAGTCCTTGGCGAGCTCGACGGCCGCGCGCGGCAGGTTCGTCGGGTAGCGCTCCAGCTTTTCCTCGAACTTCTCGAACAAGGTGAACGCGTCGGCGGCCGCGCCGGCGAAGCCGGCGAGGATCTTCCCACCCTTCAGGGTGCGGACCTTCGTGGCGTTGGCCTTCATCACCGTGTCGCCGATGGTGACCTGACCGTCGCCGCCGATGGCGAGCTTTCCGTCCTTGCGGACGCACAGAATCGTCGTGCTATGAATCACCGGGATCATTCGTGCCTTACGCCCGCGGATGGGCCTGGTGGTAGACCTTTTTGAGACGCTCGACCGACGTATGAGTATACACCTGCGTAGTCCCCAGCGACGCATGGCCCAGCAGCTCCTGCACCGCCCGAAGGTCGGCTCCAGCGTCGAGGAGGTGGGTCGCGAAGGAATGCCGCAGCGAGTGGACGTGCAACTCCCGGCCCCGCGCCAGCGTGTCGAACAGCCGCTTCATGGCGAGCTGCACGCCCCGAGGCGTAATTCTTTTCCCCCGCTGGTTTATGAACACCGGCCGCGCGGCGCCTCCCGTGCTCGCGAGCAGGGCGTCGCGGTGGCGGAAATACTGCCGCAGGGCGGCCCCGGCGTGCGCGCCAACCGGCACGATGCGCTCCTTCTTGCCTTTCCCCCGCACCTTCACCTGGTCGGAGACAAGATCGAGGTCGGGGTCACTCAATCCGGCCAGCTCCGAGAGCCGCATGCCGGTGGAGTAGAACAGCTCCAGCATCGCGAGATCGCGTGCTTGCGGAAAACCGCCCGCCGCCGCCCGCGCCTCCGCCTCCACAAACAGCATCTCGATCTCCGCGCGGTCCAGGTGCGTCGGTAACGTGCGATCGAGTTTAGGAGTTCGCGTCGCGCGCGCGGGATTCACCTCGATGCCCCGGGTGGCGTTCAAGAACCGATAGAACGTTCGCAGGGCCGACAGCGCGCGCGCCATTGACCGCTTGGCGAGCCCGCGCCGCTGCTGCGCCGCGAGAAACCCCCGCACGGCCAGCCGATCCACCCCCGCCCAGCTCCAGGGCCCCCCGTAGTAGGTCGTGCAGAAGGCGGCGAAAGCGCCCACGTCGCGCTCGTAGGCTTTGACGGTGTGGGGCGAGTCGTTGCGCTCCTTGGTGAGGAACGTGACGAATTCGGCGACCTCGTTCACGCCGCTACCCCGATGCCGATCTGGCTCGCAAACACCGCGATGTCGCGCAGTGCCCGTTCCGCGAGCGCTTCCTTCCTTTTCTGTTTGTCCTTGACCGGCGTCTCGAGGGGCTCCACGAGGCCGAAGTTCGCGTTCATCGGCTGGAAGCGCGCCGGCTCGGTTTCCCGCAGATAGCGGTATAACGCACCCAGCATCGTCGTGGGGGGCGGTAGCAGCGGCTCCTCGCCCGCCAGCAGGCGCGCCAGGTTGATTCCGGCGATGAGGCCTGTTGCCGCCGATTCGGTGTACCCCTCGACGCCCGTCAGCTGACCGGCGAACAGCAGTTGCGAGTCGTCCTTTGCCGAGAGGTGCGGCGTCAGTGCCTGGGGCGCATTCAAGTAGCTGTTGCGGTGGATGCTGCCGAATCGCAGGAACTCCGCGTGCTCGAGGCCGGGGATAGTCCGGAAGATCCGCTGCTGTGCGGCCGTCTTGAGACGCGTCTGAAAGCCGACGAGGTTCCACATCTGCCCCGCTCGGTCTTCCTGCCGGAGCTGCACGACGGCGTACGGCTCGCCGCTCTGACCCCCGGCGACAGCCCGGGGATCACGCAGCCCCACCGGTTTCATCGGTCCAAACCGTAGGGTCTCGATGCCGCGCTGCGCCATCTCTTCGACCGGCAGGCACCCCTCGAAATACGGGACCTTGTCGAATTCGTGTCCGGGCTGGTACTGATCGCCCGCTAGCAGCGCAGCGACGAACGCCTCGTATTCGGCGCCGGTGAACGGCGCGTTCCAGTAGTCGTCGCCCCCGCCCTTCCCGTAGCGCGATGCGCGAAACATGCGGCTGTGATCCAGCGAGTCGGCCGAGACGATGGGCGCGATGGCGTCATAGAACGCGAGCGACTGGACACCCAACCGGGCGGCGATCGCCTGGGCCAACGCGTCGGAGGTGAGCGGCCCCGTCGCCACGATCCCGGGCGATGGCAACTCGGTCACTTCGCCGCGGACGACGGTGATGTTGGGGTGCGCGGTCACGCGCGCCTGGACGCCGACCGAAAAGGCGATGCGGTCTACCGCGAGCGCACTCCCCCCCGGAACCCGCGCGTCGTCGGCAGCCTGAAGGACGATACTCCCCAACTGCCGCATCTCGGCCTTGAGGAGGCCGTGCGCATGAGTGGGCTCGACCGATTTGAAGGTGTTGCTGCAGACCAGCTCGGCGAGGCGGTCGGTCTGGTGAGCGGGAGTCATCCGGACGGGGCGCATCTCGTGCAGCGTGACGCGGATCCCACGCTCCGCCAGCGCCCAGGCGGCCTCGCTGCCCGCGAGCCCGCCGCCTACCACGGTCGCGCCTACGACGCGACCTGCTCCGTCGGGGTCGCCTCCTCGACGGGTACCTCGTGCGCGCACTTGAGACACCGGCGAGTGAGCCCTCCCGTCGTCTTGGACTTGAGCTCTTCCATCCCGACAAACCCGCAGTTGGGGCATGGCACGGCCACGGGCTTGTTCCAAGTGGAATAATCGCAATCCGGGTAGCGGAGGCAACCGAAGAAGGTCCGGCCTTTCTTGGTGCGCCGCTCCGCGAGATCGCCCACGCCGCACTTGGGGCACTTGATGCCGAGCGGCACCGGCCGCGTGTGCTTGCACTGCGGATAGCGCGTACAAGCGAGGAACTCGCCGAAGCGGCCGGTCTTGATCACCATCGGCGCGCCACATTCCTTGCAGATCTCGTCGGTCGGTCGGTCGGGGATCTTGTCCTTCTTGAGCGACCGCGAGTAATCGCATTCCTTGGCGGCGTAGCGCACGCAGGCGATGTAGGGGCCGAAGCGCCCGCTGCGTACTTCGAGCGGGCTGCCGCACTTGGGGCACGTCTCTTCGTGCAGCTTCGAGAGATCGTGCACCTCGTTGATGATCTTCGGTATGTCCACCGCTTCCAGCGCGAGGTTGAATGGCCCCCAGAAATCGCCCAACACCTGCTGCCAGGCGAGGTCGCCTTCTTCGACCTTGTCGAGCTCCGTCTCCATCAGGGCGGTGAACCCCACCTCGAACACTTCGGGGAAGCAGCGCTTCATCACGTTCCAGACCATCTCGCCCTGGGGCGTGGGCTGGAAGCGCCGGTCCTTGGCGGTTGCGTACCAGCGCGTGCGCAGCGTCGAGATGATGGCCGCATACGTCGACGGCCGGCCTATGCCCAGGCGCTCCAGCTCCTTGACCAAACTGGCCTCGCTGAAGCGCGGCGGCGGCTCGGTGAAATGCTGGCTGGGCACGATCTGCTTGACCGTCACGTGGTCGCCCTGCACCAGCGGTGGAATCGGCGCCAGATCGTCGAGCGTCTTCGCCTCTTCCGGCTCGTGCACTTCGTGATAGAGCACGTGGTAGCCGTCGAAAACGACGCGCGAGCCCGTGGCCCGGAACACGAAGCGGCCGCCCGCGAGCTCGAAGTCCACCTTGGTCGCTTCGTAGACGGCGGGGGTCATCTGGGAGGCCACGAACCGGCGCCAGATCAGTTGGTACAGCTTGAACAAGTCGGATTCGAGGTACTTCTTCAGATCTTCGGGGCGGCGCCCGACTTCGGTGGGCCGGATTGCCTCGTGGGCATCCTGGACCTTGGAGCCGCGGCCACCTTTGTGCACGTTCGGCTCGGCCGGCAGGTAGCGCTTGTCGAACTGGGCGTTGATGTACTCCCGGGCCTGCGTGATCGCGGCATCCGACACCCGGACCGAGTCGGTGCGCATGTAGGTGATGAGCCCGACGGCGCCTTCGTCGCCGACCTCGATGCCTTCGTACAGTTTCTGCGCCGCGCGCATCGTGCGGCCCGCCGAAAAGCCCAGCTGTTTCGCCGCTTCCTGCTGCATCGTACTGGTCGTGAACGGCGCGGGCGCCTTGCGGCGACGCTCCCCCCGCTCGACGGATGACACGACGAACGGCAGCTTGGCGACGTCGGCGACGATCGCCTGTGCGGTCGTCTCGTCCGCGATCTCCGGCTTGCGGCCGTCGAGCTTGTGCAGCCGCGCCTGAAAGGCCTGGCCGTCCCTTTCGAGGTCGGCCGCGATCGTCCAGTACTCCTGCGGCACGAACTTGCGGATCTCTTCTTCCCGCTCGCAGATCAGCCGCAGGGCGACGGTCTGCACGCGCCCCGCCGAGAGGCCGGTCTTGATGCTCTTCCAGAGGAGGGGAGAAGCTTTGTAACCCACCAGGCGGTCGAGCACGCGCCGTGCCTGCTGCGCATCCACTTTGCGCTGATCGATGTCGAGCGGGCTCGCCAGCGCCTTCGCGATGGCGTCTTTCGTGATTTCGTGGAACAGCACGCGGCGAACTTTGCCCTTGGCCCCGTTCAGCTGGGAGGCCACGTGCCATGCGATCGCTTCGCCTTCACGATCGGGGTCGGTCGCGAGCAGCACGTGGTCGGCGCTCTTGGCCGCCTTCTTGATATCGGCCAGGGTCTTCGCCTTCTCCTTGATCGTCACGTATTTCGGGGCGAAGCCGTGCTCGACGTCCACGCCCAGCTCGCGCTTCGGCAGGTCGCGCACGTGCCCTACCGTCGCCTTCACGGTGTAGCGACGGCCCAGGTATTTGCCGATCGTCTTCGCCTTGGTGGGCGACTCAACGATGACGAGCGTGCCGCCCTTTGCAGGAGCGGCCTCGGGGACGGGGGCGTCGCTGACCTCGGGCGGGACCGCCGCGCGCTTGCGCGGGGTCTTGGCCGACTTGCGTCGTGCCGTCCCCTTCGTGACGTCGCTCTTTGCTTTCACCGGCTTCTTTTTAGCTGCCACTGATCAACCTCTCATCAACCGCAGGGAGTTTGCATCTTTACCATCCCGCGCTGGTCTGCGCAAGTTGGACCACTTCTGCGGCGACCTGGTTTGCGTTTTTTCCCTCGGTCTGCACGGTCGCATGCGCCTGTTGATAAAACGGCTCCCGGGTTTGGAGGAGCTCGCGCATCTGGGCATCGGAGTCTCCACCCATTAACACCGGCCGGGTTCCCGATGGCACGGCCCGCGCGGTCGCGGTTTCGGGGCGCGCATTGAGGTAAATCACGTATCCTGCGGCCTTTGCGGTCTCGAGCGCCCCCGGTTGCGCCGCCCATCCGCCCCCCGGTGCAACCACCGCAGGCTCGTTCGCCAGCGCGCCCTCCATCTCCTTGCGCTCCATGTTGCGGAAGGCCCCTTCCCCTTTTTCCGCAAAGATCATCGCGATCGGCTTGCCTTCCTTGCGTATCAGGATCGAGTCGATGTCCACGAATCCCGCCTGCAGCTGCTCGGCGGCGATCCGCCCCACCGTTGTCTTGCCCGAGCCCGGCAGGCCGATCAGCACGATGTGCCTTTTCACGACGCCGCTCCTTTCGGAGTCCGGGCGCGCACCTGGGCCAAATAACCAGCGACGTTGCGCTTGAGCTCGCTCAGCGCGTCGCCACCGAATTTCTCGAGCAAGGCCTGCGTCAGGACGATCGCCATCATCGCCTCGGCGATCACGCCCATCGCGGGCACGGCGGTCACGTCGGAGCGCTCCGACTGCGCCTGCGCCGGCCCGCCGGTCTTCAGGTCCACCGTTTTGAGGGGCGACATCAGCGTCGAGATCGGCTTCATGGCCACGCGGGCGGCGAGTGGCTCCCCGGTCGTCATACCGCCCTCGGTGCCTCCGGCGCGGTTCGTGGCGCGCGCGAAGCCGGGCAGAATCTCGTCGTGCACCTCGGAGCCTTTGCGGCGCGCCGCCTCGAACCCGAGGCCGAGCTCCACACCCTTCACCGCGGGAATCGACATCAGCGCCTGGGCGAGGCGGCCGTCGAGCTTGGTGTCCCAGGACACGTGCGAGCCGAGGCCCACAGGCACGCCCAGGGCGATCACCTCCACGATGCCGCCGAGCGTATCGCCCGCGGCCTTGGCCGCGTCGATGCGCCGCACCATCTCCTGCTCCGCCTCCGGGTCCAGACAGCGCACGGGGCTCTGGTCGGCGGCGGCGTTCAGGTGCGCGGGTAGTGACGCTGCATGCTGCGCCCCTACACGCGCCACCACGCCTCCCAGCTCCACGACGTGTGATCCGATTTCGATGCCGAACTGCCCCAGCAGCACCTTGCACACGGCTCCGCAGGCCACGCGGGCGACGGTCTCGCGGGCGCTGGCGCGCTCGAGGATGTCGCGCGCGTCCATACGGTCGTACTTGAGCGAGCCGGCGAGGTCGGCATGCCCTGGCCGGGGCCGGGTCACCTGGCGGCGCCGCTCCGCCTGTGGGTCGTCCGCCTCGGGGGCCATGACGTCCTGCCAATGCTCCCAGTCACGGTTCCAGATGAGCATGGCGATCGGCGAGCCGAGCGTCTCGCCGGCGCGCACGCCGGCCAGCCACTCGATGCGGTCCGACTCGATCTTCATCCGGGCGCCGCGGCCATAGCCCCCCTGGCGCCGTTTCAGTTCCGCGTCCACGTCGGCGGCGGACACGGGCAGGCCGGCGGGGATGCCTTCGAGGATCCCCACCAGGCCGCGGCCGTGCGATTCGCCCGCCGTCGTGAACCGGAATGTCATGGCGCTGCTCGAGCCTCCTATAACAGGCGAGCCCGACCGGGGTCGGGCTCGCACGTCCAGGACCCGGGCCCGCAGGCGCCCGGCCTCACGGGCTGAAGGGCGCCCAGGGGCGCTGCACCGGGAGCGGGTTCGTGATCACCGGCAGCTGAACCATCACGACGCCGCGTGCGGTCACGCCGAACAACCATTGGCGGGTGTTGGCGCGGTTGCGGGCCACACGCAGCGGCCCGATGATCGGATCGCGAACCACGATGGCGCCGATCTGAGCGTAGAAGAAGGTATCCCACACGTCAATGTTGCCGTCCGGCCGGGCCGAGAAGGCGATACGGTCGTTGGGGACGCCGACCGCGGGCGGGAACGTCGGCGTGCCCGGCGCGCCGGCCTGGAAGTTGTGATTGTAGTTCATGTCCATGCCGGGCGTGCCGATCGGTGCCGGCGACGTGCCCTTGAGCCGCAGGCCTTCATCGAGGTAGTAGATGGAATCGGCACGGACCAGGTTGGTGCGGCCGTTGAAGTTGGTCGCAATGGAGCTGATCTTGACGCCGGTGTTGCTGATGAAGTCGCTGACGTCGATCGCGGGTGTGACCCCGTAATCCCGATCATTGTCGCCGCTGTCGCTGGTGACGGCCCCGAGCGATGTGGGGCACCTGGCGGGATCTGTCCCCGCGGCGCCGTGAAGCAGGCGCGCCTTGGTGGTATAGCCCACGACGCGCGCGAACGGCGTGCGGATGTTGCCCCCCTCGCCCATGAACGCGTGTGTGAAGTTCCCCGAGTTGCGCACGAAGGTTGAGTCGCCGAGCCCGAACGTCGCCAGCACGATCGTCACCCCCCTGCAGGCGCTGAGCACGATCTTCTGCTGGTTGTAGGGGCGGCCGCGCCGCATTTCGATCCGCAGCGTGTCGCGGCTGGTGCTCGACAGGGTGCTGTCTCCGGCCAACTCCCAGAACAGGTGCGCGAACAGCTGGGTCGTGTCCTGCGTGTTAATGAGCTTCTCCATCCGCAGCGTCGCCCGGCCGCTGAACGGCGAGGCGCTACTGGTCGTCGGCGTCGTGGAATAGATCGCGAAAATCGAGTCCGCGTGGCACGCTATCCCGCCGCCCGAGCGGCACACCGTGGCGACGTACTGCGGCCGATCGGAGACGTCGTAGACGGTGATCTCCTCTCGTAGAGGAGCGGTGAGGACCCGGTAGGTCTCGATCAGGAAGTCGGGCAGATCCTGACGCCACGCCAGCCGCCGCACGCCCGGCCGCACGTCGATGATGGACAGCTGTGTGCCGCCCGAGTTCGCCACCACGATCGTGTCGCCGTATCCGCCCATGGTGTCGCGCGGCCACATCGCGATGCCCCATGGCTGCGGCCCGGCGGTCGGGATCCCGGCGGCCACGAACGACGTGTTCGCGACCTGGAAGATCTCCACCCGGCCCAGGGTCGGATTGGTGAGGTAGAGCGTGCTGTCGTTGCCGTTGAAGATCGCGTCGGCGATGCGGCCGCCGAACGGCAGGGGCACGGTGATGCCCGCCACGACGATCACGGTGTCGATCAGCGCCGCCGGCCCGCGGCTTGGCCCGCCAGGGAACCGACCCGGCGCGCTCGGCTGCAACGTGGTGCTGTTCGTGTACGAGCAGTTGCGTGCCGCCGCTAAGTCACACGCGTACCCCCGTACGACGATGGTGTGCGGCAGCGGCTGCAGGGCGGCGAGACCCAGGTTGAAGTGCCGGGTGACGTCGGTCAGGTTCCCCGCCGCGACGTTGACGGTGTCAAACTTGAACAGGACGCCGTTGGTATCGACCCGGAACCCTATCCACGCGATCGCGCTCGGATCGGTCGCACGGACGTGGATGGTGTCGTTCACCTCGACCCGCGGCGCGATCCGGTGCGCCACGACGGGCGGCGTGTTGTCGTTCGCCGCTGACTGAATCGTGACCGTGACGACGTTGCTCACACCCGTGCGTCCGGCCGAGTCCACCGCGAATCCCACCACGTTGAACGTCCCTGTCGTGGCGAGGACCACCAGCGTGTCGTTGTACTCCACGGAATCGGCGAACGGCGGCGTGTACACGATCGAGTCGTTCGGCGGCCCCGTGGGATTGCTCACCGAGCTCCGCGGTGAGACGAGGAAGCCGATCTTGGCGATGCCCGACTTCTGGACGGCGATCACATCGACCGGAATGCCCTTGCCCGCCGAGGCGATGGCCCCGGGTTGCGGCGTGACGAGCCGGACCCGCAGCGCCTGCACGTTCGAGAGGAAAATGAAGATCGTGTCTTCGGCAAAATTGCCCGCGCCGTCCGAGGCCCGCCCCACGAGGCGGATGCTACCCCCCGCGCCCGAGTTGCTCGGGAACGTGATCGTCCTCGACGACGTGTAGGTCTTGACCTGGCTGGTGAACGTCGTATCGAGCGTACCGATCAAGCCGCCGCTGAACGTGATGTGTATGTTCTTCAGCGCCAGGTTGTCGATCGCCGAAATGTTGAATCGGAGGCCGCCGGCGATGTCCTGCGTATCCCCCGCGGTATTCGTGAGCTTGATGCTCGGCGCCGTCACGTCGCGCTGGATGCCGCCCGGATTGCGCGTGGTCTCGCACGCGCCCGCCCAGAAGGCGAGCGCGAGGGCGAGAAATCCCCCAATTGCCGTGTCGCGTCGTGCCTGCCGCATGTGCTCTCCCGGACTACTGCCCGGTGGGCGCCACCAGGTCGTCGATGATGTGCGGCGTGATCAGGATCAAGAGATCGCGCCGGTTCTCCGTCTGGGACGTGAAGCCGAACAGCTTGCCCAGTATCGGGAGATCTACAAGGAACGGGATTCCCGACTTGGTTACCGTGACCTCGGTCACCGTAAGGCCGCCGATCACCGCGGTTTCGCCGTCGTTGACCAGGAGCTGATTGTCGGCCTGCTGGGTCTGGAACGTGAAACCGATGTCCACCGACGCCGGCCGGACGTTCGAGCGCTCGGCGTGGACCTCCATGAGGATCTGGCGGTTCGCCGTCACGTGAGGCGTCACCTTCAGGTTGATGCCCGTCTGCTCAAAGCGTACGGTGGCTCGGGGCACCGCGTTCGTCCCCGTCGAGGGCGCGGAGACATCGATAACCCGGATCGGCACCTTGTCACCGACGAGGATCTGCGCCTCGCGGTTGTCGAGTGTCGTGATGGTGGGCTCGGCCTGGATGTCCGCCAGCTCCACGCGCTGCAACGCCTGCACGAATGCCGTGAGGTCGAAGTTGCCGATCGCGGTCGAGAAGATCAGCTCGAGCGCGGGATTCACGACCTCCTGGCTCGCATTGCCGAGCGCTGACAGCGCATTGCCTCCGAGGTCCACGATGTTCTGGTCGCGAAGGAAGTTCCCGGTGGGGACCAGCGCGTCGGGCACGCCGTCCAGGTTCGTGTCCACGGGCTTCGCGGTGCTCGGATCGGGCCGTTGGATGAGGCGGTTGAAGAACTGGGTCGTCGAGCCGAGGTCGTACTTGACGCCAAGTTCCTCGACGTCGGTGCGGTCCACAAAGATGATCTTCGCCTGGATCGACACTTGCGGGGTGCGCAGGTCGAGCCCTTTCACGAAGTCCACCACCTCGTCGATGCGCGAGCTGACCTCGGTGATCACGAGCGCGTTGCTCGTCGAGTCCGCGACGACGGCACCGCGCTTGGTGATGATCGACTGGACCGACGGTACCAGCGACGTCGCTTTGGCGTAATTGATCCGCACCAGGCGCGTCGTGATCGGCACGGTCGAGTCGGCGCGTGCCAGCTCGATCTTGCTCACCACGTTGAAGATCCCGCCCGGGAGCGTCTGCACCGCGAGGCCCTGCGCCTCGAGCACCGCGTTCAGCGCCAGGTCCCAGGGTTGATTCTTGATCTCGGCCGTCACCTTCCCCGTGATGCCCTTCCCCATGATGATCGTGCGGCCGCTGAAGGCGGCGAAGCCCGCGATCACGTCCTCGATGTCGGCGTTGTCCCACTGCACGGTGATCCGGGGCGCCTGGGACTGGAGCGCGTCGGTGCGGTGCGCCGCGAGGTATTCGTCGATCGACATCGGCCGGCCGACGCTGGGCGTGCGGACGCGGGCCGCCTGCTCGGGCCCGCCCGGCCCGCCCCCGACGGGCGGCGCGGCGGCGGCCAAGGTGACGGCCGGCGACGCGGGAGAGGTCACGGTGTGGCTCGTCCATGCGGCGAACGCGGTGCGCTCGCTGCCGATGCGTACGTGGACCTGGCCCCCCGTGCGTTCCACCCGGTAGTCCTTCAACGCGTCGAGATCGATCACCACGCGGACCACGTCCGGCTTGAACTGGCCGTAGCGCACGTTGCGAACGCCGCCGCGGTTCTGGCCGTCATACAACGTGGCCGGCGCGGCGAGGCGCGCGCCCACGAGGTCGATGACCAGGCGGGCGGGACTCGAGAGCGTGAAGTCGAGGATCTGGGCGGCGCCCTGGAGATCGATCACGATCTCCACTTGGCCCGCTGCTGGAAGCACACTGACGCCGCGGACTTCACCGTCCCGCCCGCCCGTCGCCGTCCCCGCAAGGGCCCGGGGAACGACGACGGCGAGCAGCGCCGCGAGGGTAAGAATGGACTTCATGGTTTTCCCTCCTGCTTGGCGAGCGACAACGTTTCTTGCCGCTCGAACCCGAATTCCTGCACGGTGAATACGATTTCCCGCGGCCGGATCTGCGTCACCTTCAAGCGGCCGATGATGTCCCCGGCTTTCACCCGATAGAGGCGCCGGTTGGTGATGTCGCGGAGCACAGCGACGCTGCGCGCCGCGAACCGCCCGTCATACACGATCGTCGTGAGCTTCAAGTCCGAGAGCAGCGGCCGCACGTCGCCCGATTTGAGGAGCGACATGAACGGATCGCGTCCGCCGCCCTCGTAGGCGAACACCTCACGCACGAGGGACGTGACGGGAGGTGCCGAGTCGGACTGCTGCGCCGCTGAGGCGCCCGCCGGCGTGAGCAGCACGCTCAGGAGCGCGAGGCTACGGACGCGCACGCGCACGGGCCCCTCCCCCCGCCGGCTGCGGCGTGGACGTCTTCACGAAGGTGCGGACCTGGAATTCCGCCAGCAGCAGCGCGCCGAGCGTGTCGCCCAGCAGCTTCTGCGCGGCAGGGGTTGCGGGCGACAGCTGCAGGTCCTGTGGCACCACGATCCGCGGCAGCGAAGCGATGTCGGCGAGGTACTCACCGATCTGATCGTAGTGGCCGTACACCTCGAGCCGGTAGCGATAGGTGTCGAACGGTGAACCAGGCTCCGGCGCGAGGGGATCGATCTTGCCGAGGGTGATGCCGCGCACCTTGGCCTTCGTCGAAATGTCGTCGATCAAGGTCGGGACCTCGTTGCGCTCGGGCACGAGGCGGCGCATCAGCTCGAGGGAGCCGCGATACTCCTCGACCCGGCGGCGCAGATCCTCGATGCTGCCGCTGGCGAGATCCGCCTTCGCGGCCTGGACGATTTTCTCGAGGCTGTCGGCCTCGGTCTGGGCGGCGTGGAGCCTGTCGCTCTCGGGCTGGTGCACCTTGGTCCAGAAGAAATAGCCGCCGACAGCCGCCACGAGGATCAGCAGCGCCATGATCTGGCTGCGCTGGTCCTGAGGGAGGAGCGCCATGCTATCTCACCGCCTGGACGAGCGGCACCGTGCGGATGTAGACCGAATCCGCCACGCGGTAGCGCACCGTCACATTGAAACCCGTCACCGGGCGGTCCGACTCGATGACCGTCGCGGAGCTCGCGGGGGTCACGTCGGTAAACCAGGGCGACGCCGCGAGCTGCCGCAGGAAGGTGGTGTACGCCTGAATGTCCACGGTCCGCCCCTCGATCGCGACGCGCACGATGGGCGCACCGGTCGAATCCTCCATGACCGCGGCCGGACGCGCGCCCGGCACGCCGGGACCGGTTACGACCGTGAGCGCCATGACGCGGGTGATCCACGTGTAGGGCGGCATCGCCTTGGTCACCTGGTCCAGGACGTGGGGCCAGATGTAGCGATCGCCGTCGATTTCGCGGATGACGTTGATCTCGAACACCAGGGAGTCCCTGGTCCGCTCCGCCAGGCGTTTCTGGGCGATGACGATGTCATAGCGCCGCTTTTCGGTCTTCACGTTCTCGAGCCGCGCTTCCGCCGCCGCCAGGCGGGCGCGCTCCGTGATGAACAGCGCCGCCCCGCCGCCACCCACGATGACCCACGCCACGATCGCGCCGATCAGCCACGGATCCTTGACCTGGGCGACCAGTGCCTTGAAGTCGGGGACCGCGAGCTGGAAGCCGGCGCCGGCCGCTTTCTTCTTCTTGCCCGGCAGTAGGTTGATTTCGATCATGACGCGCGCCTCAGCGCCAGGCCCACCGCCAGCATCAGGAGCGGCGCCACCTCGTCCACCGACACCGTCTCGAAGACGTCGTCGCGCACCCGCAGCCGCTGCACCGGGTTCGCCAGCTCGATGGGCACCTTGAGGCGCGCCCCGAGCACGTCGTTCAACCCCGGGATGCGGGCCCCACCGCCCGTCGTGTAGACGCGCGATAGCCCGCCCGCGGAACGCGACGCAGTCGCGAGGAACGCGGCTGCCCGCTCCACGCCCACGGCGATTTCCTCGCCGCGCGCGGTCACGTATCCTGCCAGGTCGGGATGCTGGGCGGCGCCCTGAATGACCTTCTCTGCCTCATCACTTGCCAGTCCCTTTTCCCGCTGCAGGTCTTCACGAAAACGCCGGGTGCCCACCGAGAGATCTCGGGTCAGGACCGGGACGCCGTCCTCGAGGATGTTCACGTTGGTCACTTCATGACCGATGTTCACGAGTCCCACGACGCCCTGCATCGCGTCAGGGTGGTTCAGCTCGAAGGCGTTATGGATGGCGAATGCGTCGACGTCGATGATGGACGGTTCCAGCCCTGCTTCGGAGAGCAGGCCCACCCGGCTCTCCACCAGTTCCCGCTTGGCCGCCACGAGCAGGACGTTCATCTGCAGACCCTCGGCGTCGGGGTCGAGGATTTGGAAGTCCAGCTCGACGTTGGCCATATCGAAGGGCACGTGCTGCTCGGCCTCCCAACGGATCACCTCGCGGGCGTCCCCTTCTTTCATCCGGTCCATCTGGATCTTCTTGACGATCACGTCCCGGCCGCCGACCGCCGTGACCACAGATTTCCGCTTCACGCCGGCGGCCTCGAACAAACCCCGAACAGCGTCAGCGACGAGGCCGGGGTCCATGACTTCGCCTTCGACGATCGCGTCCGCCGCGACTTCCGTGGTGGCGACCTTTATGAGCTCAGCCTCACTGCCGGAATGGTCTACGACCACCAGCTTGATGATGCCGGAGCCGATATCGAGGCCGACTGACGTTTTTTTGCCACCCAAGAAGCCGAAAAGGGCCATGGTCGCCTTGGGTTAAAAAGACAAGAAGGGGCAGGGCAAACTACAGTAAGCCCCGCCCCTTATCCTGTCAAGCCTCGAACCTACTTGAGGCCGCATCAACAACTAGTTTACGCGCCGATACTTAGGCCACTTAGAACAGCTGTGTCCAGCTGCGTGACCGGTTCAGCGCCGGCACGCCCGTGTACTGTAAAGCCTGTGTCAGCGCGCAGTTAGAGTAGTTGATCACGACGTCACCGTTGAACGCCGTCGTGGCCAGGTTGATGCTCTGCGCCATCACGCTGCCGTACACTTTGGAGCTGCCACCGGGGACCGTGCTGAAGCTACCCCGTGTGAGCACCAAGCCGTAGAAGGTAAATGACCCGCTCAGCACCAAGTTACCGTCTGCCAACAGGATACCCTGTCCCTGCCCGCCGCTGAGCGTGGCGTTGCCCGTGATGTGGATGATCGGGAAATAGCTACCGCAGGGCGCGCCCCGGTTGTTGCCGTCACCCCAGTTGGTCATGACGTTCGTATTGCAGACGGCGCCGACGACGGCCGGAGCTGGCGCGTACGTGCCCGGTCCGAGTACCACATTGGCCGTGGCCGCGAGCGCTGCGTAGTTGGTGGCCCCAAACTGGCTAAACGTGCTCGAGTCCATCGACGGCGTGATCAGCACGTTGGGACTACCCGACACCTGCCCCGACGAGTTGGCGACGTCACCCGCGTTCTTCGCGCGCACGCCGGCAATCGTTGGGACCGGGGTACCGCAGGTGCCCCAGCCGTTCGCCGCGGGCGGCGGCGTATCCTGGCCCTTCACGAAGACGTTACCGCCGCCGAACACGACTGGTCCACCGACGGTCAGGGCGGCCTGCATATCTACCGCGAGCGGCAGGATCCGCACGACGATACCGATGCGCTGACGCGTCCCGCCTTCCCGCACGCGACCCGCTCGACTCATGGTGTCGCTCGCGGTGATGTCCAGCAGGAACTGGGTGGTGGTCAGCTTGAAGACGTTGCCGCTGTACGAGCCAGTGCCATTGGCGGTCTTGGTCCACGCCAGCTTTGTGGTATCGAGCGGAAACGCCCGCATGCGATTGTACGCCAGGCGGTTCGCGCTCCAGCCGCCGATGACCTCGGCGACGCCCAACTCGGCCATCCGGAACGACTGCTCCGTACGGCTGCTGTTCGACCCCACGCGCTGCTCCTGCGTGCCGACGAACAGTGCGCCGGCCACCAGCGCGCCGACCACAACAAGGGTGAAGATGGCCACGGCGAGCGCCATACCGCGCTCGTTTTGCAGCATCCGTTTCATAACGCTCCCTTTCAAGGTCAGGCGCCTGTTACCAGCGCCGGTTGTTCCGCAACGCCACACGGGTGACGACGCTGTCGACCGGCGTTACCCGACCGCCGCTCGGCAACTGAATCGCCTGCGCCGTCCGTCCCCGCACGATGATCTCGATCTGCGCGACGTTCGTGGCCACAGCCGTTACCGCGCCCGCCGCGTCGTAGTAGTTGAGCCGCAGTCCCGTGCTGCCCGTCAACGGACCGACCAGCGGCTGCAAGGCATTCGTTGGCGTGCGCAGCCCCAGGTACCAGAGACCGTCCGCCGCCTGGTAGATCTTGTACGTCACGATCTCAAACCCGCGGACCGGCGACCCGACGGGAATAGCGCCAGCCGCATTGACGATCGGCACTGCGAACGCGGCGAAGTCGATATTCAGCTGCGTTCCAGGTCGCGGGGGGACGTCAGGGCAGTTGACCGCGGTTGGATTCGCTGTAACGCGACCCAAAGCCCAGCCATCGTCCGCCCGGGTACCGTCGTTCCCCTCGTCGAACACGAACACCGAATCGTTCTGCAAGAACGCCCGGCTGCCTGTGAGCATCTCGTTACGCAGCACCAGGGTTTTCCCGTTCACAGCGGCACCATTAAGCACCGGCGCCACGCACACCACGCCGAACTGCCGCAGGGCGCGAATCTGGATCGAGTCGACCCACATCCCTTTGATGTCCCCGTCGAACGCATTCAACTCGCGGAACTCCGCCGGCAGAATCGTGGCCGCCGCGCGGATATTCTGCTGCAGGTCGATGCGCTGGGTCTGCGATTGGTACATCCGCTGGTTATTGACCAGCACGCGATAGATCGCGGTGGTCACAATGCCCAGCAGGACCAGCGCCACCAACAGCTCGACGAGCGTGAACCCGCGCCGATTTAGACTAGGCATGAGATCGAGGTCTCCATTGTTTCAATTTTGGTCTTGTTCAGCTGCGTCTTGTACGTGCTCACGAGCACGATCCGCCAGGTGCTCGTCGCCACGTTCGCGAAGGTCCACGTGTTGACGGCCACCCAGGTGCTGCCCCGGTACAGGGTGTCGGCGCCGGCGACCTGATTGGTGCAGCCGCTGACGCGCAGCCGCTCCATGCGCTGAGCCGCGAACGTAGCGGCCATCGAGGACCGCTGCCCGCGCGCGATCATGCGCGTCGTGAGTGCGGCCGTCGTCACGAGTCCCAGTAGACCCACCGTGAGCACGACGATCGCAACCAGCACTTCGACGATCGTGAAACCGCGTTTGGCGTTCATTAGTGCACCACCTTGCCGATCTGATTGATGACGGTCGAGTCGCTGGCCACGACAGATGCGCCCTGGACCCGCACAACCGTCATGAGGTAGTCCATGTTCAGGCCGCGCGGGTTGAACTGAACCGAATCCCGTGTGGCCGTGAGGGTCACGCTGTAGCGGGAGGCCAGCTGCTCCACCGCGCCGAGCGTGTCCACGGTGCCGGCGCCGGCCGCCATCCGAGGGCAGGCCGTCACCCATACCGTGCCAGCCGCGCCGGAGGTGAAGTGGACGACCCCACGGCAACCGCGCTGTATTGCGGCGGCGCGCGCCGTCGCGGTAGCGCCGGCCAAGAAGACGCGGGTCGACCGCACGTTGGTCTTCTGCACTGCCGTGCGAATGCGCGGGAACCCGAGCGACGCCACGATCCCGATCAGGATCACGACGATGATCATTTCAATCGTTGAAAAGCCGGAACGGCCCATACACTCTCCCTTTCTGACCCGGGTGTAATACAGGTTCCGTGCCGTCAGATAACACGTTGAGAAATAATGAGTTGCGTTGTTTGGCGGTGCCGAAAGAGACTGCAGAATGCCGCACTCGTGCAAACTCTTGCATTACTCGAGCCGATGGCGACCCATCTTATAAAACAGGGTCCGCAGGCTCACGCCCAGCCGTTTGGCGGCCTCGCGCCTGTTCCCGTCAGTCGCCTGGAGCGCCGCCGCGATCGCCTGGCGCTCAGCGGCAGCGACGGCGGCGTCGAGACTGCCGCTCCCGCCGCTCGCGTCGGGCGGAGGCGGCGAGGCGGTGACGGGCCCCCGGCGCAAGTCCTCCGGCTCGAGGATCTCCCGATCGGAAAGCACCGCCGCCCGCTCGATGGCGTTCTCGAGCTCTCGCACGTTCCCTGGCCACGGCTGCGACGCGAGCCAGGAAAGCGCGCCGTCCGAGAGCGACAGCGGACGGGCCAGGCGTTTCCCGAGCCGCGCCGCGAAATGGCGCGCCAGTGGCGCGATGTCCTCGTGCCGCTCGCGTAGCGGGGGCAGCTCGATCGATACGACGTTGAGGCGGTAGAACACGTCCTCGCGGAACCGTCCGGCCTTCACCTCCGCCGCGAGGTCACGCGCCGTGGCCGCGAGGACGCGCACATCCACCCGCCGGGTACGCTGGTCACCGACCCGCCGGATCTCGCTCTCCTGGAGCACTCGTAGCAGCTTCGCCTGCAGGCCGAGGGGAAGCTCGCCGATCTCATCGAGCAGCAGCGTGCCGCCGTCCGCTTGCTCGAACAGGCCGGCCTTGTCCGCGCTGGCGCCCGTGAAGGCGCCGCGCACGTGCCCGAACAGCTCCGACTCCAGCAGGTTTTCGGGAATCGCCGCGCAGTTGATTGCGACAAATCCGCGGGTCGCGCGCGGGCTCGCCCGGTGGATCGCTCGGGCGATCACTTCCTTGCCCGTGCCGCTCTCGCCCGTGATGAGGACCGTCGTGTTGTGTTCTGCGACGCGCGCGACGAGCGCAAGCGCCTGGCGCATCGCACCGCTCTCGGCTACGAGCCCTCGTTCTGCCGGCCCGCCGGCGAGCTGCGCCCGCAGCCCCGTCACTTCTTGGCGCAGCCGCTCTCGCTCGTCCGCCTTGCGCAGCGTGAGTACGACCTCGTCGGGCCGGAAGGGCTTGGGGAGGTAGTCGTACGCCCCTTCCTTCATGGCAGCGATGGCCGCATCCTCGCCCCCATAGGCGCTCATCATGATGACCAGCGCAGTCCCTCCCTTGGCGCGATAGTTCCGGAGGAACGTGAGGCCGTCCATCTCGGGCATCCGCACATCGCACAGCACGAGATCGAATGGTTCGGCGAGGGCCCGGTCCAGAGCCTTCCGGCCGTCCTGTTCGGCGCTCACAGCATACCCGGCGTCGGAGAGCAGCAATCCCAAGGACTGCCGCAGCCCCGGCTCATCATCGACCACGAGGACGCGCTTCACGGCGCCGCAGGCTCGGGGAAAAAGAGCTTGAAGGCCGCGCCCCCCTCCCGCGCGCCGTCCGCCCACACGACGCCGCCCATCTCGTGCACGGACCGCGCGACGATCGCGAGTCCCAACCCCGTGCCGCGACCCGGCTCTTTGGTCGTGTAGAACGGCTCGAAAATCTTTTCGCGGTCGTGCGGTGCCACCCCGGGCCCTGAGTCGGCGACGAAGAGTAGAGCGCCCGGCTGGCCCGCGGCGAACTCGACCCGCGCCGGCCGCCGTTCAGGCGCGCGCGGGAAAGCCGCGTACCCGGGGTCGCTCGATCGCTTGGGAATGGCTTGTCCGGGCTCGTATGCCCAGCGCCGGGCCCCGACCACGATGCGACCATCCGGCGCGGGCGCCGCGTCCACCGCGTTGAGGAGGAGATTCACCAGCGCCTGCTCGAGCACGTGCGCCCGCCCCAAGACCTGTGGGACGTCCGGGGCGATGTCGAGCTCAGCGTGGATGCCGCGGAAGGCGCCCTGCGCCCGCAACAGCTCGAATGCTCCCCCGGCGATGCGCGCCGCGTCGACCTGCTCCAGGGGATCCTCTTGGGGACGCGCGTAGTCGAGGAGGCTGCGCACGATGCGGTCGACCCGCTCGAGCTCGCGTCCGATGCCCGCGGTAACCTCCGGGTCCACACCGCGCCGCCGCAGGACCTCGACGTAGGTCCCGATCGCCCCGAGGGGATTGCCTACTTCGTGCGCCACCCCCGCGGCGAGTCGCCCGATACTGGCCAACTTCTCCGAGCGCACTAACTGGCTTTGCGCGTCCAGCAGACGGTCGGTCATACGGTTCAGGCGCTCGGCGAGGGTCGCGAAATCGCGAGTCTCGGCGTCGGGAGCGCGGGAGCCGAGGTCGCCGTCCGCCACCGCGTCCGCCGTGGCCATCACGCGGGCGAGGGGGCGGAGTACGACCCGGTTCACCAGGGAGCGGCCGTAGAGAACGAAGATGCCCACCTCGAGTGCCACGAGAATCACGACGACGACGATTCCCTGTTCCGGTGCAATCGCGAGCACGAGCAGCGAGGTCGCCACCCCCACGAGGAGGGCGAAGGCCACGAGGAACGAGAGATAGAACAGCAGCTCCACGCGGAGTGCCGGCTTGGCCATAGGGCCTCAAGATAAGGCCAAAAAAAAGAGCGGCGGGGAAG
>Ga0209220_1000247_pt1 | contig 22360 bp, 21 predicted proteins | sample BlaSpr_A8_OM3_M3_FD_187984 | JGI IMG/M metagenome (GOLD analysis project Ga0209220, IMG submission 187984) | Forest soil microbial communities from Thunder Bay, Ontario, Canada - Black Spruce, Ontario site 2_A8_OM3_M3 (SPAdes) (version 2) | ecosystem: Environmental > Terrestrial > Soil > Boreal... | reverse complement strand
CCGTGCACCTTACCCTCGACTATCCGGATGCTCGCCAGTTGAACCGCTGGCTGCCTCTGGTCAAGTGGTTCCTCGCCATCCCCCATTACATCGTGCTGTTCTTCCTCGGAATCGGCGCCGTGGTTGCGGTGATCGTGGCCTGGTTCGCGATCATCTTCACGGGCCGGTATCCGGAGAACCTCTTTCGCTACGTCGTGGGTGTGATCCGCTGGAGCAACCGGGTCACCGCCTACGCCTTTCTCCTGGTCACCGATGAATACCCGCCTTTCCAGCTCAGCTGATCGTATGACCGGACGCCTGGGCAAAGCCTCGCCCCGCACGAGGGCGAGGCTTACCGGGGTCGTTTATCTGCTGTTCTTTGTGACGGCTATCCTCGGCTCGGTCGTCGCGCCCGGGATCAGCGGGGGTGTGAACTCCGAGCGGTGGATGGAGCAGGCCGCATGAGAGCCATCCTTTGCCGTCGGCCCGGCCGTCCTGAAGTTCTCGAACTCGACGAGATCGATAAGCCGTCGATCGCCGACGATGGCGTGCTGGTACGGGTCCATGCCGCCTCCGTCAATCCGGTCGACTTCTTCCCGCTCTCGGGCGTTGCGTACACGGCGCGCCTGCTCAGCGGAGGCTTCAAGCCAAAACCTGTCGTGCTCGGCACCGACTTTGCCGGAACGGTTGAATCGGTTGGCAAGGGCGTCACCGAGTTCAAGCCCGGCGACGAGGTGTTCGGCGGCAAAGATCGCAGCACCTTCGCCGAGTACGTCGCCGTTCCGGCAAAGGGAGCGGTGGTGGCGAAACCTGCCAACGTCACGTTTGAGCAGGCTGCCGCCGTCCCGGTCGCAGCCATCACCGCCTTGCAAGCGCTGCGCGATCACGGACGCCTTCGACAAGGTCAGAAGGTGTTGATCAACGGCGCTTCCGGAGGGGTGGGTAGTTTTGCCGTGCAGATCGCCAAGGCTTTGGGGGCGCACGTCACCGCCGTCTGTAGCCCTAGAAACATGGAGACGGCCCGCGCGCTTGGCGCGGACAAGGTCATTGACTACACCCGGGAGGATTTCACCCGCGGCGCCGAATCCTACGACCTGATGATCGATATCGCCGGCAACCATTCCTGGTCAGAGTGCAAACGCGTCCTCGTACCGACCGGGATCATGGTCGCGGCGGGAGGTTCAGCACACACGGTGTGGGGTGCAAACAGCACGATCAGGCACCTTATCGGGGTGCGCCTGGCGTCCATCCGTGGCACGCGGAAAGCCGCGCTCTTCATCGCGAAGCTCAATAAAGCAGACCTGCTGGTCCTGCAGAAGCTGCTCCTGGAAGGAAAAGTCACGCCAGTCATTGACAGGTGCTACGACCTCGACCGGGTGCCCCATGCCTTCAATTACATGGGCGAAGGCCACGCCAGAGGAAAGATCATCATCAACGTATGACCAGGCCCACGTGAGAGCGGTTGTCTACGACCGATACGGGCCACCGGACGTGCTCCGACTCGACGACGTCGCGGGGCCCGTCCCCGCGGAGGACGAGGTCCTCGTCACGGTCCATGCGACCACGGTCAATCGGTTAGACACTGCGACTCGAGAGGCCAACCGACGAAGCGGTCTCGTCATCTCCTTGATCAGCCGCCTGGTCTCGGGTCTTCGCCGGCCGCGGCACCGGATCCTCGGCACCGAATTTGCGGGAGAGGTCGAAGCCGTAGGCGCCGCCGTCACCGAGTTCGCGGTCGGTGACCGGGTCTTCGGCACCACTGGGCTCAGGTTCGGGGCACATGCAGAGTTCCTCTCGATGCGGGCTAGCGACCGAATCGCGCAGATGCCGGCCGGGATGAGCTTCGATGAGGCGGCGCCAATCTGTGACGGTGCGCTGAATGCACTCACGTGCCTGAAACAGGCAGATCTCCGTGAGGGGCGGAGCATCCTCATCTACGGCGCCTCCGGAGCCATCGGTACCGCAGGAGTGCAGCTGGCCAAGTACTTCGGCGCCGACGTCACCGCGGTCTGCAATGCGAAGAATCTCGAGCTCGTCAGATCGCTGGGGGCGGACAAGGTGATCGACTACACGCAAGAGGACTTCACCAAGAACGGCAAGACGTACGACGTCATCTTGGACGCGGTCGGCAAGCAATCGTTCCGGCGGTGCCGCGACTCGTTGGCGTCGGGCGGCATCTTCCTGCCAACCGACGGGCTCGCAAATCTGGTCTGGGCCCTGCTGACCTCACGGAGTGGAGGTAAGAAGGTGGTGTTCCAGATACCGCCTCGACAGACGAAGCAGGACGTCCTCTTCCTCAAGGAGCTCATCGAGGCGGGGAAGTACCGGCCCGTCATCGATCGGCGCTACCCGTTGGAGGACGTGATCGAGGCAACGAAGTACGTCGAGACGGAGCAGAAGACAGGAAACGTCGTCCTGACCGTTATCCCGCTCGACCCGATAGCGATCGCTGCATCAGCCGGCTGATGTCGCTGGGGGAGATGATTCCCACCAGCCGCCCGTTATCGACGACCAGGGTGCGACCCTCGCTGCAGCCGTCGGACACATTGAGCAGGTTGGTGGCAGGGTCAGCCGGCGTAGCGGTGGATACCTTGTCGAGCGGACAGGTCACCTCTTTGATCAGGGTCGAGGCCCGAGCGTCCGGGGCGACGTTCTTGAGAGCGGCCATAGTCAAGAGCCCGCTCAGCCGGCCGCCCGCGTCATGAGTCGGAAAGGTCGAATGGCGAGATGTCAGAACGTAGCCGTGTAGCGCCTCTTCCACGCTGATGTCGTCGGGAGCCTGCACGGGATTGGGCGTCATCACGTCGCCGACGCTGATCCCGGACAGCGCCTGGCGGATCAGGCCACCGGCTTCTTCGGCGCGCGCCGCGCTCAGAAGGAACCAGCCCAGAAACACTGCCCAGACTCCACCGATCAGGCTGCCCGCGGCGAAAAAGGTGATCAGGCCGTAGGCGATGAAGAGGAACGCAAAAGCCATGCCGATACGGGCGGCGATCCTGGTGGCTCGGAGGCGATCGCCGGTTCCTCGCCAGATCAGCGATTGGAGGATCCGGCCTCCGTCCAGCGGAAAGGCGGGCAACAGATTGAAGACCCCGAGCAGGATGTTGATGTAGCCGAGCCACGCCAGGCTGGCAGACAAGAGGGCCGAGTTGGCGCCACCGCCAACGACGGCCCCGGCGAGGAGAAAGACGGCGCCCAGCAGGAGGCTCGTGAGCGGGCCGACGAAGGTGATCCATGCTTGCACACCGGGCGAGTTGCTCTCGCTGCTGAACCGAGACACCCCGCCAAACAGCCAGAGCGTGATCCCCTCGACTTTGACGCCGCGCCGTGTGGCAACGATCGAGTGAGCGAGTTCGTGGGCAAGCAGCGAGGCCAGGTAGACGAAGGCCGATATCACACCAGCCGTCCAGTACGCGGCGGATGTCTGGCCGGGCGCGGCCGCCGGCAGGATGCCCGTTGCGATGCTCCAGGCGATCAGGGCGGCGACCACCAGAAGGCTCCAGTTCAGCCCAACGTGGATGCCAGCGATGCGGCCAAGGCTCAGATTCTCGTTCATGGCACCCAACGCCAATCATGGCGCAAACCGGTACCCTAAGACCCAAAGCGCCATTCCTTGACAACCGGTTCGGGAGATGGTTTAAACGGGGGGACGTACCAGCTCTGACTCTGAGGAGGGGAAGATGGAATACGCTCGGCTTCGGCGACGCGACTTTCACGGCCTACACCGTCTGGGCATCCTGGCGGGAGCCCTCGTCTTGCTGACGGCCTGCGGAGGGACGAGCACCAGCGGCACAACCACGAGCGCCGCTAACGCCAAGTCCGCCGCCGACGTGGGCGGGATGACGGCATTGATCGCCGCCGCCAAGAAGGAAGGCAAGCTCAACGTCATCGCGCTGCCGCCTGACTGGGCGAATTACGGCGCGATCATCAGCGGCTTCACAGCCAAATATGGGATCCCGATCGATTCCGCCAACCCGAACGGCACCAGCCAGGATGAGGTCAATGCGGTCCAACAACTGGCTGGGACCACCCGGGCGCCCGACGTGCTGGACATCGGGAAGGCCGTCACGCTGGCCAACTTGAGCCTGTACGCGCCCTACAAAGTGCAGACCTGGAACGACATCGCCGACACCCAAAAGGAGGCGACCGGCCTCTGGGTCCAGGACTACGGTGGCTACATGTCGATCGGCTACGACTCGGCCAAGGTTCCCGCGATCACCTCGCTTCAGGACCTGATGGGATCCGGCTTCAAAGGCAAGGTCGCGCTGAACGGCGACCCAACGAAAGCCAACGCCGCGCTGAATGGCGTGATGATGACCTCGATCGCCAGTGGCGGTTCCGCGGATGACATCAGCAAAGGCGTGGACTTCTTCCACCAGCTGAAAGTGAAGGGCAACTTCTCGACGGTGTCCGCAACCACGGCGACCGTCAAGAACGGGAGCACGCCGGTCGTCTTCGACTGGGATTACCTGTCGGCTGCTCACGGCGTCGCTGTGCCGACCTGGAAGGTTTTCACTCCCAACAACGCCATCCTCGGCGACTACTACAACCAGGCAGTCAACAAGCAAGCCCCACACCCAGCCGCCGCCCGGCTCTGGATGGAATACCTCTACTCCGATGAAGGCCAGAACCTGTGGCTGAAGGGCCTCGCCCGGCCGGTCCGGATGGCCGCGATGAAGAAGTCCGGAACGCTCGATGCCGCCGCGGCCGCCAAGCTGGCGCCCGTGACCGGCACTCCAACGTTCCTCACCGATGCCCAGTTCACCAAGGCGAAGGATTACCTCGCCTCGCATTGGGCTCAGGCTATCGGTTGACCGTCGCCACCAAACCGCTTGTGGAAACGGCGCGTCGCCCCCTCAGGGGCGGCCGCCGTTTCTCGCTCGATTGGCTCGGCGCCGTGCCATTCCTGGCCTATGTCGGCCTCTTTCTCCTCTTGCCGACGGCGATTGTTGTCGGCGGCGCATTCGTGGGACCCAAGGGATTAACCCTCTCCAACCTGACCGCAATGAACAAGTCATACATCATCGGCGCTTTCGTCCATAGCGTCGTGCTATCGGCAGCCAGCGCGATCATCGGCGCAGTCCTGGGCGCCGTCCTGGCCTATGCCGTGGCAACCGGAAACCCGAAGGGCGTGCTGCGCCGACTCGTGACGTCCGCCTGTGGTGTGCTGGCCCAGTTCGGAGGCGTTACCCTGGCGTTTGCCTTCCTTGCCACCATCGGCTTGGCCGGGTTCATCACCCTCTGGCTGCAGCAGCGTGGAATCAACATATACGCCAACAGTTTCTGGCTGGCCGAGTTGAGCGGGCTCGTGCTCGTTTACACCTACTTCCAGATTCCGCTGATGGTGCTCGTCTTCCTGCCTGCGCTCGACGGGATCCGGCCACAGTGGCGAGAAGCGACCGAGAGCCTCGGCGGCGGAACCTGGCACTACTGGCGCTATGTCGCCGGACCGCTACTGGCGCCGGCCTTCCTTGGCGGCACGCTGCTGCTCTTCGCCAACGCCTTCTCGGCTTACGCCACCGCGGCGGCACTGATCAGCCAGGGCAGCATCATCGCCTCGCTGCTGATCGCTAACACGCTCACCAGCGAAGTCGGGCTCGCTCAGCCGGGTCTCGCTTCGGCGCTGGCGCTCGTCATGGTCGTGATCGTCGCCGTGGTGATGGTCCTCTATACCCAGCTGCAGCGTAGAACCTCCAAATGGCTGCAGTGAGCGCCCCGGGCGCAAGCGCCGCGGAATGAGCCGAAATCGCCGGCTCAAGCTGCAGGTCTTCCGGGTGGTCGTTTTCCTCGTCTTCGGCGCCTTCTTCTTGATACCCATCGGCGCCATGTTCGAGTTTTCGACGCGGGGGAACGGTGACGCGCCGCGCACGCTGGTAGCGTGGCAGACCATCTTCCAAACCCCGGACCTGGTCGCCGCGATCCTGGCGTCTCTGGCCCTGGCCGTGATCACCTCCCTGGGCATGCTGCTTCTCCTAGTGCCGACCATGATCTGGGTCCGTTTGCGGCTGCCCAGCCTGAGCCGTATTGTCGAGTTCCTGTGTTTGCTGCCGCTAACCATTCCGGGGATTGTGCTCGTCGCCGGCCTGGCCCCCGAGTATCGTTGGCTCTCGATCAACGTCAGTGAGTCGATCCTCACCCTCGCATTCGTCTACCTGGTCCTGGTGCTGCCTTACACCTATCGAACGCTCCACACCGGCCTCGCCGCCATCGATGTCAAAACGCTCTCCGAAGCGGCGCGGAGCCTGGGGGCCGGATGGGCCACGGTCATGGGCCGGATCATCGTGCCCAACATGTGGAGCGCGCTCCTCAACGCGTCGCTGCTCTCGGTAGCGGTCGTCCTGGGCGAGTTCACGATCGCTAACCTGCTCAATTACGTCAACCTTCAGGTCTCGATCTTCCTGGTTGGCAAGGCGAACGGGGCCGTGTCGATTGCGGTCGCGGTCGCCTCGCTGATGTTTGCCTTTCTCCTGCTCGTCATTCTGTCGTTCTTCGGCCGGCCCCGGGCCCGCGTGGCTCGACTCGAGGAGGCATAGGTGACGACTGCCATCGCGGCCGCCGGCGTGGGGACCGCCACGCGAGGTGGTGTCGAGGTTCGGTTGGAGAGCCTGCAGCGCCGCTACGCAGGGGTGACGGCGCTCGACGGCCTGAATTTGACCATGGCTCCTGGCGAGCTGGTCGCCCTGTTGGGCCCATCAGGCTGCGGCAAGACGACCGCGCTGCGCCTCGTGGCGGGTCTCGAGCAAGCCGACGGTGGGCGGGTGGTCGTCGGCGGGGAGGACGTGACCGGCCAACCGACGAACAAGCGCGATGTCGGCATGGTCTTCCAGGCCTATTCGCTGTTCCCGCACATGACGGCGTGGCAGAACGTGGCGTTCGGCCTGCAGATGCGCAAGGTCAGTCCCGGTCAGCGGCGCAAGCGCGCGGGCGAGATGCTCGAGCTCGTTGGGCTATCCGGCTTCGCCGATCGGTTCGCGCACCAGTTGTCCGGCGGCCAGCAGCAGCGCGTGGCACTAGCGCGTGCGCTCGCCATCCAGCCGAAGGTCCTGCTCCTGGACGAACCGCTCTCAGCGCTCGACGCGAAGGTGCGGGCCCGACTGCGCGACGAGATCCGGCGCGTACAGCTCGAGGTCGGGATCACGACCCTCTTCGTGACCCATGACCAGGAGGAGGCGCTGGCCATCGCCGACCGGGTCGGGGTCATGCACTCGGGTCGGATCGAGCAGCTCGGACCGCCGACGTCGATCTACTCGCGACCGGCGACCCCCTTTGTCGCCGAGTTCGTCGGCCTCACCAATCGCCTGCCCGGGGTCGTGCGGCGCGGCAGCGTCGAGGTGAGGGGTGCGAGCATTCCGCTCGTCCAGCCCGACGCCGCTGACGGGCCGGCGGTGGCGTTGGTGCGACCCGAAGCGGTCACGATTGCGAGCGACGGCGCGGCGGCGACCGGGCCTCTCGTCGGGACGGTGATCGCGACCGCGTTCCTGGGCGCTACAAGTCGGGTCACCGTCGACCTGGGGGACGTGACGGTCCTGGCGCAGCTGCCGACCTCGGAAGCAACCGCCTACCCGGCGGGAACGCGGGTGCGCCTCGCGCTCCGCCCCGACCCGGTGCTGATCGCCCGCGACGAGGCCAAGGCGGAGCGCGCTTAGCGTCCATGCGCAACCGGCAGCCGCAGCCGGTGGTCGCGCCACTCACCCGCGCCGCGATCTTTCTCGTCGTCACCCTATACGCCGGTGATGATCATCGCGCGACCGTTCGGGCGTTCTGCGAAGACTTCCCCGCGCTCGTGCGGGCGGTGGCGTTCCGTGATCTCGAGGGCTACCTGTCCTGCGTGATGGGGTTCGGCTCCAGCGCTTGGGACCAGCTCTTCAAGTCGGCCCGCCCGGCTGGACTCCATGCGTTCCGCGAGTTCCACGCGGGATCGCGGCATGCCCTCTCCACACCCGGGGACATCCTGTTCCACATCCGCGCCGCGCGGATCGACCTCTGCTTCGAGCTGGCCACGCAGTTCATGGCCCGGCTCAGCGGCGCGGTGTCGCCGGTGGATGAGGTCCATGGCTTCCAGTACTTCGACGATCGCGACCTGATCGGCTTCGTCGACGGGACCGAGAACCCGACGGATCAAGCCGCGGCGGACGCGACCCTGATCGGTGACGAGGACCCCGGCTTCGCGGGCGGCAGTTACGTCATCGTGCAGAAGTACGTCCACGACATGCCCGCCTGGAACGCCCTGACCATCGAGGCGCAGGAGCGGATCATCGGTCGCACCAAGCTGTCTGACATCGAGCTGGACGACGCCGTCAAGCCCAGCTCGGCGCACAACGCGCTGACCGTCCTGGTCGAGAACGGGAAAGAGACCAAGATTCTCCGCGACAACATGCCATTCGGCGATGTTGCCCGAGGGGAATTCGGCACCTACTTCATCGGCTACGCGCGATCGCCGCGCCCGATCGAGCAGATGCTGGAGAACATGTTCGTGGGCCGCCCGCCCGGCAACTACGATCGTTTGCTGGACTTCAGCCGGGCCCTCACCGGTAACCTCTTCTTCGTTCCATCGCTGGACCTGTTGGAGTCCCTTATTTCGTAGGTGACTAGGGTTTGTCCGGCGCTCCCTCGAGAACGAGGCAGTAGCCTCGGCCTTTTTCGGTGACCAGGTTGCACCAGGCCTGAAAAGGAGACAGCTTCTGTCGCATTCGGGTGATATAGGTTCGGAGTTGCTCCGCCGACGCGTCAGTCCCCCAGGTTTGGGCGAGGATCTCTTCAGCACGGAAGTATTGATTGGGACTGGACAAGAAGAATGACAGAATTTCCCATTCGCGTTTGGTGAACCGGACCTCTGTCTCGCTCCGCTGGACGATGCGCCGCTCGGCATCGAACACCAGCCCACCAAGCTCGATCCGCGTTGCGAGTGGGACGAGTGAACTGGGACTCGGCCCTCGGAGTTCCACCTTGATGGCGCCGATCAAGGCGTCGGGCACGAACGGCTTCGGGAGGATTTGCTCGGCTCCGGCCTCGTAGGTTTCCAGCGCTCCCTTGTAGGTTTCATCGAGGATGATCAAGGGCGCCCGGGCGATGGCGCGAATCTCCTTCAGCACCTCTGGATCGATCGGGGATTCGGTATCGGCTCCAATGATCACCAAGTCAAATTTGGTTCCGTCGAGGAGCTTCCTGCCTTGTTCGATCTCTGAGACGCTGTCCCAACGTCCTCCCGCAATTTCCACCACGTGGCTGATGACGGATCGGTAGGCGGGATTGCTTTCGATAACCAGGATCCGAGGAAGCCCTGCCTGTTGAGACTTGCCGTCTTCGTCTTTGCTCATTCCCCACTCCCTCACCGGGCTTGTTCAAGCAATAGTGTGAACGATTGCACCAACGCAACAATTGTTGCGGCTCGGGTTGAACGGGCTCAGCAATGGCAATAATTGTTGCGTTCAGCCGCGGCCTGATTTTGCAGACATCTCCCCGGGCCTGTGAGAGATTTGCAGCGCACGGTTGCTATCCTTTAGGCGGGTGCATAGGCCTTCAAAATAGGCTTGGAATGGACGAAGGAAGAGGCAGGGGAGGATCGCTGGCCAGGATTCTTATCGTCGATGACGAACCGGACATCCGGTTCATGATGCGCGTGATTCTCGAAGGGGCCGGCTACAGCGTGACCGAGGCGCGCCATGGCGCGGCAGGCCTAAAGTCCGCAAAGGCCAGCCATCCAGACCTGGTGACCACGGATGTCATGATGCCAACGATGGATGGACTCGAGCTGATCGAGCGCCTCCGGTCGGATCCAAAGACCGCTGCAATCCCGATCCTGGTCGTCAGCGGCAACTCCGAACTGGGGGCGGGCGCCAACGCCCGTTTACCCAAACCCTTCACGCGGCGGGAACTCCTTCACGCTGCGGCTCTCCTGATCCGCGAAGATGGAGGCTGACATGGGACGGCTGCGAACCGGGCTTCCGGACCTCGACCTCATTCTTGGGGGCGGGCTCGAGCCGGGCTCGCTCGTCATCCTGGCCGGAGCCCCGGGCACGGGGAAGACCATCCTGGCCCAGCAGATCTGCTTCGCGAATGCCACGCCTGAGCACAAAGCGCTCTACTACACCACGCTCTCCGAGCCGCATATAAAGCTCGTGCGCCACCTCGAGCCCTTCCGATTCTTTAAGCCGGAGGCGCTCGGCAAAAGCGTGGACTTCATCCACCTCGGCGAGCTGGTGGCCGAAGCAGGCGAGGCCGGCCTCGAGCCAGTCGTCACCGAGGTCGTTCAGAAGTGCTTTGAGACCAGGCCGGCCGTGGTGGTGATCGACAGCGCCAAGGCGCTTCGCGACTTCGCAGGCGAGCACGAACTCCGGACCGCCCTCTATGACCTGGCGAGCCGGGTCGCGCACACCGAGGCCCTCCTTCTGCTGGTCGGTGAGTACACGTCCAACGAAATCGAGGGCGGGGTCGAGTTCTCGCTGGCAGACGGCATCGTGCAGCTCGCTTACGAGCCCCATGAGCCGGTGGACCGCCGCTGGCTGCGGGTGGTGAAGCTCCGCGGGGGGGATCACCTGGTCGGTAAGCACTCCTTTCGCATTGGCCAGGCGGGCTTCGAGGTCTTCCCCCGACTGGAGACGCTGGCGCCGAACGGCACTTTCGCTCCCGATGCGCCGGTCGCCAGCGGCGTGCCCCGGCTCGACGAGTTGATGGGAGGCGGGATACGTGCCGGGCAGGCGACCGTCGTGCTCGGACCGTCCGGCGCGGGGAAGACCATCCTCGGACTCCGCTTCGCCGCCGAGGGCCTCGAAGCGGGCGAGCGCTGCCTCTACGTCTCTTTCCAGGAGACGGGCGACCAGCTCATCAAGAAAGCCGCCAGCTTCGGCTGGGACATGGCGAAAGCCCTGGAATCTGGTCAGCTGGCCATCCATTACGTCCCGGTTGGAGAGCTGGACCTCGACACCATCGCGGCCGCCGTGCGCCGAGAGCTGGCCAAGGGTTCGATCCGTCGTGTGGTCGTCGACAGCCTGGCGGAGCTGGTATTTGCGGCCCGCGAGGCGGAACGGTTTCCCGCCTATTCCCGCAGCCTGGTGGGATGGATCCGCGCGGCTGGCGCCTCGGTCCTGATCACCAGCGAAACGACCACGCTCGGACCCATGACGGAGCCGATCGGCGGATTGTCGTTCCTCTTCCACAACGTGATCCTCCTCCGGTACCTGGAGATTGGTTCCGAACTTCGTCGGGCGCTGAACGTCATCAAGATGCGAACCAGCAACCACGACAAGGGCGTATTCGAGTATGTGATCGACAAGCATGGCCTGACAATCAAGGACCGCCTGGAAGGGGTCACCGGCGTTCTCGGGTGGAGCGCTCTGCGCGGCAGGAGTTGACCTCGGACAGTGCTTCGCCGCCGGAGAAGCAGCCTGAACCGGAGCCGTATCCGGGCGAGGAGCGCACGCGCCTCAGTGGCGCCTGGACGGCGGTCGTCATTGGGACGCTCGCGTTGATCCTGATCCTCGTCTTCATCCTCCAGAACCTGCAGAGCGTGCAGCTGTCCTTCCTCTTTTTTAATGGTCATTTGCCCCTGGGCGTGGCGCTGCTGTTTGCCGTGATCCTCGGGGCGATCATCGTCCTGGCGTTCGGAGGCGCTCGCATCACGCAACTGCGCGGCGTGGCCAGACGCGCGCGGCGTTAAGACGGGCCGTAGTCGAGAATCGTGACCGAATCCTCGGTCATGCGTGCCGGCCGTCCGGCCGCCGTCGGCGCCGACCGCTCGCTCGGGCTTTCCACCACCAGCGTGTGGATCGGATGAAGGGCTGCACCTAGCCGGCTAGCCGCTTCCGCTGCGGTTCCCTTTCCCACATAGATGTACTTGCGGTGCCCGCCGTGAGTCTTGGCTTCTCGCTCGACCCGCCCGAGGATGTCCTGGGCGATGGCGTCGGTGAGATACGGATCAACGATCTCCATCAAGTGTGGCAACCCCGTTCTCGGGAGGCCCTCGCCTCGATACAGGAAGACGATCGGCTGGTTGTTTGCCACTTCCACGGCAGCTTTTGCAAGCGCGACCGCGGGCTCCGGCTCGCTCGGGACCACGGCAAGGACGTTGCACGCGCCGATCCGACGAGCGCGCGAGATGAGGGTGGGCGGGCGATCATCGCGCAATATATGCGGAAAGACCGCCGGCGCGCCGCCCCGGTGGGCTAGCCGATAGGTGGTCACGCCGATCGCGACGCCTACGACTGACAGACCACCACCGAAGATGGTCGCCAGCGGCTTGGCGAAGAGGTTGGTCACCCAGGCGACGGTCACGGCCGCCGTGGTAATGACCCCGACCACCATCACGATGGTCGGGACTCGTTCATGCCAGCGGATCACGTCGAGCGACAGTGACGTAAGCATGAAGGCGCCCAGGAGGCCGAAGGCGTAGATGCCGCCCAGCGTGGCGGTATTGCCGCCGGCAAAGATCACGACCCCGACCGGGATGACAGTGGCGACGGCGATTGCCCAGTGGGGCGTATTTCGCAAGCGATTCCGTTGGGCCAGCGGCCGGGGCAGGAACCGCATGTGGGTGAGCGCGAGGAAGACGTGATAGCTGCCGATCAGGGCGGTGTTGCTGGCGAAGATCAGGAGCAGGGCGCCGCTGATCGCGACCATCCCGGCCAGTACCGGTCCCGCAGCATAGTCACCCAGCAGGGAGATGAACTGGTCGGGGTTGGCGTGGCTTCCGACGAGGGTCGTCGACCATAGGGTGAGGAGGGGACTCGTCAGCGCGATGGTGATCACGACCAAGCCCATCCCAAGATTGGCGACGCGACGGCGGGGTTCGGCCATAACGGGCGAGAGTTGCGCAATACTCTCGAGCCCGGAAAAGGCGAGGAAGGCGCCGGCGTATCCGGTCAGGACAAAAATGGGCGTCAGGCGCGGTCCGCTGAGAACCTGGTGCACCGAGTCGAACATGTGGGCCGGCCCGAGGCGCACGATGACGGCAGCGACGACCGCCACTTGCATGACCCCGGCAATCACGGCAAAGATCGCACTGGCTTCCGCGCTGGCCTTTACGCCGATGAGGTTGAGAAGGGCGAGGATGACCAGCGCCCCCACCGTCCCGAGGACAACGACGGCCCCGAGCGACTTGAACACGATGCTGAGATAGATGACGCCCGAGAGGGCACTAAGCGCCGCGGTCAAAAAGTAGTCGACGAGGATGAACATCCCGCCGACGAGGCCAACGAAGGGATGAAACGCGCGGGTACTAACCGTCACCACGCCGCCGCCTTCCGGATAGCGAATGGCCACCTCCGCGTACTTGATGGCCAGCAGGACGAAGACCAGTAGCGTCATCGTCACGAAGATCGCTGCCCGGGTGCCGAACCGTCCGTAGAGAATCCCCGGCGTGTAATAGACAGAGGTGCCGATGTCGGCGAAGACCACGGCCCAGCACAGGAATGGACCGATCCGCTGCCTTCGACGAAGGCCCCGCTTCGTCTTCCCCTGCTCCGGCATTACTCAATAGTCTCGCCCAGGCGTAGCGTTTGGTGGATGAAGATCACCCGACGCGCCCAGGCGCTAGGCGACCTCACGCCCCTTGACGCGGCTCACTTCACGGGGAAGGCGGGCTCCCACCCACTGCTGCCGGCAACAGGGCCGTTGCCACCGACATCCGCGGCGGTGGTTCGATTCGAGGCCGGCGTACGCAATCAGTGGCATGCCCACGCTGGCGGCCAGCTGATGATCGTCGTCGAGGGCGAAGGCTGGGTGCAAGCCCGGCATGCCGAGCCTCAGCGGGTCCATGTCGGAGACGCGGTACTTACTGAACCGAACGAAGAACACTGGCATGGTGCCGGGCGAGGAGGCCCGTTCGCTCATGTTGTCGTCAACATCGGCGAGACGCGGTGGCTCGAGGAGTCACCTCCACCCGATTAAGCCGCGGGCTGCTCCATTACGTCAGGGTGGTAGCGGGCTCCCCGACGGATTAGGATTGGCCGGGAGAGAGGGGATGCCCCAGGCACAAATCTGGGAGCGCGACGCGACATTGGGGGCGATCGAGCACCTGTTGTCGGAGGCCCGCGAGGGTCACGGGCGCAGCCTGTTCATCGTCGGGGAGGCGGGGCTCGGCAAGACCACGATGCTCGAGAGGGCGTCCGCGGCGGGCCGCGATCAGTTCCGAATCAGCATCGGGCGCGGGGATGCCGCCGAATCCAGTCTCCCGTTTGGCGTCATCGACCAGGCATTGCGAGGGCTCGGTTTCCGCAGTCGCACCGACACCAAGGCTGTCAGGCGATCTCCTCCGCAAGCCCGCGCGGCAAGGCTGTATGCGGCGCTTCAGTTTCTTGACGACCTGCCGTCGCCGTCGTTGCTATTGCTCGACGATCTCCATTGGGCGGACGAGGACTCCCTGGCCCTGCTCGCCTACCTTTGCCACCGGATCAGTAATCTACCCGTTGCGCTGATCGGGACCCTTCGGCCGTGGCCTGACAACGCGCTCGGTGCCGTCGGCCCTTTGACCAACGACGGTGACGCAATGATGGAGCGCCTGCAGCCCCTGAGCGACACCAGTGCCGCCGAAATGCTAAGCGACCGTACAGGCGGGATTTCTAGGGCCTCCACCCTCGAGGCGGCCAAACTGGCGGCGGCCGGGAACCCGCTCATGCTCGAGCTGGAGGCGACGAGTTTGCGGCGCGGTCGGGCCCTCCCGGAAGCGGATGGCGACGTCGGCAGCACGAAGACCCAGCTCCTCCTCGATCGCTTCATCGGTGTCTCCGCCGAACAAATGCGTTATGCGCAGGCGGCGAGCGTTCTGGGAAACCGGTTCCGGCCCATGATCGCGACGGCGATGGCGGACCTCTCGCCGGCTCACGGCGACCGGGCGCTCGAGGCTCTCCTGCGGGGAGGCGTGTTCAGCTCATCCGCACCCGGCTGGGCGCAGTTCGTCCATGCGTTGCTCCGGCAAGCCGTCTACGACGATATTCCGCCACCGGTGCGCGGCCGCTGGCATGCCACCGCGTTTCGCCTGCTGCTCGCCGCCGGGGCTGACCCGTCGGAGGCGGCCGAACATGCGGCCCGCGCAGGAGTGATCGGTGATCCGGAGGCTGTTGCGGTACTCGAGCAAGCAGGTCGCGCCGCCATGCGGGAGGGAGCGATCGCGCGCGCGAAGGAGCACCTGTCGGCAGCGGCCGAGGTGGCCGGTTCCAGGGCCGGCGCGGACCTCTTGATGGATCTCGGTGAGGTGCAGCTGGATACCGGCGATGGGCGCGGTGCCGTTGCAACCTTCCGGCGCGTCCTCGATGTGCCAGACCTGGGCGACCAGCTGCGCAGCGCGGCGAACCGCATGCTCGGGCGAGCATTGTTCATCCGCGGCTCGGTCAGGGAGGCCGGCGAGGCGTTTCGGTCAGCCGTAGTCAGCGCCCTGCCGTCCGACAAATCGGCGGCCGTTCGGGCACTCCTTGACCAGGCCTTTATCTCGTGGCCGAGCGGAGGTCCGGCCCAAGCGACGCCCATGCTGGAGCAGGCACGTGAGCTCGCGGTGGCGTGCTCGCCGACCCTCCGCCGGCGTGCGGATACCGCCTGGGCCTTCAGTACCTTTGTCAGTGGGGACGCAGCTGGGATCGGCGTCATCGACGCGGCGGTGCAAGACGCTCTCGCCAATCCCGAGGCGGACACGACGGACTTCGCCTGGAGCTGGGGGACGTTGGGCACCTACGGAAACCTGGCGAAGTGGACGGAACGATTCACGGATGCCACCCACGCCTACGAAGTCGGCATAGCGGCAGCCGAGCGGATGGGGCTCCCGGTGGCGATCGCGATGGTGGCGGTCATGCACGGAGACACGTGCCTACGGACGGGCCGGCTGCAGGAGGCCCTGCACCTCGCCGACCGCGCGACCTTGCTGGCCGACCTCGCGCCGGAGCGCGCCTTCTGGGCCGCGATCATCCACGCGTACACCCTGAACGAGATGGGCCAGATGGATGAGTGTGCGGAGTGGTGCAGGCGGTCGAGCGCACTCGCCGATCCGGACGAGAACTGGGCAGGGCGCGTCTGGCTGCTGCACATGGAGGCCGTCCTCGCGATGCATGATCGGCGGACGGCCGACGCCTGCGCGCTGTTCGACCGCCTGCGAGCCCTGGCCAATCGATTGCAAATCCTCGAGCCCTGCATCGTCCCCTGGTCGGGCGACGCCATCACCGCCTACGGCCACGGGGGCCGTATCGAAGACGCCCAGGCCGTTCTCAACTCGCTTGAGTCAATGGCAGAACAACTGCCCTGCCGATTCCCGCGCATCGTTGTACTTGGGAGTCGAGCCGGGTTCAAGCAAGCCGAGGGTGACATCGTGGGCTCCACACGGCTGCTCGACGAGGCGATTACGCTCGCGACCGAAAGTGGCATGCCGCTGCTCGAGGCACGGATTCGAACGCGCCTTGGGATACAGCTGCGAAGGTCCGGCCACGATCGGGCGGCCCGGCCGCTGCTGAAACGAGGCCTCGAACTGGCGGAGGCATGCGGCGCCGAAAACCTGGCGACGAAGGCTGGCGAGGAACTGAAGCTAGCTCATGGACGCCGACATCATCGAGAAACCGACCCGGACGCCTTGACGCCCGCCGAACTCCGCGTGCGAAAACTTGCCGAGCAAGGGGTCAAGGCCAAGCAGATTGCTGAACAGTTCTTCCTGGCTCCGAACACCATCGAGACCCACCTTCAGCACATTTATCGCAAGCTGGGGATCAACTCGCAGCGAGAGTTGATGGCCCTGGCGCGCCGCCCGGAACGGCCATGACCCGGCTTCGACCGTTACTTCTTGACCGTGGGTAGCGTTGGCGGGATATGCATGCCAGTCGGTGGTCGTCAGAAGTGACCGCGGTACGCGACCTGATTCGAGACCGCGGACCCATTGCACCGACCCGGCGGTTCGAGTGGACGGTGGTGGCCCTTTGTACGTGGTTGATGGCGGGCGCCTACCTCGACTCGTGGGCACACCGGCACCTGGCGCGGCTCGAGACCTTCTTCACGCCGTGGCACGCTGTGCTGTACTCCGGGATGCTCGCCATCTTGGCCTTCCTGGCCATCACGGCGCAGCGGAATCGCGACCGCGGATACAGCCTGGATCGGGTGCTGCCGGCCGGCTATAGCCTTTCGCTGATCGGCTGCGTCCTGTTTGGCGTCGGAGGTGTGATCGACATGGCCTGGCACCTTCGCTTCGGGATCGAGGTCAGTCTGGCGGCCTTGCTTAGTCCGCCGCACCTTCTGTTGATGCTGGCGCTGGGGTTGATCGTCACCGGGCCATTGCGGGCGGCATGGCGCCGCCCCGTTTCACGCGCCCCCTTTACGGCGGTCATCTCGGCCAGCCTGCTGCTGTCGATGTTCACCTTTTTCAACCAGTTCGACCAACCGCTGGTCAACACCTGGGCCGCGACGCACGCGGCGACGACCGACACCATCCGCTACCTCCAGCAGCTTGGCATTCTGGGCATCATGGTGCAGACCGCGTTGCTTACCGGCATGGTCCTCTACTTGCTCAACCGTTTCACTCTGCCGTTCGGCAGCATCACGCTGCTCGCCGGCCTGAACGGCGCGCTGCTGGGCTCACTCGAGCAGCATTTCGACTTGATCCCGGTCGCGATCGTCGGTGGTCTCCTCGGTGACCTGGTCATGATGTGGCTGCGACCGGGCCCAGATCGGGTGACTGCGCTTCGGGTTGCCGCATTCGTCGGCCCCGTCGCCGTTTCCTCCCTCTACCTTCTTTTCCTCGAAGTCACGCGGGGGATTGGATGGCCGATCACGCTCTGGCTCGGTTCGATCGTTGTATCCGGCGCGATCGGCGTCCTGCTCAGTTACCTCTCCGTTCATCCGCCGATCCCGCAAGTGAACACCGGCTGAGCCTTTGCCCCGACGGCGTCAGCCCATTCCGACCGCGGCTTCCGTCCGCTCCTGACGGCGTCCGCGGGGGTGCGCCGCTAAGGTATCCGCATGGCCGCGACCAGGGAAGAGATCATCGAAGCCGCCGGCCGTCGGGTGACGATCACCAATCCGGATAAGGTCTTCTTTCCGCGCACAGGCCATACCAAGCTGGACCTGGTTCGCTACTACATGGCGGTCGCAGAGGGCGCCATTCGTGGCGTCTACGGACGGCCCATGGCGCTCAAGCGATTCGTGAACGGCGCGGAAGGTGAGGCATTCTTTCAAAAGCGGGCGCCGATTTCGCGGCCGGAGTGGATCGAGACCGTTGAGCTCAGCTTTCCTTCCGGCCGAACCGCCGAGGAGATCGTCATCCACGACGCCGCCCAGCTGGCCTGGATCATCAACCTCGGATGCATCGACCTCAATCCTCATCCGGTGCGCGCCAGCGACCTCGACCATCCTGACGAGCTGCGAATCGACCTTGATCCGGTCCCCGGCGTATCGTGGGCGCAAATTCGCGAGGTGGCGATGGTGTCGCGCGAGGTCCTCAAGGACTTCGGGTTGGTGGGCTGGCCGAAGACCTCGGGCTCGCGCGGCATCCACGTCTATGCCCGGATCGAGCCGCGTTGGACGTTTCCCGAGGTTCGCCGCGCGGCACTGGCGCTGGCACGGGAGGTCGAGCGGCGTGCGCCCGAGATCGCCACCAGCCGCTGGTGGAAGGAGGAACGACACGGCGTATTCCTCGATTACAACCAGAATGCCAAGGACCGGACGATCGCCTCGGCCTATTCCATTCGCCCGACGCCAGATGCGCGTGTGTCCGCGCCCCTGACCTGGGAGGAGCTGCCCAGCAGCGAGCTCGCCGCCTTCACGATCGACACCGTTCCAAAACGGTTTGCCCAGATTGGCGACCCATCCAAGGGCATCGACGAGGCGATCGGCTCACTGGAGCCCCTGATCGAGCTGTCCGCACAGCACGAGGCGGCGGGTTTCGGGGATGCCCCCTGGCCTCCCCATTTTGTCAAGCAAGAGGGCGAGCCGGCGCGGGTACAGCTGTCGCGGCGCCGGCGCGAGGATCGGCCGCCGGCGGAAAAGGGTCAGGTCCCGGCTCCCGCCCCCGGCAAGGCGGTGGGCCCCACCGGCCGTCGGCGAACCACCGCGCCGCTAATCGAGATCGCCCGCGCCGCCACCGAGGCCGAGGCGCGCGCCGGGCTGCAGCGCTGGCGGGAGCGCCATGGAGAGGTCTGGTCGCACCTCGCGCCATCCGATGTCATGGTGGATTCGATGCGAGGACGGAACACCACCTGGACGCGCATCCGGATCAACTTACGCAACGTGCCCGAGTCGGAGCGACCGCCACAAGAAGCGCTCGAGGTTGACTACGATCCCTGGGCCGGCTACCAGGGTCCCGATCGTTCCGGTCAGCTCGAGCGTCCGAAGCGAAAGCGGGCTAGTCCCAAGGACGCTTGACCTGCATGTGCTGTTTCACGCTCTTGTGGATCACCTTCCACTTGCGGCGCTCTTCGATCTGCAACCGTACGTCGGCCTTGACCTCGATCGCACGCAGCTCGCGCTGCAGCTTGCGGTAACTGGCGAAGCGATCCGCGTCCAGGGTGCCGCCCTCGAGTGCGGCGATCACGGCACAGTCCGGTTCGGTCTCATGCCGGCAATCGGTGAACTTGCAGGCGAGTGCCAGTTCCTCGATGTCCAGGAAGACCTCGGCGAGCGCCTCCGCCCCGGCCCATAGCTGGATTTCCCGCAAACCGGGCGTGTCGATGATCAGGCCCCCGCCCGGTACCTTCAGCAATTGGCGATGACTGGTCGTGTGCCGCCCCTGACCGCTCTTGTGCACGTCGGCCGTCCGCAGCACCTCCTCCCCAACGAGGCGGTTGATCAGCGTCGACTTCCCAACACCTGACGACCCGATAAGCACGGCGGTCTTTCCTCGTGACAGATGCGCGCGGACCGCCTCGATGCCCGCGCCGGTCCGGCCGCTGACCGCGACCACCGGCACGCCGGTTGCGATGGTTGCGAGCTCTGCCTCAAATGGGTCAGGGTTTCCGAGATCGACCTTGGTCAGAACGATCACCGGCGCTGCTCCGCTCTGGTAGGCCACCGTCAGCAGTCGCTCGATGCGCCGGAGGTTGAAATCGGTATCCGCCGAGGTGGCGATGAAGACGAGGTCGACGTTGGCGGCGATGACCTGCTGGGCGGTCTCGGCACCAGGCGCCTCCCTCGTGATCGCGGTCTGCCGAGGCAGTACGGCGCGGATCTCGGTGGCCTGCGCCGTTTTGCGAACGGCCACCCAGTCGCCAACCGCAACCAGACGCGCTTCGCGCAGGGCGTGACTGAGCGTAGCGAGTGGCGCATCGCCGGCGAGCTGCACGAGGAATTGCGTGCTGTAGTCGGCAGCGAGCCGCCCCGGCTGAAGGTCCTCGTCGTTGAGATCGTCGAACGCGGACGCGAATCGGTCGTTCCAACCGAGCGCATCCAGCTCGGCGCGCTGATCTGAATTCAAGCTAAGAACCTCCCTGATGTGGTCAACGGCAAATGGCATCGGCGCCTTCGCCGAGGGAGGCCGGTCGCGGAATTAGCTAGAGCAGCCCTCGGGAGGCGGTCGCCACGCAGGTGCGACGCACAACAATGGCAGCCACGCGGACCTCACCTCCCGATCAGATTTTCGAGGCTCGAAGTTTAACACGGCTATGTGACGAGCAGCGGCGCCAGGCGTCGAAGATCGTCCGTCGGAGCGCGATCGGGCGTCGGCGTCAGCACCTGGACCGCCACATGGTCGGCGCCGGCTTCGTGGTGCCGCTCCACCTTGCGGGCGATCTCCTGTTCGTCGCCCCAGGCGACAAGCGCATCGAACGCCCGGTCACTGCCTGGCGGGGCCAGCTCATCCTCGGGCCATCCGAGGCGGACCAGGTTCTGGCGGTAGTTCTGCAACGACAGGTAGGTGCGCATGTAGATGTCACCGGGCACGCGAGCCGCCTCGCGACTCCTGGCGAAGACGATCGCCTGCTCGGGCGCGAGCAGCCGCTCGGGACCAAGGATGCGACGCGCCTCGCGCGTGTGATCGACTGGGACGTAGTACGGGTGCGCCCCGGCGGTCCTGTCGCGGGCCAAATCGAGCATCTTCACGCCCAGCGCTGCGAGCACGATGGGTGGCGGCGGATTGGGTGCGGGCGCGCGGTAGGGTGCTTTTTCCATCAAGTCGAGGTAGTTGCGCATCGCCGTCAAGGGCCGCGCGTACTCATGGCCACGGGCCGTCACCAGCGGCGCGTGGCTGACGCCGATCCCGAGTACGAACCGATTCGGCCAGGCCTCCGCGAGCGCGCGGCCACCGTTCATCATCGCGGTCGGGTCGCGCACCCAGATATTGGCGATGCCTGTGGCAACCTTGATATGGCTGGTGGCCTCGAGGATGATGGCTGATGCGGCAAAGGCCTCCCGGGCTAAGGCTTCGCCTATCCAGATGGTGCCGAAACCCATCGCTTCGATCTCGGCCACCGCACGCCGCAAGTCGCGGGCCGGCAGGAGCGCCATCGGGCCGAGCCAGACGCCGGCGCGGCCGAGGTTTACGCCCGCGCCGTCTGTCGTGAGTGCTCCTTGATGAACGCTAGCATTTGGCGCCAGGCATCGTCCGAGGCAGCCTTGTGCTCTTCGAAGGTGCGATCGAAGAACGAGTGGGGCGCGCCCTCGTAGACAACTTTCTGGTGGGGAACGCCGGCTTCGGTCAGCTCACGGTCGAACTGGGCGAAATCCTCCTGCGTCGTGGCCTGGTCGTCGCCGGCCAGTAGAAGCAACAGGGGGGCCTTCATCTGTGGAATGGCGTCGCGGACGCGGGAGGGGATCCCGTAGAAGCCGATCGCCCCCGCCAGCCCAGGCTGGACCGCGGACTGCCGCCAGGACTGGGCGCCGCCAAAACAGAACCCAACGGTGAACACCGACTCCACCGCCCCGCCGGCCGGTGAGCGCAGGTAGGCGATGCCTGCGGCCACGTCGGCCGCGATCGCGTCGGGGGTCGTCTTTCCGATCGCGGCGCGCAGGTCGAAGCCGTCCGGCCGTTCCGACATGCCAGCGGTCCGGTCGAGGTAATCAATGACCACCGCGTCGACACCGGCCTGGGCGAACCGTCTCACCAGGTCCTTGTAGAACGGGTGCACACCTCTCGGATCGGGGATGACGACGACGCCGGCACCGCCGGGCGTGGCGGCTCGGGCCGCGTAGGCCCTGAATCGATTGCCGTCGGCGGCGGTCAGCACCAGGTCGTTTTCGTCGGTTGAGCCACCCATGATCGGCGGTAGCGGAGATCGGGCCGCATTCGTATAGCACATAAGGATTTATTGTGGGCCTTCGCAAAGTGGCTGTGCCTGCTTATGATTGAACTACCGATCACGCAGGGGGGGGTTCAAGGCATGTCCATCGCGGTAAAAGCACCGCCAAGCACGACCAGCCGTGACAGCCAGTCGCCGGTGCTGGTGGCGATTGCGGACACGTTCATCGGCGGGATGGGTCATCCGGGTTC
>Ga0209220_1000246_pt1 | contig 22407 bp, 24 predicted proteins | sample BlaSpr_A8_OM3_M3_FD_187984 | JGI IMG/M metagenome (GOLD analysis project Ga0209220, IMG submission 187984) | Forest soil microbial communities from Thunder Bay, Ontario, Canada - Black Spruce, Ontario site 2_A8_OM3_M3 (SPAdes) (version 2) | ecosystem: Environmental > Terrestrial > Soil > Boreal... | reverse complement strand
CCGAGAACCGGTTCGCCGTCTTTACCTCGCAACACGACGATTGCGGAGACTTCGGCTGCAGGGCGGCGCTCGCCGAGGTCACGCGCGCTTTCGACCAATGCGGACACCCGCGGTGCGGGGCCGTCGACCTGGTCCATGGTGCGGGGCACACAGCTGTTGGAAACAAGGAAGAACGCCAGGAAGAGGAGAGTCCGAGGAGTCCTTGTGCAGTCCTCTTTATTCCGGCGCATCGCCAGGAAAGACGACGCTGTTCACGACACCGGACATGCGCGGCAGCTTCGTAGCTGCCGGATTGGGATGTCCCCCGGTCTGCTGCTGGTAAGGCCCCAAAGCGATCATCTCGATCGCCAACCCTTTCTTGACCGACACGATCAGGAGCAGCCGCGCGTGAGCCGTCTGGCCAGTACCCCCGCTGATCGTCAGGTCGTAGACGGCGCCGTACCCGGCGTTGTATCCAAGGCCGGCGGCGGGAATCTGAAAGACGAACGCCGCATCCGAAAACTGACTCTGCTTGATTTGTTCCGCCACTTGCTGTGCGCTTCGTCCTTGAGCGGGCTCGGCCGTGAAGCCATAGGACCAGGTTCCATTGAAGACCCATCGAATCGTCTTGGAATCCTGGACCGTCGGGGCCAGGTAATACTCGAGCGAGTACCCATAGGCTGCGCTGGTGTACTGCATTGGGGGTGGCAGCGCCGGGGAGGTCGGAGGCGGCGGATTGCAGGGCTCTCGGCATAAGGCTGGAGGAGTCGGGCTAAGAAGGACGCCCAGAGCTGCCATGACCACGATCAGGAAGAGAGCCGTCCCGCCGCCGAGAAACCAGATCCAGAGCCGGCCTGAAATGAGACGAGGCGTTGTTGCGGGTCCATATCTCGGTGGCGTTGTGGCAGGTGCCGCTGCGCCCACCCCGAGTGGTCTGCCGCAGCTTCCGCAGAACCGCGTCCCCGGCGGATTCTTGCTGCCACAGAACCCGCAATAGACGCCGGCGCCGGTGGCAGCCGGCGTGTTCACCTGACTCCTCGCGCCATCCGGCCGGCGCCCGTTTTGGGCGTGGCGCGGGTCGCGATGCCGCAGTTGGGACAGAAGGCCATCCGCGGCACTATCCGATGGCAGTGGCTGCACTCGGTGGGCGGTCCAACCGGAACTTCAACCGCCTCGGCAAGCAGCATGTGATGAAGGGCGACGCGTACCCAGACCAGGAGGGCAAGCGCGACCACCGCGTACACCAGCACCTCGGTCAAGGTGCTGGTCGCGAGGACGCTGGTCACGCCGCGGCCGGCTTGCACGAGGACGGCTACAGCGATCGCGACAGCGAGTGAGGTGGGAAGGCCTCGTGCCTCAGCGCGCACTTTGCCGCGCCTCAACCACAGCGCCCCGGCAATCAGACCGGTGGTGCTTGCGTTGATGACCGGAATCAGAAGGCCGTGCTGCACGATCTGAAGGGCGTTGGTGACCGCCGGCGTGTTCGAGAACGGCCCCTGCTGAAGCTCTGGAAACAGGTCGACGAGAGTGGACCCGAATGTGAAGCCCAGTGCGCACGCCGCGCCAAAGCTGAAGCCGTCGAGGGTCTCATCGAAGTGACGCCTCGTGTACATGACCGTGGCGCCCGCAAGCATCAACAGCTGGGCGAGAAGTGGCAGCAACACCCCTGGAACGAAAACCGTCGCTGCGGACGGACCCAATGTGATGTTGAGAATTCGGTCCTGCGTGATGGAGGGACCTGTGAAGTAGGCCCACGCGGCGCCAAGGATCAATCCCAGAAGGACGGTGACGGCCAGGACCAGTATCGGCTCGTCTTCATAGACCTCGACCTCGTAGAGATAAAGCAGGTAGAGGACAAGGACGCCAACTGACGCGAGCGCGATGGCCGGGCCGGTCAAACGGACCAGTCCGAGGGCGACCAGCAGCCCGCCGAGCACGAGGAATCCGATGCGGAAGGGAAGGCTGCTGCGATGCGGCAGGTGAGGCAGAAGCGTTGAAACGAATGTCAGATGGAGAACGTGTTCACCCGGGTCGGCGGCGAAGGCGTGCTGTCGCCGAGCGCCCGAGGTGGACTGACTCACAAGGTGAGCCCCACACGAGCCGCAGTACTCGCCGGAGGGCACGGACCGGCCGCAGTTGAAACACGTGACGAGATCGACCTCCGCATCGCCGCCACCAACTCGGGCAGAAGGCGGAGGCGCGACGTCACCGGGTTCTTCAGCACTGCGTGGACGCCGCCTCTTTGCCGGTGGGGGGCCGCTCAAATCCGTCCACCATTACGTTGGTAGGCCTCTAGATCGCGAGCCAAGTTCCAGACGTCAGGCGAGCCGAGACCCGTCGCGAGGTCATAGCCAGGGGTTGCCGGATGGACGAGATCGCTGCCGACAACGATGTCGTGGAATGGCGGGAATGGTGGATTTCCCCGCGCCAGGGCGTAGAGCGCTGGGTTCAGAAACCCGACCGGCTTCAGTCCCTTCGACTTCAAGTACTGGTTGATCAGCGCCGTGATGCCGGCCCATATGGGTGCTGACTGGCTGGTCCCACCTCCCTGGCCGGGGCCATTGACACTGTCGTAGATGGCCATTCCACTGTAGGGGTCGGCATCTGCGCTCACATCTGGAATGCTCCGCATACGGTCTGGATTGAACTTGTTGTCAACCCCAGGCGCCTGCTGCCACTGAGGCCGCGCGAAAAGTGTGCTGACACCGCCCCCGGTCCCACCCGTTTCCGGTGCCGCCATCCAGACCACCTCGTTGTACCAGCTCCCATCCTGGCGAACGCTCAGGTGTGTGCCGCCGACAGCCGTCACTCCCGGAACGGACGCCGGGAGCGGGACACCGACGTACTCGGACGTCGGCAGGGCCTTGGGATCGTTTGTCAGGCAGCCGAACGCGCCGCTATCGCCGGTGGAGACAAAGACCGTATTTCCCTGCTGGGCCGCCTGATCGTAGGCGGATGTCAGGGCGGCGCTGTCTGCCGTTTGGCCTCGCTCACATTCGCCCCAACTGTGGCTGATGATCGCGCCGGGATTGTCCCCGACGATGTGCTGATGAATCGCCTTGAAGTCCTCGTCGGTCCGGAACGCACCGGTGTATACGACCAGGCGCGCCGCTGGGGCGATGGAGTGCACGACCTCGAGGTCCATGATCGTCTCGCCCTCACCTGGGTTGTCGGTCGGCCCAACCACTGTCACGTTCTGCTGCGGGAGGTGGTTCTGCTGTGAGAACAAATCGAAATCGCTCTGCCGGAAGCCATCGCTGAGCGACCAGAAGACAACGGTTTCGCCGGCTCCGTCGAGCTGGAGATCGTCTCGCAGCGGTTTCATGTCGTAGGCGGCGACGATGTCGGTGGGCTTGAGGCCACCCGCCGGCACCGAGTGCAGCACCAGCGGAGGCTTGTAGCTGGAAACCTGGCCCACATCAACTACGTATCCCCGCACGGGGGTCGGAATAATGGACTTGTCCGGACTGGCGTAGTAGCTGACACCGTTCGGGCTTACATAGGCGTGGATCCGAACGGCGAACGCCACCTCGACACTATGAGCCGGTCCTGCGACCACCGCGGTACGGCTCCCCGGCTGCCACTCGACATCAAGGCTACGCCCGAAATAGGCCCTCAGAGCATCCACCTCCGAGGTGGGTGGACCGTATGCGGCGGCAAACTCTGATGGCGTCTTGAAGCGAGCAAAGTTTGGCGAGGCGGGATCGTAGATGGCCCGCAGATCCGCTTCCTCTCGCTGCTTCGTCGGATCAACCAAAACAAGCGATAGCGACACGCGCTGGTTCGCATCGACCGGGCCTCTGTCGGTGGACGCCTCCAGGAGCGCGTGAAACCAATCGGTCGCGTATGACTTTGTTGTAGCGGGGGAGCTGCAGGCTGTCAGCAGCAGGACCCCCAGCGCCAGCAATGTCAGGACGCGGTTCGGGACCACCCCAGGGCCCGAGAGAGCCCTCATCACGGCGAGATGATGCGCCACCCCTGTCGGATCTGCAAGGGTGCTCCTGCTCGCTTCAAAACTCCGCTGAGAGCTCAAGCGACCTGCGGTCAGGAAGCCACGCCGCGCGCAATGTATAGAGGATGGTCGGCACGCCAAAGAGGACGAGGCCGATCGCTGGGAAATTGACCGGGTTCAGGAAGCCATCAGGAAGGCCCTCCACCGTCGTCGCGAAAACTGCCACAGCAAGGCCCACCAGGGCGTAGCCCAGGAACCCGATGACCCTCGAGTTGCGAGGCCAGAGGCGACCTTGGCGATTGGTGACACGGCGCCCGGACATCAGAACCTCCCAGACCACCGCGATTGCCAGCACCGTCGCGTTCGCAATCGCCACAACGGGAAGCGGGCCGCCGCGGAGGGCAAACGCAACTGAACCAATAAGACCGAGAAGAGCCATGCCCACGCCGGCGGCCCGTATCGGCAGGGGTATCGACACCAGTACAAGGCCCAAGGCCACCAGCAGGATTGCAACCTGGAGGGCCGGCAATACTTCCTGCAAGGTCCCGCCTTGGATCACGATGATGAGGCGGTAGGTGTTCACAATCGCGATTCCGAGCGTCCATACCGTCATGGCAGCTCGCCAGACGATCAGGACGGGATATCTCTCGGCCGCGAAGCCGAGGGCGATCAGTCCCAGCGTCGACACAATGACGACCGCGCTTGGGAATCCGAGCTGGGAGATTGAAATCCCGCGAAGCGCGGTCGGCAGATTGAAGAACAACAACCAGAGTCCCATGAGTCCGAGGAGGAGCATTGCCGCGAGTGGCGGTCGCCCGAGTCGCACTCTGAGGCCGGCCACGGCCAGCAAACATCCCGCGCCGGTCAGGCTGAGGGAAGCTGGAGGTCCGCCTGGCAGCTCCGGGATGCCCATTGGCCGGCCGGCGCCCAACCAGGCAACGGCGACGATCAGGAAGACGAGAGGATAGCTCGGTGGCTTGGGAATGCTCACAGCAGGGATTACCCAGCGTAGGAAAAGCAGATTGACGACGATCCACAACGCCGCGTAGGCGAGCGAACCGAATCTGAGGAACGCTCCGCGGTCGAGGATGCCTTCGACACCAAGCGCCGACGCGGCCACGACGACAGCAAGAATCCAGCCTCCGCGCCGTCCGACCCGGGGGCCGATCCAGCTCCACCCGCCGACCCCTGTCAGGAACAGCAGCTCGCTTAGGTCGACTCCGGCCAACAGGTAGAGGGGGAGTAAGAAGGTCAAAGACATGTTCATGAATGCGATGACCGGTTGGCCCAGTGTGCTTACGTCAGCGAATCGCAGCTCCAGGTAGTAATAGACAGCGAAATAGAGCAGGAAAGACCCTGACATGCCGAGCACGGTGAGCGGCGTGATCCCAGGGCGCTTGGTTATCGCGCGGGATGCGGCGATGGTCCAGACGGGCACGAGCAGCGCCAGCTCAGGCGCGGCGATTTGCAGGATCAGCTGTGCGTCGAGTTGGATGCCCTGCGCCTGTGCCGCTCCGATGGTTGAGACAACCGGCTCGAGCAAGGCGATCGTGAACAGTCCAAGGGCCGGCCAGCGCAGCCACTTGCTGGAGCCAACGACAGCTGCCAGGACATAGCCCCAACCGATGCTGAAGACAAAAATGACCGCCAAGAGGAAGGGCAACGCCATGCGGACGGGTTGTCCGTCCAGCACGAAGAGCTGAACTCGAGGTAGGTTGAGCCCGGCCAACGTCAGGAGGAGAGCCGCGGCGAGGACGACGCTGAATCCGACGAGCACCAGAGCCTGAGTCCCGGCATCCAGCGAGCTGAGCTGCAGCATGTGGCGGACAAACGGGATCGAGCCGTCCTGGGCCATCTGGGGGCGGGCTTGAGCGCCCGCGAACTCCCGCAGGCTGCCGCCGCAGCTCCCACAGTAGGCGGCATCGCGGGGACTCGGCTGCCCGCAACGCGGGCACGTGATCGACGAAAGCGACCTACTCACGTTTATGCCGGCCGGTCCTCAGAAAACGTCCTAAACGGGGTCGAAGCGCCTTCCAAATGCTAATTGGCGCCCGAGGCGCCCGGCCTCGGGCAACTTCGGTTGCCAAGTTGCCGGATACGCGCTATTCTCCGCGCGGCGGAACAGATCCACTGCAGCGGCTTCTTGGGGAGGGGCCAGCCATGGGACATCGGCCGGCACCAGCGGCGGCTGTGCGGAGTCGCGCGCCCCATGACCCGCCCGCTCGCAGGTCATTCGGAGCCAAGACGCTCGAGGAGGGATCCCGATGACTTGCGACCACTGCCACAACGATGTTCCCGACGGGGTTTTCTGCACCAGATGTGGCGCCCATCAAGCGACCGTCGCCGACGTTCGCGATCCGAAGGGGCGGCTGCACAGCTTCGCGGCACAGCCGGGCGAGCACGTTGCGCAACCGTCGGTCTTCACAACCCTTTTTCCTCACCTCGGCTACCTCAAGGCACACGAGTTTCGGTGGGCTTTTCTGGCCGGGGTTGCGGGCATTTTCATCCTTGTTGCCACCGGTTTGGTGACCGGTGCCATCCTGGTTGCCGCCTTCCTGGTGCCGGTGCTCTACCTGATCTATCTGTACGAAGCCCAGGTTTATCGAAACGAGCCTGCGACAGTGCTGGGCTTCACCATCGGTGGGGGAGTCATCGTCGGCATCGTCGTGACCGTCATCACGGACCGATTTGTAAATCCACTCAGCCTGGCCGGGGTAGGTGTCGACCTGGGCGCCATCATCGTGGCCACCGTCATCATCCCGATCGTCCAGGAGGTGGTGAAGCCGATCGCGCCGCTCGTGCTGTGGCGAAGCAAGCGTTTCCCGGAGACGGTGGACGGGCTTGTCTTTGGTGTCGCCGCGGGCCTCGGCTTCAGCGTCGCCGAGACGCTGATCCAGTTCTCGAACGTCATCGTCAGTCAGCCGTTTCGCATCGACCCGGGTAGCTGGATCTTTCCGCTGATCGGGATTGCGGTTCTCAATCCCCTCCTGCAGGGGAGCACGACTGGCGCCATAACCGCCGCTATCTGGCCCATGACCCGCTTCACCGTGCAAACTCGGGCGATCGGCGGCATAGCGGTCGCCGTGGTTGGGCACGTAGCTTTTTCGCTGGGAAGCCGCCTGCTCATTCTGGCCGGCCAAAACCAGTTCGTGGTTTTGGGCTGGGAAGCAGTGGTCGTGGTTGGTGTCCTGCTGTACGTCCGCTATCTACTTCACACCTCATTGATGCAAGAGGCGAAGCACATGGGCTTCTTTGAGACGGTGTGCCCGCATTGCCACAAGCACATCGTCGCGTCGAGCTTCTGTCCGAGCTGTGGCATAGCACTCGGCGTCTCCCCCGGTTACGTGACGGATGCTCGTAAGCCGAGGGTTTCGCCCGGCGAAAAGCCGGCGAAGGGGAGTGCCTAGATGGCAGTCTTCTGCCCGAATTGCGGCACCCAGAATCCCGAGACGAATCGCTTCTGTCAGAGCTGCGGAGCTCAGCTGCCCGCGCGGGCGCAGGCCCCCGTCACCACGGCTGCACCGCAGCCGGCTGCTCCACCGGCGCCGGCGCCGGCACCTTCTCCCGCGACGCCCCCCTGGGCCCCGTCGAGCCCGTACTACACCCCGACTCAGCCGCAAACGCTGCGGCGGCTCCCCGTGGGCTTGATCGCCGGCGCCGTGGTGGCATTGGTCATCTTGATGTCTGGTGTCGCTGTCGTCGCCGCGGCGATCGCCAAGGGTTCGGGGAACAACCCCCAGCCATCTCCACACGCCAATCTCGGACCCGGCAACGGTCCGAGCCCAATCCCGCCTGCGAGCGCGTCGCCCGCGAGCCAGCCAACGCCGAGCCACGCTGCCAGCCCTCCTCCTTCTACTCCGTCAGGTGGATCGGTGTGCAACTCGAGCCTGTGTCTCACGCCGGCCCAGGGGTGGACAGTCAAGAGCAAAGACGATACCTCCGTGCTCTTGAACTACGGCAACCCAGCCGGTGTCGCGCACTTTCAAGCCGTCAAGCTGTCAGGTTCGGCCAATGCAACCGATGTGCTGCAGGCAATCTTCGACAACCTCAGAAAGCAAGCGCCTGACGCCACCATATGCCAGCAGGCTCAAGACCTGACAGCAGGCGGCGTTAAGGGGCTTTACATCGTCGCGTGCTTCACCTCAACGCCACAAGGTGGACAGGCGACCAAGATCACGGACCTCATTTGGGGCGGCGTCAATTCGGACGGCACGATCGCGTACGAGTTTGACGCTCTTTCGGCAGACAGCGACTTCAATAACTTCCTGAACGTAGTGAATCCGCTCCAGCACACTGTTCAGTGGAAGATTTGAGTTAAAGAGGTGGGTCGTTCGGCCAGGTCACCGTATTCAAGATGTCGCTGAAATAGAGAACGAGGGGGGTTGCCGCCGGGCTCGGGTGAGATTCCTGTTGAAGCTGGTAGGGGCCGACAGCCCAGAACTCCACGGCCAGGTTCTTTTTCACCGCCACCACGATCACCAATCTCGCCCTGATCGACTGACCGGTGCCTGAAGCCAGGGTCACGTCGTAGACCTCGCCGAATCCGGGCGTGTAGCCAAGCTCAGCGTTTGGAATGGTGTAGACAGAGGTGGCCTCCGGGAAGGATGTCCTCTGCATCTGGTCGGCGATGGCGCGCGAGTCTCGGCCGCCGGCGCGCTCAGCGGTGAATCGGAAGGGAAAACCCTGCGCGTTCCAACCAATCGAAGTGTCGTCGCGGACATCGATGGCCGCGCTCTTGAGGAGCGTTGTCTCCGAATACTCCAGCGAGTAGCCATACCGCGCGCTCGTGTACTTGAGCGGCGGTGGCAGTGGGGGCGACGTCACCGGTGGCGGAGCGCAGACAGGCGGGCAAACTCTTTGGGCGACGCCGACACTCAGCATCTCGGCCAGTGCGCCCATCACGACCATGAAGAGCACGAGCGCGCCGGCCACTCCAACCCAAATGAACGATCTTCCCGACCGCGGCCCTTGCTCGAGTGGACGCGCGCACTGGCCGCAAAAGCGCGAGCCGATTACGTAGGGCGCACCGCAGTTCGGGCAATAACGCACGGCGGTGCTCAAATCAGTGCTGTCTCTCGTAGAGTTCGATGTCGCGAGCCAGGTTCCAGGCGATAGGGGTCCCAATGCCGGTCGCGAGGTCATAACCGGGGGTGGCCGGATACACGAGGTTCCCGCCCTGGACGACATCGTGGAACGCGGGATATGGCGGCTTACCGTCAAAGATGGCGTATAGGAGAGGATTGAAAAAGCCAACCGGTTTCAGGCCCTTGCTCTTCAAGTAGTCGTCAACCAGCACGGTAACGCCGGCCCAGATCGGCGCCGACTGACTCGTACCGCCCCCCTGCGTCCACTGGCCGTTCAGAAAGACCGCCGCACCGCTTGCGGCATCTGCATCGGCGGAGACATCCGGAACGCTGCGCATGCGGTTGGGGTTGAACTGGTTGTCGACTCCGTTTCCCCGCTGCCAGTCAGGACGCTGGAAGTAGCGGCTGACGTTGCCACCGGTTCCAACGGTTCGGACCGGCGCCTCCCATCCGTACTCCGCGTACCAGCTCATGTCCTCACGCACGCTGAGCCGGGTTCCTCCAACCGCTGTGACGCTTGGCGTCATGGCCGGCATGAGGCCCGCCACGTAGTCCGCGGTCGGTGCCGTGCCGGGAGGCGCGTAAGCGAGGCACTCGAAGCCGCCGCTGTCGCCCGTGGATACGAATACGGTTTCGCCCATCGCTGCGGCCTTTTCGAAGCTGGTTTTGAACGCCTCCGCGACCTGCTGTCCGGCCCAGTCCTCGCAGAAGCCCAGGCTGATGCTGATGACGGCGCCAGGGTTCTCGGCGATCATCTGGTCCTGGACCCTTAGCCAGCGGCTGAAGAAGTCGGTCTTTGTGGTGACACCGTCCAGTGAGATCGTGTACGTGACCAGCTCTGCGGCGGGCGCCAGAGCGTGAACCACCTCCAGGTCCATCTCGGCTTCGCCGGAAACCGGTGGAAGGACCTGGGCAGCCTTTTCGGACGGATGCATCGGCGGCAGGCCGAAACGCTGCGTGAAGGTATTGAGATCCGATTGCGCCCAGCCATCAACCTCGAGAAACACGACTCGGGCGCCAGATCCAACATTGCCCAGGGCACGCAGCGGCTCCAGATCGTAGGCTCTCGCCAGATCGTCGGGCTTGAGACCGCCCCCTGGAACCGCGTTTTTCTGGACCGGCACATAACTCGTCAATCGCGCCGAGCCGGATACGACTGCGGTCAGCTCAGGCGGCACTGTGGGTGGTAAGCGGCTCGCCCAGAATCGAACAGCGGCCGGCGTCACGTAGTCGTGGATTTGGACTCCGAACTCAGCCTCAACCGCATGAGCGGTGCCGGTAACCGTCATCCATCCATTGCCCCTGGTCCAATCCACGGCCAGTCCCCTCCGCTTCAAATGAGAGCTTGCGTTCGACACCGCAATGGAGTCGGGCCCATACTCCGCTTGCGCTTGCTCGGCGCGCTTGAAGTGCAGATGCATAGGCGAGCGAGGGTCGTAGATGGCGGCAAGATCGGACTCCAGTCGAGCTCGCGAAGCGTCCTTCAAGGTGAGAAGAAGGGACACAGTCTGCGTGGGCGGCGTCGGACCAAGATCGCGTGACCCGGCAATCAGGGCCTGAAACGCGTCCGGTGGCGTGGAAAGAGAGGAAGTGACGGAGAAGCAGCTGTTACCGCAGAACAGCGAAGTTGCGCACGCGAGAGTGACGAGCTGGATGCGTAACTTCGCAGCGCGATGCTTCATCGTGCTCGATAAACGGCTCCTCTCCGAGCCGGCGCCGGCCACCGTGCGGGGGCCTTTGGCGCCTGCGTTGCCGCCGCATCATACTGCAGATTTTTGGCTGAAAACCCGGGTGTGACAGCCTGCCCAGCGGGTGATATCGTTCCACCGCGAGTTCGGCGCCGCGCAGATCATGGGGAGGCCCGCCGATGCGAATGAGACGCTGGCCATGCCGCGGGGGTTGCGGTAGGAAGGAATCGGCGATCCGCACTGCCGAGTGCGCTCGCACGGCCGGAAACTGATGGCGGTCGAAACCGGCGTAAGCCCCGAACCGAACCGCCCGACTGCGGGGGCAGGCAACACAGGCGGTGTTTCAGGCGCACCAGGACGAGTCGTCCCGTCAGCTTGGCTGACGGGATTCTTCGGCCCCCACGGACAGATCCGCAGCGTCATCGCCATATCCATCGCACTGGTATCCGCCTTTGGTGCGCTCGCGGCCTGGCGCGCCACGCTGACCTCGGATGAAGCCGCGACCAACGACGGCACTTACATCCAGCAGATGACCCAAAGCGGACAAGAGACAGCGAGACTGGAAGCGCTGGTTGACCAGGACGTTCGGCTTTTCGCCGTATATCGCGGACACGTGGAAGCCGCGAGGCGGCTTTCCGATGAGGCGGATCAGTTACGGAGTTCGGACCCCAAACTGGCGAGCTCACTCGATGCTGAAGCTCAGGGCGAGCTTGCTGTGGCAAACACCTTGCACGGCTACTTTCAAGCGGGGTCGATCGGTCCGTCAGACACCTCGTACGACCGTCAGTTCTTTCTCGACTATCAGCTAAGCCACGACAGCGAGCTATTGAGTCTGCATCCAGCCGCTTACCTGAAAATGGGTCAGACGCTTCACGTCCGCGCCGTTCTGATGGTCGGATTGGTCGCTGTTTTCGTGTCCGCGCTCTTTTTCCTTACGCTCGCTCAACTCAGCCGAGCGCAGTTGCGTCCACTGTTCGCAAGCGTAGGTGTGGCGGTTACGGTCGCTGCCCTCATCGTGTGGCCCCTGGTCGAGAACGGCTCCCTCGACAAGGTGTTCGGGCAATGAAGGCGCATATCCGGGCCGGTCCGTTTCAGGCACCCGAGCCTCCGCTCGAAGGTCTCGAAGGACAGACCGAGGAGGGTCGTCCGCCAACCGGCCGTCCGCTCGGGGGCACGGCAGCCCTGGGCATCGCGATCGTGCTGACAACCCTTGCTGGAGCTGGCGTCGAATTTGCTCACGCTTACGATGGCATGCGGGGCGACGCCGCCGGCCTGCGGGCCCAGCAGCTTGGAGTCGAAGCGTCAAATCGCCTCGTCGCCAGCCAGCAGCAGGGCTTGTCACAATTCGACACGTTTGTCGTCGCCGATGAACAACGCAGTAACGCAGCCAATGCGAATCAATGGCTCATCAATCCGTCTGCGGGGATAGGTTCCGACACAGCCCTGCGGGAAAAAACCAGATGGAACCAGATCGCGGCTGTCACTGAGGGCCTGACCGACATCACTCGTGGCAGCCCAACCGGGCCGCAGCAAGATCCCTCCTTCCCCTACCAGTATCTCCGGGCGAAGAGCATCGCCGATGCAGATAAGGCGTGGGCACTGCAGGACGCCGCGAATGCGGAGGCCAAGGGCTGGCGGGAGATAACCGCAAAGCACGCTGCCGTGCTGACGATGCTTGCGATCGCCGTTTATCTGTTCGGTCTTTCCCTGACCGCAAGGTTGAGAATCAATCGCTACCTGGCGGTACTTGGTCTGATTCTGCTGGTCGTAGGCAGCTCGTGGTCGATCATTTTGCAGACCAATCCGATTGTGCGCGCGCCGGATGCGGCCGCTGAGGAGTATGCGCAAGGGCGAGCCGCCTTTGCCGCCGCCTACTCGAAAGGTCCAGGCAGTTACCAGGCGGCGCGTGACCACTACTCGCGCGCAATCACTCTTCGACCGACTTTTGCAAAGGCGTACTACGAGCGAGCCCTGGTTGAATTCGCGATGGGTTCGCCGCAGGCGTCGCAGGCCATCATGAACGTCACCTCGCCCCAAAACCTCCGAGATGCGGCGAACGACGACCTCAAGGCGTACGAAAATGGACTTCAGAACAACGATGTCCTGACAAATCTCGGGGATGAGCTGTTCCTCGAGGGCCTGCTGTCTGGAAACACAGATCACTACGCCAGTGCGCTGGTTTACACGCGGCAGGCTTTGAGCGCTGACTCCAAGGACCCCTTGCTCAATTTCAACGACGCCGTCCAATTGCTCGCATCAAACCGTTTTTCGGAGTCGGAAAAGGCCTACAAGAACGGCATCGTTCAGACGCTCAGCAAATGGGCCAACGAACCGACCACGCAGGAAAACCTGCTGGCCGGTGCTTTGACAGACCTGGAGCTGGTGGCAAAGTTTCGCCAGGATCTAGCGCCGCGGGTCCAGTCACTAAAGCAGTCGTTGGTCGCCGGCATACTTGGACCGTCATCCTCGTCTGGCCCGATTCGCCAGGTCGCCAACCTGGCTGCCGAGATCTTTCCCTCGACCGTCCAGTGGACGGCCGACCTGCCGGACTACAACTCGACTCAAGACAGCGTTTCAGTTCAGTGGTATTACATCCCTCCAGCGACATCGCTGTCTTCTGCTCCAAACGTCTGGCAGGTCCTTCCTGACGTCTCAGGGAATATTCAGATCGGAACGAAAGGCGACGCCCGATGGGGAAAGCTGTGGTCTGACAGCAGTGCCGCGGGACCCAACGCCTATTTCAACGAAAACAACTACCTGATGCCTACAGGCTCTTGCCTGGCTGGTGGCCGTTACCGCGTCGAGGTTTACATCAACGGGCATCCCACCGTGTCAAACGAGACGAGCTGGGATACCGCCACGCTCATTGGTCAAAGCGTACAGGGCCTCGGTGTTCAGTTATGCCGACCCCAGGCCTGGCAGCTTTCCGACAAAAGCGATCGTGGGTTCGTCGAAGGCTATGTGAGCACGGATGGCAAGAGCGGTCTCTATGTATTCCGATATGAGCACCCAGGCCCTCAGAGCATCACAGCTGCTGTGGTCAAGGCAGACCTCCAACGCACGATTGCCGTTTACGGCGATCGATTTCCCGCGCCCGCAACTTTTTCGGCTCCCGACGCGTACCAAATACCCCAGCTGGTCTCAGTAGATGGCGGTGACTACTCATACAGCGGCGGCATGATCTGGGCGGATGCCGGATTCAACACGAACGACATCAAGATCGATGGTCGCACCGTAACGGTTGGCGCCACCATAGTGATTGCTGTTTTCGGAACGGCAGACTATGTACTGTCCAAGGACCCGAGTCGCATTTTCGAATCGGTGATCATCACGTAGTGTGTTGTAAGAGAACTACCCGCCAACTTTCGAGTAGGTGATCGTGCAGCCTGGACCGCACGACAGCGAAAGGGTGTTGCTGTCCGGCATCGTGTATTGGAGCGTGTCAGAGGTGACCGTCGCAAGCGTTTGACAGCCACCACCGGGTAAACACTGCTGTTTAGGTTCGGTGTCGATGTTGGTGAGGTTGATGACACCCCGGGTCGAGTCGACCTCGTAGTTACCGGTTGTGCGAACCATCAGCGATGCTGATATGCAATTGACTTCACTGCTTCTGGTGAGCCGCGAGAAGGTGCCGTCTGCTTTGAAGATGATTTCATCAGACACCCGACCTAGACAACCCATGTTGGTGGCGCCGCGCCACGTTCCGACAAGGGGATTGCTCTGGCCACCTCCGTTTCCGCCGTTGCCATTCCCGCCGCCGCAGGCTGCGAACGCAATCGCCATCAAACATGCGGCAACGATTGCCGGTGCCGGGCGAAGCGCGCGTGCACTATCAGAAGCCACTGCTACCCTTTGCCTCTCACCGGGGCGCCGCATAGATCCCCTTCGCGGCAGTATGGACGCACCCTGAGAACGTGTCAAACGACGGCTTCCAGGCGACAGCTTGTCGGTTTGCACAGCAACGACGGTTCGTAAGGTCGGCCCTCGATCTCTGCTGCGGACGGCAATGAACCGTAGCGGACTCTGGACCCGCGATCTTGAAAAACCGCTTGCGCGCCAAGCCTCACGGATGACTCTTCGTACGGCAACGCTGGTGGCAAACGGTGATATTTGGCGGCACTCAGCGACTCTCAGCGAATTACATTCGCGATTTCTGAAGGGGCTGCAGCGATCTGTCAACCGCAAGGTTCAGAGTTCGAATCTCTGTCCCGGAGCCAATTTTTGTATTCAAAACGGTGGTGAGGCGCTAGCCAGGGCTAACGCCCGTGTAGCAACCCGTGTAGCAACGATGTCGGCCAAGGCCTTCCTCCGAGTACCGGGTCGAGAATGAGTCGGATGTTCGGCCACCTGGCTGCGGCCCAAGACCATTTAGCACTCTCTATTTCGCTCTCAGGACAAGCGCATTCACCGTCGCGAGGAGATTCGCTCTCGCGAACGGCTTGCCGACAACGGCATCGGCCTGCGTGGCAATCTTCGCCGCATCCGGATTTGAGCTGAGCACGAGGATCGGCACAAGAGCTGTTCGACGGTCGGATCGCATGCGCTGGACCAACTGTTGTCCAGTCATGACCGGCATCATCAAGTCGGTCATCACCAGATCGGGCAAGGGATCGCCCATCTGAGTTATCGCATCGCTACCGTGTCGAGCCTCATCCACCTCGTAACCGCCATCCTCCAAAATCAACCTTAGGAGCTCCCTTTCAATGGGGACGTCGTCCACGACCAATACCCTCTTCTTCACCTTCTGCGGACTTCCTGTGCCGAGGTCATCATCATCTCGATGACCGTCTCGGCAGGCTCACCTTCACCTGGCAGCAGGCGTAGCTGGGCCGAGGCCGATCGCCTGACTCACGCCTGAGAATCCAAACCACTCTCGCGCTCCTCGCGGAAAATCAGACCGTTGGCGCCTGCTTCTCAGGCGCGAAAAGAGACAGGTCTGTCTCTCTGATTAAACGGGTATACCGCTCTGTCTACCTTCGGTACAATTTCGCCCAATTTGAGCAACCTCCCGAGTCTGCCCGTGACCCCCCGCGAGTCCACAGCCGACTCCGTATCAGGGCAGGAAAACAGCGAGGCCAGGGAGCGCGTTCTGGCTGCGGCTTACGACCTGTTCAGCCATAAGGGCGTTCGAGGCGTAGGCGTGGACTCGATCATCGCCAGCGCCGGCGTCGCGAAGAGGACGTTTTACCGTCACTTTCGGGCCAAGGAAAACCTGGTGTTGGCCTTCCTGCAAAGGCGGGAGCAGCTCTGGACGATGGGCTGGCTCGAAGCGGAGGTCACGAATCGCGCGGCCGCTCCAGAGCAACGATTGCTCGCCATATTCGAGGTCTTCGACGACTGGTTCCGCCGCGACGACTTTGAAGGTTGCTCTTTTATCAACGTGCTCCTGGAGACGGCTGAACCTGGCAACCATGTGCGGCAGGCAAGCGCCACCCACCTGGCGCGAATCCGAGATTTCCTTCAACGGCTCGCCGCAGATGCGGGAATTTCCCAGCCGGATGACTTCGCTCGCAAGTGGCACATCCTCATGAAAGGTTCGATCGTTGCTGCAGGCGAAGGGGATCAACTCGCCGCGCGCAGGGCGCGGGAGATTGGGCTGGCGCTGCTCCGAGCGGAGGGCGTGAATGTCAGTCGTCAGGGCGATGGAAAGAGGTCGTTAGCGGAAAGACGCATCAGCACGCATCATCGGCCGGTCACCTTGAGCAGCAACGCCGTCCCCTCGAAGAAAAAGTAGAGAGGGATGAACATGAAGAACGGCGTAATCGGATCAGCCCCGGGCGTGCCGAGAGCGGAGAGGATGCCCAGGCCCACAACCCAGTCGAGTCGATTTTCATAGAGCCAACCGGAGCTGATGATTCCCATCCGGCCGAGGGCGTACAGCACCACCGGTAGCTCGAAGACGATCCCGAAGCCGATGACCAGAACGAGAACGAAGCTGATGTAGTCGTCGACGAAAGGCAGAAAGTGAAGGTTGCTGGGCGCGAAGCCGGAGAGGATCCTGAGAAAGAGAGGTAGCATCGCCATCGCGAAAGCGATGCCTACGGCAAAGAAGAAGAAGGTCGCCCCGATCAGCGGTACGATCAGCCGGCGCTCATGGCGATGGAGCCCCGGGCTCACGAACCACCAGATCTGTTGAATGATCACCGGTGACGCGAGCACGAACCCGAGGTAGAGCGAGATTTTGAGAGCGAGCGTGAAGGCGCCGGCAGGCGTCGTGTAGTAGACAGCTCCAATGCCGCCCTGGTGTATCAGCAATTGCAGCACGCGGCCCCAGACGAGGAATGCGACCGCAGTAGCCACGGACCACGCCAGAATCGAAACGATCAAGGTGCGCCTGAGAGCCGACAGGTGGTCAAGGACGGTCATCTGGCTGTCCTCGACCGACCTTGTTGGACTGCGGTGCAGGCCCGGAACGAAAGTTGCCATTGGTGCCTCAGCCTTCGTGGCGAACAGGCTCGGTGTGGACAGGCTCGCTGCCGACCAGCTCGGCGTGCACGGATTCAGCGGTCGGCGCGATGTCATTGTTGGACATCTCAGCCTTGAGGTCCTCGGTTGACTTTCTGAACGCCTTTATCGTTTTGCCAACCGCGGTGCCAAGCTCAGGGAGCTTGCCTGGACCGAAGATGACGAGCAGGACGATTAGTCCCAGGATGAGCCAGATGTGGCCACCATTGATGAAGGGCATGTTTAGATCTCTCCTCTTTGTTTTTGGGCGACTGGCCGCGCTTGGACCACCAGCCGGTCGCTGTACGTTTGGTCTTTGTTCCTGAAGTCGCCCGTACACGTGACGAGCGTCAGAAGCGGGACTCCGTCGGTCGCGAAGAATCCGGGCGGAAGAGTCCGGTAGGGCGTGCTGAACATCCGCGTAACCGCGAACTGAACCGTGCTGCCGTCGGCGAGCTCAACATCCACCTCATCGCCAGGCTGGAGTCGGTTGATATCGTTGAACACCGCCGGGATGCCGCCGGGATAGCCTCGATGTCCGGAGATGATCGCGTCGCCGGCCGAACCCGGTGAAGCACCGAGGCGATACCAGCCGACGTCTGAAATTCCGGCCGGCGCCTGAAGCGAGTAATCCTGGGTGACCCCAAGGGCTTCGACGGCTGCCGAGATCTTCAGACTTGGTACCAGCAGCTTTACGGGCGGTGGGTCCGAGGCTCGCTGCATGAAAGGAGAGCCCTGATTCGGTTCGGGAGCAATGTTGACCGGCGCCATCTGGTGGAAAGATGGCGTGGAAGGTGGGGTCGTAAGGGCGGTGGCCGTGATGACCACCGCCCCCCCGAGCGCTGATCCGGAGACAACGATGAGAATTTTCGAGAGCGCCGACGACCCGAGTGTCACTTCAGCTACGGCGGCGGCGTCCGCGAGCCGCGTGTACGGAATGCCACTAAGGCGGCCGCAGCGCCGCCGATGGCGAGACCAGCCGGTAGGTAGTTGACGGACCGCTGCGCAGGTGCGAAGCCGGTGTTGGGCATGCCACCAATGAACGGCATGACCGCCGCGAGAACGTCGCTCTTGGCGATGGGGGTTTCCGTGGCGCCCTTGTAGATGCCTCCCTCGGGAGTTGCCCCGCTTATGACGCCGATCAGGGCCGCGTGACGCGCCTCGACTCCAAAGATCCCGGCAGCTGCCTGGAGGATGTCTTTGTTGGTGATGCTTCCGGCCTGGCCAAGGTAGGCCCCGACGCCGGTGTTCTCGAAGATCATCGCCAGCTTGAGGTACGAATCGCGGGACGCGAAGGTACTTGCGGGGAAGGTGATGGTCGGCTTGGCGACCGGCGCCACTCCGAGCTTGTTGAGGGTGTCGGTCAGTGCCTGCACGTGGGCCTCTTCGTCCTTCTGGATGGTGGCGAAGATGTCCTTCTCATGCGCGTCCGTGATAAGGCTGGCCGCGTTGCCTCGCTCGTAGAACGTCGCCTCGATGTATTCGAGTGTCAGCGCGAAATTGAGTATGTCCCCATCGGTACCCTCAGCGGCTGCCCACACGCGGGTGGTGCTGAGAAGCTCGATCGCTGTGCTGCCGCCGATTACGGCGCCGGCGCCGATGGCAGTCCGCCCCATGAACGAACGGCGATTCCAGATGCTGCGCAACACCTTCTAAGCTCCCAGGAACGGCTTGATCGCCGCCAGGATCTCGTCAGCCGTTGCATGCTGCTCGACAGGGTTGGCAACCGGGGGCATCTGCGTCAAGTAGTTGAGGACTGCCGCATGGCGGGACTCGACGCCGGCAATGCTCGCCGCCGCGCCGAGGATGGCAACATCCTTGATCAGTACGACCTGGCCGTGGTACGCCTTGACCCCAGTCTCCTCGAAGATCACAGCGGACTTGAGGAACGTCGCCTTGTCGGTGAAGGTGGTTGGAGGGAAGACGAAAGTCGGCTTCGTAGCGGGCGTCGCGCCGAGCTTGTTCAGCGTGGCGGTGAGAGCGGCCACATGGGCCGCTTCGTGTGCTGCGACCGGTGTGATGTACTTGGCGTCGTCGCCGAGGATATTGGCCGCGAGCCCCTTCTGATAGAACTCGGACTCCAGGTACTCGAGCGTCAGCGCGTAGTTGAGAATGCCGATGTCGCCCGCCCCGAATTGGCTTGTGCCACTCCCCGCCGCGCTCGGTGACCCGGACGGGGCCGACGACGCAGACGGGCTCGGTGACCCGGATGGGCTCGGTGAGGGACTTGCCGCGAAGACGTTGCTGATCGGCAGCGCACCGACGAGCGAGCCGCCGACGCCCACCAGTGCGGCGTATTTGAGGAACGCTCTACGATCCCTTTCGCTTGTGAACTGGATCACGGAACGCCCCTCGAAAGGGTCTTGGTTCACTGTAGTGACCTCCTGTTTCAATTCGGCCGGGAAATTCTGAGTGATTGGGTACCCACCACATGTGTACGTAGGTTGGTACGACAAGTAAGCGACGGCGGATCAATGTTGTGAGGACTCGCGCCGCCGCAGTTCTATGCAGTGCGCTTGGCGAAAATCGGTATCCCAGGCGATAGCCGCGTTGCCCGTATGTGGAGAACCTCGCGCACTCGATTCGGTCGTGGAGCGCGCTCGAGTGCGGCCGAATACGAGCCAGCTAGCCTCCTATGCCGATTCGGGCCACACTCCAGCCACCTCGTACGCTTCTGAGTGGCCAAAGCACGGGCAACGCCGGAGTGTTGGCGTTCGCGACCTCGACGATCCAGAGTTAGCGGCTGCGCTTGCCGCGCGAGACGAAGACGCGCTTGCGGAATTGTATGAACGGTACCGCGCCCTCGCCTACACCACTGCCATTCGAATTGTTCGCGATCCAACAAGCGCGGAAGACGTCGTCCAAGACGCATTCCTCAAGCTATGGAACAATGCGCCGCGCTTTGCCCCTAGCCGGGGTTCCCTGCGCACCTGGCTGACCACAGCGGTTCGACACCGGGCGATCGACCGCCTGCGGGGCCGCTCGGCCCACGAGCGTGAAGAATGTGAGCTAACACCCGGGCTGAAAGTTATTGAACCGATGTCTGACCCTTCGAGTCGAGTCTCAGTTTCGGTGAACCGAACCGCCGTCCGTGAAGCCTTGGACAGTCTTCCGAGACAGCAGCGTCTGGCCATTGAGCTGGCGTACTTCGGAAGCTATACGCAACCCGAGATCGCCGGCATGATGGGAGTAGCACTAGGTACTGTCAAAGGAAGAATGCGACTTGGCCTGCAGAAACTGAGCCTGCGCCTTGAGGGCAGGGGCTTGCTCGATTCTTAAAACACGAGCAGCTGGTCCCTTTCGGGCACCGCAGCACAGATATTCCCAAGCGATGACGGGGTCCATGTGGCCGAGCCCGTTTGGCGCACTGGCCATGAGGTCCGTCTAAGTCGCCAGAGACACTTAGTCGGCGGCTGCAGCCCGGTCCCATTCGGGGATGCGTTTAGCGGCGGATTTGATCCGGAGCGACGTGCACTTCGTATCCAGTGATGAACAGGCAACCTCCAATTCCCAAGGGGAGAACAGAAAAGTGGAGTCCATTCGGTTCCTTCCGACAAGGGTCCACGGGGCCCTCGATTACCTCGTCGGCCTCGCGCTCATCCTGGCGCCAACCATTTTTCAGTTCGCTGACGTCGGGGGCACTGCTGTCCTCATTCCGCGGGTGCTGGGCGTGGTGCTGATTGTCTATAGCCTCCTCACGCGATACGAATGGGGCGTAGTCAAGCTGATTAGCATGCCTTACCACTTGGTGATCGACTTTCTAGCCGCGCTCTTTCTAGCGTCGTCCCCGTTCTTGTTTGGCTTTAGCAACCAGGAGCCGAACGCTTGGCTACCTCACGTCGTGGTCGGCATCGCGGTCGTCGTCGTCGTGATCGTAAGCAAGACCCAGCCGGGCAGCTCGATCGCGACTCGCGTCACCACAGGCTGACCCCCGATTAGGCGGCAATAGAATCGGATTCAAAAGGAGAGGCAAAATGATCACGAAATGGCTTCACCGCTTCGGCATCCCAAGCGACGCCGCTTATGTCGCCGCTCTAGCCTCCATTGCTGGAAGCATCGTTGCCTGGGCCTGGCGCAACGACGAGGATGCCCCCAACGCCGAACGGCTCGGTATCTTCATTGGACTCTGGGCACCCACTTTCATGCTGATCGGCAATTCTCTGAAGAGTGAGGAAGTTGCCGGCAGGGAGCACGGCGAAGAGCTGACTGGGGTCGGGCGCAGACTACAGCAGGCGGTGGAACCGTCCGCTCGCAAGATCGATGATGCGGTCGGAAACCTCATGGACGAAGGGAAAAGTGGTTCCCGTGCGCGTTCGTCCGCGTGAAAAAGACCAATAGTTTCCATCCTAGGGAGAGCACCCGACCACGCAGATTTTGGGCCGTGAGGCCCCGGGTTCAAATCCGGGCCCTGACCAATTCTGAAACCAACTCGGCCTTGGGGTAGACATCCGTCTGCAGGTAAATGCTGCGGACCGAGAAGTCCCGCTGGTGCGTCTGGAAGGTCGCGTATTTGTAGACCGGCCCTCGATGCAACCCCGCGCGGGTGGCTAGGCGGTCCGATCCGCTGGACCTCTAGCCGCAACCCCCGGCGAGGCCTGCCCGCCCGTCGGCCATCTTCTGGACCCCGGACTGCGCGCTGTAGAGATAAAGCGATGGGCCTGCCTGGAACCAGATGCCGTGTGAGTCGCCGATCGCCGGAGTGACCAGGCCCATGACCAATTGTCCCTGGACAACTGAATGGGCCGAGAAGATCCGCGTCCCCTGGTCGCGTCCCGTCACGACCCAGAGCTCGAGGTCAGAGTCGCCTGTTCCTGTTCTGGGCGTCACCATCACGACCGGGTTGCCGTGCACATCGGCTCCAACAACCTGCTGCACCCCTGCTTTCGTGAACCAGGGCTCGGCGACTCCGGTCTTCAGGTCCAGGCGCAGTATCGAGTAGACGGATCCCTCGGCGGGATAAATGTTCGTCGCCCTTCCCCATGCCGCGCCGCCGGACACTGCGTCCCAGTAACCGTCTTTCGTCATTTGCGTCATGCCCGCGGTGCCGATCAACCAGAGGCCAGGCAGGCCGGCGTGCGCGTACACACCCTCTGCAGTCAGCGCCAGGATGGCGGGAGGTTCCATCATGGCCGTGCTCCATCCAGGAGGAGCGCCGAGAGTGCGATCGCTGCCGGATTCGATGCTGACCAGATGCATGGCCGTGCTGAAGTACGCATACGTCGAACCGTCCCCGGAGACCGCCCGATACGACACGGGCAGC
>Ga0209220_1000243_pt1 | contig 22545 bp, 24 predicted proteins | sample BlaSpr_A8_OM3_M3_FD_187984 | JGI IMG/M metagenome (GOLD analysis project Ga0209220, IMG submission 187984) | Forest soil microbial communities from Thunder Bay, Ontario, Canada - Black Spruce, Ontario site 2_A8_OM3_M3 (SPAdes) (version 2) | ecosystem: Environmental > Terrestrial > Soil > Boreal... | reverse complement strand
GACAGCTTGATTCGCGCGGTCGTGTTTGATTTCGACGGGCTCATCCTCGATACCGAGGAGCCGGTCTACCGGTCCTGGGTCGAGGTGTACGAAGCGCATGGCGAGGAGCTGCCGTTCGAGCGATGGGTCGAGATCGTCGGTTCGACCACCATCGGCTTCCACCCGCAGCACCACCTCGAGGAGCGCCTCGGACGTGCCCTGCCGAAGGAGGTCCTCGAGCGCCGGATCAGCCGGAGGACGGAGCTCGTTCTGGCCAAACAGCTGCTCCCAGGCGTCGTCCAGCGCATCGACGAGGCGAAGGCTCTCGGGTTGAAGCTCGGCGTAGCGTCGAGCTCCACCGCGGATTGGGTCAGGGGCCATCTCGCCCGACTTGGAATCCTCGAGAGGTTCGACTGCGTGAGCTGCCGGGACGACGTCGCCAACGTCAAGCCCGCCCCCGATCTTTACGTCGCGGTGCTGGCCTGCCTTGGGGTGCCGCCCTGGGAGGCGGTCGCCATCGAGGACTCGCCGCACGGGGTGACGGCGGCCAAGCGAGCGGGTATGTGGTGCGTCGCGATCCCCAACTCGATCACGGCGAGTCTTGACCTGAGTCACGCCGACTTGCTCCGGGGCTCGTTGGGCGACGTGACGCTGCCCGACCTCTTGAGAAAGCTGGCGGGGGCTGATAGGGAGCCGTGACCCACTAACCTATCTCCGTGCGAATTGGAGTCCTCACCGGCGGCGGTGACGCGCCGGGCTTGAACGCGGCGATCAGGGCGGTGGCCCGGCGTGCATTCCAGCTGGGCCACAGGGTCAGCGGTGTGCAGAACGGCTGGGCGGGCTGCCTCGAAGAGGGTTTGATCGACGAGCTGACACCGGCGAGCGTACGCGGCATCCTCCCCATGGGTGGAACCATCCTGGGCACGTCGCGCACCAATCCGCTGAAGGAGAAGGACGGCATCGCACGGGTCGTCCGCGCGCTTGGACACAACGGAATCGACGCCCTCGTTGCGATCGGTGGCGACGACACCCTGAGCGTCGCGGCAGCGCTGCACGAAGCCGGCTTTCCGACCGTTGGCGTGCCCAAGACGATCGACAACGACCTCGCGGTGACTGAGTTCTGCATCGGCTTCGATACCGCCGTGGGAGTCGTCACCGAGGCGCTGGACCGGCTGCACACCACCGCCTCCGCTCACCATCGCGTGATGGTGGTCGAGGTCATGGGTCGCGATGCCGGATGGGTGGCGCTGATGGGGGGAGTTGCGGGCGGCGCCGACCTGATCCTGATCCCCGAGTTTGAGGTCAGCCTCAAGGACGTCGTCGCCCACATGTACCGCCGGCGCGGCGAAGGCAAGCTCTTCAGCATCATCGTCGTGGCGGAGGGCGCGAAGATCCCGGAGCTGGAGATAGAGAGTGGCGGACAGGCCGAGAAGGATGCCTTCGGCCACGTGCGGCTCGCCAAGCGGGGAATCGGCGACCTGATGGCGGCCAACGTCGAGCGCGAAACCGGGTTTGAGACTCGCGTGACCGTGCTCGGGCATCTGCAGCGGGGAGGCACGCCCTCGCCGACCGATCGGATCTGGGCGACGAGGCTGGGCGTCGAGGCGGTCCAGCTGATCGTCGCCGGAAAGAGCGGTGTGATTCCGATCCGGCGCAACGGCGATGTCGAGGTGGTCCCGCTCGCGGACGTGGTCAGAGAAACCCGACGAGTGCCCAAGGAGCTGTACGACCTGAGCCGGGTCTTCGAGTAACCAGCGAGTGCCCGCCCGCAAGAAGAAGATGCTCGAGCTTGCGGGAACAGGAGATGACGGATCCACGGGCCTGCTCGGCGGCGGCCGCGCCTCCAAGGATGAGCCGCGAATCGAGGCTTACGGAACCATCGACGAAGCGTCGAGCGCCATCGGGCTGGCCAAATCGCTGAGTCCACATCCCCGAGTCCGCGCGATCTGTGAAGAGCTCCAACGCGGCCTTTACTCGCTCGGAGCTGAGGTCGCCACCAACCCTGCCTCCGGGACTTCCTTCGCCAAGGCCGGCGAAGAGGGTGTCCAGCGCCTGGACGCGCTGATCGCCGAGCTCGAGGGGTCGGTCACCATGCCGGACGGTTTCGTCCTGCCTGGAGCCACCCCGGCATCGGGGGCGCTTGACCTTGCCCGCGCCATCGCGCGCCGCGCGGAACGCCGGTGCGTGTCACTCGAGCGAGCCGGTGGCCTCGAGAACCAGCACGTGCGTAGATGGCTGAACCGGCTGAGCCTGCTGCTGTTCGTGCTGGGCCGCTACGAGGAGGCCCTGGCGGGCCGTACCGCGGCGCCCGCGAAGTCCACGCCGCCGCATTAGGCCTAAGCTTGGGATTCAGTCAAGTGGCATACGTGGCTGTTGTGGGCGCGGTCGTGCTGGTGTTGTATATCGCCCTGTCCTATCAGGTGTATCGGCGCGCGTTCGTGCCCGACCCGCCTAGCGGCCTCGACGATTTCACCTTCACACCGTTCGAGTTCCAGGCCGATTCCGAAGAGGTCGAGCTGGTCACAGCTGATGGCGTGAACTTCGGTGCGTGGCACTTTCGACAACCTGGGTCGCCGCAGACGATCATCGTCTCGGGCGGTCACAAGGGCCAGCGCCAGAATTCGCTCGGCATCTCGGCCGCGCTGTGGCGCAAAGGATTCAACGTGATCCTCTATTCGTACCGCGGCATGCCTGGCAGCGACCGCGCGCCGATCACGTTCGGCATCAAGGAGGTGCTGGAGCTCCAGGCGGTGATCGCCTTCGCTCGGAAGCGAATCCCGAACGCGAGGATCGGGCTGCTCGGTTACTCGATGGGCGCGGTCGTCTCGCTGCTTGGCGCTGCCGGCGAGCCGGGCGTCCAGGCGCTGGTGCTCGACAGCCCGTTCAGCGACCTGCGCACGTTGTTGATCGGAAACGTCCGCAGCGCGTCGAAGCTGCCGGGCTCACCCTTCGTGTGGCTGGCGGGCGTCATGTTGTGGATGCGTACGCGCCATCGGATCTCGGAATGCAGCCCACGCGACGTGCTGAGCTCGCTCGAGCCGCGGCCGCTTTTCTTCATTCATGGCGGTTCCGACGACATCACCCCTGTGAATCACAGCCGCCGGCTCTACGACGCGTATCGAGGGCCGCGCGAGATCTGGATCGTGCAAGGCGCTCCACACACGGGCGCGTACTTCGCCGACCGCCCGCTGTACGTGGAGCGGGTGGCGGGCTTCTTTGCACGGCATCTCGGCCTCGACGTGAGCGGTCACCTGCGCCTGGTGGAGGAAGAAGAGGTTTCCTAGCTAGCTGCAACAAATCGCGGGCCGGGCGACAGGAATAGGTGAGACATGCAGCAGGTGGCAGAGGTCAAGCCTTCGGCGAGCAGCGCGATCAGCGAGCGGACTTTCGCCGATCTGTTGACTCCCCTGATCGAACCGGGTTTCCGACTTGCCCTCGCAATGCTCCACGACGCTCAGGCGGCAGAATGACCTCAGAACAAATCAACCGATGACCTTCGTGGGCAACTACGCCACTGGATCGGTGGTCGGCAGCGACACAGTCGATGGCCGATCGGCCCAACAGCACCCGTCCAGCACTATCTCCGTGAGCCACCCGCCGTCCAAGCCAACGGCCGCCCACAAACTCGAGGGCAGTTCGGACTGTGTCGGTTTTCAGCTCGACGGACCCGGTTTCACCGAGATCTGGGTGGTTTATGTACTGCTCAGCGCGTGATCGGTGAGGGTGCTGGACAGCAGGATGCCGTTTGCCCAGTAGGTCCCGGTCGCTCCGGCGGGCAGGAGGTCGTACGTCCGGTAGCCCGAATAGGGAACCTGCTCCCAGCGAGTGATCCTGGAGCCGTCGAGCGCGTCGCCGGCGGCGAGCGAGCCGAGCTGGCGTCCATCCGCGGTGCGGTGGCCCGGCGACGCGAGCAGCTCCCGCCCGTCGGACAGCACGAGGTGGACCATGACGTGGCCGGCGGGCACCTCCGTGCTGCCCACCTCGAGGACCGGAGCTGCGACCCTGGCGCCGGCGGCGCTCGAAGTCCAGACCACCATGCCCGGCTTGATGTCCGTGACGCGCACATCGCCCTCCGGAGTTGAGATGAGAGTTGCGGCCGCGAGGCAGATTGGGCAGTTCGGGGCGCCAGTCGGCGTGCGAGAGCTCACAGTGACCACTCCGTCCACGCGGACAGTCCCGGTCACCAAGAGGTACGAGGCGGTGCCGCTTTTCGACAGCACTCGATACGAGAACGAGTAGCTGCTGCCGGCCTGAGTCAGAGTCACCGCGCCGAGAAGCTTCCAGGCACGGTAGAGCACCAGCTTCTGGTCATCGGTGAGCTCGCCTGAGGGAAGGTGCTCGTGCGCGACGATGGTCGAGAAGAGCTCGGCGTCGGCGCGGATCTGCGGGTACTGGGCGATGGCGCTGGCCTGCTCGCCGCCGGGGCGAGCGAGGGGATAGAAATCGCGATCGCAATAGACCGGCGGGCCAATGGCGTCCATCACAGCGAACTTGAGGTGGTTGACGCTCAACGGCGTCCCGACCGGCGCTGGCGTCGCTGCGGCCGAGCCGCACGCTGCCAAGGCGAGCGCCGCGAGTCCAGACACCCAGAGCTTCATCACTACTTACATGACGCTGTGAGTTTGACGTGAGTAACGAAGTGCGGAACCAAAGGTACCTTCCGAGCGTATTGAACTGCGATGGGACCTGCCCGTGACGAACCTATAATCGCGGCTGTGGGGGCGGCTGAAGTAGTCACAAGCGTTGCCGGCGCCGTGATGTCCAATGTCGGCCGCGCGATCGTCAACAAGGAAGACGAGGTCCGGCTCTGCTTGGTGACCCTCCTCTGCGAGGGCCATCTGCTCATCGAGGACGTGCCTGGCGTCGGCAAGACGATGCTCGCCAAAGCCCTCGCCCGGTCGTTCGACTGCACGTTCCGGCGCATCCAGTTCACGCCCGACCTGCTGCCGTCCGATGTGACCGGCGTGCGGGCCTTCAACCAGAAGCTCGACGACTTCGAGTTCCGGCCTGGGCCGGTCTTTGCCCAGGTCCTGCTCGCCGACGAGATCAACCGCGCGAGCCCGAAGACCCAGGCTGCGTTGCTTGAGGCGATGGAGGAGCGCCAGGTCACGATTGACGGCGACACGCATCCGCTGCCCAAGCCCTTCATGGTCATGGCGACCCAGAACCCGGTCGAATACTCCGGCACCTTCCCGCTCCCAGAGGCGCAGCTCGACAGGTTCCTCATGAAGGTGAGGCTGGGATATCTGTCCGAGAAGGAGGAGGCCAACCTGCTCAACCAGCACAAGGTCGAGTCACCGATGATCGAGCTCCAGCCGGTCGTCTCGCCCAACGAGCTGAAGGCCGCCCAGTCCGCCGTGCGCGAGGTGTTCGTCAAGCCTGAGCTTCGCGAGTACATCGCTCGGCTCGTCGGCCGCACGCGGGGCAACCCGGAAGTTGCGCTGGGCGCCAGCACGCGGGGAACTCTCAACCTCTTTCACGCAAGCCAGGCGCTGGCCGCCATCCTGGGACGCAGCTACGTGCTGCCGGACGACATCAAGGCGCTCGCCGAACCGGTGCTCGCGCATCGCATCATCCTGAGGCCGAATGCCGAGATGCAGGGCCAGAGCGCCGGCAAGCTGGTCGCCGGGCTGTTGGAGCGCGAGCACGTTCCCCAGATGGCATACGACGGGTAACACCCGCATCTAGGCTGGGGACATGAGCAAGGTCGCCCTCGCCGCTTCCATCGGCCTGCTGCTCTTCTTCACGTACCTCACCGGGTACAAGGTCGCTTACACGTTTGCGTACGCCCTGTGCCTCCTCTTCGCGATCGCATGGGCATGGCCGCGAAGCGCCATCCGTGGGATCAACTTCACGCGAAAGCTCGACCCGGGCACGCCAACTGTCGGCGAGTCGTACGAGGAAACGATCGAGGTGCGCCGCCGCGGCTGGGTGCCCGCGCCCTGGGTCGAGGTCCGCGACCTCAGCCAGATCCCGGACTACCAGCCGGGCCGAGTGATCTCGGTCGGCAGCGACGTCGTGCGGTGGAAGGCGCGTGGCGTGTACCGACGCCGCGGTTGGATGGCGTTTGGGCCCGCTTCGCTCCGCGTCCGAGAGCCGTTTGGGCTGTTCGATCAAGAGATCAAGCTCGCGCAGCGCACGTCGGTGCTCGTCTATCCGAGAGTCAGGCCAATCCCTGACCTGCTCACGCCGAGCGCGCAGCAGGCGGGCAACTCACCGACCTTTGGCCAGTGGGCCGACTATCCGCCAGAGACCGGCGGCGTCCGCGACTACACGACCGGCGACAGCTTCGGTCGAATCCACTGGCCGCTTTCGACAAAACACGGCCGGCTCATGTCCAAGACGTTCGAGCAGCCGCTGACGACTGACCTGTGGATCCTGCTTGACCTGGACCGCAACGTGCACTTCGGCGAGGGTGAGGAATCGACCGTCGAGTACGCGGTGAGCCTGGCGGCGTCGATGGCGTCGCAGGTCCACACCCAGGGCCGGCAGGTAGGGCTCATCGCCAACGACTCGAAGGGAACCATCCTCGAGCCGCACCGAGCCGTCCGCCAGGACCGGTTGATCCTCGACTATCTCGCCGTCGCTCAGGCCGACGGCCGGACTCCGCTCACTCAAACGCTGGCGTGGGACAAGATCCGGAGGCTGCCGCGCCGCGCCATCGCCGTGATCACCCCAAGCGCAGACGAGGCATGGGTGCGATTGCTTCAGTCGGTGCGCGGCCGTCGCTCGACGCTGATCGTCTTCTATCTCGATGTGGCGAGCTTCGGCGGCCCAGACCAGAACCCCAGCTTCGACCTGGGCCAGGACGTCGACCTTTACGTCGTGCGCAAAGGCGATGACTTCGCGCGCTTGGTGAGAACGAGAGATGCAATCCGTATCGCTTAGCACCCGCATTCAGCTTGCCCCGGGAAGGGCCTGGAACCGGGCTCGGTCGTCGACCAAAGACGGGCTGTTGTGGTCGGCCCTGATCGTCTTTCTCCTGGCCTTCACCATCGCGCGCTCAACTACCGCCGCCGGATGGACGCCCGGGACCGATGTCATTCCCTCGATCGCATTTGGCGGCGCGTTCCTGATGGCGGTGCTCGCCCTTTCACCCGTGCCCTGGCCGGCAGGCCTTGGCGTGGGCATGCTGCTCAGCCCAGCGGTCGCCGTGGTCGCAGCGTGGCCTCAGATCCACGCGCGATGGCCGCAGGAGGCGCTGGACCTGCAGCTGATCGGCACCTGGTGGACGCGGATCACAAATGGTTCCGCCGGACTTGAACAGTCTTTCTACCTGGTCTTGATCTGCTGGCTGATGTGGATCACCGGGGCGTGGCTGAGCTGGTGCGTGCTGCGCTGGCGCAAACCCATGCTCGGACTCATCCCTGGAGCGGCGGCGTTCGCCACCACCATCGTGAACTTCCCGCGTGAACAGAACGGCTACACGCTCGCTGTTCTCGTCCTGACCCTCGCGCTCCTGTTGTGGACCAACTACACGACGTCCATCGCGAGCGCTAATCGCGCCCAGGTCAAACTCACGGGCGACGCCCGGTGGGACTTCTGGGAGAGTGGGCTGGTCGCGATGGCCGCCCTGATCGTGCTGGCCATCCTACTGCCGCCGCTCTCCACGTTCGACCGCACGACGGCCATCGAATCGAGCCTGTTGTCGAACTGGGCCGAGCTGCAGCTGCGGCTGAACCACCCCGGCGTGCTCGGCGGCGGGGGGGGCGGCGCTGGGACCACGGGTTTCGTGACCGACGTACCGCTCAATGGAGCGCTAACCCGCACGAAAGAAATCGTCTTCACCTACCAGCTCGTCGGCGAATTCACGGGCCCGAAGTATTTCCGCGGCGTCAACGTGACTTCAACCTCGAACGGCGAGTGGAGGTACCCGATTGGGCCCACGACCGACCTCCGCACATCAGTCCACAAGAACCAGACCATGAACTACCCCGAGAATTACCTGCAGCTGGCGCTCGGGGGGTTCCAGGTGAGGATGCAGCGGCCGCCGAACCTAACCCCGAGCATCCTCTTCTACCCCGGTGACATTTATCGAGTCGACCGAGAGGCTGTCGCGACCCAGGTGCTCACCCGAGACCAGGTGATCAATCAATTGACGACGATCGACCGGCTCGACAGCGTTCAACCCTCGACCTCGGCCGGGAATTACGCAGTGACGGTCGAGTATTCGGTCGCCACCGAGGCGGACTTGCAGGGTGCGGGCACCGGCTACCCGGATTGGGTCCAGCCCTTCATGAGCCTGCCGCCCGGCGGGTATCGCACCCCGCAGGTGATGCAGGCGATTCGCGACCTTGCGCTTAGCATCGTGAAGGACGCCGGCGCGACAAATCCCTACGACATTGCGACCGCGATCCAGAACTACCTTCGCACCCACTACACGTACGACCTGGGCGCTCAGAATGTGGGACCTGGGCCGGACCGGCTGGCTAATTTTCTTTTCGAGTCGAAGCGGGGCTACTGCGAGTACTTCGCCTCGGCGATGGGAGACATGCTTCGCTCGCTGGGCATCCCAACGCGCCTGGTCAACGGTTACGGGCCGGGCACCCTTGACAACCAGACCCACCAGTACGTCGTTCACGGCGACGACGTGCACACGTGGGTCGAGTCTTACTTCCCCAAGTACGGATGGATCCCGTTCGAGCCGACCCCGGACACGAACACCGGCTACCAGACAATTCCCCGTGGCTCGCAGGGCCAGACACAGTGTCTTCGGGACTCGAACTGCGACCCCAGCGGAACCGCCCCTCCGGTCGTCGGCGGGTTGGTGCCCTCGCCGACGCCTCGCGGACCGCGTGACCCCAACGTGGTCACGCAAACACAATCCGGGTTTGGGTTTCGGGCGCCGGATGCCGGGACTGTGACTGAGATCTTCGGCGTGATGCTCGCCGTCGTCCTTTTGATCTTCGCCGGGGCCGCCAGGTACCTCAGGCCGCGCAGCGTGATGGGCGTCTGGAAACGCACGCTGGCGCTGTCTGGGCTGGCCGGGCTCAAACTCGGGCCGGGCGAGACTCCACTGGAGCTCGGCCGGCGGATGCAGAGGACCTTCCCCGAGGCGTCGGAGCCGGCCGGGGCGCTCGCGGGCGCTTTTGTGGTTGCGGCTTACGCACCTCCTGACCTCGCGGGTTCGGTCCGCTCGTCCGTGATGGAGGCGTGGACCGAGCTTCGCCCCCTGCTCCTGCGCAGGGTGCTTTCGCGGCTGCGTCGTTTCAGGTCCTAACCTGTAGCGAATGTCAGAAGTCGGGACCGGCGCGGCCGGGGTCGCCGGGCGGACCTATCCGCCCGTCGAGTTTCGGATCGAGGCCGATCGAGCTGCCGCGTTTGCCAGGGCGATCGGCGCCGACCCGGCGGCAGGGGTTCCGCCCACGTTCGCGGCCGTCTATTCGCTGGGCGTGACCGCGCCGCAGCTTTTCGGCGACCCCGATGCCGCCGTGGACTTTTCGCGCTTGCTGCACGCCGAGCAGGAGTTCGCGTGGATGCGTCACCCGCGTGCGGGTGAGACGATCGTCTCCCAGGGTCATGTCGTGTCGGACGTGAGCCGCAGGGGCATGCGCTTTGTCACCTTCGAGACCGAAACCACCGATGGCGCAGGGCAACGCCTCTGCCGGTCGAAGGCGCTCTTTGTGATCCGGTCTTGAGTACTCGCGCCGTCACGTTCACCAAGGAGCAGATCGCCGCGTACGCGGAAGCGTCGGGCGACCACAATCCAATCCATCTTGATGACGATTTCGCGCGGTCGGTCGGGCTGCCGGGTGTCATCGCGCATGGCATGCTCCAGATGGGCCTGATGGGGACGGTCGCCGCCGATGCCGCGGGCGGCCCCGACAAGCTTCGCCGCTTGTACTGCCGGTTTGCTGGCATGGTCGTCCCAGGTGACACGGTGATGTTCACCGCGGAGACGGCCGGTCCGGACAAGCTCGACCTCCGTGCTGTCAACCAGCGGGGCGAGCCGGTGCTGACGAAGTCCGTCGCGGAGCTCGCTTCATGACGCTCGACTTTTCGCTCACCTCGGAGCAGAAGGAGATCCGCCAGCTGGCGCATGAGTTTGCGGAGAGGGAGATGCGGCCGGTGGCCGCTAAGTTCGACGAGTCGGAGGAGTTTCCTTACGAGGTCGTCAAGAAGGCGCACAGACTGGGCCTCAGCCCGGCTGGCTTTCTGCCGGCGGAGTATGGCGGCCAGGGTCTGGACTTTCTCACCGAGCTCATCCTCAATGAAGAGCTGAGCTGGGGCTGCGCCGGCATCGGGGTCTGCATCCAGTCGATGGGCCTTGCGATCGCGGGCATCCGGGCGAGCGGCACGGAGGAGCAGAAGAAACGGTGGCTGCCGGAATTCACGAACCCGGACAAGCTGGTGCTCGGCGGGCTCGGGCTCACCGAGCCCGATTCCGGCTCGGACGCGCTCTCGATGAAGACCCGTGCGACGCGGGTCAGCGACGGCTACGTGCTCAACGGCACCAAGCAGTTCTGCACGAACGGCGGCATCGCCGACTATCACGTCATCTACGCAAACACCGATCCATCGAAAGGACCGGCAGGCATCGCGTCCTTCCTCGTGCCGAAAGGGACGCCCGGCCTGCGCATGGGCCGGAAGGAGCAGAAGCTCGGGGTTCGCGCGAGCCACACGGCCCAGGTCATCCTCGAGGACTGCCACATCCCGCTTGACCATCGGCTGGGAGGCGAGCCGGACGCAGAAAACGCTGGCCCCGGCGCACTCGGCGCTCTGATGACGCTGGAGGCGACCCGGCCGGGCGTGGCCGCCGGCGCGCTAGGCATCGCGCGCGCGGCATACGAGTTCGCGCTCGACTACGCGCAGGATCGCAAGCAGTTCGGCAAACCGTTGTGGCAGCACGAGGCGATCGGCTTCAAGCTCGCCGACATGGCGATAAAAATCGACGCGGCGCGCCTGCTGATCTGGCGCGCCGGCTGGATGGCCACGCAGGGTCTGCCGTTCGAGCGTGCCGAGGGATCGATGGCGAAGTGCTTCGCCGGCGATGTGGCGATGGAGGTCACGACCGACGCGATCCAGGTCCTGGGCGGGTACGGGTACATCAAGGAGTACCCAGTTGAGAAGTGGTTTCGCGACGCCAAGATCTATCAGATCTGGGAAGGTACGGCGGAAATTCAACGGCTCGTCATCTCTCGCGCGATCTCCGGTTCGCGCGGCACGATTCAGTTGAGGGGGTAGGCGCGAGTGTTTGATCTAACGGGAAGAGTCGTGGTGGTCACCGGCGCGTCGCGAGGCCTGGGCCGGCAGGACGCGCTCACGCTTGCGCGCCAGGGCGCTGATGTTGTCATCACCGATGTGCTCGTCGAGGACGACCCCAACCTGCAGCAGACAGCCGAGGCGCAAGGCAGCATGCTGGCGCAGGTGGCTGTGTCGCAAGGCTGGGTGCATTCGAACAGCACTGCGGAAGAGATCCGCAAGATGGGCCGCAAGTCGCTTGCGATCAAGATGGACGTGACCAACCGCGACCAAATCCGCGAGGTGTTCAAGCAGGTCAAGCAGGAGTTCGGCAAGATCGACATCCTGATCAACAACGCCGCGACTCTCGACCACGCGGCGCAGATCCCCAATCAGTCGTACGAACTGTGGGATCGGGACGTGCGCGTCAACCTCACCGGCGCCTTCAACTGCACGAAAGAGGTATGGCCCTACCTGGTCGAGAACAAGTTCGGCCGCCTGATCTTCATGTCGTCGATCGCGGGCACGCTGGGCGGGTTCGGCCAGGCGAGCTATTCGTCAACCAAGGCAGCCCTGATCGGGCTGGCGAAGACGGCTGCACTCGAGGGCGGGCGCCACAACATCACCTCCAACGCGATCGCCCCGGGAATCATCGAATCCGAGGCGGGCAAGGCGGCCGCTGAGACCAATCCGCTCTACGAACGCTTCAGGGCCCGCACGGTGTTCAAGCGGTTCGGGCAACCCGAGGATATCGCGAACACGATCGCGTTCCTCTGCTCGGACGAAGCGGGCTACATCACCGGTGCAGTCATCGAGGTGGCAGGCGGTATCCCGTTGTTCACAGCCTGATGCAAAGCTTGATGGGAGAATGCGTAGACCTCAGGCGGGACGGCGGCATCGCCACCGTGGTCATGCATCGAAAGGGCCTCAACGCCATCGCTGCGGACCTGATGGAGGAGCTGGGCGCAGCGTTTACCGAGCTCGGCAACGATCCCGAAGTGCGCGTCGTCGTGCTGGCATCTGAATACCCCAAGTACTTCAGCGTCGGCGCCGACCTGACTCAGCTCGGGACGATCGACCGTACGTCGGCGGACGCGGTCGACCAGATCGTCGCTTTCATAAAACGGACAAACGAGCACTACAACACGATCGAGCGCTGCCCGAAGCCGGTCATCGCCGCGATTAACGGCCACGCGCAGGGAGGAGGCAGCGAGCTGGCCCTGTGCTGCGACTTCAGGATCATGGTCGAGGACGGGCGTTCGCGCATCGGGCAGACCGAGGCCGCGCTCGGCATCATCCCGGGCGCCGGCGGCACGCAACGGCTGCCGCGCCTGATCGGCAAGGCAAGGGCGATGCGCTACCTGATCGAGTCGACCCGCCTGTCGGCGCGCGAGGCCGAGGCGGTGGGCTGGGTCGACATCGCGGCTGCGCCGGAGGAGTTCCAGGCGGCGGTTGATCAGCTCGCAGGCAAGCTGGCGAAGGCGGCCACGTTTGCCATCTCGATGATCAAGGACGCCGTGCGGCGTGGCTACGACCTGCCGCTGGACGATGCCCTGGAGATCGAAGCCCGCAACTTCGCCCGGGCTGCGCTCAGCACGGACGCGGCGATCGGGATCATGTCGTTCCTGTCGAAGCAGGAGCCGGAGTTCACCGGCTCTTGACGCTGTCGAAATCGACGGTTCCCGTTCGTCGTGTAAATGAGGCGGCGCGCAGGACCGCACAGCATGGAGGTGGCGCATGAAGTACGTCCTCTTGTTCGGCGGCACGATGGAGGAGCAGCAGCAATGGGACCAGCAGACCCGAGAACAGATGATGGCCGCCTACGCGAAGGTCGAAGGATGGTTCGAGGAGAACACGCGGTCCGGAAAGATCGTCAGCGCTGAAGAGCTGCGTGGCCCAGATACTGCGACCACCGTCACGTTCAAGAACGGAAAACCGATCGTCACAGACGGCCCGTTCATCGAGGCCAAAGAAGTCATCGGTGGCTTTGCGGTCGTCGAGGTGAGAGACCTGGACGAGGCGCTTGAACTAGCCAAGAGCTGGCCGGGCGGAAGTGCCGTAGAGGTCCGGCCAATCGTGGACCATTCGCCTCGCTGAAGGAAGAACGAGCCGCCACCGACGCGGTCGTCGTCGCCGTCTTTCGCGAGGAGGCGGGGCGGCTGACCGGTGCCCTGGTCCGCATGCTCGGCGACTTCGACCTAGCCGAGGAGGTCGTCCAGGACAGCATCGTCGCGGCGCTGGAAAAATGGCCGGAACAAGGAGTCCCCGACAACCCTGGAGCCTGGCTGATGACGACCGCCAAGCGCAAGGCGATCGACATTCTTCGCCGCGACCACCGTCACCAGGAAAAGGTCGCGCTGCTGGAGCGCTCGACCTTGCCTGTTGAGCCGGCCGAGGCGGATGACCGGCTGAGGCTGATCTTCACGTGCTGTCACCCGGCGCTCGCGCCGGAGGCGCAGGTCGCGCTGACGCTGCGCGCGGTGGCCGGTTTCACGACGCCGGAGATCGCGGCCGCCTTCCTGGTGTCGGAGGCGACGATGGCTCAGCGGATTGTCCGCGCCAAGCGCAAGATCGTCGCCGCCAACATTCCCTACCGCATGCCGCAGGGCGCGGAAGTCGGTGCACGACTCGACGCGGTGCTGACCGTGCTCTACCTGATGTTCAACGAGGGGTACCTCAGCCGTGGCGCGCAGGTCGCGATGCGGCGCGATCTTGCGGAAGACGCCATCTGGCTGGCGAGCCTGGTCGCTCAGCTCATGCCGGACCAGCCCGAGGTGTTGGGGCTGGTGGCGCTGATGAAGCTGAATGCGGCGCGCTCGCGAGCGCGTTTCGACGAGTCCGGGGAGATCGTGCTCCTGCCGGACCAGGACCGAAGCCTGTGGGACCACGCGGCGATTGCCGACGCGATCAAGACCCTGGAACAGGCAGGGGCGATGCGCGCCTCCGGGCCTTACCAGCTGCAGGCGGCGATCGCGGCCCTTCACTCCGAAGCGAGGTCCTGGGATGAGACCGACTGGCACCAGATCGTCTTGCTGTATGACGCGCTTCTGGCATTCACGGACACCCCGGTGGTCAGGTTGAACAGGGCGGTCGCCCTCAGCCGCTTCGCAGGACCGGAGATCGCTCTCGGAGAGGTCAATGACCTCGCGATCTCGCTGGGCGGCTATCACCTGTTTCACTCGACGCGCGCCGAGCTGCTCGACCGGTTGGGCGAGCCCGCGCTCGCACGCGAAGCGCGGCTGCGCGCGCTCGAGCTCTGCCAGAACCCCGCGGAGCGATCACTGCTGGAGCGAAAGCTGAAGCGCTAGCCGGCAGCCATTCCCAGCTCTGCGGAGCGACGGCGCACCAGCTCGATGACCTCGTCGACCCGCTTCGGGTCATTGCCGAGGCACCGGATCACGAGCTCTTTGGTCTCGAAGTTCGGGTATGAGCCCACTGACACGTCTGGGAAGGTCTGCTCGAGCTCTCGCATCAGAGGGTAGAAGCGCGCCTCGATCGCGAAGGTGAAGCGGAGCTCTCGCACGGTCGCGGCTGAGCCTTCGGAGAGGAACTGAGGCTCGAGCTCCTCGGTGAAGATTCCTTTCATCTCGATCGGGACGCCGGGCATCACGAAGATTCGCTTGCCGTTGGCCTCGTACACGACGCCTGGCGCCATGCCCCGGCGGTTCTTGAAGACCTGAACCGGTCCAGCCGGGATGCGAGCCATGCGAAGGTTCCCTTCGGTCACCTCCGGCGAATCCAGGAGACCGGCCGCGTGCATTCGCTCGACGCGTCGCTCGATTCGAGTGCGCGTCTCGTCCCACACGATGAGCTCGCGGTCCAGCGCGTCCGCGAGCGCGGCAAAGGTGCGGTCGTCCGGAGTCGGACCTAGCCCGCCGGACAGGAACACGTGTGTCACCTCGTCATCGGCGAGCTCTCGCCGCACCTGCTCGACGACTTCCTGCGGGCGGTCGCGAATCGCCGTGATGCGCTTCACGGGAAACCCGAGCAGCCGGAGGCGCTCGGCGAGCCAGTGGGAGTTGGTGTCGAGCGTGAAGCCGCCGACCAGCTCGTCACCGATGGCCACGATGCTGGAGCTTGGCACCCGGGCAACATATAACCTCGAGAAGGTGGAGCGCTTGCACTGCGTGATTCATGGCGATGTGCATGGGGTGGGCTTTCGCTACTTCCTGATGCGAGAGGCCCAACGTCTCGGCCTGCGCGGATGGGTCCGGAACCGAGACGACGGCACGGTGGAGTTCGTCGCTGAGGGCAGGCGAATCGATCTTGACCGGCTGAAACAGGCTGCAGAGCGGGGACCCCAGATGGCGCAGGTCGAGAAGGTGGACGCTGAGTGGTCGGCCGCCGCGGGTGGCCTGGACAGCTTCGACCTCACCGGCTGAGTGCGAGGAGCCGGCGTGACTAAGGTCGGCGCGATCGCACGTCGCGACGTGATAGCCCTCGTCGTTTCTCCAGCGGGTTGGGCCCTTGCCACGCTGTTCGTCGCGGTCACGAGTGCCTTCGGCTTTGTCGTCCCAGTGCTGGCGGGTCGGGCGGCGACGCTGGATGGCGTTTTCGGCCTGATCACGAGGTTCTTGATTCCGATAGTCATCCCCGTGATCACGATGCGGGTCTTTGCCGACGAGCAAAGGCCCATCCGTCGCTGGGAAGTGGCGACGGGCAAGTGGCTCGGCGCCTTTACCTTCTATGTGCTGCTCCTGGCCACGACGCTTGTTTACCTGGCCGTCCTCGGCGTCTACGTGCCGGGGCACCTAGGCGCGCTCGACCTCGGCTTGATCGGCGCGATGTACGTCGGCCTCCTTCTCGTGGGAGCCGCGGCCACCGCCATCGGCGTTCTGGCCTCGTGCCTGGTACGAAGCCAGCTCAAAGCCTTCTTCCTTGCGCTCGCCGTCTTGCTCGTGACCTGGTACGCGGGCTCGCTGCTCGGGTTGCTCACCCAGCCTCCGGTCAGCCGCCTGTTCCTATACGCCGGCGGATTCAACCGTTTCCAGTTTTTCAGCCTCGGCCAGGTGGCGCTCAAGGACGCGGTGTACTTCCTGAGCGTCGCGGCCGGCGCCTTGTTTCTCGCCATGCGGCTCGTCGAGTCAAGGCGATCGCGGTGAAGGTGGCTGCGGCCGTCGTCATCGCGTTCGTGGTTCTCAATCTCCTCGCGTCCCGCAGCACGCTGGCGTGGGACCTGACCAGCAGCGGCATCAACACGCTGGCGCCGCAGTCTGTCCTCGCCGCCAAACGATTGGACTCGGAGCTGCTGGTGGTCGGGCTCTTTCGAGCCACTCCGGGCAGTGGTCAGGCTGCGGCCGAATCACTCGTTGGCCTGTACCAGGCGCAGACCATCCGCGTCATCTATCGGAGCGAGAGCTTCGACAGCGACGCGGCCGACGTGCGCAGGTATGCGGTGAGGGAACCGAACACCCTGGTGCTGGACTACCGCGGCAAGACACAGCAGCTGACGCAGGCGCTCCAGACGGAACCTGACTTCACCGCGGCGGTGTTGAAGCTCGAGGCGGATCACGTCCCGCTCGTGTGCTGGGCGGCGGGTGCGGGCGGCCGCAGCCGAACGGACACCAGCACCACAGGTTATTCGGGCGTGGCCGACATCCTGGCCCGGAATGACTTTCAGACCAAGGACGTGCTCGTCGCCGACATGGCCGCAGTCCCTTCGGCCTGCGACGAGGTCGCCCTGATCGCTCCCTCCGTCGCGCTTGCGGTCTCGAGCGTCAAGGCACTGCGCGACTACCTGGTCGCCGGAGGGAGCCTCCTCATCGCAGCCGACCCATGGAGCCAGACGCCTGCCGCAACCGCGTCATTGAGCGAGGTGGTGAAGCCGTTCGGCCTCGGGTTCACCGGCGCGCTCGTCGTCGAGACCGACAGGTCGCGGGCCTTCGACGCGATCACCCCAGCCGTGCTCGAGTACGGCAGGTCGCCGATCACGCGGGATATCCAGGGCATCGCCTCCTTCTTCCCCCAGGCCACTGCGATCACCGGCGCGCCCGCTGCCTCGGCCACCGCCGTCGTGATCGGGGCGACCAGCACCCGCTCTTATGCCGTGACCACGCCGCGCGGGGACCTCGCTCGCCAGGCGGCGGACGCGCCCGGCCCGTTTGCGATCATGGAGACGCTGGAGGCCCCGGCCGGCCAGAAGAGAGCCCGGATCGTCATGGTGGGCACGACCGGATTTGCCGAAAACGGGGTCCTGCCGCCGAGCAGCAACGACGCCAACCTCGAGCTGGTGCTGGGGACCTTCCAGTGGCTGGCCCGAGAGGACTCGCTCTCGTCGATCCCAACCAAGCCCGCCCGCGTCCTCCCGCTCACCTTGACGCAGCGGGACCAGGGCACGGTCATCTTCGTCACCATCTTCCTGATGCCCGCGCTGATTGTCTTGGTGGGGGTGATGGTCTGGTGGCGGCGGCGCACGATCCGATAGCGAAACCCCGGTTCGTTTAACCTAACTCTCCGCACAAGATGGGCGGCGCGGAGGAGAGCCCGCTGCAACGGCGCAATATTTGAGAGAGGGGCTTAGTGGATCCCAACACAGTTCTGTTCGGCGTGGCCGGCGGACTCGCCGCCGTGCTCTTCGCCATCGTGCTTATTTTTCTCGTCCTGCACGTGCCCACGGGCAACGACCGCATGCGAGAGATCGCGGCGGCGATCCAGGAGGGCGCGTCCGCTTACCTGAACCGGCAGTACACGGTGATCGCGATCATCGGCGTCGTCATAGCCGTCGTTCTCGGCTTCTTCATCAACTGGTCAACCGCCGCGCTCTTCGTGGTCGGCGCCGTGCTGTCCGCATCCGCGGGCTACGTCGGCATGAACATCGCTGTGCGATCCAACCTTCGGACGGCCGAGGCCGCGCGAGGAGGCCTGGACAAAGCGCTGCAGGTCGCCTTCCGCGGTGGCGCGGTGACGGGCTTCATGGTCGTCGGCCTGGGCCTGCTCGGGGTGTCGGCGGCCTACTTCGTTTTCAAGAACCCTGACGCTCTCGTCGGCCTGGCCTTTGGCGCCAGCCTGGTCTCCGTGTTCGCCCGGCTCGGAGGCGGCATCTACACCAAGGCCGCCGATGTTGGCGCGGACCTGGTGGGCAAGGTCGAGGCCGGGATCCCGGAGGACGATCCTCGCAACCCGGCGGTAATCGCGGACAACGTGGGAGACAACGTCGGCGACTGCGCCGGCATGGCCGCCGACCTATTCGAGACCTACGCCGTGACGATGATCGCCGCCATGCTCCTCGGCTCGCTGCTGTTCAAGAACCAGGTCGGGTGGGTGATCTATCCGCTCCTGCTGGGCGCCGTGAGCGTCGTCGGATCGATCGTCGGAACGTTCTTCGTCCGCATCTTCAACCCGAAGTGGATCATGGGCGCGCTGTATGCGGGACTGCTGGTCGCTGTCGGCGTCGCCATCGTCGGTTTCTACTTCGTCACGCAGTACATGCGAGGCAATGGGTACCTCCCGGCGGGCGGCGGTGTCAGCGACCCCAACAACCTGTTCTTTGCTGCCTTGATCGGCGTGGTGACGACAGTGCTGATCGTGGCCATCACAGAGTTCTTCACGGAGACCGCGTACTGGCCGGTTCACCTGATCGCGAAAGCCTCCGTTACGGGGCACGCGACCAACATCATCGCCGGGCAGGCGATCGGCATGATGGCGACCGCCTTGCCGGTGCTTGTGATCGGGATCAGCATCCTCGCCAGCTACGGACTTGGAGGCCTGTATGGGATCGCGATCGCGGCCGTGGCGATGCTGTCAATGACCGGCATCATCGTGGCCATCGACTCCTACGGCCCGATCACCGATAACGCCGGAGGCATCGCTGAGATGGCGAACCTCCCTCCCGAGGTCCGGACCGTCACGGACCGGCTGGACGCCGTGGGTAACACGACCAAGGCCGTGACCAAGGGCTACGCCATCGGGTCTGCCGGCCTGGCCGCGTTGGTCCTCTTCTCGTCTTACACGCAGGAGCTCGCGCGCGCGGGACACCCGACGAAGTTCGAGCTGTCGGATCCCTATGTCATCGTCGGTCTCTTCCTGGGCGGAATCCTGCCGTTCCTCTTCGGCTCGCTCGCCATGCTCGCAGTAGGCCGGGCTGGAGGCCTGGTGGTCGAGGAGGTCCGCCGCCAGTTCCGGGAGATCAAGGGGATCATGGAAGGCACAGGCAAGCCTGAGTACGGCACCGCGGTGCGCATCGTCACCGCCGCCGCGCAGCGCGAGATGATCCTGCCGGGCATCATCCCGGTGGTCGCACCGCTCGCGGTGGGCTTCATCCTGGGCCCGCGGGCACTGGGCGGAATGCTGCTGGGAGCCATCGTCACGGGTCTCTTCCTTGCTCTTCAGATGACGAGCGGCGGCGCGGCCTGGGACAACGCCAAGAAGTACATCGAGGAAGGACACCTGGGCGGCAAGGGGTCCGAGGCACACAAGGCGGCAGTCACCGGCGACACGGTCGGAGACCCCAACAAGGACACGGCCGGGCCGGCCATCAACCCCATGATCAAGGTGGTCAACATCATCGCCATCCTGATCGCCGCATCGGTCGCGACCAACTCCCTGATCCACTAGTAGACTCGTCCATGAGGGTGGACGACTACCAGAAAGAGATCGCCGACCTCGAAACCCAGGTCGACCAGTTGGTGGAGGCGGAGGGCGACGCGAGGACAATCGCCGAGCTGTCGATGCAGCTCGAGATCCTCAAGGCGATCTATGCCCGGGCGATAGACCTGCACCTACGTGGGATCAAGGACGAAGGGCTGCGTTATGGTCTGCGCATTCAAGGTTATGGCGACTGGAACATGGACAACGTGTACGCGTTCGTCTACGAGCGGTCGGTCGAGCTCGAACCAAGGGTGCACAGCGCATTCGTCGGCGGCATCAAGAACGCCGACTTCGCCCTGATGCTCAATCCGTAAGGGAGGAAGCCCAATGGAGACCCCGCTGACGCCGCTGGAGTTCGCTCGACGAGCCCGCAAGCTGTACGGTGATCGAGAAGGAGTCGTCGACGGTGACCTGCGCCTCACGTACGAGCAGTTCTTCGACCGCTGCGACAGGTGGTCGGCGGCCCTGCAGAAGATGGGCGTGGGGAAGGGTGACCGCGTCGCGTACATCGCACCGAACACGCATGAGGAGCTCGAGTCGTTCTACGCGGTGCCCCAGATCGGGGCGGTGCTCGTGCCCATCAACTACCGCCTGACGGCGGAAGATTTCGTCTACATCACCAGTCATTCGGGTGCCAAGGTGCTTTGCGTTCACCCGGATTACCTCGACGCCATCGATGGAGTTCGCGGCCAGCTGGGCGGCGTGGAACAATTCGTATGCTTGGGAAGCGCCGGTGGCCGAAAAGGCTGGTCCGAATACGAAGCCGCCATCGCAGCGGCGAAGCCGAACTTCAAGCGCCCCGATCTCGACGAGGCCGACCTTATCTCGATCAACTACACGAGCGGCACCACGGCAAAGCCGAAGGGCGTGATGATCACGCACCGGAACGCTTGGGCCAACGCCGTCGGCACGCTCGTCCATTTCCACATCACGGTCGGCGACCGCTACCTGTGGACGCTGCCGATGTTCCACGCGAACGGCTGGACGTTCGTCTGGATCATCACTGCGGTCGGAGGCACGCACATCTGTCTGCCGAAGGTCGAGCCGGCTCGAGTCTTCGACCTGATCCGCAAGGAGAGGGTCGGCTGGCTGTGCGCCGCACCGACCGTCCTGATTCCCCTCGTCAACGCCCCCGCCGAACTGCGGCGCGATGTGCCGAAAGGCGTGCACGTCATCACCGCGGGAGCCGCACCGGCTGCCGCGACGATCGAGCGCCTGGAAGGGGATCTCGGATGGGAGGTGACACAGGTCTACGGACTGACCGAGACCGCGCCATTCATCACCATCTGCGAACCGCGTCCCGAGCACGCGAAGCTCGGGCCCACAGAGCTGGGGATCATCAAGGCGCTGACCGGCGTTGAGCTGATCACGTCTGGAGAGCTGCGCGTCGTGGACGGCGAGGGCACGGATGTCCCGGCGGACGGCGCGTCGCTTGGCGAGATCGTCGCGCGCGGCAACGTGATCATGAAGGGCTACTACAACGACCCCGAGGCGACCGAGAAGGTGATGGGTGACGGCTGGTTCCACACCGGGGACGCCGCTGTCATGCATCCGGACGGTTACGTCGAGATCCGCGACCGGATCAAGGACGTGATCATCAGTGGGGGAGAGAACATCTCGAGCCTCGAGGTCGAAGGCGTCCTGTTGCGTCACCCCGCGGTGCAGGAGGCGGCCATCGTCGGCCTTCCCCATGAGAAGTGGGGGGAGGCCCCTCACGCATATGTCGTTTTGAAGGCAGGCGCCAGCGCGACGGAAAAGGAGCTCATCCAGATGTGCAGGGACCGGCTGGCCCACTTCAAGGCTCCGCACAGCGTGACGTTCGTGCAGGAGCTGCCGAAAACGGCGACAGGGAAGATCCAGAAGTTCGTTTTGAGGAAGGGCGCCGCCGCAGTCGTCCGGCAGTAAGTCGCTCAGGTTACCGGCGACGTCGCCATCAGGTAACGCCCGATGGCAATCGACTCTGCGGCTTCCTGCTCGCTCATGTAGCAGTACTTGCACATCCACGAAATGGCGCTTGCCGCACCTTGCCGTTCGGAAAACTTAGCCATGAGGAAGCAGAACGCGAGCGCACGGAGAGGGTTCAACGTTCGCATTTCACTCAACTTCTCGAGCCTCTGCCTTGTCTCGCGACGCGTGGTCACCATGCGGCTGCGTTTGCCCATCGTTCGATTGTTCCGAGCGCCTGTTGCTGAGAGAAGGTCCTTAACAGCGAAATAGCGATTAGTCGGGGCCGCGCGGTGAAGGACCAAAACTGACCGTTGGCGGGATGGTCAGCATCCGCCCCTCATCGCCACGAACGATCTGCCAGTTGCCCTCATGCACCATCCAGTGATGTCGATGACAAAGCAGGATCAGGTTGTCTAGATCCGTGGTCCCACCATGGATCCAGTGCACGACGTGATGCGCTGCGCTCCACGACGCCGGCCGCTCGCATCCTGGCCACCGGCAGTGCCCGTCGCGAGCAGTCAGTGCCCGTCGCGCAGGCTCTGACACCACGCGCTTAGAGCGCCCGACGTCGATGACGGTGGATTCGGAGTCGAGCAGGACGCGGGCGATGCTGGAGTCACAGGCCAGCCGCTCGACGGTCCTGGCGGAGATTGGCATTGAGGAGTGCTCCAGGTCAGCCGCCGGCGCACCGGCCAGCCCAAGCAAAGTCTCGATCGAGCTGGTGACCTGGAGCTGGGCTTGCGAGCCACCGCCCGAGGCAAGCTCGACCAGGGCATCTGCATTCCGCTTCTCCCGACTCCGGTCGTCATGAGCGCCCGACTTGCGAGCCAGCGGCTTCAGCTTGGTCAGAAT
>Ga0209220_1000241_pt1 | contig 22715 bp, 23 predicted proteins | sample BlaSpr_A8_OM3_M3_FD_187984 | JGI IMG/M metagenome (GOLD analysis project Ga0209220, IMG submission 187984) | Forest soil microbial communities from Thunder Bay, Ontario, Canada - Black Spruce, Ontario site 2_A8_OM3_M3 (SPAdes) (version 2) | ecosystem: Environmental > Terrestrial > Soil > Boreal... | reverse complement strand
CCGGGCAGGATGCGAGCCAGGTTGTCACCGCGGCTGCCGGGGATCGTCGGCACAATACCCTCCAAGCGAATCCTACGACCTTGGACCGTACCGGGTCCGGAGGCCGAAGGAAGTACGGAATCTGGCGGGCTCCGTACAAGAATCCGTACCGAGTACGGGTGGGAGTTCGGGACGGAGGACCTAGCGTGGGCCGTAGACAATGCAGCCGCCGCCACCGGACGGCCACCTCCCACACGAAGCGATCTCAGGTAGTGAGCTTCGGCGGGACGTTTCTGTTTGGGGCTCCTACATGTGGGGCTATGCGGCCGTCGGGGCCGACATCTACACCGCCCTGGGCATCATCACGCTCGCCGCCCTCGGCCTGGCCCCTCTCGCCTTCCTGGCCGCCGGCATCGTGTTCGCCCTGGTCGGCCTCTGCTACGCGGAACTCGCCTCTGCCTATCCCCTCGCCGGCGGCGGTCAGTACTTCACCCTTCGCGGCCTCGGCGATCTCTCGGGGCTGGTCGCCGGTGCCGCCCTGGTCCTCGACTACACGATCGATATTTCGCTCTTCACCGTGGTCGCGTTCGGCTACTTCAACTATTTCCTGCCCTGGATCACTTTCGGCCACCACATCTCGGATTTCACGACGACCATCGGGCCGATCCACCTCGCCTGGCTCTGGCTGGTTGAGTCTTTGGCCGGCATCCTGGTATTGATCTGGCTCAACGTTCGAGGCATCAAGGTCTCGACGAACTTCAACGAGATCATCGGGACCATCGCCATCGTGGCGCAGACGGTCATCGTCCTGGCGGGGTTCATCCTGGTCTGGAAGCCGGAGCTGGTCGCCAATGAGTTCCTGTTCGACCGCCCATCATTGAGCCAGTTCGCGTTTGGCTCCTCACTGGCGATCATCGCCTTCGTCGGCCTGGAGACCATCTCGCAAGTTGCCCAGGAAACTCGCCGGCCGGCAACCATCATCCCGCGGACGTCGATCGGCCTGGTGATTTCCGTGCTGTTGTTCGCCATGGCATTCTCCGTCCTCGCCGTTGGGCTGGTTCACCCCACCGAGTTCCGCGGCCACGAGGGAGACCCTGTCGCCCTGATCGCCAGCAAGATTCCGGTCATCGGCATCGTCGCGGCCCCGTTGACCGCGGCCATCGGCGCCCTGATCGTGTTCATCTCGGCCAACTCGGGCGTGGTCAGTTCGTCGCGCTTGAGCTACTCGATGAGCCAGTTCGACTTGCTCCCGGCCTGGTTTTCACGGGTCAGCAAGCGATTCGCGACCCCGGCGCGCGCGGTGGTCGTCTTCGGCGGCGTGGCGCTGCTGCAAACGATCTTTGCCTTCTTTACGCCGGGCCAGCCAGGCAAGAGTGCGGCGATCGATGTCCTGGCGGATCTCTATGCCTTCGGAGCCACGACCGGATACCTGCTCGTCTTCATCTCGCTGTTCGTGCTGCGCCTAAAGGACCCGTTCACGCCGCGCCCCTACAAGATGCCTCTCAATATCCGCATGACCTACAAGGGCAACCAGGTGTGGTTCCCGGTGCTAGGCCTTCTCGGGTTCCTGGGCGTGCTGTTCTTCCTCATCATGGTGATCCTGACCCACCAGTACGCGCGCATCATCGGTCCGCTGTGGGTCATCGCCGCCGTTCTGCTCTTCATGGTCTACCGGCGTAAACGCGGTCTGCCGATGTTCAAGACGCTGCCTCGTGACTGGGAAACCGCGACCAAGAAGGTACTGCTCGAGGCGGAGGAATTCAAGTCGCTCGAGGAATACGAGGCTGCTCTCAGTGAGCATCGGGCGCGCACCGGCGAGCCCGGTATCGACCTACCCGGGACCCAGCGATGAGGGACATCAAGGCGCTCATCATCGCGCTCGAAGGAAGCGTCTTGCTCCTGCTTGGAGCCGCCAGCATCGTCAGCGGTCGATTCTTCGGTGCGGCGATCCTGGTCGGGCTCGCCTCGCTGGCGGCGGCCAGCGCCTGGGCGCTCTGGCCGTCTGGTCGCTAGTCGAGCAGAGCCAGCAGACCCTCTGGGTACAAGATCGCGGCGCCGGTCCGAAAGTCGCTGACCGTCTTCCACAGGGCCGGATGCGTCGTGCCATCATCCTCGGTAACGGTGAGACTCGCAGCCTGGTAGAGCGACTTGTCGACGAGCGAAGCCTCGTAGACCTGCACCAGTTCGTGTCGAGGCACACCGTTGAGCACGAAGACGCTTTCGATCATCCCGAGATGCCGTGGAGTCGAAATCTGTGCACCGATTTCTTCGAGCATCTCCCTCACAATCGTGTCCGCGCTGTGTTCGCCGAAATTGATGCCACCGCCAAGCGGCCGGTAGAAGGTTTCGTTCTTGACGGTATCCCGCGACTCAAAGACCAGAATCTCGTCGCGCCGGCGTATGACGCAGATTGCAATGGGACGGATCACTTAGGCCCGCTGGCGCAGAACTTCGTAGAGCAGGACGGAGCCGGCGACCGCGGCGTTGAGCGAGCTGACCTTGCCCAGCATCGGCAGGCGAACGAGGGCGTCGGACTTCTTGCGCAGCAGATCGTGCATTCCCTCGCCTTCGGCGCCGATGACGAGCACCAGTGGGCGCCGGTAATCGAATGCCGTGTAGAGGGTGGGGGCGTCGCCGCTGAGGCCGACGATCCAGAAGCCGAGATCCTTCAGCGTGTCGGTCGCCTGGGCGAGGTTCGCGACCCGCGCGTAGCGGAGGTGCTCGGCGGCGCCCGCTGATGCTTTCACCACCGACGGCGTCACCTCCGGCGACCGGTTGTGGGAGGTGACGATGCCACCGACGCCGGTTGCCTCGGCGGTCCGGCTGATCGTGCCGAGGTTCTGCGGATCCTGCAGGCTGTCGAGCATCAGCAAGACGGCGTCCGGACGATCCGCGAGCGCGGCGCGCGCCATGGGCTCCAGCTCCCAGTACTTTCGTGGCCCGACGTAGGCGACCACACCCTGGTGCGCCTCCGAGTGAGCGATATCGTCAAGCTTGCGACGATCCGTCGGCTCGACTGCGATTTTGCGACCGGCGGCGAGCTGGCGCAGCTCCTTCAGTCGCGGTTCCTCGCGGAGCCCCTCCGCCAGTAACAACCGCTTCACCGGGCGGCCGGCGCGGAAGGCCTCGAGGACGGGATTGCGCCCGTAGATGATGTCTGGTGGGTTAGGCACGGCGGGCGCCGCCTATCGGATCCGTTTCCAGCGCGTGCCGTCCTTGGTGTCGTCCAGCTGGATGCCAATTCGGAGCAGTTGCTGCCGGATCTCGTCGGCGCGTGCGAAGTCCCGCCGGTCCCTGGCTGCCTGCCGCTCGGCAATCAGCCCGTCGACCTCGGCATCGACAACCTCCGGGAACTCGATGACGTCCAGGATGCGGTTCGCATGCTGGAGCATCGCCATCGCCCCAGCGCGCACTTCCGGCGTCGCCTTGCCCGACTCGAGCCGGGTGTTGAAGGCCTTGATGAACTCGAAAAGGTGACCAACGGCCGCCGGCAGGTTGAGGTCGTCTCTGAGGGCGTCGTCCCAGCGCTTGCGGACGTCTACCGCGGGCTCACCGTCCGCGGTTGGACCCAGCCTCACGGCGAACTCATCCAGACGTTTGATAGCGCTGTCCGCTGCTTTGAGCAGCTCGGGAGAAAACGCGAGCGGGCTACGGTAATGCGCCCCCGTGAGCAGCGCGTACCGGATCGCACGCGGCTGATAACCTTCCGCGACCAGATCGCGGATCGTGGTGAAGTTCCTGAGGCGCTTCGACATCTTCTCGCCCACTGCGTCCTGCAGATGTTGAGCGTGCAGCCAGTAGCGCACGAACGGCTTACCGGTCGCGCCCTCACTCTGCGCGATCTCGTCTTCGTGGTGAGGAAAGATCAGGTCGATGCCGCCAGCGTGAATGTCGAGCGACTCCCCCAGGTACTTCATGCTCATGGCGGAGCATTCGATGTGCCAGCCCGGGCGTCCAATACCGAGCGGTGTCTCCCAGGACTGCTCACCTGGCTTGCGCGCCTTCCAGAGGGCAAAGTCCCTGGGATCGTCCTTGCCATATTCGTCGACATCAACCCTCGCGCCGGCCTTTAGGCCGCTGACATCCAGGTGGGCCAGGGCGCCGTAACGAGGAAAGGTCGATATCCGAAAGTACGTTGACCCGTCGGCGACGTAGGTGTGGCCCTTCTCATTAAGCAGGTCGATGAGCGACACCATTTCAAAAATGTGTTCCGTGGCCCGCGGGTAATGCTCGGCCCTCAGGATGCGCAGCGTATCGAGGTCCTCGAAAAATGCCTCCATGTATTTCTCGGTGAACTCGTCGATCGTCTGTCCATGCTCGGCCGCTTTCTTGATGATGCGGTCCTCGACATCGGTCAGGTTCATTACCTGGGTGACTCTGTACCCCTCCTGCAAAAGGACCCGACGTAGCAGGTCCTCAAAGAGGAAGGTACGAAAGTTGCCGATGTGGGAATAGTCATGGACAGTCGGGCCGCACGTATACATCCGGACGTGGCCCACTTCGATCGGCTTGAACTCTTCCACTTGAGCACTCATCGTGTTGTGGAGGCGCATCGCCATCACTTCACCTCGCGAAGCAGTACCACGGCCTGGGCGGCGAGCGCCTCGCCGTTGCCGATGGGGCCGACATGGTCGGTCGTGGTCGCTTTTAGACCCACGGCGCCTGGATCAATACCGAGGACGCCGGCCAGGTTGCTGCGGATGGCTTCACGGTAGGGCGCGAGCCGAGGCACCTGTGCGAGCAGCGTGACATCGACGTTCTCGACTGCCCATTTGGCACGCCGGCAGTGGTCGGCCACCTCGCGCAGCAGGTCGAGGCTGCGGGCGTCCTTGTGCTTGGGGTCGTCATCGGGAAAGAGCGTGCCGATGTCACCGATGCCGGCCGCGCCGCAGAGGGCATCGATCAGCGCATGGCAGATGACGTCGGCATCGCTGTGCCCCTGGAGCCCCATATCCCAGGGAAGCTCCACTCCGCCGAGCACCAGCCGTCGACCGACGACCAGCCGGTGGAGGTCGAAGCCGGATCCTACACGCAATTCTGCCCTGCTCTGCAATCGAGTCGAGTCCGGTTCATTCCCGTATACGGTAGCGTGCCGTAGCGACGAGTGCTTAGGGCTCGATCGGCCGCAATAGGCGCAGACCTAGTTGTTTGTGTCATGGGCCTGCGGGAGACGAGGGTTTCCCCGCGCAATCCCCACTCAGCCGACTGAAACTTGGATTAGCTACCGGCTTGGTTCTGCGGACTCCACCATCTGTTTGATGCGACGCTGGCCGTCAGCAACCTGGCGATCTACTGACCCCTTCATCAGCGGTCCGAGGAATTGCGGACCGGGCATCACAAACCGACCATCGAAGTCGACCACGGTGCCGCCGCCAGCTGGCTGGAGGGTATAAACGATGCTGGCCTGGGATGGTCCAGAAAAGCGAAAAGCGAACCGACGGTCTAAATCCATCTCGGTTACGACCAGTTCCAGGGTTTGGCTCATTGGACCAAGGGCCTTCCGTTTGTACGCAAATCGTGTCCCAACGACAACAGGCCCGGGATCAATCTGCTTGAACTCAACAGCCCAAGCGTCCCACCGCGGGTGGTTTCGGCCGTGCTCGGTCGCGATGAACCGGTAGACGTCCGCAGGCGGCTTCGCGATCTCGGTGCGTTTACGGAAGTCAAGCTTCATGCGCCCCTCCTTGAAATGCCAGGAATGCTATCCAGGCACCCATCGTCAAGGACGGCCAGCCGTTCGTCAAGCAGTCAGGAATGCGCGCCGCCGAATTTCGGCGCTGTTCCTCAAGCCGGAGCCGCTCCCGGACTTTGCCTTTTTAGCCTCCCGCAGTCTGCGTACCGCCTCGACGGCGCTCAAGTCGTCAGTCAACCCCTACCGATCCTTATTCGGATTTAGCTCGAGTCCCCTACACGCACAAGGGGTCGGCCGCAAGCAAGGCGGCGACCATCAGCGCATCCTCGTGTGTCGCCACCTTGATGTTGATATAAGAGCCCGCGAAGACCTTGACCGGCTTGCCAAGCTTTTCGATCAGCTCGGCATCGTCCTCGACCACGATCCCCTCGCGCACCGCCTTTTCGTGCGCCTCGAGGATCCAGTCGTAGCGAAAGACCTGGGGCGTCTGGATCTGCATCAGGTCGGAGCGCTCCACTGTCCCGTGAACGAACCCGGAGCTGTCGACGTGCTTGTAGGTGTGGTGAACCGGAATGGCGGCGGTCGCCGCGCCATGCTTGCGGGCTGCCTCGAGCCCGGCGTGGATCAGCTCATCGCTGACCAGAGGGCGGGCACCATCGTGCACGATCACGAAGTCCGGCGGATCTTGGCGCAGGCTCTCCAGGCCGATTCGAACCGAGTCTTGCCGCCGCTCGCCACCAAGCCGGATGTCGATCGCCTTCCGCCAGCCGTCGCTATCGAGCTCCCTCGTAACCTCCAGCAGGTTCCGCTGGGAAATCAACAGGGTGATGCCTGTGATCTCGGGACAACGGTCGAAGGCTTCGAGCGTTCGGCGGATGAGTGACCGCCCCCCCACCGGCAACAAGACGTTCGCACTGGACTCTCCCTGGTGAAGCCCGGCCCCGGCAGCCGGGATGATGGCCTGTACCTGCACAGTTCACCCCTTTTTGTATTGGCGGATTGGTGGGTTGAAGTATAAGTCGGCGGTTAGCGACGGGCGGGCGGTTGTGCGCTAGCGGCCTTGCGCCCGTTCTTGAACGCGATGACGGACAGGTATTCGGAATCGAGCAATAAGCTGCTATCGCTCGCCGCGTTCATGATCCTCATCAGGTCGGCACCCTCCATTCGCAACGACTGGTAGCGCTCCGGGGGCAACATCGTCTTCAGCGCGATCAGCGGCGGGTTCGTGCGCTCCCAGAAGTCGAATCCGGCATCCACCGAGGGAAATGCAAATCTGACTGTCCGCGGCTCGAGCCGCAACGACGACGCCTTGCGATCGAAGCGGCGCCGAACCTCTGTTGGGTCGCCCCACGCGAACGGCGAGGGGAGCTCTGCCCCGCCGGTGGGCGCTAGCGAGTATTTGAGCAACAGGTCGGTGAAGCTGCCCAGGAATCCTCCATGTGCGTAGTTGGCCATCGCCACGAGCCCGCCGGGTTTGATCACGCGGAACAGCTCGGCAGCGACACGCTCCGGCCTGGGCGCGAACATCGCACCGAAGACCGACGCGACGACGTCGTAGCGGTCGTCGGCAAACGGAAGCTGCTCAGCATCGGCCTCCTGCCAAGAGATGTCGAGGCCTTCCGCCGCGGTGCGAGCACGGCCGAGCTCGATCATCTTTGGGGTCAAGTCCGAGGCCGTGACGTGCGCGCCGCGCTGCGCCGCGGCAATCGCGAAGTTGCCGTTGCCGGCGGCGACGTCGAGGACCTCCGTTCCTGGTCGGATATCGGCGGCAACGGCGAGCGCCTCGGCATGCGGTTGCAAGTACCGCGCCACGTCGCGATACTCGCCGAGGCTCCACATCCACCTGCTCGCCTCTTTCAGCCGGTCAAATGGATCCACACGCACCTCCCCAAAGTGATGCGACACCCTCTACCCAGAATGTCGAGCCTCGAATCCTGGGTTGACCCTTTAGCATTTCGCGAGTGATCGAGCCGAATCTCTGGCGCCCCGGCGGATCCGCGACCTGGGCACGTGCCAGCACCCCGCTCATCCTGTTCGTGACGCTGGGACTGCCCGCCGGGGCGATCGGGGTGGCGTGGCCACACATGCGGGCGTCGCTCGGGGCGCCCCTGGCGGGTCTCGGACTGCTGCTCGCGGCCTGGACGATCGCCTATTTCGTGGCCAGTGCGAGCAGCGGGCCGGGCACCGCCAGGTTCGGGACCTCAACACTGTTGCTGGGCGGTTGCGCCCTGGCCGGCGCCGGCGCGCTCGGTCTTTCACTTGCGAGCCAGTGGTGGATCATCCCGGTGGCCGCGTTACCGCTCGGAGCAGGCTCGGGGCTCATCGATGCCGCGGTCAACGCGCACGTGTCGCTCAACCGTGGCGTCCGCTACATGGGCTGGCTGCATGCCTCGTGGGCGCTGGGTGCCGCCCTGGGTCCTCAGGCCATCGTGATCTCGCTGGCCGCAACCGGCTCGTGGCGGGCGGCGCTCGTCGTCATGGCCGCGGCATTCCTTGGGATCGGCCTCGTGGTCGGCGGCCGCCGTAGCGACTGGGCCGGCCGTGCGAGTAACGAGACGCCAGCGGCGCCGCCGGAGCGAGGCGGCGGGTCGCGATATCGACGAGCGCTGCTGTTGCTGGCGGGGCTATTCCTGGTTGGCGCCGGCCTGGAGGCCACCGCGGGCGACTGGTCCTACACGCAATTAACCACTGGTCGTTCCGTGCCGCCCGATCTCGCAAGTTGGAGCGCCTCGCTGTTCTGGGCTGGCCTCGCCGGTGGCAGAGTCGCGCTCGGGCTGTTCGGCAATCGCGTCACACCGGTGCGACTGCTTGATCTTGGGGTCGGTCTGGCGATGCTGGCGGCGCTGGGCTTCTGGCTCGCTCCCGCTCTGGTCGCCGCCTTCATCGCGCTGCCGGTCCTCGGCATCGCCGTCTCCCTGATCTTTCCCCTCCTGTTGTCGCTCACGCCGGAACGGGTTGGGACCGCCATGACCTCCCACACCGTGGGCTACGGGTTGGCCGCCGGGAACATCGGTGCGGGCGGAATCCCGGCGGGCGCCGGTCTCGTGCTCCAGTCAGCCGGCGTTCTCGCGCTCGGCCCGATTCTCGCGTTCCTGGCCGTCGTGATGGCGCTTCTTCACGCCGTGAGTCGGTTCAGTGACCAAGGGCGGCGGCAATCTCTTTAGCGCGCGCGACGTCGTCGGGAGTTGTGATCTTGATGTTGTTGGCTTCACCTTCGATCACCCGGACATCGCCACCGGCCCATTCAACGACCGAGGCGGTGTCGGTGCCCACGAATCCCTTGCGGGCGGCACGATTGTGCGCTTCGAGCAGCCAGGTCGCCTGGAAGACCTGTGGCGTCTGCACCGCCCAGAGGTTGGTCGGGTAGCCCGCAATCCGGCCGTCCTCGGTGAGGACCGTCGTCGGGGTCACCGGGAGCCCGGGGATGCAGCCAACCGAATGTCCGAGTCCGGCCAGAAGGCGCTCGACGAGTTGCTGGCTGGCAAACGGGCGTACCGCATCGTGGACCAGCACGGTGTCGATCCTCCCCGCGTCGATGTCACCGGCGAGCGCCTGGATGCCGGCAAATTCGGAGCGATGACGGACGTCCCCGCCAGGCACAACTCGACTGAGCTTTAGAAATCGTGCCTTCAACGCGGCGCACGTCGTGACGTCGAGGGCCCGAGCCACCACCACGACGTCGCTCACCTGCGGCGTCGACTCGAAGAGGGCGAGCGATCGCTCTAGAATCGAGCGGCCCGCGATCTCGATGAACACCTTGTTCTTTCCGGCTTGCATGCGAGCGCCTTCGCCGCCCGCCACGATAACGGCCGCCGCGGTCATTGCCGGATCAGCACGCGGACCCGCAGGTGGGCGGACCTGCACAGGTCGATCAGGTTGCTGATCTCTGCGCCGTTGCCGACGCGGTCGAGGACCTGCATCACGGTCTCCCGGCGAAACGTCCACGGTCCGCGCGCGTCGACCAGCGTGTCCCTCGGTATCGTCCGGCGCACGAACCCGTCGACCACCTCCTTGCAGGTATCGATAACCGGCACAGCGACGACAATCGCTTCTGCAAGTTCCGTCGCTCCTTGCGGGGGAGGGTCGGGGTGGGGGGTACGGGATCCCGGCTCGGATGAAATCAAGAGGCGTTCGGTAACGGGTGCGCTGGCTATAGCCTCCCGAAGACGCGCAACCAGGTCGCGACCTTCGCTAACGATGAGCGTCGCGACGTCAGCGTCCGGTGCCGCCGCCGCCCTGGATCCTCCGCAAGGGTTTGGGCCGCCCGATGCTCGACTCGCTCGCCGGGGTGGCGAAGATCATCCGGCCGGCTGCGGTCTGCAGCACCGAGGTGACGATGACGCCGATAGTCTGGTTCATGTAGCGCCGGCCGTTTTCGACAACGATCATGGTGCCATCGTCGAGATAGGCGACGCCCTGGTTCTGCTCCTTGCCTTCCTTGATCACCTGCACGTTCATCTCTTCGCCCGGAATGACGACCGGTTTCAGCGCGTTGGCCAGGTTGTTGAGGTTGAGGATGCGCACGCCCTCGAGCTGGGCGACACGGTTGAGGTTGTAGTCATTGGTCATGATCGCCGCCTTTCGCTTGTTGGCAAGCTTGATCAGCTTCATGTCGACCTCGGTGATGTCCGGGACATCCTCATCGATAAATTCGATGTCGACCAGCGGCTCTTTTTGCAGCAGATTGAGCACCTCCAACCCGCGGCGGCCGCGATTGCGCCGCAGCGCGTCGCTGGAGTCGGCGATGTACTGGAGCTCGGCGAGCACGAAGTGCGGAACGAGGATCTTCTCGTGCAGGAAGCCGGTCTGGGCGATGTCCATGATGCGGCCGTCGATGATGACGCTGGTGTCCAGCAGGACGCCCGTGTCTTGCGAATGGCTTTCGATCAAGCCTCCGGCACGGGCCGGGCCGAGTACGAGGGCCATCATCTCGTGCCGCCGGTTGAGGCCCAGGGTCACGCCCCAGTAGGCGAACACCAGGGCCACGAGCAGGGAGATCACAAAGCCCAGGTACCACGGCAGCTTCGCCAGAAACAGTCCGACGAGCGCCGCCAGCAGCAGCCCGACCAGGAGTCCCACGGTCGCCGCTACCAGATCTGGCAGCGGCGTCACATTCAGCTTATTTTCGAGCCAGAAGAAGGGCTTGGTCGTAACGTACGGAAGCCCGAAGAAGCCGAAGAGTGCGCCCGCCAGTGCCGTCAGCAGCAAGACGATCGCTCTCAGCGTGTATCCCGCGATGGGGGCTTCGCGGATTATGAATGAGGCGTACTCGACGCCCGCTATAAGTCCAAGCAAGAGGCCCAGAAGCCTGAAGACGCGTTCCACGCGCATTGCGATCACCTCCTTTTTCGAGAATTGGAGAGGCAAGCTCGCGAAGTCGCGCAAACAGGACCGCCATCGTGCCCTAATTAAAGCATGAATATCGCGGCCCAAAGGCGGTTTTGGCCGCTGCGTCCAACTCTGACCACTCCTGTCCTCGAATTGGGCTGCTGGCTGGCCGCTGCGCTCCTTGCCATAGCGCTGGCGATCTCCCCCACCACTGCGATCGGACCCGCTGCTCCGGCCCTCCGGGCGCTAGGCGTCCCGCAGTCCCCGGACGTGCTGGCCTACCGGCAGCACTGCATCGACCGGGTCCTGGCCAGCGACCTCGGCATGACCGAGGCCTATGTCGTCCGTCAGATCAATCAGCAGTGCTCCACGCGGCGCCATACCGCGGCCCGGCCCGTGGGGCTTACCTGCGGCCGCCCGTTGGATATGCGGTTGACGCCGGCCGCCAGGCAGGTCGCCGGCTGCCCGCCCGGCTAACCGAAGCAGATATCGATCGCCGCCGAGATCGTTTCTACGCGGTGAATCGTCATCGCTTTGAGATCGGGATCGCGCAACTCGACGGCAGCGGGGATGACCGCCCGTTTGAAGCCGAGACGATGCGCCTCGAGGATGCGGCGCTCGAGCTGACTCACGCGGCGCACTTCGCCACTCAATCCGAGCTCGCCGATCGCGACCAGGTCGGCCCCGGCGGGCCGGTTTCGTTTGTTGGAAGCGATCGCCAAGGCCACCGCGAGGTCAGATGCGGGCTCGCCCAATCGCACCCCGCCCGCCGCGTTGACGAAGACATCGTCCTGTCCCAGGTCGAGGTGGGCGCGGCGCTCCAGCACCGCGACCAGCATGTGCAACCGGTTGAGGTCGATCCCGTTGACCGATCGACGCGGCGCGCCGAAGCGGCTCGCCGTGGTGAGACTCTGGAGCTCGACCAGGAGGGGGCGGCTCCCCTCCAGCGCGACATGCACGACGTTGCCGACCTCGCTCAGCGAGCGGTCTTGCAGGAAGGCGCGGCTGGGGTCGCTGACCTCGTGCATGCCGCTGTCGCGCATCTCGAAAACGCCGATCTCATCGGTCGACCCGAATCGATTCTTTTGGCTGCGCAGGATCCGGAAACTCTGGTGACGCTCGCCTTCGAGATAGAGGACGGTGTCGACGATGTGCTCGAGCACGCGCGGCCCTGCGATCGCTCCCTCCTTGTTCACGTGACCGACCAGGAAGATCGGAATGTGGCTGCTCTTGGCGAGCAGCATCAAGCGACCGGCGCATTCGCGCACCTGGCTCACACTCCCCGGCGCCGAGGTGACGCCGCCCAGGAACACCGTCTGGATGGAGTCGATAACCGCCAACATCGGCCGCGCCTTTTCGAGATGCTCGATGATGCCGTCGAGGTCGTTTTCGGCGAGCACCATCAGGCGGTCGCCCTCGACGCCCAGCCGCTGGGCGCGCAGCTTCAGCTGCTGAACCGATTCCTCGCCCGAGACATAGAGCACCGGTCCGTAGGTGGCCGCCACCTCGCTGGCCAGCTGGAGCAGCAGCGTGGACTTGCCGATCCCGGGATCGCCGCCTACGAGCACCAATGAGCCGGGCACGATGCCGCCACCAAGGACCTGGTTGAGCTCGCGCATCGCCAGTCGGAGCCGGTTGGCCTGGGCAAAGCGCACCTCGGACAGCGGCATCGGCTGCGCTGTCGAGATGCTGACGCGGCGTGCTCCGCTCGCGCGCGTGGCGGGCGCTGCTCGGACCTGCTCCTCGACATAGGTGTTCCAGTTGCCGCACTCCGGGCAGCGGCCCACCCACTTCGAGGACTGATTGCCGCACTCCTGGCAGGCAAAGATGGTCTGCGGCCCCTTGAGCGTCTTCATGTCCGGCAGTAACTATAGGGGCGGAATTCGACAGCTGCGTGTCGGCGTTAACCTGCCGCCCTCAGCGGAGTAGTCGTAGCAAGACGGGCGCCTGGCTGGCTGCCGTCAGCAGTGCGCCGGTGGCGGTTAGCACGCTGATGAACACGATGTATGGGTGGCCAAACAGGTGGGCCGACAGGGCTGTCGTCAGGGCGCCCGCGAATGCGCCGCCGATGACCGTTGCCGGGACCCAGGGCCACGCCATGTTTCCCGCCGGCCGGTGGAGGACGAGCGCCTGGGCGGTACCCACCACGAGGCCTGCAGCGGCCAAGGCCGATCCGCCGGCGATCATGGCCGCGGGGGGGCTGATCATACCTGTACCTTCAGCGAAGCGCAGGACCGTCGGTATCACCACGATGGCGTTTAGCAGGTTCGCCGCAACCGACGCCGGGACCCACCAGTCGAGCAGCAAGTGGTATCGCCGCAGAATGAGCCACTGGGCGCCGCCAAAGATGAGCGCCTCCGCGACCGTCGCCGCATACCGGGCGCTCTGACTGCCGAACGCCGGTCCCGCGGCAAGGAAGGTGCGCACTTGCCAGGCAACGAGGGCTGCCAGGACGGCGCCAATTACCGAAACGATGATCCAGAGCGCCCAGGCCATCCGCTGGCTGGGCCCGCGAAGCTCCACAACGGGCGGGTGCATCGCCTGCTCAGGCGTGCCCATCTCTCGAACATCGTAACCGGCCTCCGCGCTGCATTGGTTACGACCAGGTAACGAGGAGCGAAGGAGGCTGGCAGCGCTGCCAGCCTCCTCAGCCCGTTAGCCTCCCTGCTGTTGGTCGCCCTGCTGTTGGTCGCCCTGCCCCAACAGGTTTTCGGCCTGCTGGATCAGGTCGCGCGCATGCCTCTCGTTGATCGCTTTCCCATTAAAGGCAGCCGCATTGAGAATGGCGATCATCTGGACCGCGATCGCGTCGCGCTGGTTGTTGAGGGCGGTCAGTTGGCCCTCGATCGTCGCATAAGTCGCGGCATTCCCCTGGAGCGCTTGCGTCGATCGCGCCAGGGTTAGCAGACCCAGCTGTCCAACCGGGGCATTGATCTGCTTGTACGCCTTCGCCAGCTGGACGAAGATGTCGCGGTTCCCATGAAGCGACTCGGCCAGGCCATCGCTCTTCAGGGCTTCGACCAGGACGCGACCGTCGCTCGCGTAGTCATCGCGAAGACCGGTTAGGGCGAGCATCGTGGGACGGATGTCGGTGTGATCCGACCAGATCGCATTGGTCGTCCCAAGCTTGCGTACACCTGGACCCACCATGCCCAGCCAGGTCGTGACGATCTCCGGCTGGAAATCCCCATGGTTCCACGCAAAACCAGGATTCTGGGTGATGCACGGCGAGTCGCAGTTCGGGGCGGCGGCGAAGAGGAAGTACTCCGGCCGCGCAAAGTAAGTGAAGGTTGGCGTGCGTGCCGGGTCAGCGGTGACCATGTGGAGCAGCTTCATCTCGACCGGGTCGGCCATCGCCGTCATGATCTGCTCCGAGTTGCCCGTCTGCGGATTCATGCCAACGAACACACCCGCGGCCTGTTCGAAGGTTCGCGTGACCGGATCCACTCGGGATGGATTTCCGGTGATGTAGACGGTCGGCGCGCTATCGGAATGCACCTTGAACGGCGTGCCGATCCCCTGCTGGGTCTTCAGCAAGCCGGCGAAGTTGGCATTGGTCTCGCCGATGTTGTTCGATAGGCAGGACGGTGGGTTCGTCGCCGTGCAGATGACGCGGCTGTAATTGCAGGGAATCGTCACGCCGTTGCACCCCGCGGGCGTTGGCGTCCCGCCGCCGAAGTGGTCGCCCTCGTCCGCGGTGAAGACGAACAGCGTATTGCTCTTGTTGATCCCGTCGCTGGCGAGGCGCGTGAAGAACTTACCGAAGGCAGTGTCGTACGCCGTCAACGCTGCACGGTAGCCGGCTTCACCTGGCCCGTACGCTGGGCCGGTGGGGTGCTTGTCGTGGGCATCGGAGATGTAGGCGTAGGTAACCGGCACGCCATGCTCCTGCATAGACGCCACGTATCCGAGCGAGACCGCTGCGGACATCCCATCGAAACCCGGGAAGCCGGATATGGCAGAGCCGTTGATGTCGCTGATGCCGCCCACTTGTTGGGCGACGTACTTGTGCCCGAACAGTGCCTTGAAGCCGTTGTAACCGCCGGGCTCGTCAGGCAACCTGTCGGGGCGACCGTTTGTGCCAGCACAAACCGCGTTGGCGGTGGCGCAGTGGATGCCGATTCCGACGAAGTCCGCAAATGCATTGCCCGCAGGGTCGGCGGCCTCTTTCATCTCGGGCGACGGCTCGTGGGTCACGGGATCCGGGGGGAACACCGTCGGCACGTCGATGCCAATGTTCTCGAGGATGGTGTTCGCCGTGGCGACCGAACCGACGTTGCAGCCCGCCCGGGTGAACGGTACCCACGGCGCCGGGGCGTTCTTGCCGGCTGCGGTGAGCATGTTGGGCTTCGTGTCAGATGGCGAGGTGGTCGTCGGATCGAAGACGGGCGAGGTCCAGTAGGCGAAGGAAACGCCCAGGTTACTGGTGCCGTCCGGGTTGAAGTAGCGGAACGTGTTCGACACGGGCACGCCGTGGCGATCACCGTAGACGCCGGTCAACGACGTCAGGATGTCGGTGGCGGTGTGCGAGATCAGCGGCGTGTGGTGGTTGGTGTCAAGAGTGCCGTTGTTCCTGATGAAGTTCAGCAGGTTGGGCATCTGCTCGAGGTCCGATGGCACGTTGGGGTTGTCGCGCGTGAAATGCGTGTTGTCGAACTGGATATAGATGACGTGCTTGATGCCGCTGTCCCCTGACAGGCGGCAGCCATTTCCATTGTCATGATGGTCGTTTGCCGAAGCCGCCGCGGGCACGAAGCCCGTGGCAACGGCGGACAACAGGCCGACTGTCATCAACCTTGCAACTGAACGCTTGAGCACGACGGGAAATGTCATGTTCCTCCTCCCCTGAATACGATCCTTCGACCCCTCCAGCAGTTTGACGCCTTCCGAGCGAAACTTCGGCGAAAGCCAAATGAATGTTCGGTTAAGTCGCAGCGCGAACCGGTGTGTATTGTGGCAGAGAAATGCGGATTGGTCTAGACACTGCGCAGCACCAGTTGACCTGGGCGGAGCTGGTCGAACGGGTCCAATTCGCAGAGTCGGCTGGATTCGACGGCGTATGGGTGTTCGACCACTTCAAGCCCCTTTACGGTGAGCCGAACGGGCCCTGCATGGAAGCCTGGACCCTCCTGGCCGGCCTGGCCGCGGTCACGTCCCGAATCCGCCTCGGTGCATTGGTGACCGGCATCACCTACCGTCACCCGTCAATACTGGCGACCGAGGCGATCACGGTGGACCACATCTCCAACGGGCGGCTCGAGATCGGCATGGGCGCGGCCTGGCACGAGCCCGAGCATGAAGAGTTGGGAATCCCCTTCCCTCCGCTGAAGGAGCGGGCCGAGCGCCTGGAGGAGGGCCTGCAGGTAATGAGACTATTGATGACGAAGGATCGCGCGACCTTTGCCGGCCGGCACTACCAGCTCGCCAAGGCGAGCTACCATCCGCGACCGGTTCAGCGACCGCATCCTCCTATCTGGATTGGAGCCGGCGGTGAGCAGCTGATGCTACCGATCGTTGCGCGCCAGGCGGACGCCTGGCATGCCTTCGGCTCCGATGATTCATTGGCCCGTAAGTCCCGGCTGCTCGACCAGATGGCGGAAAAGGCGGGACGCGACCCAAAGGCGATCCTTCGCTCTGCCTCTCTGTCGCTTTCGCGGCCCTGGGACCAGGTGCGCCGCCGAGCGGCCCAACTGCGCGCGGCCGGTTTCGCCTACCTGATCGCGGAGTGGCCTTCGGAAGGCAAGCGCCGGCTCGACGAGTTCGTCGAGACGGTCATGCCCGAACTGGCTGCCTGACCCGCGCGCCCTCCGGCGGGGATGCGAGTTCGGATCGTAGGCGCTGCACCGCACGATAGATCAGGAGCTTGGCGGCAGCCGGCGACTTGCCGAGGATCGCCCCTATATCTTCCATTGTCAGGTCGTCGGAGAACTTGAGGATCATGGCGGCCCTCTGCTGCGGCGGCAGGCGATCAACGGCTTCCCAGATGGCCCGCACGCGCTGACGGTCAACCACCTCGTCGGCCGGGTCGGGCTGCGGCGCCGCAAAGTCGATGGCATCGTCGAGGGAGAGCTGAGGCCGCCGGTTGCGGTAATGGCTCGCCACCGCGTTGGCTGCGATCCGGTAGAGCCAGCAGCTGAACGGGCGACCCTGGTCCTGGTAGTTCTTGATGCTCCGCAATGCGCTGATAAAGACGTCGGCAGTGACGTCCTCCGCCAGCCCGTCGTCGTGGATCCGGGCCCGAACGAAGCGGTAGATCCTGGCGAAATGCCGATCGTAGAGCTCACCGAATGCGGCGGGGTCGGACTTCGCGCGTTCGACGGGATCGCGCCAGAAGGCGTCCGGGATGCCGGCGGGCGGTGGGGGTCTCATACGTCGGCACGCTATCGCTGTGTCGACGCCATGTCGTCACGGAAACTACTGAGCGTTAAGGAAGGGATTCAGGATCGGATGCGCTGGCGGCCGCTGTAGACGTTAAGACTGCGGCCGCGTAGAAAGCCGATCAGCGTCTGGTTGGACGCCTGGGCCAGGTCCCGGGCCAGGCTTGATGGAGCAGAAACAGCGACCAGGACGGGGATGCGCGCCTGGAGGGACTTCTGGACGATCTCGAATGAGGTGCGGCCGCTGACCATCAAGATGTGCCGATCGAGAGGCAGGAGGCCTCGACCCGCGGCGTGGCCGATCACCTTGTCCACCGCATTGTGCCGGCCGATGTCCTCGCGGACGGCGACCGGCTGACCGTCGAGTGTGAACAGCCCGGCCGCATGCAGGCCGCCGGTCCGGGCGAAGATCGCCTGTTCTTCCCTCAGCCGCGCGTCGAGGCTATAGATCACCTCGGGGTCGATCGAGAGCCCGTCGTCGGGCAGGGGCGGCGCCGCCTCGTGGATCGCCTCGATGCTGCTCACCCCGCACAACCCGCAGCTCGAGGCGGACAGGAAGTTGCGTTGCCAGCGCTGATCCACGCCCGGCGCCGATGGCGCCAGCTCGATGTCGATGACGTTCTCGAGATCGGGGTGCTCGCCATTGGGCACGACGGTGAGCGCGCGCACGTCGGCAGCCGAGCGAATGATCCCCTCGCCGAAGAGGAAGCCGAGCGCCAGATCGCGATCGTGTCCGGGCGTCCGCATCATCAAGGTCAGCGGCTGACCGCCGATGCGGATTTCGAGTGGCTCTTCAGCGGCGAGCTGGTCGTCCACGCGGGCGCCCGCCTCGCCACCGTAGCGAAGGACCCGCGCGCGGTGCGAGCTGCGGTCCCGCATTGAACGATCCTAGCGAACGGTCTCCCAGCGGTAGGCAATCGTGCCTCCGCTGAAGGGAACATGGAGACCGGGCCGCACCAGGTAGGGCTCGACGCCGGTGTAGAGGGGGATCAATCGGGTCTGCGACAGCGCTAGCCCCTCGGCCTGCTGGTAGGCCTTCATCGCGTCGTCCCAGGTCAGCGCGGCGCGACCCTGGTCGAGCGCTTGCTCCAGGCCGTTGTCGAACAGGCGAAGGTTGTTGAACTGCGAGCTCGCCCGCAGCACGTTCTCGAGGAAATCGGACGGATAGGGCACATCGGCACTCCAGGTATCGATGAAGAAAGGCAGCTTGTCCAGGGCGGCTTGATTGAAGAAGTCGCCGGTCGGATGCAGCACAACGGTTCGGCCGGTGGCGGCGCTCAGCTGGTCCTGCAGGTCGGTGGCCACTCGCCCCACGGTCGCGTTGGTCGAAAAGTAGAGGTCGATCCTCGGCCCGAACCCCGCCTGGTCGAGGGCGTTGCGCGCGGCTCCCGGATCATACGCCGGCCACTCGCGGTTGAGATGGCCCGGCACTCCGGGAGAAAGCAGGTCGCTGGCCGGTGCCGCCAGCATCGACCCGAAGAGCGCCAGGTCGGTCACGCGCGAGCGATCGATCGCCTGCGCGATCGCCAGCCGATCGGGTGGGCCGTAGCCGCTGCCCGCGGCCGTGTTGAAGCCGAGCCAGGTGGTGCGCGTGTTCGGGACCTTGTGCAGCTTGGCCGCCTGCTGCGGATCCCGTGCAAAGGCGAGCAGCTGCGGACCGGTGAAGCCGTGGGCGATGTCGACCCCGCCGCTTGTGAATCGATCCAGCCGTTTGATGTTGTCGGGTTCGATCTCGATATCGACCTTGCGCACCGAGGGCTTCGGTCCCCAGTAGTTGTCGAAGGCGGACAGGTGAAGCGCGCGGCCTCGGTCCCAACGGTCGAGCCGGTACGGGCCGCTGCCCACGGTCGGTTGCTTGGGGTCGGTGAGCCAGTAGGGCGGCAGCGCCAGCAGGGTGAGCAGTTCACTGTCCGCTTTTGGCAGGAGCAGCCGCAGCGTCGTGCTGTCGACCACCTGGACCGTCGTCAGCATTTCCCCCGGGTAGCGGACCCCGAGGGCCGAAAAGAAGATAGTGTTCGGGCTGGCGGTCGCTGGATCGAGCGCCCGGGTCCAGGCGGTGAGCGCGTCCTGCGCCTGCACGGTGGCGCCCGATTGATAGTGGGCCGAGCGCAGGTGGAAGGTGTAGGTCCGGCCCGCGTCCGTGATCTCCCACCGCAGGGCGAGGGCCGGTACCGGTCGCAGGTTGGCATCGAGCGCCGTTAGTCCCTCGAAGATCTCGCTACCGACCTGGAGTGAGGTGGGGTCGTCGATCAGGGCGGGATCGAGGGTCTGGGCATCTTCCGCCTCGATCAGCTGCAGATGGTTCGCGCCGACCGGCGACGCCGAGGGCGACGGTTTGGGCGCGGCGGGGGTGCAGGAGCTCGCCAGCAGCGTCAGCGCCAGCCCCGCCGCCAAGGCGGCGCGGACGACCATTTTTCCGATACTAGCAAGGTGCCTTCTCGCCGCCTGGCGCTCCTGACGGGCGCACTCGTGATGGCCGCCGCGGTCGGGTCGGCGTCCGGCGCCAGCGCCGCCGGCACCGCGACGCTGGTCTCCGGAACGGTCCTCCCCAAAAATCCGCCGATGGGTGGGATCGTCCGGCTCGACCTGCAGGTGCGCAATGACACATCAACCGGCTGGACCGCGACCGATCTCGTCCACCTCGCCTGGAAGAGCGCGGACGGCAAGACGGCGACCGAGGATACCCATCAGCTCGGGCAGCCGGCGGCACCGGGGGCGACCATACCGCTGACCCTGGTTACTCTGGCACCGGCCGAAGTCGGCGATTTCTCGCTCGCGACGGAGCTGGAGACGGGTGGCACGAAGCTGGCCATCGGCGTTCCGACCGCCTTTCATCTGAGCGGCTTCTTGTTTAAGGGTCGCGGCAACGGCCATGGACTCGGCATGAGCCAGTGGGGCGCGCGCGGCCGCGCCGCCGCCGGCCAGGACTACAAGAAAATCTTGTCCACCTACTACACCGGGACCCAGATCGACACACGCGACACCTCGGGAACGGTGCGGATTGCGCTCACCGACGATCCTATCGACCTGGCGCGGCCCTGGCCGCGGCTCTTCGGTCCGCAGGCATTCGTCGCCGGTCCACTAACGGTCGATGGCCTGCCCCAGCTCCAGGCCGCGACCGGCTCATCACTCGGCTTTGACGCCAACGGCGCCGGGCAGCCGATCGCCTTCATCATCGCCGCGGACGGGTCGCGAGGCGCGCCGGTCGTGATCACCCGCACGCTGACCATTCACAGCAACAGCCCGGCCGGCATTCGCACCAACATCATGCAGATCATGGGCGGCGACTTCCGCAGTGGAGCGGAGCAACGGCGCTACGCGGGGCTGCTGCAAATCATTCCAAAAGGCGGGGCAACCATCCTGCCGGTCAACATCCTCCCGATGGAGGACTACCTCAAGGGGGTGGTGCCCGCCGAGATGCCGGCTTACTGGGGCGTCGAGGCGCTCAAGGCGCAAGCGATCGCCGCACGGACGTATGCCATCGGCCGAGTGGGTCGCGCCGGCGACTTCGACCTCCGCGCCAGCGACGTCGACCAGGCCTACAGCGGGCTCACCGACCAGCGCGCCGAGTCGAATGCCGCGGTGGACGGGACGCGAGGCCAGGTGCTGACCTACCAGGGTCAGCTGATCACCGCCTTCTACATGGCCTCCGATGGGGGGCATACCGTCAGCAGTGAGTACCGGTTCGTCCAGTGGGACCACGGACCGATTCTCCGTTCGCATCTTGGTTACTTGACCGGCATCAGCGATCCCTTCGACCGCGCGCCGTCCTGGCAGGTCGGTCCCTTCTCGGCGGACGGCGCGGCCGTGCTCCTGAAGGACAACGGGTTGAACCTCGGCGACCGCCTCGTCGGGATCGACGTGCTGCAAAAGGAGCCATCGGGACGCGTGGTCGGCGTCCGGCTGCGCGGCAGCAGCAAGTCGGTCGAGGTCAGCGGGCCAACGCTACGTTTCTATTTTGGCTTTCCGGATACGCTGGTCGAGATCGTCGGCGGGGGCTAGGTCCGATCAGGCAGCCCGGTACTGGTCCGCTGGGTACTGCTGCGTCAGCTTGCGCTGCTTGCGCAGCTGATTGGCCGCCAGGATCGCCTCGCCCAGAAACGCGAGCACGATGATTCGAACGATTGAGAAATACCCCGCGAATATCAGCGCGAGCGTGTCGAGGAAATAGAGGACGGCGCCGACGATGGTGGCCGGCAGGGACCCGCTCCGAACGAAGTACGCGATCAGCAGGAAGACTCCTCCCTCGATCGCCGAGTACCAGTTGAAGGAGCTCTGCAGTGCGGTCAGGTTTGCGAGCTCGGCGAGCAGGCCAAGGCCGAGATTGATGACCCCCACGATGGTGTAGATCCGAAAGGCCCGGCGCACTCCCTTCGTGGCCTTGTCCAGGTCAGTCTTTCGGATCGCCCCGGGACTAGTCGCCCAGCTCGACGCCGACGAGGCCAGCTCCGCGGCGCCGGCAGCCTCTCTGGGAGGCGTCCAGACCGGCTGGGCTGGTGCGATGGCGCCAACCGTGGCGCACATGTCGCAGGTCTTGCTGCCCAGCGGCATGGCGCAGCCGCATCGCTTGCACACTGCCATTTGCGGTATATCGGGACGCGCTGCAGGAACTTCTGTGACGATCGTGCAACAAAACCAGGGCCGGCCGTTGCTGGGCGTGAGGTCGGAGCACAGTGGGTCAGATGACCCAGAAGGTGAAGTGGCGCACGACCCACATCGTCGCCACCGTCATTGGCGCCGCGTTGCTGAGCCTGACGGTGCGACACGCCCTGGCCATCAACAGCCCTGATCTGCGCACGGGGGTCTTGGCGATCTCGAGCATGGCGGCCATAATGGTTGGCCTCACGCTGCTGGCTCGCTTTCTCAGCAGCCGCCAGCAGCCGACCCTCTACCTCACGCTGGGATTCCTCGGCAGCGGCTTGCTGCTTGGTGTCCACGCGATGTTCTCGTCCGCGCTGATCCGTGACACGGCCCAATGGACCACCATGCTCGTGGAAGCGAGTGACATCATGAGCGACGGCCTCATTTCTCTCTCGTTCCTCGCGGGTTGGGCCGCATGGCGATGGCAGGCGATGCTCGAGAAGCGCGTGCCAACTCTCGCCCGACTCGCCCTCGTTATCGCTGTCGTCGCATCGCTGGCTTTCGTCGCCCTGGCCCTCGCTGCCCACCCAGCGTTTTCCAAGACCGCCGACCTTGTCTGGGTGGCCTTTTTTGTTGCCGGCCTGATTGGCTTCGGACTCAAGAATTCAAGGCGACCCGATACCCTCGAGCGCTGGCTGATCCTGGCAGGGATCTTTCTCATTTACGGCCAGGTGGTCGCTGGGATCCTCGGGGACGGGGCGGGCGTCGGCCAGGTTGGTACTGCGGAGGTAATGACGTTCCTGGGATACTTTGCCGCC
>Ga0209220_1000240_pt1 | contig 22722 bp, 16 predicted proteins | sample BlaSpr_A8_OM3_M3_FD_187984 | JGI IMG/M metagenome (GOLD analysis project Ga0209220, IMG submission 187984) | Forest soil microbial communities from Thunder Bay, Ontario, Canada - Black Spruce, Ontario site 2_A8_OM3_M3 (SPAdes) (version 2) | ecosystem: Environmental > Terrestrial > Soil > Boreal... | reverse complement strand
GGACTGGAACACCATGGCGATGTCGCGGTCTTTCGCGGCGACGTTGTTCACCACACGGTCGCCGATGAGGATGCGGCCTTCGCTGATCGCCTCGAGCCCGGCGAGCATGCGGAGGGCGGTCGACTTTCCACAACCCGAGGGGCCGACCAGGACCATGAACTCCTTGTCCTTGATGTCGACGTTGAAGTCCTTGACGACGGTCAGATCCGCGGTGTAGCGCTTGACGACGTGGTCGTATGTGACAGATGCCATCTTTTTCCTATCCCCTTACTGAGTCCACGACGATGTAAGTCGCATGCCCCACACAAAACAATTCTATTTACCTCCTCCTAATTGGCAAATCTAATTTTGTCGGTTTCGACGTTGAGCTCCGGATCACCAGGGTCGTGCTGAGAGGCGCCGGCGAGTCCACCGCCTGGCCTTTCATGCGCTGAATCAGCAGGCGCGCCGCGAGCCGTCCCTTCTCGACGATGGGCTGGCGGACGGTCGTGAGCGGCGGGTTGGTCCACTCGGACGCGGGCACGTCGTCGAACCCGACCACGGACAGGTCGTCGGGTATCCGGAGCCCCGCGGCCTGGGCCGCCGTCATCACGCCGATCGCGGTCATGTCGCTCATGGCCAATATGCCCGTGGGCCGTCGGGCGCCCGTCCACAGCGATTCGAACGCGCGCGCCCCTGCCGCGACAGAGATGCCGGCCACCATCGCGCGCGGCTCGGGCGCGCCGGCGCTCTTGATCGCCGCCCGGTAACCGGCCAGACGCCGGGCCGCCGTCGGCGTGCTCTGTACCTGGCCCCGCGCAGGCGGCAGGACGATGATCGCCAGCCGGCGGTGGCCGAGCTCGAGCAGGTGACGCGCCGCGGCCTCTGCCCCACCCGCGTCGTCCACGTTGACGGCCGGGTGCTCGTCGGACGCCTCCGAGTCAACCTGGATGGTCGGGATGCCGATCCGGTCCAGGACGTCGAAGGCCCGGTCACCGGGGGTGAGGCCGAGGCTGATGAACCCGTCTACCGACGCCTGGCGGATGGCGCCTTCCAGCGAGCCATCGAGCGGCGGGACGAGCAGCAGGGTGAGGTCGTGCTCTTCGCACCCTTCACCCAGGCCCTGGATGAGCTCACTGAAGAACGGGTTGGCGAAGACCGTGGACAGGCGCTGCGGGATCAGCACCCCGATCGTCCCGCTTCGCCGCATGGAAAGCGCGCGGGCCGCTGGATGTGGCGTGTAACCAAGCTCATGCGCCACGCCGAGGACCCGCTCGAGCGTCGAGTGGCCGAGTCGGTCTGGATTGTTGAACGCGAACGACACGGCGGTTTTCGAGACGCCGGCCGCGCTGGCCACGTCAGCGATGGTGACCCGGGACACCCAACCAGGCTCCAGGCATTCGCGCCCTCCCCAAAGGCTAAACCGCTTTAGTAAAGCGGTTTAGCGATCGTATGCCGGGCCGGGCGATCTGTCAATGACAATTTTTGTGACGCAAGGCGACACGCCGGTGCCGGCTCCCGCGGGTTTGCATCTGGCGCGAAACCCGCCGGGGCCGGCACGCGCGTTGATCCCCCGAGCGGCGCTCAACGCTGCTTTGGAGTCCTGGTCAGCGGCCGGATCACCTCGGGGTCGGCCTTCGGCAGGCGGTCAGCGGTCAGGAGGCCGTTCTGCTCCTGCTCGACGTCGGTGAGCTGCGTGTAGCAGAAACCCTCGACGGGACCGGGATCCATCAGGGCTTTGATCTGTCCGCCATAGACCGCGACGAACTTGTCGCCCGCGACCTCGTGGTAGCCCCAACCGCTTGATCCGGAAAGGGTCGTACCGCCGAACTCGGTGACCAGCACCGGTTCGCCGCGGTAGCCGAATCCCGGGTCGTAAGGCGGGTGTCCGCTTGCGGTCCCGTCGAGGGCCGCATCAAGGCTTCTGTACCGGCACGCGAGGTCGGCGGGCGGCGAGTAGTCATGGATCGTGCACAGGTCCGTCAGCGCCTGCTCCCATCCGTCGTTGGACACGACGGGCCTCGTGTGGTCGAGGTCGTGGGTCAGCTCGTAAAGCCGCACCAGGAATTGGGAACGGACCGACGCGTCGACCTCCTGCAGGCCGAAGCTTTCGTTGGCGGGCACCCACACGACGACCGAGGGATGGTCGCGGTCGCGCCTGACCACCTCGGTCCATTCGGCCGCGAGGCGTCGCTCCGCCTCGGCCGAGTGCTCGTGGAAGCTCGGCATCTCCGACCACACGAGAAAGCCCAGCCGGTCCGCCCAGTACAGCCACCGCGGATCCTCGACCTTCTGGTGCTTCCTGGCGCCGTTGAAGCCGAGAGTCATGGCGAGCTCGATGTCGTGCTTCAGGTCTTCGTCGCTGGCCGCGGTCAGAAGGCCGCCGGCGAAGTACCCCTGGTCCAGCACCAGGCGCTGGACGAATGGCTCGCCGTTCAGCCAGAAACGGCCGTCGCGGGTCTCGACCGAGCGAATCCCGAAATAGCTCGAGACGCGGTCCGCCACCTTGGCGTCCCAGTCGAGCAGCCGGACCTCGACGTCGTACAGGACAGGCGAGTCCGGGTGCCACGGGGCAACATCCTCGAGCGCCACCCTGCCCGACCCTGAGGCGCCAGACCATCGGCCCACCAGGTCGCCGCGCAGGGTGACCACGAGCTCGATCCGCCCGTCTCCCTCGACGACGAAGCCGAGGTCGCCCGAGGCGAGGTCCGGGCTGAAGCGCAGGCGTGTGATGCGACGCGACGCGACCGGCTCGAGCCAAACGGACTGCCATATCCCCGTGGTCGGCGTGTAGAAGATCGACTCAGGGGTCTCCTTCCAGTACTGCTTGCCGCGCGGGATCGTCTTGTCGGTCAGGGGATCGTCGGCCCGCACGAGCAGGACGTTGTCCCGCGGGCTTACTGCCCGGGTGATGTCGGCGCTGAACGGTACGTGGCCGCCCTCATGGCGCGCCACCTCCACGTCGTTGACCCAGACGGTGGCGCGGTAGTCGACGGCCCCGAAGTGCAGCAGGAGGCACTCGGCCTCAGGCGCGTCGAACCGCCGCCGGTACCAGACGACGTCTCCAGGCAGCCTTCCGAGCCCGGACAGCTTTGATTCGGCGCAGAACGGGACGAGGATGGTCGCGTCGAATCGAGGCTCCTCGACGGAACCCGTGCCGAACTCCCACTCCCCGTTGAGGCTCACCCACTCCGGCCGCCGGAGGTTCGGCCGCGGGTACTCTTCTCTGGGTCCCATTCGGTCGATCTCCTTCGCGCCTCGAGCCGGCTAAGGCGAACGTTCGCTGTCCGCGCATAATACCCCCAGCGTGAAGGTGAAGCCCACCAGGCGCGTCTCGGTCAAAGACGTGGCCGCTCAGTCCGGGGTCAGCTTCCAGACGACGAGCAAGGTGCTGAACGGTGGGGGCTCGGTCTCGGAAGTGACCCGCGCCCGGATCCTGCAGGTGGCGAGCGACCTGGGCTACGTCCCGAACCTCCAGGCGCGCAGCCTCGTCATGCAGAGGACGCTCACCATCGGCCTCATCGCCGGCGACTTCAGCGACCCCAACCTGAGCCGGTTCATCTCGGGTGCCGAGCAGGAGGCCCGGCGGCAGGGTTACAGCGTCCTCATCACGAGCGTCGAGCGTGAGGGCTCAGGGACGGAGTACGCGCTGCCGGCGATGATGGAGCGGCGCGTCGACGGCATCCTTCTTGCCGCGCCGCAGATGGAGGAAGACCTCGCCCTGGCGCACGTCCTCGACCGGACGCTGCCCGTCGTCAGCCTTTACCACGTGCCCGGCGAGGGCGTCGCGACGGTCAGCTCCGACGACGAGCAGATCGGCTTGCTCGGGACGCGCCACCTCGTGCGCAAGGGGCATCGCGCGATCGCGATGATCATCGGACCACGTGGGCGGCAGGCCACGCAGCGCCGGCTCCATGGTTACCGGCGAGCTCTCGAAGAGGCCGGGCTGGCGTTCGCCGAAGATCTCGTCGAGGAAGGGCGGGGCGAGATCGCCGGCGCGCAGGCGGCGACGATCCGGTTGTTCGAGCAAAGTCTCGGCATAACGGCGATCTTCGCGCAAAGCGACATTATGGGCATCGGGGTGCTGAGCGCCCTCCACCGTCTCGGCAAGCCGATCCCGGACAGCTGCGCCGTGGTCGGCTGCGACGACATCGACATGGCTGCGTACACGGAGCCGCCCTTGACCACATTCCACGTTCCTCTCTATGAGACCGGGGCAGAGGCGATGCGGCTCGTGCTCAACATGATCGCTACCGGCTCGGTCACGCCGCGCCACGTGCTCCTCCCAGCGCACCTCATCGCGCGGGCCTCGAGCGGCGGCGCCTGACCGCGGCTAACAAGGAGCAGGATTCCCCCCTCGTCCGGCATGATTGTCGGCCGTGAATCCTTTGCGCGTCGTGCAGGTGGGGCTCGGCGCGCACGGTCGCAACTGGGCCCGACAGGTGATTCCAGACATCAAGGAAGTCGACCTCGTCGCCTACGTCGACACCGACCCGAACGCACTCGACCGCCTGCGTGATGAGGCCCACGTTCCCGCCGAGCTCTGCTTCGAGTCGTTCAAGGAAGCTCTCGCGGAGACCAACCCAGACGCGGTGCTCGTCACCGCCGCGCTTCCTGGGCACGCCGCCGTCACGAAAGCGGCGCTCGAGGCAGGCCTCCACGCCCTGGTCGAGAAGCCGTTCGCCCCAACGATCGACACCGCCAGGGAACTGGTCGAGATGGCCGCCTCGCGCAACCTCGTCCTCATGGTCAGCCAGAACTACCGGTACTTCCCCGCCCCTCGGACGATCGCGACGCTCGTCCATGAATCCGAGCTCGGCGACCTGTTCGAGGTGTCGATCGACTTCCGCCGCTACTCGCCGGCCGGGCCGAACGGGCGGGGACGCCATCATCTAGAGGAGCAGCCTCTGCTCGTCGACATGTCCGTCCACCACTTCGACCTCCTGCGGCTCATCCTCAGCCGCGAGCCTCAGCGGGTGTTCTGCGAGGCGTGGAACCCGAAGTGGACGGCTTTCATCGGTCCCTCGGTGGCCGTCGGCTCGATCGACTTCGACGGCGGGATCGTGGTCAGCTACCGCGGGAGCTGGATCAGCGCCGGGCCGGTCACGCCGTGGGCCGGCGAGTGGCGCCTCGAGTTCGAGCGCGGCGAGATCGTGTGGACGAGCCACGGCGACAACCCCGCGAACGACGAGGTCGTGATCCATCCCCGCCAGGGCGAACCGAGGAAGGTCGCCCTCCCGCCCATGGCAAGGACGGGACCCTCGGGGACGCTGACCGAGTTTGCCTCGGCCATCAGGGCCGGCCGGCAGCCGGACAGCTCGGCGCGGGACAACCTGGGCACGCTGGCGCTGATGTTCGCCGCCGTCGAATCGGCCACGCTGCGGGAGCCGGTAAAGATCTACGGCACTGGGGAAGCGGTCAGGATCTGACGCTGGCGAGCAGGAAAGCACCGAGGCTGGCTGCCGCGACCACCGACAACACGATCGGGGTCCACTTGACACCGAACGCGGCGATGACCAGCCCAATCGAGCCTGGTCCGGCGATGCCGCCCACCGCCGCGGCCGGGAACAACCACGAGGTCGCGCTGGTGTCGCCCGGGTTGGCCTTCGCCAGCCACACGATGGCGGTCGGAAAGATCGGGGCAATGGCCAGGCCAGTCGCGACGTAGGCCCACGGTGCGAGGCCGCCGATCGAGGCCGCCAGAAGCGTGACTGAAGCAACACCGGCTCCTGTCAGCACGATGACCGGCTCGGAGACGGAGGGCGGCACCAGTGCGAACAGGACGCGGCCCGCCGCGAGCGCCAGAAAGAACCCGGACGTCAGGGCCGCTGCGTTTCTGGTCTGCAGCCCTATCGATTCCAGGTGCGAGGTCATCCAGCCGCCGGTCCCAGCCTCGACGCCGACATAGAGCACGAAAGCGCCTACGAATATTGCTATGAGCGCCCGCTTGCGCGGCGCGCGGGTCGAGATTGCGACGGGCAGGTGCCCATCGATGCCGACGGCGGTGGGGATCAGTGCGAGCGCGACCACCGCCGCGCACAGATAAAGAGTTGACAGATTGTGCGGCGCGTACGCGGTGACGAGGATGGGGCTCGCCACCGCCCCCGCCGAGTACGCCGCGTTGACCGCGTTCAGCAGTGCCGATCGCCGCGCGCCCTCGCTGTGCGCCACGAGCTGGTTCAGGCCGATCACCAGGGATCCCCATCCGAGACCGACGACGAAGACCCCACCGAGGAAAGCCGGCCACGTGGGTGCGAGCGCGACCGCGGCGCAGCCGGCGCCGAGAACGGCGGTCGCCCCCATCACCGAAGCCCGACCGGACAGCTTCGTCATCGACCGCATCGAGACCAAGGTCCCGATCAGCCCACCGGTGAAATGGACGCTCAGCGAAGCGCCCGCCACCGGCAGCGTGATCGCGAAATGCCTCGTGAGGTGCTCGAGCAGCGGCCCGTACGCCGCCCCGACCATGCCCATGAGCAGGAATGTCCCGGCGATTCCGGCGATCGCGGTCCGCGAGAGGACGATCCTGTTGCGCGCGAAGACGGCGCTGCTTGGCTGCGTCAGGGTTCCATCGCGAGGCGGTAGCGCGGCGAGGGCACTGGTCCGTTCAGCAAAGGGTCATCAGTGTCGCGCATCCATGTCCAGAGCTCATCGTTCAGGCGCTGCTCAACTTGCGCGACATCCGGTTGGCCGGCGAGGTTGCGCTGCTCGAGGGGATCCTCGTTCAGGTCGTACAGCTCCACCACGCTGGGACGGTCCCTCGAATAACGCGAGGGGTTGGAACGAAAGATGGGCCCTAGCTGCACGTCACCCGGCACCTCGACCGCGAAGGCGGTCTCGAAGTTGCGGATGTACTTGTGCGCCGCGGTGCGGATGCAGCGCATCGGGTCGTAGTAACTGTGGAACGTCTTCTCGGCGAACACGGCCTGGCGGCCTTCGAAGAGGGACTGCCCCTGGATGCCGGCGGGCAATGGGACGCCGCTCGCCTCCAGGAGAGTCGGCAGGACGTCGATGTTGCTCACCAGCTCCGACCTCGTGACGCCATGACCGAAGCCGCCGTTTGGCCATCGCACGATGAGCGCGACTTCGAGGCCGGGGTCGTAGAGGGTGCACTTGGCGCGTGGCATCGCGAGACCGTGGTCGGTGGTGAACACGACGATTGCCCCCTCCGCACGTCCGGCCTTTTCCAAAGCTGCAAGAACACGACCGGCCGCGGCGTCCATGGCGGCGATCGTCTGCTCCACGGCGGTCAGCTCCTCCATCGCCTCGAGGCCGGAGGGGAGGTAGCCGGGAATCACGAGGCCGGCGGGCGGGCTGCCCGGGCGGGGATAGGGACGATGGGTCTCGTCGAAGTTGATCTCGATGTAGAGCCGCCGGTCGCTCGGCTGAGAAGCGATGACCTCCTCCACCGCCGCGGTTGGCTCGATTCGCTCGAAGCCGAGGCTGTCCGGATGCAGCGTCACGTGCTGGCCTCCAAAGAGGAAGGGCGCGATTCCAGCGCTCGCGAAGACCGCCGCCGAATGCGGGGTGGCCAGCTCCCAGTCAAATCCGTGGTGAGCCAGCCCCATCACGCCGTTGGTATGCGGGTAGAGACCGGTGGCCAGGCTCGCCCGGCTGGGGCTGCACTGCGGCGCGGTGGCGAAGGCGCGGGTGAACCTGACACCGTCGGCCGCGAGCGCGTCGAGGTTCGGGCTCGCCACGCTCGCGACGCCGTAGCAGTGGAGGTGGCGGCCGATGTCGTGCGTCGTTATGAGCACCACGTCATGGGCGGTGCTCACATGTCCCAGCCTACTGAACGCCGAGGAGTTAGCCCTTGACCGAGCCTGCCGTGACGCCCCGGACGAAGTAGCGCTGAAGGGCGATGAAGACGATGAGCGGCAACGCCATCTGCAGGACCGCGGCCGCGGTCAGGAACTGCCAGCCGCCACCGAGCGAGGTGGTCAGCTGCGCGATCACCACTGTGAACGGCCGGTACACGCTGACGCCCAGGAACGTCAGGGAGACCAGCAGGTCGTTCCAGACGCCGAGGAAGACGAAGATCGTCAGCGACGCGATCGCCGGCAGCGTCATTGGCACCGCGATCCGCAAGAATCGAACCGAGTGGCCCGCGCCGTCCACCTCAGCCGACTCGAAGATCTCCCGCGGCAGGCCGCCGAGGTAGTTGCGCAGCAGGAACACCTCGAACGGCAGGCCGTAGCCGGAGTGCGCCAGCCAGACTGCGTAGATCGTGCCGTTCAGATGGATCAGCTTGAATATCTGAAGCACGGGGATCAGCGTCATCTGGATCGGGACGACCATCAGGCCGACGATGACGATGAAGAAGAGGTTCTTGCCAGGAAACTTCATCCAGGCGAACGCGTACGCGCCCATCGTGGCGATCGCCAGCTGGATCACCGTCGCGGGGATCGTGATCAGCACGCTGTAGAGGATTGACGGCGCCACGCCCTCCAGGTTCAGCACCTGCTGGTAGCTGGCGAAGGTGAAGCCGTGCGGCGGGAAGAGCGTCGTCCACCACCCGGACTGACCCATGTCTGCCACCCCACGGAACGAGTTGATGATCATGCCGACGGTGGGGATGATCCAGATGGCGACGAAGATGGCGATCACGAGGTGGAGCGGCAGCCGCTGGAGGCGATAGCCCAGGTTGTCGAGCGCCGAAACGCCAGCGCCGACTGCTGTCTGGCCACGAGTCGTGACGCGCTCGGAACTCATCGCTGCTCCTCCTGCTGCTGGAACCTACGGATGTTGACGATCAGAAGCGGCACGACCGCAATGAAAAGAACCACGCCGACAGCCGCGGCACGGCCGTAGTGTGCGCTGGCCAGCTGGCGGAACATCTGCGTCGCTATCACGTCCGTGTTGTAAGCACCGTTGGTCATCACGTAGACGATGTCGAACGTCTTCAGCGCATTGATCAGCATCGTGGTGCCGACCACCGTGATCGTCGGCCACAGCAGCGGCGTCACCACGAGCTGGATGATCTGGAACTCGTTGGCTCCGTCCATCCGCGCCGCCTCGAGGACCTCGGTGCTGATCGCTTTCAGGCTGGCCGAAATAATGACCATGCAGAAGCCTGTCGCGCTCCATATGCCCACGAAGATGAGCGCGGCGTTGTTGGTCGACAAGTTGATCAGCCAGGCGACGGGATCACGGCCGAACGAGCCCAGTATGGCGTTCAGCGTCCCGGTCTGCGTCGTGCCAGGCACCTGGTAGTCGAACATGAACTTCCAGATGATCGACGCCGCCACGGCGCTGATGGGGACGGGCAGGAAGATGGCGATCTTGGCCAGAGACTCGTACCGCACGCGGTCGAGGAGGATGGCGATCACAAGCCCGAAAAAGACCGAGAAGAACGTGAAGAACACCAGCCACAAGAGGCTGTTGCGCAGTGACGTCAGCGTGTCGGGGAACGTGAAGAAGTACTGGTAGTTGTCCAATCCCACGAATTTGTCGCCCGTGCTGTTGTAGAAGCTGATGAAGACGGTGCGTATGAGCGGGTAGACCATGAATACCGTCGCGAAACCCACAGCGGGCAAAGCCCAGAAGTAAGGCCTGATCCAGGACTGCAGTGTCTCGGGGAGCCTCTCGATGATCCGCTCGCCGAGGGTGATGTAACCGAGCAGGATGAGCGGCACGGCGACAACGGCGACGACCGCCGTGATGATCTGTTCCACCCCGGTACCTCCTTGCTAGGCGGAAAGTGGCCGGGGCGGATCTGCTCCGCCCCGACCATTCAGAATCCGGACTAACTGCTCTTGTACGCGGCTGCCTGTACCTGGTCGAGGTGCTGGAGCTCGGAGTTCAGGCTCCCAGGGTTGCTGGTCACGTTGAGCAGTGACTGCCAGTACGCGTTCCTCATGTCGGTTGGCATGTAGTCGCCGGCCGTGATGAGCATGTTCGTGCCGGATGTCGCGACAAGCGCCGCTGCCTTGAAGACCGCGTCGTTGTAAGTCGTGCTCTTGTTGGAGCTCAAAGACACTCCGGAGCTCGCCCAGATCTGCTGTGCTTCCTTGGTCACCATCCACTGCATCAGCTGCCGGGCCGCCGGCGTGTTGTTGTACATCGCGTAGTTGTCGTAGAAGCCGTTGTAGTTGCCGTCGAACTGCGAGTTGCCCATGCTCGGGTGGCCGAAGAAGTCGAAGTCGACCCCCGCCTTCAGATTCGGGAAGGACTGGCTGAAGAAGGAGGGCTGGAACGTCGCCTGGATGAGGAAGAGACAGCCCGCCTTGAAGCTGCCGCTCGCCTTGAAGAGAGGATCACCCGCCTGCTGGAAGTTGGTCGACAGCACGTAGTTCGCGCCGCCGTAAACGTTGGCGGCGGACAATTCTTGGATCAAGGCCTGGTAGCCCTGCTTGATCTCGGTCGACGTCCACTTCTGCGTGCCCTGGATCCACTTCGTGTAGATGTCCGGACCCGACTGCCGCATGATGATGTTGTCGAGCTGGTCGCTCGCGGGCCAGCCGGAGGCGGCGCCAGAATTGAGTGCGGCGCAGAACAGCTTCTGGGCGCCGTACTGGGCGGGGTTGATAGCCAGCAGATCGCTGAAGGTCTTCGGCGCCTGGCCGGTGTAGACGCTCTTGTTGTACCAGAGCAGACCTTTGACCTGGAACTTGATCATCTCGTAGTAGTGCTTGCCGCCGATGATCCCGATGTAGGGGTCGTCGCCGGTGGTGCCCGCCGGCGGGTTGACCAGGCCTGGGTACGTGTTCTGCACGTATGCGTTCATCTGGTCACCCAGCGCTGTCTCGACAGACTTGATCACGCCCTTGCTCACCCAGTCCTTGAGCTGGACCGGGTCGGTGGTGGCGGGAGCGATGTCCGGCAGGTCGGTGCCGGCCGCGATGCCGTTGGCGATCTGGGTGGTGGAGTCGCGGTTGGTCGTGACGTGGACCTTGATTCCGGTTTGCTGCTCGAACGGCTTCAAGACGTCCTGGAACGCCTTGAGCTCCGCGCCGCCCCACGCCGTCCAGACCGTCACGTCGGAGGCGCTCTGAGTGTTGTTGCTGCTGCCCGACGAACAGGCGGCCGCGAGAAGTAATGCGCCGAGTCCCAGAGCTATCGCCCTCGAGCTCAGCTTTGCCAAGACCTCGGCCATCGCGTGCTCTCCTTCTGATCCCGACCCCCGGCCGGTCGGCTATGGCTTCCTGTTGCCTTCTTCCCGATACCGACCGGGGCGAGAGTGCGCCGGCAACAGACTTACTCAGACAGGGAAACAGACGCTAGGACGAACGTTCGCCTAAGCGACGGAGCTATCGTAGGCACCGCCCGCCGGGTTGTCAATCTTCGCGTTGGGCGGGCCTTAAACTCCGGCGGATGAACGAGTCGCTGCGTTTCCCCGAAGGCTTCCTGTTCGGCGCCTCCATCTCCGCCTATCAGACGGAGGGGGGCAACTCGAACACCGACTGGTGGTGGTGGGAGCACATCGAGTCCACGCCCTGCCGCGAGCCGTCGGGCGACGCGTGCGACTTCTATCACCGCTATCGAGACGACGTCGCCATGCTGGCGAGCTTCGGCCTCAACACTTTCAGGTTCGGCCTCGAGTGGGCGCGCATCGAGCCGGCCGAGGGCGAGTTCTCGCGAGCTGCGCTGGCCCACTACCGCCGCGTGCTCGATGCGTGCCACGAGCACGGGGTGCTCCCGATCGTCACCTTCCACCACTTCACTGTCCCGAGGTGGCTCCACGAGCAGGGCGGCATCGCCGCGGACCGCTTCCCGGCGCTGTTCGAGCGCTACTGTGACCGAGCCGCCCAGGCGCTGGGCGACAGGATCGGCTATGCGTGCACGATCAACGAGCCGCAGGGCCTGGGTTCGAGCGGCTGGCTGCTGGGCATCAACCCGCCAGGGCACACCGACGACCGGGAAGGCGCCCAGCGCGCGGTCGACAACCTGCTCGAGGCGCACCGGCTCGGCGCCGCGGCGATCCGCGCCAGGGCCGCCATCCCCACCGGCGTGACTCTCGCCCTCCCCGACCTTCAATACGAGGACGGGGCCGCGCCCGGCACCAGCTCGCTGGAGCTCGAGTCCAGGGTCAGCGACTGGTTCCTCGAGCTGGCGCGGCGCGACGACTTCGTCGGGGTCCAGGCCTACACGCGCTTTCGCTACGGGCCGGAAGGCCCGCGCAGCCCAGGCCACGACTGGAGCGACACAAGCCGTGAGCTGACGGAAACCGACCACACCACGCAAATGGGCTACGAGTACTACCCCCAGGCGCTCGGCGGCGCCATCCGGCGGGCGCGGCGCAGCTGTCCCGGCGTGCCGATCCTCGTCACCGAGAGCGGAATCGCCACGTCGAACGACGACAAGCGGATCGCATACATCGACGCCGCAATGCGCGAGGTGCTCGCGTGCCTTGCCGAAGGCATCGACGTGCGGAGCTACCTCTACTGGTCGCTGCTCGACAACTTCGAGTGGGCCTTCGGCTACGCGCCGACGTTCGGGCTCGTCGCGGTCGACCGCCAGACCTTCACGCGACGCCCGCGGCCGAGCGCGACGTGGATGGGCTCGGTCGCCAGAGCGCGCGCCCTGCGCGGCGCCGTTCAATCCGTGTGATGATCGAACTGCAAAAGTGATTCGCCCGCCGGTCGAAACCAACTCCGGTCTGGCCGCTGTGCTGCGCGGCGTCGTCGCCGACTTTCAACATGTCTCAGGCGCCGACATCGTCTCGATCTTCCTCTACGAGGAGTCGACCCACACCTACTACGCACCGTTCGCGACGGGGCAGCCGCAGGAGAGCCTGCTCGACTCGCTGACGGACATGTCCGAGCAGCTCACGCGCTACCTGACGGACGAGCGCCAGGGCAAGGTGCCGGACGACCTGGGCGTCCACCAGTACGGGTCCACCGTCTGGCTGACCGTGACGCGACAGCGCCTCGTCGCACGCAACGCGCCCTCCGAGATCGACTCGACGTTCATCCGGCGCTACCAGGTTCAGTCGACGTTCGGGCTGCCGCTGCTCGCGGGCGACCGGCTGCTCGGCCTCGTCTACCTCAACTACAGGAACAAGGAGAAGGCTCCCGACGACAACCGCCTGAGCGAGCTGGACCGCCGCGCCGCGACCGCCGCGGGGCTGGTCCAGACCGCGCTCGAAGGCGCGGAGCGTGCGGCCCTCGACGGCCTGTCCCGTCTGACCGCTCTTCTGACCACGCCGGTCGGCGACGCGCGCACCGATGCCAAAGAGCTGCGCCGACTGCTGTCGATCGCGCTGGCCGACCTGCTGATGGCGAGCAACCTCGACGGGGCGGCGATCTACCAGTTCGGCCACCAGCGCTCGAGCCTGGACCTCGTCACCGCCCACCTTCGGGTGGCCGCGCCGGCGAAGATCGAGCGCGACGACCCCACCACCGCATGGGAGGCCGCGCTGACCAAGACCGTCGGCGCCGCCACCGCGGAGTCAGACCTCTTTCCCATCGCGACCTACGCGCTCGGCAAACCCGACGAGCCGCACGGCTACCTGGTGGTGCTCAGCCGCGACCGGCTGGCCACGGTCCGCCGGGCGCCGTCGACCGACGAGATGCTCAAGGCCGGCGCGCAGCTGATCGGCGGCGCGCTCGCCTCCCAGCGCCTGATCGCCGACCTGGAGAACAGCAACCGGCTCCTCGGGGCGATCGGAGACATGACCGCCGCCATGCTGAAACCCGGCGCGTCGCGTCACGAGGTGATCGACGCCGTGGTCGGACATCTCACCGACTCGCAGGTCCCGGAGTTCGACTTCAACTTCGCGACGGTCTACCTTCTGGATGACCGCGAGGACGACGAGACCGTCGTCCGCATGGCCGCCGGTGCGGCGCCGGCCGCTGCGATCGATGCGGCGGAGACGTCACGCGGCGGCGGCCGCGCGTCGCACTCGCGCGTTCCCCGCTGGGCGCTCGAAGAGGATCGTGTGCTGGCCGTCGATGACGTGCTCGTCTACGTGGCGCGCACGTGGCAGCCGGTCCTCGTGGGTCCGATGCGGGGCGACCGCGGGGACGTCATCTCGGGCTCCATCCCCGCGCCCATCACCTGGATCGAGGTCCCCGTCGTCTACAGCAACGGCATGGTGTCGGGCCATGTCCTGGCGTGCCTCGTGGGCGACAAGGAGCAGGCGCACGAGGCCACCGCCACGCCGTTCACGCTGGCGGGCGAGATCTTCGAGCGCGGCGGGCACAAAGACCTGATCCGCGTCTTCCTTCCGTTCGGCAGCGACCAGACGCGGCGGGCGACGGGGGTGCTGGAGGTCGGCTATCACCGCTCGGACCAGCGCCGTCCTGACTGGGGGCAGGTCGAGGCGCTTCGCGCGGCTGCCGCGCAGCTCGCGGTCGCCGTCGAGATGGCTCGCCTGTACGAGGACGCGCAGCGTCACGCGGAGCAGCTCGAGCTCGTCGCCGACGTGAGCAAAGCCATCGCCTCGTCCATCGACCTGGACCAGACGCTCACGCGCGTCGCGCACAACATGGCGCGGCTCGTTGACGCGTCGCTGTGCCAGATCGCCCTTTACGAGGAAGACCGCGAGGGTTGGTACGGCGCCGCGGCATCCGACCTCGAAGACCTGTGGCGGCGCCAGCACGGCGAGCGATCGCAGGGCTCCTTCCTTTTCGACGTGCTCGATCACGGTGAGGCTGTCGTGATCGACGACACGTCGGCGGCGCCGCATGTCGATCCGGCCTACGTGCGCGCATTCGGCGTTCGCTCGCTCATGGCGATCCCTCTCGTCGCGGACGAGCAGGCGATCGGAGCCGCCGTGCTCGGCGAGCGCACGCGCAACCGCAAGTTCACGCCGGAGGAGGTTCAGCGCGCCCAGGGCCTCGGCCTGCAGGCAGCCGTGGCGATCAAGAACGCACGCCTGCACGCGCTTGCGGAGGAAGAGCGCCACCTGCAGAAGGACTTCGTCCTGGTCGGCTTCGGCCAGTGGGGCCAGAAGGCTTACCAGCACCTGCTGACCCTGAAGCAGTTCTTCAACTTTCGCACCCACGTCGTCGAGCAGGATTCGCCCGGTGCGCGCGACCGGCTTGGCGTCAAGGAGGAGGAGGTGCGCACGCATGGCGACCTCTTCTACTGGGACAGCCACTCCTCACCCGCGCGCGACCAGCTCGAGCGCGAGCTGGAGTCGAGCTCGTACGTCATCACGTACATCGCGACCCCTGCCGCAACGCACCTTCCCACGCTCGAGCGCTACTACGAGCTGAGCGACGTCGTGCTGATCGAGAAACCCCTTGGGGCGCCGCCGGACGAGTACCGCCGGTTCCTCGACACAGCGCCGGGCGGCGTCGAGATCGTGGCCGCCGACCACTATTACTTCAAGCTCGAGGTCCGGCTGCTCGGCATGCTGCTGACCGAGGAGCGCACGCTCCGCAACTTCCTGGAGAGCGTGCAGGAGATCCGGATCGAGATCCTGGAGGAGCAGCCGCTGACCGGCGCGGCGGCCGACATCGGCGTCATCGCCGACCTCATCCCCCACGCCTTCGCCATCATCTCGCTGCTCACGCCGATCGACCACATCAAGCTCGACGCGGAATCGCCGCTGCTGATCGGCCGGCATGAAGGGCTGACCGGACAGCGCGAGAGCTACGCGCGCATGAACGCGAGCTTCCTGTACCAGGGCCGGTCGGTGCGGCTCGTCATCGACGCCGGCAAGGGGGCGGAGAACGCCAAGTGGATCAAGCTCATCGGCGAGAAGCGCGCCGGCGGCCGGAGCCCAAGCTACAAGTTCGACTTCGGGAAGGGGGAGGCGATCGACGGCACCCAGGCGACAGTTCGGGCCGCCGTCCGCCGCATCCGCGAGCCGGGAGTGCCCGACAACGCGCACCTCAACATGCTGCGCCACGTGATCGAGAAGCGGCATCCCGCGGTGGGCATCCTCCGGATCCGCGAAGCGATCCGCGCCAACCAGCGCGTGCGCGACCTCGAGGCGATGGCTGTCGACCTGTTGGCGCGCAGCGAGTGGACGAACTACACGCTCGGCAGCCGGCCTGTATTCGATGCGTCGCCGGTAATTTCGGCTTTGGGTGGTGCGAACTAGGCCCCGCCAACCCAAACTACCGACCACGCAGATTTCGTCGGGGCAACTCATCTCTGAGCGCGTGATGCTCAAGCGCGACCGCTTCTTTGCTGTGTCCGCGCGTGACGGTTCGATGCGCCCTGGCGAGTTTTCGGGTGACGGGCTGTGGTCCGGCGACACACGCCTGCTGTCGCAGCTCCGTCTGCTGATCGACGGAGTGGAACCTCGTCCGGTCGGAGTCGAGGCCGCCGACGTCTGGGCGTCGTTCGAGCTGGCGGCCGACAGGGTGAACGTGACGCGCCTGCGCTTCGTCGACGCCGGGCTGCGCGAAAAGATCACGGTCACCAACCCCGGAGCGAGCAGCGTCGACGCCATCGTCGAGCTCGAAGTGGCGGCCGATTTCGCCGACATGCTGGGCATTCGTGGCGCCGTGCCGGAGCTTGCGTCGCCCGTGAGCCGGCCGCCGGCGAAGACCGTGGAAGGCTTGCGTTTTGCGCGCGACGGCGGCACCGGATACGCCAGCCGCGTCATGTGCATGCCGGAAGGCCTGAAGCACCAGCTGCGCCTCGGCCCGGGCGAAAGCTTCACCTGGCAGGTCGACGTCGTGCCGGAAGCAAGCGCTGGCACGATCAGCTTCGAGTCCCGGCTCGAGGCCGTGAAGGACGAGCATCCGCGCTGGAAGGCAGAGTGCATGTCGATCCGCACGGACAACGCCGCGGTGAACCGCGTCCTGGATCAGGCGATCTCGGACCTCCGGATGCTGTGCAACACATATGACACCGGGATCTATCCGACCGCCGGGCTGCCCTGGTACTCCGTGCCCTTCGGCCGCGACGCGCTGATCACCTCCATCCTCCTGCTCCACGTCAACCCTGAAATCGCGCGCGGGGTGCTCCGTTACCAGGCCAGGCACCAGGGCGAGCGAGTCGATCCGGGCGGCGAGGAGGAGCCTGGCAAGATCCTTCACGAGGTGCGCGACGGCGAGGCCGTCGAGCGTGGCCTCTGGCCCCACATCCTCTACGGCACAGTGGACGCGACAGCCCTGTTTCTTTGCGCCCTGACCGAGACAGAGACATGGACCGACGACGCCGACCTGGTCCGCGAGCTCGCGCCCGCCGCCGAGGCCGCTCTCGAGTGGTGCCGCAAATACGGCGACTCGGACGGCGACGGCTACCTCGAATACCGCGGCGGACGCGCGCGCAACCAGGGGTGGAAGGACTCCGACAACTCGCTCACCAACACTGACGGCACCGTCGCCTCTTTGCCGGCCGCGCTGTGCGAGGTGCAGGCGTACCTGTACCGCGGCCTCATCGGCATGTCCCGCACGCGACCTGCTTTGAAGCAAAAGGCTGCCGAGCTGAGGCGCCGTTTCAACCACGAGTTCTGGATCCACGACGAAAAATATTTCGCGCAGGCTCTCGACGGCTCGAAGCACCAGGTCCTGGCGATCACGTCCAATCCAGGCCACTGCCTGTGGATGCGGATCGTCGACAAATCCAGGGCGGCCCATGTCGCGGCGCGTCTGGTCTCGCCGGAGCTCTTCTCCGGATGGGGCATCCGGACGCTGTCCGACCGCTCGGTCAACTACGACCCGTGCAGCTATCACAACGGCTCGGTTTGGCCGTTCGACACCGCGCTGGCGGTGGCCGGTTTGCGCCAGTACGGATTTGCGGCAGAGGCCGAGCGAGTCGCCCGCGCATTGCTCGAAGCGTCGACTGAATTCGCGCTCAGCCGGCCGCCCGAGCTGTTCTGCGGCGACGTGCGCGAGCCGGGCCAGCCGCCGCGCGAGTACTGGAACACGTGCACGCCCCAGCTCTGGTCGTCGGCGGCCATGTTCACCTGCGTGTCATCGATCCTGGGTCTCGAGGCGGATCTGCCACACAAGACTCTGCGGGTCGCGCCGCTCCCGACCCCGCTCTGGAATCGCGTCGAGGTCAGCGGGCTCCACTTCGCGGGCCAGCGCCTCGATTTCGAGGTGGACGGCGGCGAGGTGCGGGTGGGCCGGCTACCGTCAGGGATTCGAGTCGAGGCAGGGCCTCCCAACATCGGTTAGAGGCTCGGCCGGAAGAGCGACCGACGAAATTTGCGATGTTTGGCAAAGATCGATGGGTTATTTGTTGACTTTCGATTCTGGGCCCTGCCAGAGTAGAGCGACTCAACTGAATGGCCATGGGGTGTGGCCCGCTTACGAGAGGGAGGATTCGACGTGGGGATTCGCAAGCTGGTTCTCTTTGCCATTGGCGCCGTGGCCTTGAGCATGGTTGCGGCGGTGCCGGCGGCCGCGGCGACTGCCTCGAACACGAGGTCGATCGAGGCCTCTGGAGCCACCGCGATCTCGGCGGCGTCGCCGGGCGGGACCGACGTCCAGGCACCGGAGATTCTCAACACCGCCATCGGCGCGGACGCCGCCGGCGCCAGCGCTCCAAGCAGCTCCAGCGCCCCCAGCAGTGGCGATGCGACCGACCGAAGCCGCACGCATGGCGGGGGCACCCAGGGCAACAACCAGGGTGACTCGGCGCGGGAGGGTTCGAACATCGGTCAGCTGCTCAGCTTCGACGGCCTGAACCATTTCGCGCAGCGCTTCGGCGCGTCGCCGAACCAGTTCTCGCTGGAGCCGCCCGACCAGGGCCTGTGCGCGGGCAACGGCTATGTCGTTGAGACGATCAACGACGTCATAGCGGTCTACGACACCAATGGGAACATGCTCAAAGGGCCAGGCACCCTCAACGGCTTCTATGGTTACGCGCCCGCGATCGTCCGGGCCACTCCAGCCAGTCCAGGCCACCCGGCCACGCCGGCCGTGTTCGGACCATTCATCACCGACCCGAGCTGCTACTACGACAGCGCCACCCAGCGCTGGTTCCACGTCGCGCTGACCCTCGACACGTTCTCCAACAACGGCCGGTTCACGGGCAAGAACCACATAGACCTCGCAGTGAGCAACACCGCCAGCCCGACCGGTGCCTGGACGATTTACAGCCTCCCGGTCCAGGACGACGGCACCCAGTTCACGCCGAACCACGGCTGCTCGACTGGGCCGTACCCGGTGACGCCACTCAATCCCCACGCTTGCCTCGGCGACTACCCGCACATCGGCGCGGACGCCAACGGCTTCTATGTCACGACCAACGAGTACAGCTTCTTCGGGCCTGAGTTCAAGGCCGCGCAGATCTACGCCTTCTCCAAGCAGGCGCTCGCCGCGAACGCTTCGCCGGTCCTGGTCACGCAGCTGGACACCACCGGCGCGGTCCGGGGCAGCCAGGCCGGCTTCACCGTCTGGCCGGCCGAGTCGACCAGCGGCGACTTCAACACGTCGGCGAACGGGACGGAATACTTCCTGAGCTCCAACGCGGCGGACGAGGTCAACAAGCTGATGACCCGCACGTCGCGAGACCTCATCGTGTGGACGCTGACGAACACCCGGTCGCTCGGCACCACGCCCCACATCAGCCTCAGCACGAAGGTGCTGAGAGTGGCGCGCTACTCAGCGCCGCCGGGGGCCAACCAGAAGGCGGGGAACACCCCCCTCGCCGACTGCCTCAACGACACGACCCTGCGAGCAGGTACCGCACCGGACGGTACCCCGCTCTTCGGCTGCTGGCGCCTCGTCGTCACCGTCAAGCCGGTGCACACCCAGGTCGAGAACCAGAAGATCGACACCAACGACACCCGAATGCAGCAGGTCACCTACGCGGGTGGCGTGCTTTACGGCGCCCTCGACACCGCCGTCAAGGTGAAGGGCAAGAACGAAGCGGGCATCGAGTGGTTCGCCGTCCGGCCTTCCGGCGAGGAGGGCGGTGCGCGCCTGGCCAACCAGGGCTTCGTCGCATCGGCGGGCACCAACCTCAGCTACCCGGCGCTCACCGTCAACTCGGACGGCGTCGGCGCCATCGCGTTCAGCCTCATGGGCGCCAACGACTACCCGAGCGCGGCGTGGGCCCCCTTCGACGCGCAGTCTGGAGTCGGAGCCATCCACGTCGCCGGTGTCGGGCAGGGACCTGATGACGGCTTCACCGACTACGGTCCGGCATTCGGCAACCCGGACCGACCACGCTGGGGTGACTACGGCGTGGCGGTGATCGACGGATCGAGCATCTGGATCGCCTCCGAGTACATCGGACAGACATGCGACTTCACCACGTTCGTCGCCACCATTTTCCGCTGCGGCAACACTCGCACGCAGCTCGGGAACTGGGACACAAGAATCACCAAGCTGTCATTAAGCGGCAGCGGCAGCGGCGACGGCAACAGCGACTAGTTCCTGATCTGGGACAAGGGCCGGTCGCCGGTGCGGCCGGCCCTTGCGTTGAGTACAAATCATCATCCCCGAAGTTTTAGGAATGTGCCGCTAGCCGAGGACACCCCCGAGCTCTCCGATCGTCCGGGAGGCGATGGCCACGCGGAGCCGACTCGCGTCCTGATCGTCGAGGACCACCGCGTCGTCGCGGAGGGTCTGGCCGCGCTGATCAACAGCCAGGACGACATGACCGTGGTGGGCAGCGTCGGCACGGTCGCCGAGAGCGCGGAGGCGGCGGCCGCACTGGATCCCGAAGTCGTGCTCCTGGACTTCCGGCTGCCCGACGGAGGCGGGCCGGACGCCGCCGCCGCGATTCGCAGCATTCGGCCTGCGGCCAGGATGATCTTCCTCACCCGAGAGGACACGGAATCGGCCAGGTTCGCCGCCGTCCAGTCCGGGGCAAGCGCTTTCATCCACAAGTCACGGGCGGCCTCCGAGGTGGTCGCCGCGATCCGCGACGTTGCCCGCGGCAAGATGCTGATCACACCGCGGACGATCGCCACGCTGCTCGCCAAGCGCAGGGCGGTCGACGCCCAGCTCGACCGCCTGACCCCGCGCGAGAGGGATGTGCTGCGTTTGATGGCGGAGGGTTATCCGAGCCGTGCCATCGCAGCCGAGCTCGGTATCAGCTACACGACGGTGCGCACGCACATCCGGAGCCTGGGGAGCAAGCTGGCGGTGCACTCCAAGCTCGAGGCCGTCGTCAAGGCGCGCGAGCTCGGCCTAGTGAACTAGCTGAAAATCAACTGGCCGCGGCGCGTCTCCGCTTGGGCCGCGGCCGGTTTCGGTGCGGCAGATATGAACGATCGCCGACCCATTGAGCCGCCGGCGCCACGAGGTTGGTCGCCATCAGGTTCAATGCCGACGCATATTTCGAGCGCAGATGCGCGAACTCCTCCCAGGTCGCATCGCCGTCCTTCATGCGATAGCCCGCCGCGCTCAGCCGCCGGACCGCGGCGCGGTACTCATCCTTTTCGATGATCGGATCGCTCGCGGTCTTGAGCCGAAAGACCCACATCATGTCCTCGACCAGGTGGTTGCCGACGGTGAACATCAGCCGCGCTGAGCCCTTGGTCGGGTCGTCCGTTGCGGCCATGATCAGGGCCGCGGCGTCCATCATCGCCGCGAACGAGTTGATCCAAGCCTCGTTGTCATGACTCGACCTGAAGTAGATGAGGATCGGGTAGGCCAGGTGGCTCTCCAGGACCATCGCAGACCATTTTCTCCATTCGTCGAAGGTATCCTTCAGCGTCGAATCCATGCCGGGCTCGGCTGTCGTTTCGAGCAGCTGCACCGCGCTGGGCGGAGCGCCGGCGAGCGCGTCGAGCGCGACCACCGACTCCTCGCGAGCGCGGAAATCACCGTACAGCTCGAAGAGAAGCGTGATCGCGACCGCGGCAAAGGCCACGCCGGTCGCGCTCTCGAGGATGATCACCGCCCGGGCGATGCCATCCTGCGGAGTGAAGTCGCCGTAAGACAACGGCACGAGCGTGGTCGCGGAGACGTAGAACGCCGTCGGATAGTCGTTCAGAACGGGGTGAAACTGCGATCCGAGCCCGTCGATGATCAGTGAGTACCCCACCATCAGCGCCAGCGCCCAGATGATGAACAGGGTGATCAGCGCGATCGGTCCGAACGCTCCAAGCCTGGCCTCGCTCCGGTCGATCCGCGACCCGCGGTTGAAAAGCCATTTCCACAGCCGCCACATCGGCCGGATGATGGCGCGGGCGAGCTGCACCTTGTTCACCGCCGGGCGCGGCAGCACGATCGTTTGAAACAGGTCGTAGAACGTGGCGATGAGCAGGGCCGCGCCGACGGCCATCTCCGCGAGGCTGCCAAAGCTCACGCGCTGAAACCTACGCCAATCGCCGCGTGTCAGGCCTTCTCGGAGAGCCCCGTCCTCTGCATCAGGTCGAGTATCTCGCGCTGCTGGTTGAGCATCTCGCGCTGTGCCTCGAGCATCTTCAGCTGCTGCACGTTGATCGAGTGCAGCGTCGTCAGGGTCAGGTGGTCGGCCTCGGCGCGCGCGTCCTGGCTGGCGGAGATCACGTTCTGGCCGACGATGATGATGGGCAGCAGGACCAGCTGCAGGAACGTCTGGCTGATCAGGGCTATGAGCAGGATCAGGAACGCATTGTTGGTCACAAGCCCGACCGCGCCGACCAGCGCGATCACGGTGAAGACGTACGCGGCCCACATGGTGCCAACACTCTTCGTGACCACCACTGCAAGCCAGGTGTTGAACTGGCCGATCACCCCAGCGCCGTGGACGAAGGGTTGCACGCTGCGCGAGGTGATGAGGCGAGGCTTGTGCGCCAGCGGCGCGGACTGGGCCTCGGCGTAGGCCGCCCGGTGCTCGGGACTGCTGATGCGGCGCTCCCTGACGGGCGGTGCCGGCGCCGGTTGCGGGTGATCGCTCATTTCGCTCCCTCCATGTCGCCGCATAACCTAAGACAATCTAGATTCGGGTTCC
>Ga0209220_1000239_pt1 | contig 22863 bp, 20 predicted proteins | sample BlaSpr_A8_OM3_M3_FD_187984 | JGI IMG/M metagenome (GOLD analysis project Ga0209220, IMG submission 187984) | Forest soil microbial communities from Thunder Bay, Ontario, Canada - Black Spruce, Ontario site 2_A8_OM3_M3 (SPAdes) (version 2) | ecosystem: Environmental > Terrestrial > Soil > Boreal... | reverse complement strand
TGCCGAGGTTGGCCGAGCGTCTTCGCGAGGGTGCTGGGCAATCCCGGTCACTCGCATGCCAAATGGCTCCAGCCGCGCGGCCAGCGCCCGCCCGATCGACCCATGACCCACGATCACCACGCTTTGGCCCTCGAAGTCCGCGGATTCATCGTCTTCGCGTCGATCCCATTCGGCGCGCCGCTGGCTGTCGATGAACTCAGGGAGCCGGCGCTGCATCGCGAGCATGGCGGCCATGGCCCAGTCCGCCACTGAAGCGTCGTGAACTCCAACTGCCCTGCAGATCACCACACCAGCAGGCACCATCCGTACCAGCCAGTCGACGCCGGCGCTGAACGACTGCACGACCCGTAGACGCGGCAAAGACTTGAAGAGCTCAGGGAGTCGGTCAGCAATTTCCGGGGCGGCGACAAGCATCTCGACATCCGGCTCTGGCTCTGCGACGAGCTTCACGCCTTCCGGCAGCGGGCCCAGCTCGGCGCGGAGCGGCGAGTCGGGAACGAGAACTTTCACCGAAGAGCGGACGGTAATCAGTTAGCCAGTCATACGGGTCAGGCGGACGATCGGGATCTCGCGGTCTGTCTTTTTCTGGTAGCCGCCGTAGCGGGCAGAGATGCCCGCGATGCGAGCGAGGGCCTCTTCACGTTCGCGGCCGAGCAGTGATTCCCCTTTGACTTTCATCTTGCGGCTGCCCACCTCGAGCCAGACCTCGTCCGGATGCTGGACCATATTCCTGAACCAGGCCGGGTGACGAGGCGAGCCACCGTTCGAAGCCACCACGAGCCACGACTGGTCGCCGTCGACAAAGCCGCCCAGCGACGTCGTGCGTTGCAGTCCCGACTTCGCTCCCTTTGTGGTGACCAGGACCACCGGGAACCCCATCGTCGTGGCCATCCGGTTCGTTCCGCCGCTCTTCCGATATGACTCGATCCCTCTTTTGGCGAGCGGTTCGAACAGTCTCTGAAGCCACTTGGGGCCCGTTCCCCTGGTCCCGTAGGTTCCTTCCGGCGTCGCCTTGATCGGCACCCGCTTAGGCGGCTTCGGTCTTCGCCTGTGCGAGGGGCTCGAGCGCGAACTCGAGCACCTCACCCACCCGGCTCGCGAAGTGGAACGTCATCTTCTCGCGCACGCTCTGCGGCACGTCGTCGATGTCCTTCTCGTTGCGGCGAGGAAGGATCACCTCCGTGAGACCCATCCTGTGGGCGGCGAGCACCTTCTGCTTGACACCACCGATCGGGAGCACCAGGCCTTGCAGCGTGACCTCACCGGTCATCGCGACAGTGCTCCGCACCGGCCGTCCGGTCAGCAGGCTCACGATCGCGGTCGTCATCGTCACGCCGGCCGACGGGCCGTCCTTGGGCACCGCACCCTCGGGCACGTGGATGTGGAACGACTTGTCGGCGGCGCCTTTCTCGATGCTCAGCTCGTCAGTGTGGGAGCGGACGTAGGACAGCGCGATCTGCGCCGATTCCTTCATCACGTCGCCCAGCTGGCCGGTGAGGATCACCGTGTTGCCATGCCCGTTGCTGTCAGTCGCCGTGGCCTCGACGAAGAGAACGTCTCCGCCCGTGCCGGTGACGGCAAGGCCTGTTGCAACGCCCGGCACCGCGGTCCGCGCGGCGACCTCGTTGTCGAATCTGGGCTTGCCAAGGTACTCGCGAACGCGCTCGGGAGTGATCGCAACCGGCGGAGTCAGCTCCCCCTTCGCGACTTTCGTCGCAACTTTGCGAGTGATCTTGCCGAGCTCGCGCTCGAGGTTGCGCACGCCTGCCTCACGGGTGTGGTCGGTGATGACCTTCATGAACGCTTCGTCGGTCACGCTCACCTCTTCGAGCTTCAATCCGGCCTGCGTGACCTGCCGCCGGAGCAAGTGGTCCCGCGCGATCGCGACCTTCTCTTCCTCGGTGTAGCCGTCGAGGCGGATCAGCTCCATCCGGTCAAGCAGCGGAGCCGGGATCGTCTCCGACACATTGGCGGTGGGGATGAACAGCACCTCGGAGAGGTCGAGGTCGACCTCCAGGTAGTGGTCGCGGAACGTGTTGTTCTGTGCCGGGTCGAGGACCTCGAGCAGCGCAGCAGAGGGGTCACCGCGCCAGTCGCTGCCAACTTTGTCGATCTCGTCCAGCATGATCACGGGGTTCTTGGTCCCGGCCTCTTTCAGCGCGCGAACGATGCGGCCCGGCAGCGCGCCGACGTAGGTGCGCCGGTGGCCGCGGATGTCAGCCTCGTCGCGGATGCCGCCAAGTGAGATGCGCGTGAACTTGCGGCCCAGCGCGCGCGCGACAGACTCGCCCAGCGACGTCTTGCCGACGCCAGGAGGGCCGACCAGCGTGATGATCGCGCCTGAGCCACGGCCGCCGAGCACCTCGAGCCCGCGCTCTTTGCGAAGCTTGCGGACGGCGAGGAACTCGATGATGCGGTCTTTGACATCAGCGAGTCCCGTGTGGTCTTCGTCCAGGATGCGGCGGGCTTCGACCAGGTCGTAGTTGTCCTCCGACCGCACGTTCCAGGGGATGTCGAGCATCCAGTCCAGGTAGGTGCGGATCCAGCCGTACTCGGGGTTCTGCTCGCTGGTGCGCTCGAGCCGGTCGAGCTCGCGGTTGACCTCGACGAGGACACCCTCGGGGATGCCGGCTTTCGCCACCCTGTCGCGGTAGGTGGACACGACGTCGGTGCTGCCTTCGTTCAGCTGCTTCTTGATCGCCTCGAGCTGCTGGCGGAGTAGGAACTCGCGCTGCGTCTTCTCCATGCCCTCGGCGACGTCGCTGCGAATCTTCTCCTTCAGCGAGGCGTCGGCCAGGATCGACTTTGTCCAGCCGATCAGCAGCGCGAGGCGGGTCTCGAGGTCGAGCGTCTCGAGGATCTCGAGCTTCTGCTCGGTCGACAGGTCCGGCGAGTAGCCGGCGAGGTCGGCCAGGTGGCCTGGGGTCTTGGCGGCGCGCAGGAACTGCACGACCTGCGGGACGCCCCTTGACTCGACGAGGTTCTCCAGCAGGGCGCGGTACTCGCGCGCGAGCTCGAGCGCCTTCTCAGTCGGAGGCTCGGGGTCGAGGAGCGGGTCGGCCTGGACCCAAAGGGCCCCTCCGATGTCGGCCTGGCCGCTGCCCAGGCGGGCGCGGTACTCGCCCCGGATCATGAAAGCCTCGGCGCCGGTCGGCAGCTCTGCCGACTCGCCCAGGCGACCGGCTGTTCCAACCGTACCGAACTTGCCGTCGATGCGTGGCACGAGCAGGATCAGGCGGTTGCCCTGGCGGGCAGCCTCGATGGCTGCCTTCTGGTCGTCGCCCTCGACCGCGAGGGTGACCGACATGTGGGGGAGGACGACGATGTCGTCCATGGGGAGGACTGGCAGAAGCTCGGACTTTGGTGTTGCCATAGTTAGGAGAACGTTTACCCAGGAGGGGGAATTCCCAATCCTGGACGCCGCCCGGTGATCAGACCCGGGCCCCGCCCCCGGCGGTCGCAGCCCTCCGGGACAGCGCGTCGATCGACACCGCCGCCAGCAGGACCAGTCCGGTAACGATGAAGATCCTCTGCACGTCCAGGCCCTGGAGGTACATGCCGTTGTAGATGCCCCCGATCACGAGGCCACCCAGGACACCGTGGATGACCTTGCCACGGCCGCCGAACAGGCTGGTGCCTCCAATGACCGCGGCGGCGACGGCAAAAAGGACCAGCTGGCCCCCCTGGACGTTGTTGGACATGCCGCCGATGTAGGACGCGTAAAGGATCATGCCGATGCCGGCCGTCATCGAGCAGAGCGTGAAGGCGACCGTGCGGATCAAGGCCACGTTGATACCGGCACGGCGCGCGGCTTCGGCGTTGCCGCCGATCGCGTAAACGTAGCGCCCATACTTCGACCTCTCGAGGAGGACGGTCCAGGCCCCCAGGACGGCGAGCACGATCGGGACCACCCACGGCACGCCAGCCAGCGTTCCAAAGTTGGCGCGGTTGATGTCGGAGATGGCCACGACGACGATTCCGGCGGCTGCGATCAACGCGATCTTGAGCACAGTGAGGCTCACCGGCGGGGCGACGAGCCCGCTCCTCCGGCGGCGCTGATCCCCAAACCAAAGGATCGCCCCGAGTCCCAACACCATGATCGCCATGGCGATCCAGCTCACCGTCGGATCGATGGTGCCCGCCATCAGGTTGAACAGCACCTGCACGTTGGGGTCCTGGATGTTGAGATTCGGGTAGCCCGAGAAGGGACCCAGCAGAAGCAGGATCAACATCACCCCGTTAAAGATCAGAAAACCAGCCAGCGTGACGATGAACGAGGGTATGCCAAGTCGAGTGATGATCGTGCCCTGAATGGCTCCGGCGGCCGCGCAGAAGGCCAGCGCGGCCAGGATCGCGGCCCACCAGGGCCAGCTGGTGGTCGCCGGCTGGACGAGCTGGACGGCGATGACCCCACCACACGCCCCGACGAAGCCAACCGACAGGTCGATCTCGCCCAGCAGGAGGGCGAACGTCTCCGCCATTGCCAGGACCATGAACACAGCGCTCTGCTGGAAGAGGTTGACCAGGTTGCCGGCCGACAAGAAGACATGGTTCGGGCTGATCACCTCGAAAACCACCATGATCGCGACCAGGCCGGCGACGACCGGCAGCACGCCGCTCTGACCACTCCGGACGCGAGCCACGTATGCCCGCGCGTATTGACCGAACGTCTGGGCGACGAGCTCTGGTGGAAGCTCGGCCGCCGCGGCTTGGACGGCTGCGGTCGGGTCGGGCGGGAGGTCGGGAGCCTCGATGCGTGCCACTCAGCTCGTCTCTGCGGGTGCGCCGCGGCGCGCCGTGCGGCTCAAGCTGCCCGTGGTCATGTACTCGACGAGGCTCTGCCGATCGAACGCGGCTGCTTTGTCCTCGATCACCATCCGGCCGAGGTGGAGGACGGCGATACGATCGGCGACCTCGAATACATCATTGAGGTTGTGCGAGATGACCATCACCGCCAGGCCGCGGTCACGGAGGCGCTTCACAAGGTCCAGCACCTGCCTGGTCTGATTGACGCCGAGCGCCGCGGTGGGCTCGTCCATGATCACGAGCTTGGAGTTCCACATCACGGCCTTCGCGACTGCAACCGACTGGCGCTGGCCTCCCGACAGGGACGCCACCGGCTGGCGAATGGACCTCACGGTGGTGACGCGTAGGTTGGAGAGGGTCTTCGCGGATTGGCGCTCCATCTCGTCCTCGTCAAGCAGCCGGCGGCGCTGAAGCTCGCGGCCGAGAAACATGTTCTGGACGATGTCCAGGTTGTCGCACAATGCGAGGTCCTGGTAGACGGTCTCGATTCCGAGCCGGCTCGCATCGCGTGTGCTGTGGATGTGGACCGGGTGACCTTCCCAGAAGACCTGGCCATGGTCCGGCTGATAGACGCCGGAGACGCACTTGGTGAGCACGGACTTGCCGGCCCCGTTGTCCCCGCAGAGTGCTGTCACGTATCCGGCCGGAAGGTCGAGGTCGACAGCGTACAGAGCCTGGACGGCACCGAAGTGCTTTTCGAGGCCGCGCACCTTGAGCAGGGGCTCGGTCGCCGGGGGAGAGTCCGGGGTCACCTGCGCCACAGCGTCAATTGTGCTGGAGAAAAGGGGATGCCGCCGCGCGAATACGGCGGCATCCAATCACTTATCTGACTACTAGGTGATGCCGTTGGCGGTGCAGACGGCCTGGGTGACCGCCGTGCAGAGCGCGGCCTTGTCGACGAAGCCGTCCTTGACCACTGTCGAGGCGACCTTGGTCTTGTCGACCCAGAGCGGAACCAGGAGCGATGCCGGCTGCGTGTTGCCCGGCTTGCCCGCTGCGGGCGACGTGGTGCTGTTCACGAGCGCGGTCGGCGGAGTGAGGCCGGCGCGCAGGATGGTTGCCAACGCGACCGCGTCCTGGGCCTCCAGGTAGATGGCCTTGTACACGGTGCCGCACTGGTAGCCCTGAAGGACGTTTTGAATGCCCCCAAGGCTGGCGTCTTGGCCGACGGTCGGAATCTTGTTGGCGGGAACGCCCTTCTGCTTGAGAACCGTGACGACTGCGTTCGCGAGGCCGTCGTTCGCCTCAATGGTGGCGTTGATCTCCGGGTGCGCGGTGTACTGCTGCTGGAAGATGGTCTGTCCCTTGGAGTTGTCCCAAGCTGGTGCGACCTGGTCACCGACCAGGGTGGCGCCGTTGGCGGTCTTTCCAACCGTCTCCTGAGGCACGCTGTCGCCCCAGACGACGGAGTTGTAGCCCTTGGCGAAGTCGATCGCGTTCGGGTCGGTGTCCTCGCCGCCGTTCAGCGTGAAGACCTTCGGGTTGGTGACGTTCCAGGCGGTGAGGCAGTCCTTGAAGCCCTGGCCGATGAGCTTGCCGACCTGCACGTTGTCGAAGCTGACGTAGTAGGTGTTGGTACCCGTAAAGGTGGCTCGGTCGTAGCTGATGAGCTTGACGCCCTTCGAGGCCGCGAGTGCCTGGATCTGGGTACCGACGGTGCTGTCGTTCGGGGCCATGACCAGGACCTTCGCGCCCTGCGTGATGTCCGCCTGTGCCTGCGCCAGCTCGGTCGCGTCATTGCCCTGCGCATTGTCGATCTTGAACTCAGACGAGCTGTATCCGGCCATCTGGAAGGCTTTCGTCAAGTACGGCAAGTCTGAATTGACCCACCGTGTGGACGAGGTGGTGTCGGGCATGAGTACCCCGACCAGGCCGCTTCCGGCCGCGTGCAAGTCCTTCAGCGTGGCCATGGCCGTGAAGTTGACATCGAAGGAAGAAACGCTGAGAGACGACGGAATGGTAGCCGGCGACGCAGTCGCCGTGCTACTGCCTCCGCAAGCCATAGCGACGAGCCCGACCACCCCAAGTGTCGGGATAAGTTTGGCGAACCTCATATGGTTCTTTCTCCTATGTAAGTAGCTACCTGTCGCCTTCTTCCCGGCGGTTCCGGGGCGAGAGTGCGCCGGCGAACAGGCCTTACTCAGAGCCATGGCGGGAACGCCCCCGCCCGGCAAGAGCATGTCTCACGGCCACATGTTTGTCAAGAGTGCGATGGTGCGGGTCACCCAATTTGTTCAAACTCTTGACAAACCCCCGCTGGTGCCCATGATTCGGTTTCGGGGTATGCCGAAGAAAGGTGAGGGGTCGCTCGCGTGGCTGCGAGACCGAAATCGGGAGCGTGTCGTGGGCGTGCTGCGCGAGCGAGGGCGCATCAGCCAGGCCGACATCGCTCGTGTCACAGGCTTGTCGCGCACGACCGTGCATACGCTCGTCTCGGAGCTCAAGGATTCGGGCCTGGTGCATGAGCTCGAGGCGAGCGTGCCGGACGTTCGTGGTGGGCGGCCCGCCATGCAGCTCGTGCTGCGGGGTTCATCCCTGGCCGTGGTTGGCATCGACTTCGGGCACAGTCACGTGGGGGTTGCGGTGGCCGACATCGCACACAACGTCCTGGCGGAACGGGGCAGCGATCTGAACGTAAACCATCGTGCCCGAGAAGCTTTCGACACCGCGGCACGCATGGTGGGCGAAGTGCTGACCGAAGCCGGCGTGGAGCGGAAGTCGGTCATCGGAGCTGGAATCGGCATCCCTGGACCAGTCGATCGCACGCGAGGCACTGCCGGATCGGCCAGCATCCTGCCCGGCTGGACCGGCCTTCGCATCGGGAACGAGATGCGTGACCGACTGGCCATGCCCGTTGAGATCGAGAACGACGCAAACCTGGGTGCGCTGGCCGAGCTGACCTGGGGCGCCGGGCGTGAGTGCACGAACTTCGCCTACATCAAAGTCGCCACCGGAATCGGGGCCGGACTCATGATCGGCGGCCGCCTCCTGCGCGGAGCGTCGGGGACAGCGGGCGAGATCGGGCATACGACCCTCGACGAGTCAGGGGCGCTTTGCTACTGCGGAAACCGTGGGTGTCTCGAAACCGTGGCCGGTGGGCCGGCGATCATCAACCTCGTCGGGCTTGTGGACGGAGAGGTCCCCACCCTGTCTCGCATCGTCGAGCTGGCGGTCGCGGGTGACGTGCGCTGCCGCCGCGCCATCTCGGATGCCGGCCACGAGATCGGCGTCGCCGTCGCGGGCCTTTGCAACCTCATCAACCCTCAGCGCGTGATCGTCGGCGGTCTGCTGAGCCGGACCGGCGAGGTTCTGCTCCAGCCGATCAGGGAGTCGATCCGGCGCCATGCCGTCCAGGCCGCGGCGGAGGGCCTCGACGTCGTCCCCGCGGAGTTTGTAGAACGAGCCGAGCTTCTCGGGTCTCTAGCGCTTGCCTTGCAGGGATCGAGCGAGCTGGTTACAGGGATGGCTCTCGCAGCCGGCGGTTAGGAGATTCCTGCGGCGGTGCAAGCCGACGCGTACTGGTCAGTGCACAAGTCGGCTCTGGTCCAGAAACGGTCGGCGATCACCGTCGAGATGATCGTCTGCCTCGTCACCGCCACAGGGCTGATGAGCAAGGCAGGAACTGGGGTGCTTCCGTTGTCGACTGTCCTGTTTAGGGTTTTGCCATTGGTCATCGAGGCGGGCACGGTCACGCCATAGGCGAGGTCATAAGCCAGCTGAGCTGCCGTTTCAGCCTCGGCCTTGATCGATCTGTAGACGGTCATGTACTGCTGCCCCGCCAGGATGCGCTGGACCGCCGTGAGCTCCGCGCCATCCCCCGTGATCGGTGGGAACGGCTTGACGCCGGCGGTGATCAAGGCCGCGCTGGCGCCGCCGGCCGTGGCGTCGTCGACGGCGTAGACCGCGTCCACCTTGTCGTGGAGCGCGGTCAGCGCGTCCGCCATCTCCGTCTGAGCGCCTTCGGCACTCGATGACGGAGTGTCGTATGCCTTCGCGATGTTGACCTTGTTGCCGAGGATGTTTTGGGCGCCGAGCTTGAGCGCCTTGGCGATCGCGTCCCCGGAGTCGCCGTTGATCATCACCACGGTGGGGTTGGCCTTGTCTTTCAGCGCGGTCAGAAGTCCGTTGGCCTGCAGCGCGGGAACAGCGGACTCGTCGAAAGAGACGAAGTAAGCGAGCGCCGGCGTGTTGAGGACGAGCCGGTCGTATGCGATGACCGGGACCTGTCGTGCCTTGGCCTTAGCGGCAATGTTCGATGCGGTCGCGCCGTCGACCGGATCGAGCACGAGGACATTGGCTCCTCCCGCGAGCGCCGCCTGGGCTTGGGTCAGCTGGGTCGCGGCGTCCTGGTTCGCGTTGCGATAGTCGACTGTGCAGTCCGAGCACATGGATTTGAGCTTGGCTGTGAAAAGGGGAACGTCCTGATTCGCATAACGTGCGGCTTGGGAGTCCGGCAAGAGAAACGCGATCTTCTTGCCGAGAGTTACCCCAGTGCTGCCGCTCCCGCCGCACGCCGTGAGCAGCATTCCCACGACGACGAGAGCGGGAACGACCTTGACCAGTTTCATACGCACCTGCCTTTCCGGGTTCGTTGCTAAAGCGTTGTGGTGAATTGCTTGCTTGATTGCGATGCGCGGCGGCACCAGGCCGGCGACCGACCCGCATTCTAGTCCCCATGATGAATTTTCCGTTCGATCTCGAGGTTTGAGGCGAGAGCAATGCACATTCTGGTTGCGGTTGTAGGGATTCTTCTCGTCGCGATCGTGCTCAGGGATGCGTTCGAGACGATCATCCTGCCGCGCCGCGTCTCGAGCCGCATGCGGGTGTCGAAGATCTTCTACCAGCTCACGTGGAAGTCCTGGGCCGCCCTCGGGCGACGGATGCGCCCCGGTGACTGGCGCGAGACGTTCCTCAGCACCTTCGGGCCCCTATCCCTGCTCCTCCTGTTCGTTCTTTGGGGCTCGATCTTGATCGTCGGCTTCGGAGCCTTGCTGTGGGCGGCAGGGTTCGATGCGCAGCTGTCGGGTGCGAACCACCTCTACGTCAGCGGGACGACGTTCACCACCCTCGGCATCGGAGACTTCACGCCCAAGACCGACCTGGCGCGGTTTGTGACCGTGGTCGAGGCCGGCACCGGGTTCGGCTTCCTCGCCATCCTCATCTCGTACCTGCCGGTCCTGTACCAGAGCTTCTCGCGGCGTGAGATCGCGATCTCGATGCTCGACGAGTGGGCCGGGTCACCGCCCAGTGCGGGCGACCTGTTCCGCCGGGCGACCGAGTCAGGCGAGGTGGGTGAGCTGCTGCCCCTGATGGCGCGCTGGGAGCAGTGGACCGCCGAGCTTCTGGAGAGCCACCTCTCGTACCAGGTGCTCAGCTACTTTCGCTCGCAGCACGAGAACCAATCCTGGGTCGCCGCGCTGACCGCGATCATGGATTTCTCCACGCTGTGGCAGGCGGCCAAGCCACAAGGCAAGTCCTGGCAGGCCCGGCGCGTGTATGCCATCGGCCGGCACGCCCTGGGCGACTTGAGCCAGGTGCTGCGCGCCGCGCCCGAGTTCGACGCGCCTGACCGCCTGTCGAGGGAAGAGCTCGCGTCGCTGCACGAGGCGGCTCGTGCGGCCGGGATCGACGTCGACCTCTCTACGTTCAGGGAGCGGCTCAATGCATTGCGCAAGGGCTATGAGCCATACGCGATCGCTCTGAGTCACGAGCTGTTGATGGATCTACCTCCATGGATGCCGCTGGATGAACGGCAGGACAACTGGGAGACGACGGCGTGGGAGGGCCACGCACCGGGCGAGTCCCTTCATTAGCCCTACAAAATTTTCGAGAGGAACTGCTTAGTGCGGCTGTGCTGCGGCGCCGTGAAAAAAGCTTCCGGCTCGCCTTCCTCGACGACCACGCCGCCGTCCATCAGCACCGCCCGGTCCGCGACCTCGCGCGCAAACCCCACCTCGTGAGTCACGCAAACCATTGTCATACCTGACGTGGCCAGTATCTTCATCGTGTCCAGCACCTCGCCCACCAGCTCCGGGTCGAGGGCCGACGTCGGCTCGTCGAACAGCATTACCTTCGGGTCCATCGCCAGGGCGCGGGCGATCGCCACGCGCTGCTGCTGCCCACCGGAAAGCCTGGCGGGATAGACGCCCGCCTTCTCCGGTAGGCCGACCTGCTCGAGAAGGTCCTTGGCGCGCTGACGGGCGACGTCCCTTGGAATCCCCTTGACGAGGACGGGCGCCTCCATGACGTTCTCGATCACCGTCATGTGTGGGAAGAGGTTGAAGCGCTGGAAGACCATCCCGATCTCCGCCCGCTGGCGCGCCACTTTGCGGTCGCTCTCTTCGATCAGCTTGCCGCCGGCGCCCTGGCGGTAGCCGATGAAGTGGCCGTTGATCTCGATCCGTCCGCCGTCGATCTTCTCCAGGTGGTTGAGGCACCGCAAAAACGTCGACTTGCCCGAGCCCGAGGGCCCCATGATCACGACGACCTCGCCGCCGGCGACGGTCAGGTTGATACCCTTCAGGACCTCCAGAGAGTGGAAGCGCTTGTGCACGTCCTCGACCTTGATCACGGGCGCGTTCATCGCCGTCCCAGCCCACCCAGGATTACCCGCCGAACGAAACTCGATCGCTCCACCGGAACGACGTCCTGGCGCTCACCGAAACGCTTCTCGATCATGCTCTGGACCTGACCGAGGCCGGTGGTGATGATCAGGTACCAGATGGCGGCCACGCCCAGCGCCTCGAAGACGCGGAAGTTCGCCGAGTAGAAAGCCTGCGCCGTCGCGACCAGCTCGACGACGCCGCCCATGACCACGAGCAGCGACGTGTTCTTGCTCATGTTGATGTACTCGTTGAAGGTGGGCGGCACGATGATGCGCAGCGCCTGCGGGATCACGACCCGTCGCAGCGCCTGCCATCGGGTCATGCCCAGCGCCTTTGCCGCGTCGACCTGCCCTGGGTCTACGGCCTGCAGGCCTGCCCGAATGATCTCAGTCATATACGCGGCCTCGTTGAGCGCCAGCGCGAGCGTGCCCGCGACCACCGCATTGCGCGTGATGGGGTAGAGGATCACCGGGTTGTTGAAGATCTCCGCCGTACCGTCGTAGATGAACAGGATCTGCAAGATCAGCGGCGTGCCTCGAAAGATCCATAAGTAGAAGTCGACGGGCAGCTTGAACAGCGGATTGCGCGACATGCGCCCGAGAGCGAGCGGAAATCCGAGGATGATCCCTGCCGTCTGGGCCACCAGGGTGATCTCGACGACGAGGATCGCCGGCCAGATATACGAGGTGCTGAACAGGATTTTGAAGAAGAACTGCGAGTCGAAGTCGAGGTAGACCCCGAGCAGTGGCGTCATTGCGGCGGTGCCCATTATGGAGACGCCGCCCGGAGTCGTCCGAGCGGCGTCGGGTCAATCAACCGGTGCTAGGCAGCGTTCTTGATGTCGGCGTCACTGACGTTCCATTTCTTGAGCAGGTTCGCGTACGTGCCGTCGCTCTTCAGCTTGTCGAAGGCAGCCTTGACCGGAGTCTCGATCGCGGTGTCGCCCTTGCGGACGGCGATGCCTTCCGGGGCGACCTCGATGATGCCGCCGGAGATCTTCAGGTTGTTGGGGTCGTTCTGGACCTCATACGCCGCGACCGGCGAGTCGGTGAAGTGAATGTCGACGTTGCCTTTCTTGAGCTCGGTCAGAGCCTCGGTGTCCTTCTGGAAGGTGACGACGTTCACGTGGTTGCTGGCGCAGGTCTTGCCAGCCGCGTTGAGGCCGGTGGCCTCGTCCAACTCAGCTGTCCCGGCCTCGGCCGCCACCTTCTTGCCGCACAGGTCGTCGAGCTTGGTCGGGGTGATGGTCGCCTTCTTGGCGACCACGAACGACTCGCCGGCGACGAAGTAAGGGATGAAATCGACCGCGGCCGACCTGTCGGCCGTGATGGTCATGGCCGAGATCATGATGTCGAACTTCTTCGAGTTGAGGGCCGGGATGATGCCGTCGAACGGCGTGTTCACGACTGCGTACTTCAGTCCCATCGCGTCGGCGAGCGCCTTGCCCAGGTCGATGTCGAAGCCGGTGGCTGTCGTCGATCCGACCGGGAAGAATTCCTGCGGCGGGTATGAGACGTCAGATCCGACCGTCAGGGTTCCGGCGGTGAACAGCCCGCTGTCGGGCGGCGGGCTGACCTTGGCGGTGCCGGACGGCGGCGTGCTCGAGGATCCGCAGGCGGCGAGCAGGATGGCTGCCGCTAGCGCCATTAACGGTCTACGCGCATTCATTAGTAGCCTCTCCCATCACGTCACCTGCGGCCTTCTTCCCGAGGCTTCCACCCGGGGCGAGAGTGCGCCGGCAGCAGGTCTTACTCAGCTGGTTCCCCCGGTGAGCCTATCATCGGGAGCCGTGACTGGGAGGCGCTCGTTGGCGGTGCTGGGAATTGGCCTGATCGGCTCGCAGGCCGGGCATCTGCTCGCCTACCAGGTCCGATTTGGAGCCGCCGCCCAGCAGCTCCAGAGCTCAGGGGCCCATGCCTACTTCCCCGCCGTAATTCGCGCCGGCTTCGGTGTGGCCGCGACGCTACTCCTCGCGGCGGTTTTCGTGATCGGCCTGGCACGCGTGCTCGGCGGGCGATCGGTGCGCCGCAGCTCCGCACCGCCCTATCTCCGCCTCGCCGCGGTCCTGTTCACGATCCAGCTCGTCGCGTTCGCGGGGCAAGAGGTGGGAGAAGCGCTCGCCGCCGGAATGCCGGTTGACTCAGCCGCTCACCTGCTGCTCTGGGGCACGCTCGGCCAGCTGCCTGTGGCCGTGATGGCCGCCGCCGGACTGCGCTGGCTGCTGACCCGTGTCGAAAGCGCAGCCACCCTGCTTCACATCGCGTTGGCCTCGATTCCGCGGCAGATTTCGCCGACTGGAATCGCCGTCTCGGTCTGGGTCAGCCTCGACCGCGGTCTGGTTTTCAAGCCCGCGACTTGCGCTTCGCTGGCCAAGCGTGGGCCACCCTCCTCGTTGCGCGTCAGCTCGTACTGATCGCACGCGCGCACGCGCGCGCACACGAGTAAAGAGGAGAAAAACATGAGTCGCAATCGAATCGCCGTCGCCGTCGCCGTCCTGGTTGTGTTCATCGTCGCGGGCGGAATCCTGATCTATGCCAGCCGCAGCCATGGCGGCCAGAACGTGACGTTCAACGTCACGGTCACCGGCTCGAAGGCGATGTCCCCAAGCAACCTGTCAGCCCACCAAAACGACACAGTGACGATCAACGTGACAAGCGACACCGACGGTGAGGTGCACCTGCATGTCTACGACATCGTGTTCAGCGCCAAGTCCGGCCAGACGGTGAGCCACACGTTCAAAGCCGACAAGACATGCACGTGCGACATCGAGTGGGAGAGCACGAGCACGGGGCTGGGTCAGCTCGTGGTCAGTCCATGATCCCCGCCGCAGGCATTTTTCTGCACGGCTTCGGACAGCGCTACGACCTGCCGATCTCCCTCGCCCTCTATCTATATGCGGCTGCGGGCGTGGTCTTCATCTCGTTCGTGCTCGTCGTCCTCTTCGCCGGAGACCAGGTTGGCGCCAAAGCGCTCCAGTACCCGCGCCGGCCCGTTGAATGGCTGTCGGCGGCGGCACGCTCGGGATGGCCGCAGCGAGTCGGCGGCGCGATCGGCATCGCGAGCCTCCTGGCCGTCGTGATCACGGGCCTCTACGGCTCGACGAACCCGTTGTACAACCCCTCCGAATACATCGTCTGGATCTATTTCTGGGCGGCGCTGGTCATCTTCAGCGGGTTGGTCGGGAACCTGTGGTACCTCGTCAATCCTTGGGCGGCGATTTACGACGCCGCAAGCAGGTTTACGCGGCTTGGGCCAGTCTGGAAGCTCCCGGAGGTTGGCGTCTGGCCTGCGGCCGCGGCTTACCTGGCCTTCGCCTGCCTCGAGCTCACCACCGGCATGGCCAACCGGCCGTGGCTCGTCGCCACGCTTTCGCTTGTCTATACGGCTGTGACCCTGGCCGGGATGATCCTGTTCGGCCGCGACGAATGGCTGGAGCACGGCGAGGCTTTCACCGTGTTGTTCGGAATCGTGGCCCGGTTCGGCCCGGTCGAGGCAGAACGCGACGAGGCGGGGCGCATCGCCATGGTCTATCTCCGCCCTTGGGGCGTGGGCCTGCTCAAGCCAGGATCCACAGGGTGGGATCGCGTCGTCTTCGTCATCCTCATGCTGTCGACCCTCGCTTTCGACGGGATCCTCGCCACGCCCGCGTGGCAGAAGTTCACTGTCGACCTCGAGCCGGTCTGGCTTCCACTGGGCGCGTTCGGGTTCTTTTTCGTTCGCACGCTCGGCCTCGTCTTGCTGACCGTCGCCTTTCTTCTCGTGTTCATCACGTTCATGGAGCTGGTCGTCTTCTTCGGCAGGCGCAACGTCGACCTCAAGGAGACGGTCTCCGCGTTTGCTTTGACGCTGGTCCCCATCGCTCTCGTTTACAACGCCGCCCACAACTACAGCTATCTCGTCGTGCAGGCGCAGGGCCTGATCCCGCTGCTCAACGATCCCCTCGCCAAGGGCTGGCATCTGTGGCCGGCGGTCGCGGGCTTCAAGCCGAGCTTCGCGCTGGCGCAGGCGTCAACCGTGTGGTATGCGCAGGTGGTGCTGATCGTGCTTGGGCACGTCGTCGCCGTATACCTCGCCCACCTCCGTGCGGGTGAGCGCTTCCGGACGGCTCAGCGCGCACTGCTCAGCCAGTACCCCATGCTGCTGTTGATGGTCCTGTACACGATGACCAGCCTATGGATCCTCGCCCAGCCCATCACCAGGGAGACTGGTTGAGCTGGCCGCTTGACCTGACCGTCTATGGGGGTCTCGTCGCCCTCTTCTTCGGTCACGCGTGGCTCGCCGGCATGGTGTCCGATGCGCAGCGGAAGCATTCGCTCTACTTCGGCCTTGGCCTTCTCGCCTTGTGGGTCGCGCTCGAGACGCCCATCGACACGATCAGCGATCACTACCTGGACAGCGTGCACATGCTCCAGCACGTAATGCTCGGATTCGTGGCGCCGCCGCTAATGCTGCTCGGCCTGTCGCCGCAGATGGTGGGCCGCGTCGTCGGGGTGCCTGGGGTCCGGGCCATCACCGAACCTGTGCCGGCCCAGGTCATCGCCGGCGTCGTGATGATCGCCTGGCACCTGCCGCCGCTTTACGACGCCACCCTCTACTCGGAGCCGCTGCACATCGTCGAGCACGTCTCTTTCATCGCGGCGGGCGGGGTGATGTATTGGCCCATGCTCGAGGCGACCTCTGCGCATGCTCGATGGCAGATGTCGCCGGGCGCCAGGCTCCTTTACATGCTCGTGGCGACGCTGCCGCAGGACGCGGTGGCCCTCGCGCTCATCTTCTCGCGCGTCCCCTTCTATGAGTACTACACGCATGCGCCTCGACTGATCGCGTCGCTCACGCCGGTGATCGACCAGACGGTCGCCGGCGCGGTGCTGATGATCCTCGGCAAGGCGACCCTCGCGGTCGCCGCGGTCGCGGTGTTCTTCCGTTGGTTTGGGACCGAGCACCGAGCCGACCTGGCGGCGACGACTCCTTCCGTCAGTCGTTAACACACGACCATTTGGGCCCGAATGGCCTTATCCAGGCCTTGGGTTCAAGGAGTCCCGGATCGGCGATAGAATCGCCAGGGGTGCGGTGAAGTACTACGAGAGCATTCTCGACATCGTCGGGAACACGCCTCTGGTTCGCCTGCAGAAGGTCACCAAGGGACTCAAGCCCATCGTGCTGGCGAAGCTCGAACAGCTGAACCCCGGCGGAAGCGTGAAGGACCGGATCGGGCTGACGATGATCGAAGAGGCTGAGCGCACCGGGCAGCTGCGGCCGGGCGGCACGATCGTCGAACCCACCTCAGGCAACACCGGCCACGGGCTCGCGATGGTGGCCGCGATCAAGGGCTACAAGATGATCTTCGTGATGCCCGACAAGATGTCGGCCGAGAAGATCAGCCTGTTGAAGGCGTATGGCGCAGACGTCGTCGTGTGCCCGACCAACGTCGAGCGCTCGTCGCCGCAGTCCTACTACTCGGTTGCGGACCGGCTGGCCCGCGAGGTGCCTGGCGCGTTTCAGCCCAACCAGTACTTCAACGCGCGCAACCCAGAGGCTCACTACAAGACCACCGGGCCCGAGGTCTGGGAGCAGACGGAAGGTCGCCTCGATGTGTTCGTCGCAGGGATGGGGACTGGCGGCACGATCAGCGGCGTCGCGAAATTTCTCAAGGAGCGCAAGCCCGCGGTGCACGTGGTGGGCGCTGACCCGGAGGGATCGCTCTACTCGGGTCCGATCGCGCCTTACAAGGTCGAGGGCGTGGGCGAGGACTTCATGCCCGGCACGATGGACATCAAGCTTGTCGACCAGATCGTTCAGGTCACCGACAAAGAGTCGTTTGTCGCCGCGCGGCGCCTGGCGCGTGAGGAAGGCATCCTCGTCGGCGGTTCGTCAGGTTTGGCGCTGCACGCCGCTCTCGAGGTTGCCACGGAGCGAGGACCGGACGAGGTCATCGTTGTGCTGTTCCCCGATACGGGCCGCAATTACCTGAGCAAGTTCTTCAACGACGAGTGGATGCGGCAGAACGGCTACCTCGCGCGGCTGGGCGCCGTGCGCATCCGCGAGGTGCTGCTGGCGCATCCCAAGGGCCTTCCGAAGCTGGTGACGGTTGAGGCCCAACGGTCGGTCGGCGAAGCGATCGACCTGATGCAGCAGTACGGCATCTCGCAGCTGCCCGTGGTCGAGGACTCGAACGGCAAAGGCGTGATCGGCACGCTGCAGGAGCGGACGCTGCTGGACCGCGTTTACCGCGACCCCGCCGTCGTCACGACCGCCGTATCCGCGGCGATGGACGCGCCGCTGAGCCAGATTGAAGTTGACTCCTCTCTGGACGATGCCTTCGAGCCGCTGCTGCGGGGCGAGCAGGCGGTGCTCGTCGTTGACGGAGGCAACCCGGTCGCCATGATCACGCGCGCCGACCTGCTCGAGTTCGTCGCGCACCGCGGCCAGGGCTGAAGCTTGCCCAAAGCATCAAATACCTGGGGGTTCGCGACCAGGGCACTGCACGTCGGCCAGGGCCCTGACCCCGCGACCGGCGCGGTCGTGCAGCCGATCCACATGGCCACCACGTACGCGCAGCAGGGAGTGGGGAACCACAAAGGCTACGAGTACTCACGATCGGGCAATCCGACCCGGGCCGCCCTGGAGGAATGCCTGGCCGCGCTCGAGGATGCCAGGCACTGCCTTGCGTTCTCCTCGGGCCTCGGGGCTGAGACGACCCTGCTGCTGCTGCTCAACCCGGGCGATCACGTCGTCTACATGGAGGATGTTTACGGGGGAACCTTCCGACTCTTCGACAAGGTCCTCAAGCGCTACGGCCTCACCTTCAGCGCGGTCGATGCGGCCGACGTCGACGCGGTCGAGCGGTCGATCACGCCGGCGACCAGGCTCGTGTGGCTGGAGTCACCGACCAACCCGCTGCTCCGCGTCGTCGACATCGACGCCGTCAGCGAGGTCGCGCACAGCCACGGCGCGATGGTCTGCGTGGACAACACGTTCGCGACGCCCTACCTCCAGCAGCCGCTGCACCTGGGCGCGGACGTGGTCGTGCACAGCTCGACGAAGTACATCGGCGGCCACAGCGACGTCGTGGGCGGGGCGATCATGACCGGCAATGACGAGCTGGAGAAGCAGCTGCGTTTCCACCAGAACGCGCTCGGCGCGGTGCCGTCGCCCTTCGACTGCTGGCTTCTGCTGCGCGGCATCAAGACACTTGCGCTGCGCGTCGAGCGCCAGAGCCAGAATGCGACGGAGATCGCCGTCGCTCTGGAAAAGCACCGCTCTGTGGCGCGAGTGCATTACCCGGGCCTGGCTTCGCACCCGGGCCATTCCGTCGCAGCTCGACAGATGCGCATGTTCGGGGGGATGGTCAGCTTCGAGGTGGGCGACGAGGCCGCAGCGCTGCGGATCCTCGAGCGCCTCAAGCTCTTCGCGCTCGCCGAATCGCTCGGGGCGGTGGAGTCGCTCGCGGAGCACCCGGCCCGCATGACGCACGCGTCGATGCCCGCCTCGGAGCGAAAACGCGCCGGGCTGAGGGAGGGCTTGATCAGGCTTTCCGTGGGCGTGGAGGACGTGGCCGACCTGATCGCCGACCTGGAATCAGCGCTGGCCTGATCGATCCCCGGCCGGTGGCTGGGCGACGCTGATCACCTTCACGCCACGTGCGCGAAGCGGCGCCGCGTCGAAACCACCCCGACCGTCGAGAACCACTTGAAGACCTTCCAGACGAGCCCAGTCGAGAGTCCGGTATTCGCGGTGAAAAGCCTGGATGATGGCCGCATCCACCTTCACATCTGTGTTTAGGTCAACGAGCTCCACCTCGAGATCCGCCAGCTCGGCAGCGGTGAAATGCGGATCGTGCGCCAGGACCGTGGCGCCGGCTCGGCGCAGCTGATCGATAAGCGTTAAGGCGGTCGAGAAGGACAGCTCCTTGACATCCTCGCGATACGAGAGGCCGAGGACCAGGACCCTGCGCCCGGCAAGGCCGCCCAGCGCCGAATCGAGCCAATTAAGGCTGCGCGCGGCCATCCCGTCGTTGACCTCACGCGCGACGCGCACGAGGTCGAGCTCGCCGTCCGTGCTGTCGCTCAGCATGAAGTGGGGATAGACGGGGATGCAGTGCCCTCCGACGCCGATGCCGGGCCGGTGGAGGTGGGAAAAGGGCTGGCTGTTGGCCGCGTCGAAGGCCTCCTTCGCGTCGGCCCCGCGCGAGCCGCCGTAGACCGCGAGCTGGTTGGCGAGCGCGATGTTGACGTCGCGGTACGTCGTCTCGGCGAGCTTTGCAAACTCCGCCGTCTCGGCGTTGGCCACCGGCCGGACCTCGGCCTCGAGCCACGCACGGTAGAACTCCACCGCGCGCCTCGTGCTCTCGTCGTCGACGCCGCCCACGATCTTCGGATAACGAACCAGGTCCTGAAAGACGCGGCCGGCATAGAGCCGCTCGGGGCTGAACGCGAGCCAGAACCCCTCACCGCAAACGAGGCCGGACTCATGTTCAACGATTGGGGCCGCATGGTTGCGGGTCGCGCCGACTGGAAGTGTCGTCTCGACGATGACGAGGGCTTCGTTCTGAATCCCTTTGCCCACCGATCGAAGCGCCGCGTCGAGCGAGCGGTAGTCGGGTCGCTTGTCCGGGGTCACGACGACGGGCACGATCACCATCACTACTTGTGAGCGGCCAACGGCCGAGGCCGTGTCGGTCGTGGCTGTGAGCCTGCCCGCGGCCACCGCATCTCTCACCGCCTCCGCGAGTCCTGGTTCTTCTTCGATATGACTGTGGCCGGCGTTCACCGAGGCGACCACCTCGTCGCGGATGTCGCACCCGATGACGGTGTGGCCCTTCGACGCGATCTGCGCCGCAAGCGGCAGCCCGATCTTGCCCAGGCCGACGACCGCGACTCGATACGTGCGGCTCAAGACTGGCTTTTGCGCCCGCGGTCGTCGTGGGCGAGGTCCAGCACGCGACCCTCGTTGGCCGAGCGGACGAGGTCGAGCGCAAGCGACAGCGCATGGAGCCCGTCCTCGCTGCCGACCTCGGCCGGCGTTTTGGTCGAAACGGACGTGAGAAACGACTCGAGCTCAAGTCGCAATGGCTCGGCGCGATCGACGACGTAGCGCACCAGCTTGCCCTCGCTGACGGCGGTCAGCAGGGACAGAGGCGGCTCGGCGCCTATCGCGGTGCTGTTCTCATAGAAGGTGAGGTCCTGAGTGAGGTAGTTGAGGTGGATCATGCCCCGCTCGCCGAGCACCGTCAGCTCCCGAATCTTGGTCGGCGTGAGCCAGTTGACCTGCATCACGCCGACGGCGCCGTTGTCGAATCTCAACAAGGCGTTGAGCATGTCCTCGTGCTCGGTGTGGATGCGCCGCTCCGTCTCCGCGTACAGGCGCGTGACCTCGACGCCGAGCAGGTAGCGCATCACGTCGAGGTCGTGGGTGGCCAGGTCGATCACGGCGCCCACGTCCCTGATCCGAGACGGAAAAGGGCCCTGCCGTCGCGAATGGACCTGGAAGATGCGGCCCAGCTCGCCCCTGTCGAGGCGCTTCTTGAGCTCCCGGACGGCAGGGTTGAAGCGCTCGACGTGGCCGACGGCGAGGATCGTGCCATGCCTCTTGGCGGCGGCTACGAGCTGCTGCGCCTCCTCGAGGTCGGTGGCGATCGGCTTCTCGATCATCACCTGCAGGCCACATTCGATCGCAGCGAGCCCCACCTCCAGGTGAAACCGCGTCGGGACGGCCACGGTGACCGCCTCGAGCTTCTCCTTCTCGAAGAGGTCCTTGTACGAGCGGTAGCCGGTCAGGCGCCGCTTCTTCGCCCAGGCCATGGCCTCCTCGGTCGGGTCGCAGACGGCGACAAGGTCGGCCTGGTCCAGGTCGTCGAGGATGCGGGCGTGGCTCTTTCCCATCACACCGAGGCCGACCACCCCAATCCTGGTCACCCTTCCATCTCCTCCTGAACCGCTCGGACGATGCGCAGGCGATCCGAGTCGGTCAGGGCAGGGTGAACGGGAAGGCTCAGCACTTCCTGCGCCAGCCGCTCAGAAACCGGGAAGGACTGGCCGCCATAGCCACGGTCCGTGTACACGGGCTGCCGGTGCAGCGGCACGGGGTAGTAGACCCCCGAACCAATCCCGCGCTCTGACAGCGCTGCCTTCAACCTGTCCCGGTGGTGGGCGACGCGAACCGTGTACTGGTGAAAGGCATGGCCGTACCCGGCGCGCTCGATCGGAAGGGCGAGCCCGAGGATGCCGGTCAGGCCGGCACTGAGCTCGTGGGCGTTGCGGCGGCGGGCGGCGTTGAAGCCATCGAGGCGGGCCAGCTGAGCGAGCCCGATAGCGGCGGCGACGTCCGTCATCCGGAAGTTGTACCCGAGCACGCTGTGGTGGTAGCGCTCGCTCTCCCCATGCTGCCGGAGAGTGCGAACCGCGGAGGCGATCGCGGGGTCGTCGGTGGTTACGAAGCCGCCCTCCCCCGAGGTCATGTTCTTGGTCGGATAGAGCGAGAAGACCGAGGTGTGACCCAGGGCGCCAACTTTGGTGCCGTTCACCGTAGCGCCGTGCGCCTGGCATGCATCTTCGATGAGGACCAGCGAGTGGCGGCGCGCGATGTCGGCGAGCTCCGGCATCGCCGCCGGGTGTCCATATAGATGGACGGGAAGAATGGCGCGCGTTCGCGGGGTGATCGCACGCTCGACCAATGTCGGGTCGATGCACAGCGTCTCGGGCTCGACGTCGGCGAACACCGGCTTTGCTTGCGTGAACAGAACCGAATTTGCCGAGGCGATGAAGGTGAAGGGGGTCGTGATGACCTCGTCTCCATTGCCGATCCCGTGCGCCAGCAGCGCGAGGTGGAGTCCGGCCGTGCCCGAGGACACCGCGACCGCGTGCTTGACGCCGATCCAGCGCGCGAACGCCTCCTCGAACTCAGCGACGACGGGCCCCTGCGCGAGCTGCCCGCTCTCCAGCACCCGAAGGACTGCGCGCTTCTCCTCTTCGCCGATCTCAGGGTGGGCTAGAGGGATCAAGTGGGGTAGACCGACCCGTCGGGCTCGCATCGATAGGTTGCGGCGCAGTGCCCGCAGGCGAGCCGGCCGGCGCCCGCCTCGCGCAGGCGAAACCCGCACACGCACACGCTTCCGATCCGGCGCGCGGGATTGCCCGCGACCAGGCCGAAGTCGGGGACGTCGTGCGAAACGACCGCTCCGGCTGCAACCATGGCCCACCGGCCGACCGTTACGCCCGCGATCAGCACGGAGGCCGCGCCCAGAGACGCCCCCTCGCGGACCAGGATCTTGCCGAGCTCCCAATCGTCTGAGGTCTTGAGCGTTCCGTCAGCGTTGATGGCGCGTGGGTAGCGATCGTTGGTGAAGCACACGTGGGGGCCGACCAGGACGCCGTCCTCAACCGTGGCTCCCGGGTAGATGGAGGCGCCGTTCTGGACCTTCACGCGGTTGCCGAGGTGCACACCTTCGCCGACA
>Ga0209220_1000238_pt1 | contig 22969 bp, 18 predicted proteins | sample BlaSpr_A8_OM3_M3_FD_187984 | JGI IMG/M metagenome (GOLD analysis project Ga0209220, IMG submission 187984) | Forest soil microbial communities from Thunder Bay, Ontario, Canada - Black Spruce, Ontario site 2_A8_OM3_M3 (SPAdes) (version 2) | ecosystem: Environmental > Terrestrial > Soil > Boreal... | reverse complement strand
TCCGATCTATGATAACCGGACGTACGAACTCATCGGTTTCGCCGCCTGCGTACGCCGCCGCTAGCCCCGCGTCTATGGAGCCGCTCGAGTCGGCGACCCCGTTGACGAGGGCGTCATAGGCGATTTTCGTGCGCTCCCAGCGTTGATCGCGATCCATTGCATAATAGCGTCCGCACAGCATCGAGATGGCAGCGTTGCCCAGCCGCTTGCAGCGTGCGTCAACTTCGTGCAAATACGCGCCTGCGCTCTGCGGCGGGGTGTCGCGGCCGTCGAGAAACGCCGCAATTTTTGCCGGAACCTTCGCCTCTGCGGCGGCATCCAGCAACGCATAAAGATGTCTCAGCGAGGAATGCACGCCGCCCGGCGACACCAGCCCCAGCAGATGAAACGTGCCACCCGTACGCCGTACGTGGGCGAAGCACTCCTGTAACACAGGATTCATCGCAAACGTGCCGTCTTCGATGTCGTGATCGATGCGGGTGACGCTTTGCAGCACGACGCGCCCCGCGCCCAAGTTCAAGTGCCCGACTTCGCTATTGCCTTGCTGACCTTTCGGCAAGCCGACGGCTTCCTCGGCCGCACCGAGTTCCGTATATGGATAGCGTGCCGCGATGCGCCGGTAATTGGGCAGAGAAGCAGCGGCGATCGCGTTGCCACGCTGCTCGGCGCTGCAACCGAAACCGTCAAGCACGCACAAAATGACGTTGCGCCGCCTTTCAGCGGGCATCGAGCACCTGTGTTCCATTCGCGATCAAACGAGCGAAGGCATGTGGGTCGAGGCTGGCAGATCCCACCAGGCCGCCATCGATATCCGGTTGCGCGCAAAAAGTCGCCACGTTCTCTGCATTCATGGAACCGCCGTACAATATGCGCACCTCACTCAATCCGCCGGCAGCCTCGCGGATCATACGAGCGGTTTCGTTTGCCGCCACAGGCTCGCAGGCAAGGCCGGTTCCGATCGCCCAGATCGGCTCATAGGCAATCACGAGCATCGCGCGCTCCGCGTCGCTCAATCCGCCGAGTCCATCCTCGATTTGGCGGCGCACCCGGTCACGCGTGCGTCCTTCCCGATTTTCTTCCGGCGACTCTCCCACGCAGACAATGGGCGTGATTTCGTCCGTCAAAAGTGCTGCCACTTTACGCGCGACCTGCTCGTCGGTTTCACCGAAGAGCTGCCGCCGTTCTGAATGGCCGACGATACAATACGCCGCACCAAGTTCCTTGAGCATGGGCACGCTGATTTCGCCGGTGAACGCACCCTCGCGCTCCCAATAACAATTTTGCGCGCCAAAAGCGATCGTGGTTCCGTCGAGTTCCTGGCGCAGCGATTCAAGGTCGACGAACGGCGCCAGCAGCGCGATCGTAGCCCTCGCGACCAGCGGCTCGCCTTCAGGCACAAACGCTTGCGCATACTCCCGTGCCTGTGCGGGCGTCTTATGCATCTTCCAATTGCCCGCAAAAAACGGACGGCGATGCCTCACGCGGCAGCCTGCGTCCGTAAGGCAGCGATGCCCGGGAGTTCCTTGCCTTCCAAATATTCGAGGGTGGCGCCCCCGCCGGTCGAGATATGGGTCATCTTGTCGGCGAAACCCAGCTTATGCGCTGCCGCTGCAGAGTCGCCTCCGCCGACGACGGAGAGCGCTCCCGAGTCGACGATCGCCTGTCCGACCGCTTCGGTGCCCGCCGCGAATGCGTCGTATTCGAAAACCCCCATGGGACCATTCCATAAGATCGTCTTCGCTTCCAAGATAACGCCGCGATAATCCATGGCGGTGCCAGGCCCAATATCCAAAATCATATCGTCCGGCTCTAACTGATCGATGTCGACGTCGCGCGTCTCGGCATCCGGAGCGAGCACCTTGGCGACGACGGCGTCGCTGGGCAAATGAACGTCAACTTTGCTCGCCGCGTGCTCGATCTTGTGCACGATGTCTGTGGCCGGCTGCAGATCCTTGTCGCGCAATGATTTTCCGACGTCAAAGCCTTGCGCCGCCAGCAGCGTATTGGCCATCCCGCCGCCGAAGACGAGCGCGTCGCACAAACTCAAAAGACGTTCGACGACGGCGATCTTGTCGGCGACTTTCGCTCCGCCGAGCACCGCGATGAACGGACGTTTGGGCTGCTGCAATATCTCATCCAGAATTTCGATCTCGCGCGCTAAAAGCGGTCCCATGTACGAGGGCAAGAACCTCGTTATCCCCACCGTCGAGGCGTGAGCGCGGTGCGCCGTGCCGAACGCATCGTTCACGTAGATGTCGCCTAGGGCGGCGAGCTGACGCGCGAACTCCGGGTCGTCGGCTTCCTCGCCCGGGCGAAAGCGCAAATTTTCCAAGAGCAGAACGTCGCAGGCCTTGAGTGAGGCAACCGCCTGCTCTACCGCGGGCCCGATGCAATCCGGTGCGAGCGCGACTTCGATGCAAAGCGCTTCGCTCAGCGCAGCCGCCACGGGCTTCATGCGCAGGCTCTCGACGACTTTTCCGTCTGGTCTTCCCAGGTGCGACATGACGATGACTTTGGCGCCGCGCGCTCGCAAGCTATTGATCGTTGGCACGCAAGCGTCGATGCGCGTGCGGTCAGTTACGACGCCATTTTCAAGCGGAACATTTAGATCTTCACGCAGCAGGACTCGCAAGCCCTTGACATCGACGTCGTCTAAGCGACGCTGGCCCATTATTTATCTTTTTCCAGAATGTACGAGGCCAGATCGGCTACGCGGCACGCGTAACCCCACTCATTGTCATACCATGAGACGACCTTCACCAGGTTGTCCGCTACGACCATGGTCGAGAGCGCATCCACGATCGACGAGCGCGAGTCGCCTTTGTAGTCCATCGACACGAGCGGCTCGTCGGACACGCCGAGGATGCCTTTCATCCGGTCCTTCTCATACTTGCGGAACAGGTCGTTGACGCCCGCCGGGGTCGACGGCTTTTCAGTGAGCACCACTAAATCTACGACCGAAACCGTCGGCGTAGGAACGCGCAACGAAAAGCCGTCGAGCTTGCCTTTCACCTCGGGCACCACTAGAAAGACCGCCTTTGCGGCACCGGTCGTCGTCGGGATGATGTTCAACGCTGCCGCTCGTGCGCGGCGAAGATCCTCGTGTGGTAGGTCGAGCGTGCGCTGGTCGTTGGTGTAAGAATGAACGGTCGTCATCGCGCCCTTGAGGATGCCGAGCTCGTTCTGCAGCACTCGGACAAGCGGCGCGAGGCAATTGGTCGTGCACGAGGCGTTAGAAATAATTCTGTGCTTGGCCGGGTCGTAGGCTTGTTCATTGACGCCGAGCACGACGGTAACGTCTTCGTTTTTGGCAGGTGCTGAAATGATGACGCGTTTGGCGCCCGCATCGAGGTGCGCCTTCGCTTTGGTGGCGTCGGTGAACAGGCCGGTCGACTCTATGACCAAATCCACCTCGAGCTTTTTCCAAGGCAAACTCGCCGGACTGCGCTCCGCCAGCAACGCAATGCGTTTTCCATCGATGACGACCGCGCCGTCGGCAGGTTCGACCGTGCCCGGGTAATTGCCGTAGGTGGAATCATGTTTGAAGAGATGAGCAGCCGTCTTTGGGTCCATAAGATCGTTGAGCGCGACGATATCCAAGTGCATTTGCCGCTCGTTGATTGCGCGAAGCGCTTGCCGGCCAATCCGGCCAAAACCGTTTATGGCAACACGTGTTGACACGGTGGATCGCCTCCAATACCAGGGAACCGCTAGTCCGCCGCAGCTTTGGAGCTTACCTCTTGGCGATGCGCTCCAAAAGTCGCAGGCGGCTCGCCATCGCCGCTTTTGTGATCGGCGGCCGTGCGAATTCGGCCAACTCGGCAAGAGTGCCCTCGGGATGAGCAATGCGAAGTTTGGCCGCTTCTTTGACGGCCGGCGACAAGCGCGCGAACGCAGCTCGACGAGCCACGCGCATCGCAGCCTTGTGCTGCCGCGCAGCGACAGTGGCCGAGCGCGCTGCATTCGCGGTTTCGCCGTTCACCGCACAGCGAATGGAATTTTTTGTTTGGCGCAGCGCGCGTTGCGCTTCGAGCTGCAGAACCGCGCTGCTCGCACCCATATGACCGAGCATCGTGGCGACAGTCTGTGCGTCCTTCGCATACACCACCGGCCGGCCGCGCCTGCGCGAGAGTCCGGCATCGATCCCAAGCGCGGCCAGGCCGTCGCATAACAGTCGCGCGGCCGCATCATCGCGACAGGAAAATTCGATATGATACCCGCGAGCAGGATCGCTCACCGAGCCGCACGACAGGAAAGCCGCACGCAACCAGGCTCGGCGGCAACAATTTTTGTGAGGAGGTTCGCCCAGCGGAGGCGGCAGGTCGCGCTGCGCGATATCAAGCGTCCAACGCTGGCCTGGCCTGTGTGATGGCGAACTCGCGATCCGCAGCCGTATACCAGCTTCTTGCGACGTCTTGAGTACGGAGCGAATGACGGCACCGCGCTCGGTCGTTATCAAGCGTCTCTTTTCTCCCAGCTGGCTTTTGCCGGCAAAACTTACCAAGGCGCGAATAAAGGTCGTGGGGCAGCAGTCGCGTTCAAACGCGCCGCGGGCTATTTCGTCTTTGGCGTCCTTGGAAAACACGTGTCGCTGTTACTGTGCGACCGCCAGATTGCCGGCTGCTCGAACATACAACCGTTCTAGCTCGCGCGTAAGGTGATCGACGTTGGCTGGTGCGGCAGCTTCGATGGCTGCGGCGCTGCGCTCCGCACGACCGTCCAAGCTTTCGCCGATGAACTGTTCCAGGGCGCTGGCAAGCGCAGTGGGGTCTTCTGCGGTCAGAATGCCCGCTCTAGTGCCGACGACCTCACGAGTGACCGGACAATCGACTGCTACGACAGGCAGTCCATGCGCCATCGCCTCGAGCAATACTAAGCCTTGCGTTTCGCTCGTCGAGGCGAAAACAAACGCATCGGCGTCTCGATAATATGCTCCTAAGTCTCGCTGCGCGACCTCGCCGACGAGCCGGACGTGCTCGCGCAGCGGCGCGCTGCTGATGCGCAGCTCCATCTCGGCTCTGTGCGGGCCGTCGCCTACGACGACGAGTTGCGCGTCCGGTCTGCGCACCAAGAGCAGAGCGAAAGCATCCAGCAATAGATCGAGATTTTTCTCTTTGGCAAGCCGTCCGACGTACAAGAGCACCGGTGCCGGCCGTGCTGCCAGGATGGCAGGCGGCGTGGGACCGTCCTTTGCAAAGCCCTGTAGATTGACGCCGCTGGGAATGACGTGGATCGGTTTATCGACCCCGTACGAGCGCAACAACTCCACCGTGCCCGCGCTCGGCGCAATCACTTGGTCGCAGCGGTTTGAGAATTCGCGGGAGATCCACACCACCTGCGCTTTGGTCACGCGATGCGGCGCAGGCGTGTAATGTGCATACTCCGTGAAGCGAGTATGGTACGTGAAAAATAATGGGACTTTACGCAGCCGGGCGAGATACGCTCCGAGGCAGCCGATAAAAAAGAACGACTGCACGTGCACGACATCAAACGGCAGCTGCGGCAAGGCCGCCAGAATTTTTGCGGGCAGCGGGAATGCCATCCGGAACTCCGGATAAAAAGGAAACGACGCGGAGCGCAAGGAGAAGACATCCGGATCTTCCACGTCGCCCTCGACATGGGCCGGCGCGACGATGATCACACGATGCCCCAGGCGGCGCAACGCTGCGGCCGTTGAAACCAACGACGTCACGACTCCGTTGGTCTCGGGGATGTAGGTGTCGGTGAACATGCCGATGGTCAATGGCCGCTTCGGGCCTTCGCCGCCGTGCATTTCCTCGCCGCGGTTCACTGTTGCAGCTTCTTTGGGTCGGGTGGCAGCAACGTGTAGAATTTCTCGGCCCGTCCTTTGGCGGCCCGCTCGGGCACCGCGTCGATGCGCACCCGGACGTCATCGCGGGCGTAATGGATAAGCAGCTCGTCGCCAACTTTCACTTGATATGATGCTTTCACAGGCCTACCAGCGCATTCGATGCGACCGGCATCCAACGCTTCCTTGGCCTCGCTGCGACGCTTCGCCAGCCTGGCTACCTTAAGATACTTGTCCAGCCTCATGCGCTTTGACGCGCTGCCAGAGCGCATCCAGGTCCTCGAGGCTGTGGTTAGAGAGCGCGGTCGCCCCGCCGCCGGCGATCTGCTCCATAGCAGCAAAGCGGCGCCGGAATTTCGCATTTGCCGAACGCAGCGCTGCTTCGGTGTCGATCCCGCGCCGCCGCGCAAGATTGACGATGGAGAAGAGCACGTCGCCGAGTTCCTCCTGAGTGGCAGCGGTATCCATGTTGTGGATAGCAGCGTAGAATTCTTGAATCTCTTCGGCCAGCTTTTCTTTAACTCCGGCGACCTCGGGCCAATCGAAGCCGACGGTTCGAGCTTTTTCTTGCATGCGTTGTGACTGAAGCAAGGAGGGCAGCGTCTTGGGAATCCCGTCGAGCAACGATTCCCGATGCGCGATTGATGCTTCTTGCGTTTTTATGAGCTCCCAGGACTTCATCTGTTCTTGCGAAGTTGAAATGCTCGCGTCACCGAACACGTGCGGATGCCGCCGAATCATCTTGTTCGCCAGCGCATCGATGACGTCGGCTACGGTGAATTGCCCATGCTCCGCGGCGATCTGCGCGTGGAAGACTATCTGGAGAAGCAGATCGCCGAGTTCTTCGCATAGCTTCTGGGCGTTTTGCTCATCAACGGCTTCCACCACTTCGTGCGCCTCCTCGATGAGATAGGGCAGCAGGGTAGCGTGGGTCTGCTCGCGATCCCAGGGACAGCAGGCACGTAAACGCGCCATGATTTCTACGAGCTCGTCCCAGCTATGATGCACCGCAACCGCGGGCAAAGGTACCAACGTCGACGCAGCGGCCGCTGAGAGAGCTGAGCGCGGAACCCCCGGAACGATCTGCACTTCGATCGCGTGCAACTCGAGCTCGCGAAGCAGATGAGATAGTCCGGGAAAGTCCAGCAGCGGGTGCCCAGGAACGCCGAGAGCGCAGTCGCCCTTCGCAAACTCTATCACGGCTGACCGTAGAGCCGTATCCACGCCGCGCAGTAAGGCGCCGCCGTCGAACGGCGTGGTTGCCACCGCAACATCATGTTCTTTGAGGTAGGTCAACATTGCGGGTGCGGCGTTACACGTGAAGACGCGAGGAGACTTTTGCAGAGATTCCAGAGCGCCGACGGTGAGCAATCGGGCATCGCTCGGCCCCAGGCCGACGATGTTGAGGACGGGCATGAGCGTAAAAGTTTGGCGCGGGCTAAGCCCGCGCCTTTGTCGTTATTTGCTGGACGTAGGTGATGGTTGAGTTTGGCTCGGTGGGGCGCCCGGCGGCGGCGGGAAGAGCGGGTTAAAGCGTGGGTCGTTCACTTCGATTTTCGCGCCTTTGCGTAGATTTTCAATGAACGGTCCGCTTTGCGCGGTTTCTTGCTGCTGCATCAGCTGCGCCCGAACCTTGGGCGCGGCCTCGGCAAGCGTCGCCGTGTGTGCCGGCCGTTTTTCTAGCACCTGAATGATGTGAAAGCCGAACTGCGTCTGGATGGGTTGGCTGATCTGGCCGGGCTTAAGCGAAAAGGCCGCGGTTGCGAAGGGCGGCACCATTTGCGTCTGCCCGAAGAAGCCTAAGTCGCCTCCCTTGTCTTTGCTGCCGGGATCGACCGAATACTTCTGCGCAAGCGCGGCAAAGTTGGCGCCGCGGCGCAATTGCGCTTCGATCATATCCGCCTCAGCTTTGGTCTTCACCAGGATGTGGCGGGCACGCACTTGCTCCGGCGTGCTGAACAGTGACTTGTTGCGGTTGTAAAAATCGGCTACTTGCGCATCGCTGATCGTGATATTCTTGTCGACTGCTTTCTTGATGATCTGCTGCACTCGTACGATCGTTTTCGCATCGTCCATCGTCAGGCCCTGATTTTTAAGGATTGTTTCGAACTGGCCCGGCGGGAAGCGCGTTTCCAGCTGCGCCAGCTGGTCTTGGATTTCTTTGTCCGTGACGTCGATATGGTTTTGCTTGGCATACTGCAACACCAAGGCTTGATCGACCATTTGCTGCAACGTCGGCTTGCCTGCTTGGCCCTCGAGCCGTTGGTCGAGCTGTCCCTTTGTTATCTTTTCACCGTTGACGGTGACCACTGCCTGATCTTCCTTGCCCGCGCAGCCTGACGTCAGTGGCAGCGCGAGGAGAAGTAGCGCGGCGCACGCCAGCGCTTGCAACCTAGACGGAAACGACATTCATACTCCTCGATTCAAAGCGATTGTATGAGTTCACGCACGGTGGCCAATCGTGCCGCGGGAGTGCCATCGCTGGGCAAGCCGGCGACGATCGCGCCCTGCGTGAACCGAAAATTTCCCCCGGTAATGGATGTGAGACTGGGGAGGGCCTGTTCCGACAATGAAAACTTGGGGCCCATTTCAAGGGTCAGCCGGCGCTGTTCGAGCGCAACTTTTTGGACTCCTTTTGCGGTTGCGAGTACACGCAAGCGCGTCAGCTCCAGGAGCGCGTTGGCTTCTTTGGGCAGTGGACCGAAACGGTCGCGCAACTCCTCTTCGATACGGTCGATTTCATCGAGCGCCTGTGACGCCGCTAGCCGCTGGTAGAAGGAGACCTTTTGGTTCGTACCGCGCACGTAATCGGCAGGCAGGTAAGCGCTCACACGCACGTCGAGGATCGGCGGGACTTCAGGTTGGGCCAGAATCTCGCCACGCCGGGCGGCGACTGCTTCTTGCAAGATGTTGCAATAGGTTTCAAAGCCGACCGCGGCGATGAATCCGTGCTGCTCTCGTCCGAGCAGGTTGCCGGCTCCTCGGATCTCTAGATCGCGCATCGCAAGCTGCAAACCCGATCCGAGATGCGAGAACTCGCGTATGGCTTGCAAGCGCGACTGCGCGACCTCCGAGAGAGCGCGATGCGGCTGGTACAAGAAGTACGCATAGGCTTGATGCGCGCTGCGGCCCACCCGGCCGCGCAGCTGGTAGAGTTGGGCCAGACCAAAATGGTCGGCATTGTTGATGATGATGGTGTTGACGTTGGGAATATCGAGGCCGTTCTCGATGATCGTCGTGGAGAGCAACACATCAATCTCGCCGTTGACGAACGCCAGCATCACCCGTTCCAGCTCGTGTTCTTTCATTTGGCCGTGGCCGACTGCGATGCGTGCCCGCGGCGCAAGCTTTTGTACCGCCGCTGCCACGCCATAGATCGTCTCGATGCGGTTGTGCACGAAATAGACCTGGCCGCCTCGATCCAGTTCTTGGTTGAGCGCAGCGCCGATGAGCGCATCGCTGCTAGGCGCGACCACCGACTTGATCGCCACGCGATTGCTCGGAGCCGTCTGGATGAGCGACAGCTCGCGCACGCCTGCCATCGCCATGTGCAGCGTCCTCGGGATCGGCGTGGCGGACAAGGTCAGGACGTCAACGGACTGGCGCATTTCCTTGAGCCGCTCTTTGTGCATGACGCCAAAACGTTGCTCTTCGTCGATGATGACCAGACCGAGTTGCTTGAAACCGACGTCCTTTTGCAGCAGCCGGTGCGTGCCGATGACCAGATCAACGCTGCCGGCTTGCAGCTCTCGCAGGGTTTCTTTTTGCTCGGCTTTGGAACGGAAGCGTGAGAGTAAGGCTATTTTCACCGGAAAGGCGGCGAAGCGTTCGCTGAAGGTGCGGAAATGCTGCGCGGCAAGCACTGTCGTCGGCGCAAGAACCGCGACTTGCTTGCGGTCCATGATCGCTTTGAACGCTGCGCGGATGGCGACTTCGGTTTTTCCGTAGCCGACGTCCCCACACACGAGCCGGTCCATTGGCCGGCTGCGCTCCATATCCGACTTGACGGCGACGATCGCTTCTTGCTGGTCGGGCGTTTCGTCGTAAGGAAAAGATTCCTCGAGTTCGCCTTGCCAAGGCGTGTCCGGCGAAAACGGGTGGCCGACCGCGAGCTCGCGGGCGGCATACAAACGCACCAGCCCGTCGGCGATTTTTTCGACAGCTTCGCGCACGCGGCTGCGGGTGCGCGCCCAGTCGCTGCCACCCATCTTCGAAAGACGCGGCGCCACGCCGTCCGACGCGATATACTTGCGCACCAGGTGCATTTGATCGATCGGTACGTAGAGACGGTCCTGGCCGGCATATTTCAGGTGCATGAAATCTCGCTCGACGCCGGACACCGTCAAGTGTTCGAGGCCGAGATACTGGCCGATCCCGTGGTTGGCGTGCACGAAATACTCGCCGGGTTTGAGATCGGCCTCGCTCAGCGGGGCGCCTTCTTTGGCCGCTCTGATCTTTTGACGCCGCGCGGGGTGGCCGTAGAGCTCGTTGTCGCCGATGACGACAAGCCCGAGACTAGGAATGACAAACCCGCAGTCGATGCTGCCTTCACCGCACATGACGATGCTGGAATCAGGCGGTAACGTCAACGCTGCCGGCACCGGCGAACAGACGAGATCGTGTTCCTCGAGCACCTCGCGGATGCGCCGGTAGCCCACTGACACGATTGCCAGCGCGACCTTACGCCCGTACTGTGTTCGCACGTATTCAATGAAGCGTTCGATGCTGCGCCCGAACAGCGGTGCGGGATCTGCGTGTAAAGCCACCTTGAGGTCGGGCGGCGGGCTCAGGCGTACCTGGCCCGTGCCGGCGATGAAGTTGACGATCGCGCGGTGGCCAATGGCCTGCACCAACTCTTCGAGGCTCAACGGCGCGGGCTCGAGTAGCTGCTGGTCCTCTAATGTCGGGGCGGGGCTTTCGGCTTCGTCCGAACCTGCTATGGTGGCGCGAGAATCTACTGTAGTGCCGAGGCTTTCAGTCTCGCCCGGTTCCAACGAAGCATCCGCCGCAGCGACCGTCGTGTCTTCGCGATACGCGTGCAGTCCATGATCGACGGCAACGATCGCCTCTGCGTCTTCAATGAAGAGCGTAGCATCTGGAGCGTACTGCCAGATAGCCGCAGCATGCGACGGATCCACCAACTCGTTCCACGGACCCACCGTGACTTCGGTGATGTCACCGGTCGAGCGTTGGGTGGTGAGCGCAAAAGTTCGAATCTGTTCTAAGCGGTCGCCAAAAAACTCCAAACGCACCGGCTGATCGCTCGTAGCCGGGAATATGTCGATCAACCCACCGCGCACAGCAAACTCGCCGACGGCGCTCACGGCCTCGACGCGCTCGTAGCCCAGTCGAGAAAACGTGGCGACAAGCTCGTCCCAAGGATAGTCCTTACCAACCACTAGGCGGAGCCGCGCCGAGGCGAACTTCGCGGGATCGGCAAGTGGTTGCCGCGCGGCGGCCTGCGATACACAATAGATCCCAGCGCGCCGCGTTTGAAGCAGTTCTAAAAATGTAAGACGATCGCTCCGCTCCGACGGGTTGACTGGTGCGCCGGCGCTATCCCGAGGCCGCAACGCATACACCGGCGAGCCTGCAGCCTGTAAGTAAAACGTACAGTCATTTGCAATGCGATCGGCTGATTCAGGACTCGCGCACCATACGATAGACTGGCCACCATTGGTCTTCCACAGCGCCGAAACTGCTGCAGGCCGCGCGCAGGCCGCCGCCTCGGCCACATCGACGACGGCCGCCACGCGAAACGCCTCCGAGACTCGACGCAGTGCGTCGCTCGACGATTGCAATCCATGAACTATTGCGTTTGCGATTGAAACGGGCACGCGCTCCCCCAACAAGCCGTGGCCGGATCGCGCTCGACCCGGCCTATAGAAATTCAGACCTTACTGATTCCCCAGCCACTGCAAATGTGCCCTGCATCGGCCGTTTTGTTTAATTGTCAACGAGGTAAAGGAAAGCTTGAGACCGGAGTGAGCAAGAGCCGGTCAGGGCATGCGGGCCGGTTCCAATGGAGGCTTGGTTGCGACGGAATTTCACATTGATCGCGTTGCTCATCGTTTCGATTGTCGTAGTAGTCGCTGTTTTCGCGCAGCCTCGTCGTGATTGGCAACATGGCTCGGCCGATCAGGAGCTAACTGAAGGCCAATTGCGGCCGACAATAAACCCAGTGGTCCACCAAACTTCACCAAGCCGTATTCGTGCGCCGCTGCGACGCGATCCGTCGAAGCGATTAGGGTCTTCGCTGCCGCCGCAGGCTCCGGCTTTGCAATCGTATGGGCAGGGCCAACCGCAAGTTAGTTCCTCGTCGTCGCCAACGCAAGCGCCAAGCGGCGCGATGATACCCGCCACCGCGCAGCCGACGTCGCAAGCGCCAGCAAAAACGCCGCAACCGCTCGCAGTTGGCGCGAACGGTCTGCCGTCCGGTGTCGCTTATGCTTCCGATACCGATCCGGTAAGAATCGACTCTATCGTGCTGAGCGCCGATGACGTTCGCGGCGGCGACCTCGCCTCTGCTAGAGTGACGACGACAAGTAACGCCGCCGCGTTGACAGCTCGCATCGGTACCTACCAAGTGAGCGTGCCGCGCGTCGCTCCCGGGATCTTTGAGATCTCGATGAAGGTGCCACGCTTGCCCGTTGCCGGACAAACCGTCAATATCATCGTGACTGCGATTCGCAGCGATGGCGCGACAGTGCAGAGAACGATCCCGGTCAGGGTGAGCTTTTGACGTTGTCTGAGGCGCGTGCGATCGTGCTGGTGATAGATTCCGGCGGCGTCGGGGCGAGCGATGACGCACCCTCGTATCACGATCCGGCGTGGGCGAACACGCTGGGCAATGTCGCCAAAGCGGCGGGCGGTCTAGCCTTGCCGAATTTGGGGAAGCTCGGGCTTGGTTGCATCACAAGCATCGCCGGCGTTGCTGCTGTCGCTCAGCCGCTCGCCGGCGTCGCACGGCTTCGCGAAACAAGCAACGGCAAAGATACGGTGACCGGTCACTGGGAGATGATGGGCATAACGATACGCAACGCGTTTCCAACATATCCACACGGCTTTCCCCAAGAACTCATCGACCGCTTTGAAGCGCTCATTGGACGCAAGACGTTGGGCAACGAGGTTGCATCAGGCACCGAGATCATCGAGCGGCTCGGCGCGGAGCATGTGCGTACCGGTTTTCCGATCGTGTACACGTCCGCTGATTCGGTTTTTCAGGTCGCCGCCCATGAGGGCGTTGTACCGCTTGAGACCTTATGGGCCTGGTGCGCAGTCGCGCGAGATATGCTCGTCCCGCCCAACCGCGTTAACCGCGTCATTGCGAGACCATTTGACGGGGTCAGCGGTAAATTCGTGCGCACTGCGGGCAGGCGTGACTATGCTGTCGCCCCGCCATCGCCGAGCATGCTAGAATGCCTAGGACGCGCCGGCATACCGACGTATGGTTTGGGTAAAATCCAGGACATCTACTCGTGCCAGGGCATAGCAGCCGGGAAACGAACGGCCGACAACGATGAGGGTCTTAGCAAGACCGCTGAATGGTTGCAGAGCGATGTGAGCGGTTTTTGTTTTACCAATTTGAACGATTTCGATTCGAAGTACGGGCACCGGCGCAACCCGGACGGTTACGCGAAGGCGCTGCTTGCGCTCGACCAGCGTTTGCCTGAGCTGCTCAACGTACTGCGCAAGGGAGACCGGCTGCTCATCACCGCCGATCACGGCTGCGACCCCACGGCTCCCGGAACGGATCACACGCGCGAGTTCGCACCGCTCTTGGACTATCGCCCAGGCACCGGCGGCGCGGTTCTCGGCACGCTCGACTCATTCGCGCAGGTCGGCACTCGGGTTTTGGAAACGTTCGGCATCGAACCGGCGCAGGGGCTGACGGTATGATTCTATCCGCGCCGAACGTGCCCGTACGCAGGAAATCTTCCTCTGACAGGACTGCCTCAGGACCGCCCTGGCAAGTCGTTCGTGACGTCCCACGCTGGTGGCTAATTCTCAAGCGCGGATTCGATGTATGTTGCAGCATTCTGCTGGTGATAGCGTGCGCGCCGCTGTTTGCGGTTATCGCCGCGGCGATCAAACTCGTGTCGCCTGGTCCGATCTTCTTTTCGCACGAGCGCGTCGGCAAAGACGGACAGATTTTCCAATTGTACAAATTCCGCACGATGGTGGATGGCGCACATCTCTTGCATAAGCATCTCTCCCACCTGAATGAAATCGATGGACCGGCGCTAAAAATCGCCAATGATCCGCGCTTGCATCTTTTAGGCGCCTTCTTGCGCCGCAGCAGTCTGGACGAATTGCCGCAGCTATGGAACGTGCTCCACGGCGAGATGAGTTTGGTTGGACCGAGGCCCGCATTGCCATGCGAAGTAAGCCACTACCAACCCCGCTACTATCAGCGTTTTTGCGTGTTGCCCGGCATGACCGGACTCTGGCAAGTCAGCGGACGCACGACGGTTCCGTTTCGCCGTTGGATGGCGATGGACGTGTGGTACGTACGGCACTGGACGCCAGTGGTCGATTTGTGGATTCTCTCACGGACGCTGCCCGCCGTCCTCAGACGTGATGGAGCCTGGTGACGATCGCTTTTCTTCTGTTACCTCCAGTCATAGATCAGACCATCCATCGCGTCCCCTTAGACGCGTGGTCGAGCGCCGCTTTCCTTGTCATCATATTGGCGGCCGGGTTTCTCGCGTACCGCCGTTCTCCGATCGTTCTCGGCGTGCTGGCCTTTGCAGTTCCGTTTGCAGCGTATCGCGATATCGGCGACACCACTATCACGATAGAAAAGTGCATTGCGTTTGGCACTGCGGCCGGCCTCATCCTGAGTGGGGTGCCTCTGTTGCCGCGCTCCAAAAATGCACGCCGGGTTTTTTATGCCGGCAGCATTCTGTTGCTCGCTATTTTTCTGTCGATTGCCCACGCGAGCTTTCCCGTGCACGTAGCGCGTGAGTTTTTCAAACAGGCCGAATACCTCGTAATCTTCTGGTGCGCTGCAACATTGCTCGAGCAGGCGGCAGCCAGTCAGAAGGCGCTGTTCGTGGGGGTCGGCGCCTCGGCGCTGATCGTCTCGACCCTGGCGGTTGCGCAGGCCACTATCGGCGGCGCGCCATCTGGCATCTGGGTCAATGGCCATCCGTTGCCGCGCGTCGCCGGAACGCTCGAAGGCCCGAATCAACTGGCCGGTTTCTTAGAAGCAGCGCTGCCGGTGTTGTGGGTGGCGCCGCTGTTGATGAGCTGGATCCGGCCGGTGTGGTCGTACGTCACCGGGGCGTCTGCCGCCGCGCTCATTCTCACCCAATCGCGCGCCGGGGTCTTTGTGGCGGCGCTGAGCTACTTCGTACTGAGCAAGATCGATCCGCGCAAAGCGCGTAGCAGTTTATTGCCGACACTCATCGGCGTTACGTTCGGATTCGCCGTGTCGGTCGCATGGTTAGTGTTCTATGCTCATGCGAGCTGGTCCGATGTCGAGCGCCTCTCTCGTTTTGCGATTCCGCAAGCGCCGGGTGGTGTGGGAACCCGCGCCCAATTGTGGCCCGCTGCCCTTGCGCTTTTTTCACGCTCTCCGCTCACCGGTGTGGGCGCGGGTAATTTCGAAATGCTTCTGCCGAGCGTCGGAGTTAACGGCGTGCAAACTCAGGCGAGTAGTTTGTGGTTGCAGACCTTGGCGGAGCAAGGACTGCTTGGTTTTGCCGCGCTTGTCGCCTTTGCGTTCATCGCTCTGCGCGAGACGTACCGGCTGCGGCTTCAGTCCTCATTGGCTCTCGCGGCATTTCTTGCGACCGTCAGCCTGCTGCTTCATCAGCTGGTTGATGATCTGTTCTTCTTTCCAAAAGTCGCGGCGCTCGCTTGGCTCTTGTTGGGAGCGGGTACAGTCCGGCCGACCGCGGTGGAACCGGGCGCGGTCACGAACGGACGGGCTGCGGTAATGGTCACGGGTGGCGCTGTGGAGTCTACGACAGGAGCATCGTGATAGGTAAAATCGAGTCGATGTCGGGTCGCGCAATCACCATTTGAGTCCCGTTCGAGCAATCGTCAGGCTACTAGCCATCGTCGTCTGTTTGAGCGGCGGACAATCGGTTGCCGGTGCCGATCAAGCGTCGCGCCAAACCAAAATCATGATCGACGTGAGCGCCGACCGCCTGGGCTTCTACACTGACCAAAAAATGATTGAGGCTCGCGGGAACGTTCGCCTCACCCTTTCTAACGGGGTGACCGTCCAGGGAGACGCGTGCGTCGTAGATCTAAGTTTGCAACGGTTTGTCGTCGCGGGCCATGTGCGTGCAGATACCCCTGCGGGGCGATACAGTGGAGCGGCCTTTGCTGATTTTTTGCAGTTCGATCGCGTTTATTTCATTCCGTTGGAAGCTATGCCAGATCGCTGGACGTTTTTGAATGGTGATTACGCCCATCCCGAAATGGGACGCGAAATGCCCGGGGATGCTTTCTTTCTACCGGATTTTAGCGCAATGCGACCGTTCATCGTTGGGAAAAGCGCTCGAATCGTTCCAGGGCAGTACGTCCAGTTCGCGCCCGCGCGCTTTGTTTTTTTGAACGGCGGAATCAGCACTCCGCCGTTGCCGACCTACCTGCGAAACTATTCAGACAACCCGAATTTTTCCGTCAATTCGTTGTCGGGCGCTACCTATGATGTGCCTTATGGTTTCGCGGGGTCGGCGCATTCGTTGGAAACATTGCATTTTCGTTACGATCAACAGCGCAAGACCTATGGCGCCTTCGAACACCACACTGTGTTTGGCGACTACGGGTATACCGTCTTTAGCTTGAACCCCGCCACACAGCCCGCCAAACAATGGAACCTCTTGTCATACGCCGGCGGCGAAAAAAGCGCTGTAAACCTGAACGCGCAGTTGTTCACCTATCAATATGGCCTCTCACGGCCGCTTTCCAGCAACGGTTTTATTGATCTCCAGGAGACGCGATCTTTGCGCGGCTCAGCGGTGCGCTTCGAAGCGACGCAGTCGTATGACAGCTTCCTAGCGCAGCCCTCGCTCGGCTATTATGGGGATCCTAGCCACCCTTTTAGGCCGAATCATCCGCTCGTGTTCGGGCTCTCCTGGTTAGGTTTTGATAAACACCTGGCGCAAAGCGGTCTGACGTTTCGTTTTATCTCGGGCGTCAGCTTTATCCATGATGCATATGGCATTTCCACGACCGGTCATAAGGACGCGAACAGCAGCTACGCGGGTGCGCTCATTTATACGCCGGTATATCGGGCTCCGTTAGGAACGGGCGCGAACGCGGCCTATCAGCTTCAAAGAACGTGGTTGTCCTTCCCCAATAAAGTTGACACTCAAACGCTGACGGTGAGTGACAGCAAACGGTTTTCAAATACGTTTGGGTTGACCGCAACGGTACTGTGGCAATCTGTTTTCGTCAACGATATCAACACGCTGTACGCATCACCCAACGGCACGACCGGCCTTGTGCCGCAACCCGCGTCCCCCAACGGGTTGCCGATGTTGGCCGGGATCCCGACTCAATTTCCTGCAGTACGAAATACGGCGTACATTCTTACTGCGGCATGGGCGCCCTCACCGAATTTTCAGTTCACAACCGTGGCCCAAGAAAATCACTACGGCCCGATTCAACAGCCACTTGTTGCCGGTCCACCCCGCTATCAAATATTTGGCGACGTTCGGACGCGCTTGTCGAACACGCTCTTTCTGGATGTCGGCCGGGCTTATTTCTTCAACTGGGGAAATCAGCGCTGGTCGCCTTCATTTACGCTCCAGGTGTCTTCTCAGTGATAAAAGTGACATCTAACCGATTTACGATCTGGACGGTAGCATTGCTCGCAGTAGCCGTTTCCTGCTCCGTCTGTTCCGGGTGGCAGCCGCCCACAGCCGCTCAGGCAGCGCAGATTACGCAAACCCCGCCCCCCGATCGTGCCGCAGCTTCTCCGACACCAACGCCCCTTTCGTTCAACGGCCAAGTGATCGATCTCGAACGAGGCTATGTCATCTTCTCAACCGGTGACGCGCTCAAAGTGGCGACCGATTTGCGCATCGTTGACGCGACGACGGGCAACTCACCCAATTATGAATTGACGCCCGGTTTTTTTGCGGTTGCTGTTCTGAGTCCGGCTACCGGACTAGTCATGGAGTTGCATACCTCGCGCAAGCCGCTGGCTACGGGGACGCCGATCGCTCAGGTACCGCGTCAGTTTGTCCTTGCGGCTTCAACACCGCATCCGAACCCCGATCTGATTCCCAGGAGTGCCGCATTTACGAGCGTGCTCTCCAAAAGAGTCACAGTGACGATTTCCGTTAACGTGCCACCTGATACGCCCTTCAACGACAACGTCTACATGGCCACGGACACAAGCGGGTGGAACGCGCAAGCCGTAAAGATGCAGCGTACCGACGGATTGCACTTTAGGATACAGATGGAGCTGGCCGGCGGAACCGAGATCCACTATCTCTTCACGCGCGGCACCTGGAACACGGTTGAACGAGACCCGTCCGGCTTGCAACGTAAGGCGCGCACGTTGTATGTGCCCGGGGGCGACGCTCAAGTTATCGCGGCGACCATCAACCGTTGGGCCGACCTGCCTTAACCGTGCGCCCACGGGTGCGAGGCAACCCCCCACACGAGCGATCGACTACAGAGCTATCGACGAAGGTAAAGAGACTCGACTGGTTCGAGCGGCGTTGACAGCTGAAGCTTTGCCTGCTTCGTGTCGCGCGTCAATGTTGCTGGCTTGTCGGAGGCCAGACGAGTAAGAATTGCGAGCATCTGCTCTGCAGCCGTGTCCCAAGAAAACGTAGCGGCGTGTTGCAGCGCACACGCTTCGAAGCAACTTCGCAACTGAGTATCTGTAAGCAATCGAATCAGAGCCGGTGCCAAGCTGTCGCCCTCACGCACGAGCAGCCCGGTTTCTTCGTGCGCAATCACTCCGCGAAGTCCGCGCACGTCAAACCCCACCGCGGGAGTTCCGCAGGCATTTGCCTCGATGACGACGATGCCCCAGCCTTCCGTGACGGACGGCAACACCAGCGCCCACGCAGACTGCAACAACTCCATTTTCAATCGCTCGTCTACGTGCCCGAAAAATGTCACACTCGACTGCATCCCGACGGCCGCGCTCAACTGCCTTAAGCGCCGCTCATCGTCTCCGCTGCCCGCTATGACCAGCCGAGCGTCGGGAATGCGCTCGCGGATCTGACGCATCGACTGAATCAAAAGGTCAACCCTTTTGAAACGCTTGAGACGTCCGAGATAGAGCAGCGTGGGCACCTGTGCCTTGCTGCCCGGACGTAAGCTAGGGTTGACGCCGCTCTTTACTATAGCGACAGGCTGGCGCGTCAGACGCTCGCGCGCAATGTCTGCCGCTGTATCTTCCGATATTGTGACGATCGGAACGTGCCTATAGATGACCGGCATGACGCGTTCTTCCAAGAATGCGAGCACTGCGACGAGCGGCCTGATCAATTCTAACGCCAGCACGCGCCGACTGATTTGGTATATGATGCAAACTTTCGGTTTCATCGAAAACGAGGGACTGAAAAACGGAATGGTGTTGTCAGAGTCGACAAGGACATGAAACCGATTGCGAAAGCGCTGCAGATACACAAAGGGCGCAAGCAGATAAAGGCTCAGCCGGTTACCGATCCGGTGTATCTTGATACCGTCAACCATTTCAATTTTGAGGCTACCAGGAAAACGAGCTGTCAGCCACTCGACTTCATGGCCTTCGCGGACCCAGCGCTTAGCCATTTCATGCAGATACACTTCAGCGCCGCCCGCCGCGGGGTTCTTCAGATCGCGCCAATTGAGAATCAAAATCCTGAGCTTATCGTAAAAATACAACGGTTGCGTGGGGAAAACTACGTCGTACAACGGCAAGAGATAACGTAGGGGAGAATGGCGCAGCCGCAGCCGCACTATCGAAGCGGCCATTTGCACGCCCGAGCGCCAAACGCTAACTTTTGAGCCGACGACATCCCTCCAAGCGACCGCGACTTCGACGATCTTCGCATGCCGCCGCAGCAGCAAGTAGAGCAAGTCGACGTCAAAAGCGAAATTCGAGGTCTCTAGCAAGTCGAAGATTGGAAGAAGGCTGGCAGCCCGAAATACCTTCGCACCGCATTGGGTATCACGAAATGGTAGGCCGAACAAAGCGCGAGCAAGATAGTTGAAGCCCAAGCCTGCAGCGCGGCGTTTGAAAGACAGCGGACTCAACGCACGCGCGCCGCGGACCCAACGCGACGCGATCACCGCGTCGTTCTCGCCCAGCGCTGCTAGCAAACGCAACATTTCTCCAGCCGGAAATGCGCTATCCGCATCGACGAATGCAACGATGGGTGTTTGAGCAAGTAAGAAGCCCGCGCGGACTGCGCCGCCTTTTCCCACGCGCGCGCGAATCGTGATCATCCGGATGTTGGCGTGTCGTTCGCAAGCGCGCCGCACTACCGCCTCAGTCCCATCTAAACATCCGTTCAGCACCACGATAATCGCGGCGTGTGGAAACGTTTCTGCATACTCGCGCAACGTAGGGCCGATGCGGCCTTCTTCGTTGTGAGCGGGGATGATAATCGAAAGCGGCTCGGTCACCCTAGCAGCGTCCACATGCCGAAGCGTGTATTTTTAACATTGGAAATCCTAGGAAATCCTACCAAAAGCGCGCGTCCTTTTTGCAGACGGAATTTCTCGTTAGGTGAGGCGAGGGGCTAATTCTGGTACGATCACGATCAACCTGGGAAACATCAGAACCTTCCGGTCCAATAGCTCATAGAGGTGGTCTCGGAGTTCCATTCAATAAGCCTGCGCACGCCCGCATTGTGATTTCGTTTTACCGAAGTTTCTGATGTTGGTTGTTGCTTATTGTGTCTTCTAGGAGGGAGTGACCCGATGAAATTTATCATTAGGCACTTGTTCGTTATCTCAATCCTGGTTGCAGTCTGTGCTGTAGCCGTCGTCGGGCTCATACCTGCGGTAGCGAATGACCGTGTGCTCAGTCACACGCGTACGCTGGTGTCGCCCATGGCCACAATGATAAGTGGTTCAGATCCCAACGCGATTTTTAGTGCGGTGAATACGAATCCCTCGGGCGGAGGCGTCCAGGGACAGGTAGGGCCGTCCTTACTCGCCTCTGCCGCAGGCGCGGGAGTCTACGGTATTTTTAACGCGAGCACAGGCACGGGGGAGGGCGTGCTTGGATTCGCTACCAACGGCTCGGGCATAATCGCTGAATCCTTCGGCGGTAACGCTGCGACGATGTATTCGCAAAACTTCAGTCCATTCGCCGGGCCAGCGGTGCAAGGCGTCTCTAACGGAAACGGAGTCGTCGGGACTTCCGCAGCCACCAACGGAATAGTGGGCATCACCAACAGCAGTAGTAACACGTCGTCTGGAATGCTGGGCGAGGATCTTACAGACGTTAACGGCTTCAACTCGGGTGTCATTGGCACTACCATTAGCGGTAGCTTCGGCGTGCAGGGTGTAGGGCAGTCAGGCGGCGCTGGCAACTCAATCGGCGGTGTTTTGGGAATAGCAACGACCGGGATCGGCGTTGAGGGCTCTTCCAGCACAGGCATCGGTGTTTTAGCGCAAGCCACCTCGGGAACCGGAAACGCCATTACCGCCAGTTCACTCGGCGGATACGGTTTGAATGCCTTTTCGACAAATTACCGTGGCGCGTTGATAGAAAACAACAACTCCGGGTTTTACACTCTGAAGGTCCAGATGGACAATGTCGGCGGTATTCCCTTTGGTATCTTCAAGGGAGCGACGAATCTCGTGAATGTCGACAATGCCGGTAACATGGTCATAATCGGTCACATAACGACTGCTGGCGGAACGCTCACACCTGTTCGCTTGCCGCAGGGTGATTCTGTCGGGACCTACAGCTCTCAACAGGCGCAACCGACGCTCGAAGACGTCGGCGAAGCGCAACTCACTGGCGGGTACGCAGCGGTGGCGCTTGATCGCCAGTTTAGCGCGGCGATCGATCACCAAAGCAACTACCTCGTATTCATTACGCCTCAGGGCGACAGCAACGGACTATATGTGAGCCAAAAGAACGGTCAGGGCTTCGTCGTTCGTGAACACGGTTCGGCACGGTCCACGCTGGCTTTTGATTATAGAATCGTTGCCAAGCCTTACGGCGTAAATTCGCCCCGTCTCCCTGTTGTGGGCGATAGCCACGGGCTATTCATGCATCAAGAGAGTGGCAGAGCACCGCTCCGTCGCTCGAGTGCGGCCCTTTCGCCGGCCAAAGCCCGCATCATAGCAAATCCGAGCTTACTACAGGTGCATCAGAACAGCATTTCCAAGGCCCCCCCTGCTGCCGAAGAAACGAGAGTGCGAAAACTCATCAGACAGTCGCTTTCAGGCGCAGGTCACTAACCAACATCTACACCAGGACGAGGGCGCTTCGCAAGAGCGCCCTCTTTTTTTACCCTAGCTCTAAAAACCGGGCTCTCTATTTAAGGACGGCGAGCAACGGCTATCAACGCGTTAGAACGCTTGAAGGGCAAATGCTCACTGACGAACGCGATGCACATGAGAAGAGGGAACAGCAGCGCTTGTAGTGGTGTGGCCGCCATAAGCATATTGATTTCCCACGCAAGCTCCGTGAGGGAACTGATCGACGGAAATATTTGCGCGTCAACGAAGCCGGCCGGCTCCAACAAATTCCGTAGTTCTTGCTCAAAAAAACCTGTCCTCAGCGCATTATGATCTCGCCAAGCCGCAAATTTTCTGAAATGTCGAAACTGTACGGCGCGCGGAACGTGTACTATGAACAGGGCGTTAGGTTTTAGCATGGCGGCACAATGCTCAACAAAGGCGGCGAGCTCGGCCTGTGGCACATATTCGAGCACGTCGATACATGCCGCCACATCGAATTGACCGCGAAACGCGCTTTCGCATTCGGATACGTCAGCGCGCTGGAACGAAGCATATGGGTGCGTGTGCCGAGCGACTTCAAGGCTGGGTCCGTCGGAATCAATGCCGACGAGACGCCGCCATCGGCGACGCTGTCGCACCTGTGCCAACAACATGCCGGCCCCCGTGCCGATGTCGATAAAGTCTCCGACATCTTTAGGTAGCTGACGCAGGACGTTACAAATCCGGATTTGGGTGCCGATCTCTGGAATGCCGAACAAGCCGACAGATCGG